>WNGF01002256.1_pt1 | contig 27231 bp, 26 predicted proteins | sample 5400641 | NCBI WGS metagenome assembly WNGF01 (sample SAMN13153371, study PRJNA577476) | soil metagenome | isolation source: 80 cm soil or saprolite under grassland replicate 2 | place: USA:California | collected 2016-06-15 | reverse complement strand
CATAAGCGCTGTCGTAGCGCGCTGCCGCACGCTTCAGGGAATCCACCGCCGTCATCAGCGGAGCGAAGTCGAGACTATTCGGCGGTGGCACCAGTTTCTGCGGCGCGATCGTCGGACTCCGCGGATCGCTCACCGCCGGAAAGACTCCTTCCTCGATTTCCCGGTTCCGCTCGGCGATCTCGTCGGCGCGCGTGGACGCGAGCTTCTTCACTTCGTTCGCGTAGATGCCGACCGTCTCGGCGAGATTCGAGAACGCGAACGGAAGAATGTCCGCATTCGCGAGACGCAGCACGGCGATGCCCACCGCCTGAGCGAGAGCGCGCCCGTAGACGAACGACGTGTCGCTGTAATGCGTGTACCAGTAGAAGTCGTCGTAGATCGAGTGATAGATGCCGCCCTCATCCTCGCCGCCGTAGCCGAGGTTCATCGAGGGAACGCCGACGTGATCGAGGAACGATGAGTAATCGGAACCCGAGCCGAGCGCTCCGATGCGCAGATCACCACGCGTACGCGCCTCGCGACGCGTGCTGTCGTTGCCCCTTTGAATCCGGTTGAGCTGACTTCTCTTCCAGCTGCTCAGTCCCGATTCCGGATCGGGCACGTCGAGCTCGACGCCGTTGATGAATTTCTCGAGTGAGTGCGAACCCTCGACGCCGAGGTATCCTCGCCCGTTCGTGTCGCTGTTGATGTAGGCGACCGCGTGCTGGCGCAGCTCGTCGGCGTGCGCCTCAACCCACTCGGTCGAGCCGAGGAGGCCCGGCTCCTCACCATCCCACGCGGCGTAGATGATCGTCCTCTTCGGACGCCAGCCGCTCTTGTACAATGTCCCGAGCGCACGCGCCTCCTCGAGCTCGGCGGACTGCCCGGAGACCGGATCTTCGGCGCCGTTCACCCAGGCGTCGTGGTGATTGCCGCGAATGATCCACTGGTCGGCTTCCGTCGTTCCGGCAAGCTTGGCGATGACATCATATACCGGCCGCACTTTCCAATCCGACTTTACCCGCAGATGGACGCGAGCGGGACCTGGTCCGAAGCGATACGTGATAGGAAGGCCGCCCTGCCAGCTCGACGGCACGACCTGTCCGCCGAGCGCGGCGAGAAGCGGCTGCGCGTCTCCGTACGAGATGGGAAGCACGGGGATCTTTGTTATCGTCGGCGCCTCTGAAACCTTGAGGCGCCTTGCATCCTTCGTCGCGCCGACACCGGGGGTGAGGGGATCGCCGGGATACGTCGGCATGTCGGCGACCGACCCGCGCTGCACTCCCTGTGCGGGCCGCATCGGTCCCTTCGGGAAAACGTCGCCCAACGCGTAGGCGTCGTCGCGCGGATCGGAGTAGATGAGGCAGCCGATCGCGCCGTGCTCGGCAGCGACCTTCGGCTTGATTCCTCTCCACGACCCGCCGTACTTCGCGATGACGATCGCGCCCTTCACCGAGATGCCGCGCCGCTCGAGCTCATCGTAATCGGACGGAATTCCGTGATTCACGAAAACGAGCGGGCCGGTGACGTCGCCGTCGCGCGAGTATGCGTTGTAAGTCGGGAGCTGCTCGCTCCTCTGCCCCGATGTAGGATCGACAGCGAGCGTCGGCTCCTGGAGCGCTGCCTTGTATCGAGTCGGAGCGACCATCTCGACGAGGCGGTCGATTGGCGTCGGAAAGAGCACGTCGAATGTCTCGATGTGCGCATCCCATCCATAGGACTGATACCGCTTCAGAATCCAGTTCGCGTTGTCGAGGTCGTACGGCGAGCCGACGTGGTGGGGACGCGCGCTCATCCGTCGCATGCTCTCGCGAATGCGCGCCGGATCGGGCATCGCCGCGAACTTCGCCTCGAGATCGCGCTCGGCCTGGACCGACTGCGGGAAGAATCCGCGAGGGGCCGGACTGTCGGCCGGGGAAGAAATGACAAAGAGACCACTCAGCGACATCGCCGCCGTCATCAGACTGCGCATGCTAACTCCCTTCTATGTATTGTGTTTTAAACCACGACCGGTGCTTTGTTTGCACGCGGCTCCAGCTCGCGCCGGACGCTGAAAATCAGTATCAAGCCGATCACCGAGCTGAAAACGGTGAGTCGCGATATGGGTGAGCCCCATATGAGCGGTAGTAAATCCAGAAGAATCAACCCGCCTGCGAGGTAAGCGCCGAGTCGCTTCCGAGTATAAAGCAGAATGCAAATCCAGAGCTGAATTGCACCCATCGCTCCGAGGAGAAGTCCGCCGGCAATCGCCTGCAAGGGGTGCGATCTGAAGAGATCGCTCGCTTCGGCGACCCAAAGCGGCGCTAGAAAAAAGTAGATCGCCATGAGGAGCAGGACCACCGCATTGATGAGGAACCAGCCAGCAACGAATCGGAGCGTTCCGGACTCGCCGCTGCTAATGGGCGCGAAACGCGTTTTGTAGGACACTTGTGCTCCCCAGCGAATGGTTTTTAGAAGAAATCCTCGAACCAGTTCTTCAGCCGCTTGCCGACCTTGTCGAATCCGGGCGAGCTGATGCGCCGTTTGCCCGGCTTCTCGCCGCCGGAGAGGATCCTGTTCGCGCCGTAGATCGCCAGACCGACGACCGTCGCGAAGCGCGGCGCTTCGACCGAATCGGTGAGTCCGCCGATGTTCTCGCCGGGAATTCCGACCCGTACTCCGGTACCGAAGACGTCGGCCGCAAGTTCCGCGACGCCCTGCATCGCCGCCGCGCCGCCGGTAACGACTACGCCGCCGCTCAGACGCTGGCCGAAGCCGGCGCGATCGATCTCCTTCTGAACCATGCCGAAGATCTCGTCCATCCGCTGATGGATGATGTGGGCGAGAACTTCTCTCGGAATCTGCCTGTCGCCCTGCGCGACGGTGCTCGGAAGCTGGATGATTTCTTCGGTATCGACGAGCGGCTCGTACGCGCAGCCGTATTTCTCCTTCAACCGCTCCGCGTCCGCCTGCGTCACTCCGATGCCGTGCACGATGTCGCTGGTGACGTTGTTGCCGCCGAAGTTGATCGTGCCGAGATGTCGGATCTTCCCCTCGTGGAAGACGGCGATGTCGGTCGTGCCGGCACCCATCTCGACGAGCGCAACGCCGAGCTCTTTCTCGTCTTCGGTGAGGACGCTGAGCGCACTCGCGAGCGGCTCGAGCACGAGATCCTTCACCTGATATCCGGCGCGCTCCACCGACTTGCGGAGGTTCATCGCCGGAGAGCTGCCGATCGTGACGAGATACATCTCCGTCTCGAGTCGGGTACCGATCATCCCGATCGGATCGCGCACTCCGGAGCTGCGGTCGACGGTGTATTCCTGGGGAATGGCGTGAAGGAGCTCGCGGTCCTGCGGAATCGGCTGCGTGCGGGCGACGTCGTTGGCGCGGTCGACATCGGACTTGGTGATCTCGTCGCCGTTAACGGCGACGACGCCGGTGCTGATCATCGCGCGGACGTGCTCGCCGGCGATGCCAGCGTAGATGCTCTGCACCTGCGCGCCGGCCATCCGCTCCGCGTCCTGAATCGCCTTCTTGATCGACCGCGTCGTCTCCTCGATGTCGGAGACGATTCCGCGGCGAAGCCCCGTGGTCCGTGCCTGCCCGACGCCGAGGATCTTGACCATTGCCGAACGCTGGCGGTCGCCGACGACTTCGGCGATCACCGCCGTCGTCTTCGCCGAGCCGATGTCGAGCCCACCAACGATTCGTTCAGGATTCATTGAATGCGGGCAATCACCTGGTCGCGGAAGCGTAAGTCGAGCTCCCCGATGCGCGCCTGCCGCGCCACGAGGTCACTCTCCACGGGAAAGATATCGGTCAGGCGTTCCGCGGACACCCCCACTGGCGCCCGGACGTGAAGCACTCCCGTCTGGCGGGAAGTTGAATCGCGCGGCGCCGGCGGAGCGGAATACGCAGAGCTGAGAAGGAGGAGCAGCTCATTACGACCGGTTCTTCGCACCTCGCTCACTCGCTGGAAGAGTGCGGGATCGGCGGCGCGAACGGAGCCGAGGAGACGGAGAATTGCCGGATCTCGATTCGAGGTGACGGGAAGATCGAGATCGGTTCGCAGCGGATCGATCGGAAGCTCGCGGCCGAGGGAGTCGTAAGGCGCGAGACCGTTTGCGGTGGGGATGAGAGCGACGGGAAGATTTTCGCGCAATGTGACAACGAGAGTCCCCGGCATTCGACGGGTGATGTGGACGTCGCTCACCTGCGGATGATTTCGGATTCTCGCCTCGAGCGGACCGAGATCGTCCCAGAGGGAGCGGAGCGTATCGACCTGGAGACGCTGGACGATCTCGTTCGGCTGGAGATACCGCGTTCCGCGAATCTCGATCGTGCGGACGCGGAAGAAAGCCATCGTGCGCATGCCGACGAGAGAATAGTGGGCGGCAGCGAAGATGATGGCGACGAGAAATAGCGCGCCGAGGATTCGCCATCCGGGTTTGCTGAAGCGGCTGCGTTTTTTTGACGGCTCCTGGCGGGGGGTTGGGGCGTCGTCGTGGACGTCGGTGACGGAGGCGCCGCCGAGGTTACGGTCCGCTCTTTCCAGCTCATCGTCGAGATCCGTCATTGCGTTAACTGCAGCCTAAACGAAGTACTCACGTTCGCGTCTCGGCGTGTTGCTTTAGAAGCCGGTCGCGCAGCTCGGGCCCCGTTTCGGTGATGTCACCCGCGCCCATTGTCAGAACCACGTCGCCTTCCTTGATCACTGATTGAAGCGCCTCGGCGAGTGAGGTGCGGGCACCGGTCCAAGCGGGCGCCCGTTTGATTGCTGCGAGCTCTTTGCAGATGAGATCGGAGGTTACCCCGGTTATTGGCTGCTCGCGGGCCGGATAGACGTCGCAGATGAGGACGACATCCGCCAAGGAAAGCGTTCGGGCGAACTCCATTGCGAAGTCGCGTGTGCGGGAGAACAGGTGCGGCTGGAACGCGGCGACGATCCGGCGTTCGGGATACCGCGCGCGCGCTGCCTCGAGCGTGGCCGCGATCTCCGTCGGGTGGTGCGCGTAGTCGTCGATGATCGAAATGCCGGCGACGTCGGCGATGTGTTCGAGGCGGCGCGAGACTCCGCGGAACGACTCGAGGCCGGCGCGCATCTCGTCGAGCGTCACACCGAGTCCGATCCCGGCGCCGATTGCAGCGAGCGCGTTGAGGACGTTGTGCGCACCGGGAACGGAGAGTGTGACGGTGCCGAGTTTTTTTGTGTCGTACTCGACGCTGAACGCCGTTCCTGCCCCCACCCCCGAGGGGGCGAGTCTAACGTTGCGAGCCACGAGTCGCGCACCCGTCGATCGCACGCCATACCGGATCACCTCCGCGGTGTTTGGAACCGGAAGCGAATTCGCGCCGGCGTCATCCGCGCAAAGCACGATCACGTTCGCCGGTGACGCGAACTGCGCGAAGGCACCCTTGATGTCATCGAGATCCTCGTAGATGTCGAGATGATCCGCCTCGATATTCGTCACCACGGCGACCGTCGGTTTGAGGGCCAGGAACGAGCGGTCGTACTCGTCCGCCTCGACGACAAACAACTCCTGCGACCCGTACCGGAGATTCCCCTTCCACTCCGCAACGCGTCCACCAGCGAGACCGGTTGGCGACAAACCCGCTGAGTCCAATGCGGATGTGGTGAGAACGCTTGTCGTCGTCTTGCCGTGCGTCCCGGCGATCGCGACGACCCGCCCGCCAGAGATGGCCTTCCCCAATGCCTCGGCGCGCCTCGTCACCGGAATTCCGAGCTCGCGGGCGCGGACGAGCTCCGGATGGTCCTTGCTCATCGCCGATGTGACGATGACCTCGGTCGCGCCCTCAACGTGGATCGGAGCGTGGCCCTTCCAGATCGTGATCCCGAACTCGGCAAGCTCGGTCGCGGTCTCCGGATGCGCATCGCATCCGCTGACCGTAAATCCACGCCGCGCATAGAGCTCCGCGAGCGCCCTCATGCCCGCTCCGGCGATGCCGACGAAGTGAACGAACCCGCTCACGCCCGCTCCTCGAAACTACTTGAGGTGTACAAGCTCAAGTATCATCTTCGCAATATTTTCTGCAGCGGCCGGCCGAGCCCGCTCAAGAGCTTTTCCGGATCGCTCGGCGAGCATCTCGGGGCTTGTCGTCAGCACTGAAACCGCCCTCGCAATCGAGTCCACCGAGAGAAGCTGCTGAACGATCACCTCGGCGGCACCGGCTTCCGAAAGCGCCCGCGCGTTCGCCGTTTGATGGTCGGCTGCGGCGGTGGGGAGCGGTACCAGAATCATGGGCAGACCCCACGCACAAAGCTCCGCCGTCGCCATCGCTCCGGCGCGGGAAAGTGCGATGTCGGCGGCGCGATAGGCGTCGGCTACGGGTGAGAGATAGGGCCTCACTTTCACGCGCTCCGATTCGAGCGAGGCGAGCGCGTCATAATTCGCGCGGCCCGTCGCCCAGATGATGTAAAGCTCGCCGGGAATACCGCGCCGCACCCAATCGGCGACCGCGGCATTCAGGGCCTGCGATCCCTGACTTCCGCCGTATACGAGAAGCACGACACCGTGATCGGTGGGAAATTCCCACGCCGCCCTGCCTTTTGTTTTGTCGCGCGCGTCGGCGGGCGGCGGCTCGATCGGATTGCCCGACCCATAAATGTGGGCAGCCTTCGCGCTCTTGAGATGCAGACGCGCTTCGGGAAAGCCGAGATGAATCTGTGACGCGTATCTGCTGAAGAACCGCGTCGTGATCCCCGGAAAGGTGTTCTGCTCCTGGATCACGATCGGAATGCGATGAGTCGCGGCGTACGCCAGCGCGAGCCCCGACGCGTAGCCGCCCGTGCCGACGACGAGGGCGGGTTTCTCAGAGTTAGCTCTGTCAGCGATTGCGCGCCACGCCGAGAATGCTCCTCGCAGCGTCTTCCAATTCTCCCAGGGATGCGAACGGTAGAGGGGATACAGATCGAGCAGCTCGAACGCGAAGCCTGACTGCGGGAGAACGTCGCGCTCGATTCCCCTTTTCGCCCCGATGAAGTACGGGCGAACTTCCGGATCGAGCTTCACGAGAGCGCGCGCAATCGCCAGCCCGGGATAGAGATGCCCCCCCGTCCCGCCGCCGGCGAAGAGAATCGTCTTCATCCGTGCGGGATCGCCTGCATTGCGAGCGGGTTCGTCGCGCGCGAGCTCGTCACTTTTTCATGGGTGCTGCCGATGTTGACGAGGATGCCGGTCATCAGCAGTGAGAGAACGAGGTTCGATCTGCCATAAGACACGAAGGGCAGCGTGAGGCCCGTCGTCGGCAGCAGCCCCGTGACGACACCAATGTGAAGATAGGAGGTGATGATCATCGTCACCGTAATTCCAACGGCGACGAGACGCAGAAACGGCGAGCGCGCATTCTTCGCGATCCGGAATCCGAGCGCACCATACACCGCGTAGATCAGGACGAGCGCGCACATTCCGACGAACCCCCACTCCTCGCCGATGTGCCCCGCGATGAAGTCGTCGTAGCCGAACGGGAGGAATCCGTACTGCTGCCTTCCCTGCCCGAACCCGACGCCGAAAATGCGTCCCGATCCGACGGCGATGAGCGATTGCCTGAGCTGGTACGTCGTCACCGGTGACGCAGCGCCCGGATCGAAGAAGGCGGACATGCGCAGCAGAACGTAGTTGAGCTTCTGCGCCTTCAAATAGAGAAATGGAATCAGCGCGACGCCCAGCGCGACGAAATGACCGACGCGCACTCCGCCCGCGAAGAGGATGATGCCGAGCGTGAGAGTGTACATCATCGCCTGCGAGAGATCGGGCTCGAGCATCACGAGGAGATCGAGAAAGCCGACGACGACGAGGAATGGGACTAGTCCCTTGCGCAGGTGCCGCATCTGATCGCCCTTCTTCACGACTAGCATCGACGACCAGACGATGACTGCGAGCTTGGCGATCTCCGACGGCTGAAAGGATGCGCCGAGGAGATATCTGCGCGCGCCATGAATCCTCGGCGCGATTGCCGCGGTGAAAGGAAGGACGACGACGATCAGCATCACCATGCACGCGATCATCAGCGGCCACGCCCATTTCTCCCACCGATCGGCGTCCGTCTTGGCTGCAATGACGAAGAAGAGCGCGCCGACGACCATCCCCACCGCCTGGCGGAAGAGGAGATGCGCGGGGCCGTACCCTGCTTCCATCTCGACGATCGCGCTTGCGCTATACACCGTCGCGAGACCGAAGGCGAGAAGGGTCGCGGTGATTATCGTGAGCGCGCGCGCCTCGACACCCATCCGCCATTTATAGCGGGTACCGGCGATCTCCATCATTTAACGGCCACGGATAAACGACAAGCCGAGCGCTGACCGCTTGAACGCTGGCCGCTACTAGCTGCGGACATCGGGACCCCACGAGGTACGGCTAGCGGCTGCAAGCGTCGTCAGCGTGTAGCGCGTGGCTGTCATAGTACGCCCTCCGACGGCCACACGGAGCCGTCGACAGTAGTTCTCAGTCGCAGTTGCGTCACCCGAGTTCCTTGACGAGCCGACGAAATGTTTCCCCTCGTTCTTCGTAGTTCACGAACATGTCGTAGCTCGAGCACGCCGGCGAAAGGAGAACGGTGTCGCCCGCTGACGCTGCCTTCCTCGCCGCTGCTACCACCTCCTCGAAATCCGAGCCGAGCTGCTCGACTTGCGCGATCCCGGAAAGATCGCTCGCGATCAGCGGCGCCGCCTCTCCGAACGCGATGACGAGCTTCACGTCTTTCGCGATCGCATCGCCGAGCGACGCGTACGATTCGCCCTTGTGTCGCCCACCCAGGAGAAGAATCGTCGGCCGCTCCATGCCTTCGATCGCGACCTTCGTCGATCCGACGTTCGTCGCCTTCGAATCGTTCACCCATCTCACGCCCTTGATCTCGGCGACGAGCTCGAGGCGGTGCGGCAGCGCGTGAAAGGTTCGCAGCGCCTCGGCGATCGTCCGCCGTGCATCCGTCTTGGCGAACGCGGGATCGGCAACCATCACCGCAAGCGAGGCGGCGAGCGCGTTCGCGACATTGTGCGAGCCCATCAGCGAAAGCTCGGCGCGCGGAAGCAGCTCCTTTCCGAAAACCTTCAGCGTCAGCGACGCGGTGTCGTAGCACGCATCAGCCTTCGAGCTGATCGAGAAGAGGTACCGCTTCCCCGGAACGCCGTCGCTCATCTTGAGCGCTCGATGATCATCGGCGTTCACGACCCATTTAGACATGTCCTCCGCGTTCGCGAACAGTCTCGCCTTGTCCGCGAAATACTCCTCGACGCTCGGATAACGGTCGAGGTGATCCGGCCCGAGATTCGTGAGCACTCCGACCGCCGGCTTGAGATTCGGCGTGTCGTGCAGCTGGAACGACGACATCTCCAGCGCAATCCAATCCGGGTGATGCGGACGCAGCGCGATCGTCGACAGCGGCGTGCCGATGTTCCCCGCCGGCACCGCGTCAGCGCCGAGCGCGCGCAGCATATGCGCGATGAGCGCGGTAGTCGTCGTCTTGCCGTTCGTTCCCGTCACCGCGATGACGCGAGACTTCTGGAGAAATGCGAGCGCGATCTCGACCTCGCTCACGATGAGCCGCGAAAGATCCCGCGCGACTCTCACTGCCGGCGCGTTGGGAGGAATTCCGGGACTCAGAACGACGAACGCCGCGCTGGCGATTTTCGGCAGATCGTGTCCGCCGGTTTGCACGAACACGCCGAGCTTGTCCAGCTCCTTCGCCGACTCGAGGACCTCCGCGCTTATCGCTACGTCCGACGCGTAAACGCGGCATCCGTTCCTGACGAGAAGCTCGGCCACCGCCCGTCCGCTGCGGGCGAGACCGAGCACGGCGACTTCATCCTCGATACCTGGTTCTCCTCGTGTCCCCGCCGGCCGCGTCAGTCGCGCCCGAAAACTCATCGGATCTTGAGCGTGCTCAGAGCGAGGAAGGAGAAGAGGATGCCGAGTATCCAGAAGCGCACCACCACCTGCGCCTCATCCCATCCCTTCACCTCGAAATGATGGTGCAGCGGCGCTCGTCGAAAAACGCGATGCGCGCGAGCGTACTCGATCCCGTAGCGGTTCCGGCGGTACTTGAACACGTAGCGCTGCAGAATCACCGACAGCATCTCGGCGACGAACATTCCGCCGACGAGAAGAAGCAGAAACTCCGACTTGAGGAGAATCGCGATCGACGCGAGCGCGCCACCGAGTGCGAGCGAGCCGGTGTCGCCCATGAACACCTGCGCCGGATGCGTGTTGTACCAGAGGAATCCGATGCACGCCCCCATCACCGCCGCGCAGAATATCGTGAGCTCGCCGGAGCCTCTGAGATAGTACAGCTGAAGGGCGGTGCTCCAGTCGATGCGGCCGATGATGTAGGTGAAAATCGCGAGCGTCAGTGCGGCGATCGCGCTGAGACCCGCAGCGAGTCCGTCCACTCCGTCGGTCATGTTGACCGCGTTGGTAGTTCCTACCATCACGAACGTCACGAAGAGCACGTACAGCCAGCCGAGGCCCGCGGTGAGCGGGACGATCAGGATGTACTTGTAGAACGGCAGCGTCGTGCTCGCACCCGGCAGAGTGGAAAGAGGATGCTTCCAGATGAACCAGCCGAGCGCGAGACCGAGCGCGATCTGACCCATCAGCTTGTGGCGCTCGACGAGCCCGGTGTTCTTCAGTCCCTGCTGTTTCTGCTTGAGCTTTAGAAAGTCATCCCAGAAGCCGATCGCGCCCATCCACGTCATCGAGAACATCGCCAGCAGCACGTAGCGGTTGTCGAGGCGGGTCCACAGCAGAGTGCTGAGCAGCGTCGCGCCGAGGATGATGAGGCCGCCCATCGTCGGCGTGCGGCTCTTGTCCTGATGACTGTCGGGCGTTCCCTCGCGGATGATCTGATGCAGGCGCATGCGACGCAGCCGCCTGATGATTGCCGGGCCGACGATGAATGTGAGGACGAGTGCCGTGACCGCCGCGCCGGCCGCGCGAAAGCTGATGAACCGGAAAAGGCGCAGCCAGCCGAAGTGTGGAACCCCAACGAATGGAGTCAGCAGGTAGTTCAGCACTTATGCGGTTGCCCAGGTAGTGAGGTGCGGGACGAGGCGCTCGAGCTGAACGCTCCGCGACGCCTTGAGAAGAATAATAGCATCGCGCTGGAGGCGGCCCTCGAGTTTCGGCCATAGATCGTCGACGTCATCCCCTGTCACAACCTTCGGCTGCGCGCCCGGCATCCGCTCCAGCGCCTTCGCGAAGTCTCCGATGCCGGCGACGATGTCGGCGCCCGACCCGAGTGCGAGCGTCGCGATTTCGTCGTGCAGCTTCTCCGACGTCGGGCCGAGCTCGCGCATCGTGCCGAGCACGATGACGCGCTGACGCTTCCGATCCGCCCCGGCGACCATCTCGATCGCCGCACGCGTCGACCCGGGATTCGCGTTGTACGCGTCGTTGATCAGTGTCAGATTCCCGAGCTGGGTCCACGCGGTGCGCATCTTCGGCTCTGGCATCTTCTCGATACCGCGCTTGGCCTCGGCATAGCCCACGCCGCACTCGCGCGCGACCGCGAGGGCGAGCATCGTGTTCCTGAGATTGTGGATCCCGCGCAGCGGCGGCGTGATGCGCACCGAGTCGAGATCGATCGAGCCGACACCGTCGCCGCCGAGGTGCCACGATTCGGGCGAGACGTCGAAGCCCGCGTCGAGTCCGGCGACGACGACCTTTTTCGCCTTCCCTTTTGCGGCAGCGGAGATCTCCGGCTGCTCCGCCGGTGCAATTCCGACGGCCGCACCGTCGTAGGCTGCTGCCTCCTCCCTCAGTACGCCGGAGAGATCTCCCAATCCCTCGAGATGCTCTTCGGCGATGGAAGTGACGACGACGATGTCGGGCCCAACGATCTCGCGGAGAATCGCGACTTCTCCCGGAAGACTCGTTCCCAACTCGACGACGGCGATGTCGCATTCATCAGGTATCTGGAGGAGAGTCAGAGGAACGCCGACGCGGTTGTTGAGATTCCCCGTCGTAGCGTGCACGTCGTACGTCTCCGACAGCGCGGCGCAAATGAGGTCCTTGGTGCTAGTCTTGCCGTTGCTCCCCGCGACGGCGATGACCGGCTTGCCCCACGCGCGGCGGCGATACTGACCGAGACGTCCGATCGCGACGAGAGTGTCATCGACTTCGAATACCGGAACGTTGAGCACGCCGATCTTCGGCGCGGTCGACACGATGACTGCGGCGGCGCCACCCTCCACCGCGTTCTCGAGAAAGTCGTGGCCGTCGAACCGCTCCCCCTTGAGCGCGAGAAACGCGTCGCCCTTTCGAATCCCGCGCGTGTCGGTCGTGATGCGGTGAATGACCTGCCGCCCGCGCGGCAGATTGACTTGCGCAAGCGGCCGCAGTGCGTCGGCGATGCGATCCAGGTTCCAGAAATCTTCAGCCATTCAGCGACTTTTTGATGTCCGCAACGATCTCCCGCTCATCGAAAGGAAAAGAGTCCGTTCCGCGAATCTGATAAGTCTCGTGCCCCTTGCCCGCGAGGACAATGAGGTCGTCTCGATTCGCCGTGCGCAGAGCTTTCTCGATTGCGGCCCGCCGGTCGGTGACGCGCTCATGCTTGCCGCGCATTCCCTGCTCGATCTCGTCGATAATCGCGTCCGGATCTTCCGTGCGCGGGTTGTCGCTCGTCACGACCGCAACATCAGCAAGACGCTCGGCGACTTCACCCATGGCGGGTCGCTTCCCTCTGTCGCGCTCGCCCCCGCAACCGAAGACGACGATTAGCCGTCCCTTGGTGAGCTGCCTCGCCGAGACAAGCGTGCGCTCGAGTGCGTCGGGAGTGTGGGCGTAGTCACGGAGCACGACGGGATTTTCCGAGATGCGCTCGAGGCGCCCGGCGATCTGCGGAAGCGCCCGCAGCTTCTCCGCACAATCACCGACCGTCTTGCCGAGCGCGATCGCGGCGGCGGATGCAGCGAGCGCGTTGTAGACGTTGGGTGTTCCCATCAATGGAAGCGTCACTCGCGCGCTCGAGTCGGCGTGCAACAGATTCCATTCGCTTCCGCTCGCGCCGAGCGAAACGTCCTCGGCTCTGACATCCGCTTTCGACTTGATGCCGTAAGTAATCGTCGTCTTCGCAGATGGCAGAGCGCGCCACTCGGCAGCGTCGGCGTTGATCACCGCGGTGCCCGTCGGCTTGAGCAAACCGAGCAGACGGGCCTTCGCCGAGAAATACGCTTCCATCGTCTGATGGTAATCGAGATGGTCGCGGGTGAGGTTGGTGTACACGGCAGCGTCGAAAGTAACTCCGTCGACGCGGTGCTGGTCGAGACTGTGAGACGACACCTCCATCGCGACCGTTCTGATCCCGCGATCGACGAGCTGCCGCAGCAGTCGCTGAAGCTCGATCGCTCCGGGCGTGGTCAGGCCGTTTCCTCCGGCCAGTGGGCGATTTTCTCCGAGGAAAACGCCGAGAGTTCCAACGGACGCGGCCGGCGCTCCGGCATCGTCGAGAATGTGACGGACGATGGCTACCGTGGTCGTCTTCCCGTTCGTACCGGTGACGCCGATGAGACGAAGCGCTCTCGCCGGCCAGTCGTAGGCGACGCATGCAGCGATCGCGGCCGCGCGCCTTCCATCGGTGACCACAAGTGCCGGCAGCGACGTCGCGCTTTCATCTTCGACGATGGTAGCGACCGCGCCCTTCTTCGCGGCCTCCGATGAGAAGTGATGACCATCGCGCGTCGCTCCCTTGATAGCGACGAAGATTCCGCCCTTCTCGACGGTGCGCGTGTCATCAGTGATCGCGGTGAGCTCGGCAGGAATCCTTCCGCGAGTACGGCGAAGCAGGCTCTGGTCATTGAGCGCCTCGATGAGGCGCGACGAACTGATCTTCACTGGATGATACGTCCGAGCTGAACAGTGCTTCCCGCCAGCGCGATCGTCCCGGCGGCGGGATTCATTCCCGTTCCGTTCACAAGCTGCACGCGGAAGCCGGCGGCGTGAAGCGCGTGCGTCGCGGCGCGAAGAGTCATCCCGTTCACGCTGGGCACGACTCGCGGAGTGACAGTCACCGGCGCGGGATGATATCGCGCCGGCAGATGCACGACGTACGAGACAGTGCCGGCATCCGAATCGTTCTGCGAGACGACTGCGATCGTTTCGGCCGCCTGCGCGGCAGCAAGGCGTGCAGCAGCCGCTCCGGAAGTGTCGCGTTTTTCCAGCGCCGCCAGGGTGCCGCGATTGAGTGCCGCATCGCGTGCGGCCAGCGCGGCACGCAGGACGATGTTCGTTACGGGCGCGGCGATGTCACCGCCGGCGTAGTGCGCTCCCTGCGGGCTGTCGAGCTTCACCAGCACGACGTATTGGGGATCATTTCCCGGAAACAGTCCGACGAAGCTCGCCGTGTAATTGCCCGCTCCGTACCCCGAACCGACGCTGACCCGGCGCGCAGTTCCGCTCTTCCCCGCTACGGCGAATGTCTCGAGGTCGGCTTTCGTCGCCGTTCCTCCCTGCACCACGCTGACGAGAAACTGCTGCACCGTCTTCGCGATCGATTCAGGAATCACCCGCCGCACGACTTTCCGCTCGGCGCGATAGAGCACGTCGCCATTCGGTGCGCGGATCTCGCGCACGAGATGCGGCTCGAGCAGCTCGCCGCCGTTCGCGATCGCCGAATACGCAGTAACGAGCTGCAACGGGGTGACGGCAATCTCGTATCCCATCAGCACCGATGCCGGCGTCTGCTTCGACCATGTCTTCGGCTCACGCAGCGTCCCCGGCGATTCGGCCGGCAGCGGAATTCCCGTCGGCGTCCCGAATCCGAAGTCGCGGAAGTTCTCGTATTTCTCGCGCGGCGTCAGACGCTGCCCGAACATCACGATTCCGACATTGCTCGAGAACTTCACGACGTCCGCAAGCGAGAGGGACGGCGCCTTGTGCATGTCGGTGATCGTGCGGCCATCGAGCTCGATCGTTCCGTTGTGGGTGCTGATCACCTCGTCCTGCCGGGCTCTGCCCTTCGCGAGCAGCGCCGCGGCGACGAACGGCTTGAGAGTGGATCCCGGCTCGAAGGGCTCGGTGATCGCCGTGTTCGCGAACGCGCGCGGATCGGCACGCTGGCTCGCCAGCGCGAGCACGTCTCCGGTATGGGGATTCATCACGACGATATCACCGCCGCTCGCGTGCAGACTGTCGATCGCGATCGCAAGCTCGCGCTCGCAGATGTCCTGCAGGCTGTGATTGATCGTCAGCACCACGGTCGCGCCCGCATGCCCGGAGTTGGTCCAGTCGGCGGGAGACTCGAGGGCATTGCCGCGCTTGTCACGCGCGACACTCGACCGCGCGCTGTCGCCGCGAAGAATGCTGTCGAGCGCGGATTCGACGCCGTCGAGCGCGCGTCCCTCGGAATCCAGACGGCCGACGATCCGGCGGATTCCCGGCGACGCGGAGTAGACGCGCTGCATAACCGCCGTCGCGTGAATCCCATGCATCGAGAGCAGTGGCGCGACGTCGACGGCATTGAAGAGACCGGGCACGTCCACCCACCTGTGCCGCGAATCGACGACGGACTTGATGACCGGCTCCGGCATTCCAACCCGGCGCATGGAGCGGAGTAGATTGGCGGTGTCGGAGACTTCAGGAGGAGCGATCGCGATGTGCGTCAGCTCCCTGCTCTCGACGAGTGTCTCGCCGCTCGCGTCGAGAATGCCGCCGCGCGCCGCGGGAAGCGACGACGAGGAGAAATGCTGTCGCTTGCCCTGCGCCGCCCAATACGACCCGTGAACGATTTGAACCTTCGCCGCCTGTGCGATGAGCGCACCGGCGAAGATCACCAGCACGCCGTGGACGATCGTGATCCGATCAGTGCGCATGTTTCGGCTGCCGCGCAAGAATCACCACCTGACGACCGGTCGGGACATGCATGCCGAGCTTCTGCTCGACTATTGGCCCGAGATGCTGACGTGACGTGAGATCGCGCAGCTCACTCTCGAGCTTCGCGCGCTCTCCCTCCAGATCGGACCGCCGGCGGTCGATCTGTTGAATCCTCCGCGACTCGGCGATGCCGAAGCTGCGCCGCCAAACGATCGTGAGACTCACGAGAATGAAGAGACCGAGTATCGCCCCGATGATGGTGCGCCCACGCGCGGCGCGAGCGCGTGCGCGCGGCTTCCCGCTCCCTACGCTGCGCGTCGCCACACACGTAGTCTCGCGCTGCGCGCCCGCGGATTGCGCTCCGTCTCTTCCGGGACGGCCGTGATCGCTCGGCGGGTGACCAGCTCGCCGAGTGCAACTCCGCGGCAGGTGCACTGCGGCTGCTTCGGCGGGCAGATGCAGTCCCGGCTCCATTCGCGCATGGCGTGCTTCACGAGACGGTCTTCGCCCGAGTGATACGCAATGACTGCCAGAACTCCGCCCGGATTCAGCCGATCGCGCATGACGGGGAGAGCCGTCTCGAGAGCACCCAGCTCGTCGTTCACGCGAATGCGCAGCGACTGAAAGAGACGCGCGAAATCGGACGGGCCGGATCTCGCCCCAAGCGCGCCCCGAATCGCACCGACGAAATCGTCGGAGGAAGCGAACGGTTTTCGCTCGCGCCGTCTCACGATCTCGCGCGCGAGCCGCCGCGCGTGGGGCTCATCTCCATAGTCGCGAAAGATACGGCCAAGCTCTTCTTCTTCCAAAGTGTTGAGGAGGTCGGCGGCCGTCTCGCCGGAGGCGGAATCCATCCTCATGTCGAGGGCAGCGCCCGGTCGGAACGAGAAGCCACGCTCCATCTGGTCGATCTGGTGGGAGGAGACGCCGAGGTCGGCGAGGATACCGTCGAAGAATTTTCCGTCGAGCTCGGGGAGGGATGCGAGATCGGCGAAGGTTGCCTGAATCGGGCGGAATTTCCCGGCGATCTCGTACCAGCGGAGCCGATCGCGGGCGGTAGCTATTGCAGTCGGGTCGCGGTCCAGGCCGGTCACGCTGGAGCCCGCAGCCAGCAGCGCTTCGCTATGACCGCCGGCGCCGAGGGTGCAGTCGAGGATTTCTTTCTTGCCGGAGAGGGCGGAGAGGACCGGATCCACCAATACCGGGGAGTGATATGCGCTATCCCACCGGGAGAGGCTGGCATTTTCGAGAGGCGGAGATGGCATGGGGTGCCATCCAAGTTAGCGGGAAAACGACGGGTCAGGCGCCCGGCAACTCAGAAAAGCGCAGGTGCGAGACGCGATAGAGGCATAGTTGGAAGGTTCGAGAGGAGGACTACCGTGCGTTAGTCCGGCGTCATCTCGCGCGCGGGAGAAGAGCGGTCGGCGGAGCGAGTTGCCAGATGGCGAATGAGTCCATACAACATTTTTCGGACTTCGATTACCTGCGTAATGAGCGTGACTGACTCGGCGTCACGCACCAAGCCGAAATCACGGGCAGCGATGAGATGGTATTCGAGCTCTGTGGAAGATTTGAGCGCAATGCCGAGAAAGCGACTGAACTCCCGACCAGTCGGCGACGCCGATCCTTCGAGGATGTTTGCGGGAATTGACATGGCGGCGCGTATGACTGGCAACTTAGCATCCGACCGCACATCAACTCGAAAGAGCGCCAAACTGTCGAAGGGTTTGTGCCCCACACTCGAACCTCTCGGCTATGCCTCTCGCAACGCTCCCCTGCGCCTTTCTGAGTTGACCGCCACAAAAAAAAAGAACGCCGGCCCTTCCGAGCCGGCGTCCGCTACTCCAATCCGAAACCCTACTTGCAGTATTGCCTGACCGCCTGTGACACAGAGGGCCCGTACTGCTGCACCGCCCCCAGCACCTGCGCCGCCACATCCGGATGCGCGCGGCCAGCTGCGGGAAGCGTCGTCTGAACGAGGTTGAAATTCTCCTGCGCCATGCGAGCCAGCGGGCAGCTCTTCGACTTCACCGCGTCCTGGATCGCTCCTTCCGCGATGTAGTACGCGGCGACGCCCGTGATGTAGCTGGCATCGACGCTCGGCGAGAACTTGTCGGACAGCTGCGCGAATCTCACCGCGCGCTGGAAATCCTCACGAAGCTTGGACTGCTGCGCCACGTTGATCGCCGTGCCCGCCTGCTGCAGCGCGAGCTGCCCCAGCACTCCCCGAGCGCTGCTGTCGGGTGTGTTCTGCAACGCGGCCAGCACGGCATAAACCGAGTCCGGCTGCTTCTGCGACTGCACGAGCAGGACGTACGCGTTGATGTTCTTCGGATCGAGGGCGATGATTTGTCGCGCCGCCGCCGCCCCTTCGGAGAACCTTCCCGCCTTCACCAGCGACTGCGCACTGAAGAGCTGAAGAGTCAAATTGCTCGGATATCTCCGTGCGCCGCGGGCAAGTATCGCCGCCGCGGAGTCCGCCCTGTTGAGCGACGTGTAAGCGCCGGCCGTGCGGATGTAGTACGAAGTGTCGGCCGCTGTCGTGTCGACTCTGATCAGCTCACTTCCGACGTTGATCGCGCGCTCGAAATCCTTTGCCGCGAGCAGCACGAGCCAGCCCGTTCTCAGAATCGTCGGGTCGCCCGGATTCGCCTGCACGAGATCGACGATGATAGGTACCGCAAGCGCGGCCTGACCGCTCTGAGCGAGCTCGTTCACCACCTGCTGCTGGAGCTTGAGGTTCGTCGGATCGGCGGCGAGAAGAGCCGTGAGCGTCGGAATTCTGCGCGGATCGTTCTTGATGCCATATATCTCGGCTAGCCAGCGAAGCGCCGAGACGTTGCGCGGATCCTTGGCGATGATCCGCTCACCGATCGCCTGAACCGAATCCTGCTGCTTCAGCGCGCCGTAGGCGTTGCCGAGACAGATCGTGGCCAGCGTACCGTTCGGCGAAGACTCGAGCGCCTTCCGTGCGGCCGCGACCGCCTGGTCGTATTTGCCTTCGCGGAACGCGCGATAGCAGTTGAGCTCACCGGTGGTCTGCCTGCGGGCATCCTTGATGGAATTGACGACCTGCTGCGCAGCGCGGTCGAGACTGCTCGCCTCGGCGGGTGGCAGCACCTGCGCCAGCGTCTGGTCGCGTGAGAGCACCATGCGGGCCTCGATCCGGTAGCCTGTCGGCGTCTGCGCAACCGTCCCGTCGACGTACTGGTCGGCTCGCACTTGGACGGCGAGCTGGCGGGCGTCAGAAGGCCCGAGCGCATCATCTGTCGGATACCCCGAGGCGGTCAGCGTGTTGTTGATGTCAGTGGTCGGGATCACCCAGACATCACGCGGATTGTATTCCTTCGCGAGCTTGTCGCGGACGGCATTGGCCGCTTTCGCGCCAAGCTGCTTGTCCGAGCTCTGGAAAACGGTGACTAGAATACGCTGGGCATCATCCGCTGTGCGCTGCGCAACCGCCGGAACGGGAGCGAATACAGGGAGGACGAGGGCGAGTGCGCCGAGGACCAGCGAGGAAAGACGGAGACGTGCCTTCAATGTTGTAACCTCCAAAACGGTAAACATACGTACCCCTGATTTCCGCCAGGGTTTCCTGCTTTTTTCCTATGGGCGAGGAGGGACTCGAACCCCCGACTTCCTGCGTGTAAGGCAGGCGCTCTAACCAACTGAGCTACTCGCCCGAAGTGCAGAAACCGCGCCCACGGGACGCTTTCAACTGATGTTACCGGAGAATCGCCAACGGCACGAGACCGCAGTACCCGATCACGAGCAGAATCGGTGCAAGCGTCTCTCCCCCGCGTGCCAGATCGGCAAAGCCGAGCACGAGGACCGCGGCCGCGAGCCCCCAATACAGCCATGGGCGCGAGCGCGAAATCTCGTCGCGGCGGAGTGCTGCCGGCCGGTCGCTTTTTGGCATAAGAAGGTAGTGTAGGCTGACGGGAAAAGCGTGTCAACCTGAAAGAATCTTTCTAGGGCTGCGCCGCGCCCTCTGAAATCTCGCGCAGCATCACCCGCTCGTTAGTCGAAAGCAGACGGGAAATGTCGAGATAGATGGTAAGATTTTTACCCTCCTGCAGAATCCCGCGCAGATACTCGCATGGCAGGCCGTTGAAAATGTTCGGCGGCGGCGACAAGTCGGCAGGATTTATCGTTCGCACCTCCTGCACGGAATCGACGACGGCGGCGATCCATTCGCGCTCGACGTTGAACACGACGATCCGTCCGATCGCGCGCTCGCCCGGAGGGAGCTCGAATCTCTTCCTCAGATTGATCGTCGGCACTACGCGCGACCGGTACTCGATGACGCCCTCGATCCAGTCGGGGGTGCCGGGTACGGATTTCGGCTGCTCGTACTCCACGACACGCTCGACCGCGAAGACGTCGGCGGCGAATGTGTCGGACCCGACCTGGAAGGTGACGATTTGGATCGGCTTTTCAGACATCAGCGCTTCGCAACGTGTGACAGGGTGACATCGCGGATTGCGTCCGGATCGACCAGCGAGATGAGACGCCCCTCGCGCTGAATGACGCCGACGAGGACCTCGTCCGCGCCTCCGCGCAACGGAGACGCATGAATCGCATCGTCGTCCACGTCGAGAATGTCTTCGACGTCCGACACCAGCAGCGCGATGGGCGCCGACTTGCCGCCGAGGATCAGCGCAGCACCGGCATCGCCTTCGAGATCTATGTCGAACGCGGCTTTCGGAGAATACGCGGGAATGCGGTGCCCTCTGACGTCAATTACGCCGCGAGCGCGCTCGTCTGATCCGGGCACCGCCAGAACTGTCGGACGGTCGATCGATTCTTCGACCCCTTCCACTGGCGCGCCGAACCGCTCCCCGCCCACCGAGAACAGAAGAATCCTCATGTGGATTCCTCCGCGCGCTGAGTGACAATGCGCGCGAGCATCGGAGCGATGTCGCCAGTGGCGAGCACGTGCTCTGCTCCCCCGGCGGCGAGTGCGGCTTTTGGCATCCCGTAAATTAGGCTGGTCGCCTCATCCTGCACGATCCCCACCCCTCCGGCCGCGCGAAGCGCCTGCAGGCCAAGCGCCCCGTCGTGCCCCATTCCCGTAAGGATGACGCCGATGGCGCGCGCACCGAACACCGAGGCGACCGCGTTGAGCAGAATGTCCGCCGCCGGCCGAACTCCCCACAGCGGCGGCGTGTTCTCGAGTCGCACCACCGGCCCGTGCGCCGATTTCGCGACGAGCATGTGCACTCCACCGGGCGCGAGATACACTCGGTTCGCCGAAATCAGCTCGCTGTCTTTCGCCTCGGCCACCGGCAAAGCGCTGACGAGATTCAAGCGCTCGGCGAGCGATCTCGTGAAATCGCGCGGCATGTGCTGCACGATGAGGACGGCGGCACCGATGTCCGGCTCGAGCTGCGGAATTATCTCTGAAAGCGCGCGTGGCCCGCCTGTGGACGACGAAAAAACGATTACCGAGTCGCAAATGCCGCTCACTTTTTTCGCCTTCGCGTGCGGCGGTGTCGTCGGCCTTCGCGGCGTGCGCTTGAAATGATGCGCCTTCGATGCGGCAGCGGCCCGAAGTGCGCCGATCAGCTGGTCCTTCACCTTCACCAGATCCAGACTGATCGGACCCGACGGCTTGCGGACGAACTCCACCGCTCCCAGCTCGAGCGCGCGGATCGTCATGTCCGTTCCCTTCCCCGAGCCGGCCGCGCTGAGCATCACGACGGCGCGCGGCTTCGTGCTCATGATCCGCTCGAGCGCCGTGAGCCCGTCCATCTCCGGCATCTCGATGTCGAGCGTCACTATGTCGGGGTTCTTCTCATCGATCACGCACAGCCCATCGGCGCCGTTTCGCGCGGTGCCGACGACCGTAAACTCGCCGCTCGACTCCACCATCTCGGAAATCATCTTTCGCATGAAAGCGCTGTCGTCGACGATGACGACGCGCGGCCGGTGAGGACTCATATCCGCCTGAATATGCGCTCGCGCGAGCTGACCGGCGTAAACCATTCCCGGGCGTGGCCGAGCAGCGTCTCGACCTTCCCGAGCACCAGAATTCCGCCGGGTTGGAGCGCTTCGCGGAACATCCCGAACAGTCGTTCCTGGGCCCGCCGGTCGAAGTAGATGATGACGTTCCGGCAGATCAGCATGTGCAGATGTTGCATCGGCGGCGGCTCGCGAAGCAGGTCATGGTTCTCGAAATGAACCATGCGGCGCACTTGCGGGACCACGCTTCTCAGCGCGGCGACGAGCGGGAAATAGCGCTCTCGTATCGCCGGCGGCGTGTCGACGAACGACGCGGCCGCATAATGCGCGCGCTGCGCCGCGGCGAGGCATTCGCCGTCGATATCGGTCCCCAGAACCTTCACCCGCGAGAGGCGGTTGACCTCGCCCGCATTCTCCGCCTGCCGATGAAACAAGATCGCCGCCGAATAAGCTTCCTCACCGGAAGAACAGCCCGCGCTCCAGACGTTGATCTTCCTGTCGTGAAGCGACCACATCTCGGGCATCACGTTTCGCTCGAGCATGCTCCAGACGTCCCAGTTGCGAAAAAACTTCGTGACGTTGATGGTGAGCGCGTCGAGGAGCCGCTCATATTCGTGCGGATCGTCATCGAGAACGGCCGAGTACTCGCGATAGGTGAACGTCCCCTTGGCGCGCATCCGAACGGCGACTCGCCGCTGAAGGCACTTGTCCTTGTAGCTCGCGCACCTGAAGCCGCGGTCGCGCGTGATTTTCTCGAGAAGCGCGACGAACGCCGGCTCGTTGCGCTCGATCATCCCGCAACCGACAGGTTATTCACGAGTGTCGGTGCCGGGCATGCGGCCCGAGGTGCGCGACCGCCTCTTCCAGATTGCGCCTGAGCTGCGAATTGTCGGCGGCGACTGCGAGCCCGCGCTCGGCCACCTCCCTCGCGTTCTCGAAATCTCCGCGCTCGATGTATGCTGCGGCGAGATTGTTGAGCAGCGCGGAAGACGAGGGATACGCTTCAGTGCCCGCGCCAAGGAGAAGCATCTCGCGCTGCGGGTCTTCGCTCATCGCCGACGCGAGCGCGGCGTAGTGAAACCAGACCGCCGGCGGAACGCTCGCCGTCCACCGGCTCCGAGCATCGCTGAGCGCAATCTTCGCGGTGCGCAGATCTCCGCTGCGCAGGGCGATGATTCCGAGCTGCAGCTGCATCATCGGGTCCGGCTCGGGCGATGCGGAGATGGCGCGCTCGGCGAGGAGCCGCGCCTTCTCCAGCTGGCCGAGCCGCTCGTACGCGAGCGCGAGATTGTGCAGCAGCGCGCCTCTCGACGGTACTCCTGGTGCCGCCGCCTGGAATGCCTCGGTCGCGTCCTTCCACCGCCCGCGCCGAAGAAGGATCAAGCCCAGATAATACGTCGCGATCGCGTCGAATTTTTCCCCGCTGGCAATCGTATGCAGCTCGCGCTCCGCGTCCTCGTACATTCCCGCGTTGTAAAGGGAGATCGCGAGGCCGCGGCGCTCTTCGACGCTCGCGTCGCGCGGAGCCGATCCGGGGCGCGTCGCACGTCCGACGGGGACGGCGAACGATCCGGCAATGAGTCCGTAGAGCGCTTTGCCCGTCTCGAATTCCCCGAGGCGCGATTGCCCGACGAGCGTGTTTACGTCACGGTGTCCGTCGATCAGCGGAATGAGCAGCTCCTGCTCGGGGGTGAGCGGCAGCTTGTTGACGAGGAGGCGCTGGCGATCAAGCGCGAAGACCATGTCGAAGCTGGGGATCTTCTTCTCGATGAGCGTCCATTCATCGAGGCGGCGCGCCCCCTCCAGGAGCAGTGATTGAGGGTCCACCGATGCCAGGGGAGTCCCCGGCTTCGGCAGAACGCCGGGCTCGAAGTTGAAGTTCCCACTCGTCCAGGTAAACAGCGCGTACACGGCATTCTCGGTGTCGAGATCGCGGTTGGCGATCTCCGCGTGGCAGATGCGGCCGGTGTCGAAGTAGATCGTCCCGAAGCTGTCGTGATACGCGACGCCGAGGCAGCCCGTCTTTTTACCCATCGCCAGGAGCTGGAGAACATCGGGGAGGCTGGCCTCCTTCAGACTTCCCTTGATCGCCATCAGCGCAGCTCGTCGATCATGCGGTCGGAAACGCTCGGCCAGTCCAGAATGCGGCGATCCTCGCTCATCACTTTCGCGCGCAGCGGCGTCGTCCGCTTGGGCGCGATCGATTCGACGCGCTCGGTGATCTCGCGCGCGACGTCCTCGAGGAAGCTCTTGAATTCGCTCTTTGCGGTCTTGTCGTCGCTCATCAGCGCGCTCCCGCCATCGCCGACGACGGACTCAGCTTCGAGAGAACGCGCGTCGCGATGGCGCGCAGCGTCTCGAATACGCCGTCGCCGTTCACCGCCGACGCGGTAAACGAAGGCACGTCGCGAAAGTTCAGCACGCGCTCGAGATCGGCGGTGGTGCTGAGCTCACCGTAATCGAGATCGCGCTTGTTGTACTGCATCACCAGCGGAAGACTGCGCGGCTCGATGCCCAGGTCGGCGAGATTCTCATGCAGATCCTGAAGACTCTCGATGTTTTCGGCGAGCTGTCTGCGCTGGCTGTCGGCGACGAACACGACGCCGTCCACGCCCTGAAGAACGAGTCTCCGTGTCGCGTGGTAGTAAACCTGACCCGGGACCGTATAGAGCTGGAATCTCGTCGAGAATCCGGAGATGCTGCCGAGATCGAGGGGCAGAAAATCGAAGAAAAGCGTCCGGTCGGTCTCCGTCGCGAGAGAGACGATGTCGCCCTTTCGCGTATCGGGAAGCTGGGCGTGAACGTGCTTCAGGTTCGTCGTCTTGCCCGATCTCCCTGGACCGTAGTAAACGATCTTGCAGGTGATCTCGCGTGTCGGGTAGTTGATGACGGGCACGTTCGGCTCAGTCGAGAGGGCCGAAGAGCGCGTCGAGGCTCTTGTTGAGATCGCCCTCGAAATCGCCGGTTCGGAACGCGACCGACCCCGAGGCCTTCCAGCTCTCCGCGAGCGCCTTGCAGAAAGCGGCGTAATACATCTCGACGACGCCGACCGAGCTGTCGCGGTCGAAGATTCCGACGAAGATGTACTCGCGGCCGTCCACCGTGCACGGTCCCATGTACAGCTGCCTGTCGCCGCCCGCGTGATGCAGATCGCCGAAGGGTTTTCCGGCGAGCTGCTTCCCAAGCTCGCGCGATGAAGCATTGATCGCCGAGGCGAGCGCGCATACCGACATCACGTCCTCGGGACGGCTGAAACCGAACTGCGCGATCACCCTGCCGCTCGACTGCATGAGAGCGCCCGAGCGCAGATGGGCGTCGTCGATGAAGCGCCGGAAAGGCGCCTCGACCCACGCTTCGGATACCGTCGGATTCGTCATTGATTGTTCCGCGCCGCGAGCATGTCGAGACGGATGCGTCCCATGTTGGCCCCGCTCTCGATCAGCGCAACGAGGACCACTTCACCGGCACCGACGACGCAGAGATGTCCCCGGTCCGCCTCGAGCCGCATGAAAACAGGATTTCCAAGTCGCGCCGCAGCCGATGCGCGTGCCGCGCGCGAGTACAAATAAGCCGCGAGCGCCGCCGTGTGGCGACGCGCCAACTGCTCCCCGCCGAGGCCATCGCCCGACTCTACGATGAGTCCGTCTTCCGCGCCGACCGTCATCGCCGCCCTCACTCCGGGAAGACGAGCCAGATTGCGGATTGTCTCGGTGAACGGCGTCATTGGGCCTTCACTTTCAGCCACTGCGCTGAACGCTCCGCGCAGCGCGACAAAATCCGCCTCACGCGGCCGTGCGGCTCCTGCGACGAGGCGGCCAGCAAAAGAATCGATTCCTCGGCGCCCGGCGCTATCGCGATGGTGGACTCCGGAGTTTCGATGACGAGCGCGCGCCATTCGCCAACGTCGAGATGCGGTATCGCGCGAGCAACCTCGCCGCGCATTCCGGAGAGCGCCGTTCCGATCCGCGCGCCTGCCTCCGCGCCGGATGCGTCGAGGTATGATCCGGCGACGTGGGATCCGCGCGCATCGAGGAGGATTGCTGTGCAATCCGCATCGCCGAGCAGATCGGCGAAGAGAAGGCGCGCTTCATCAAGCATGAGCCGCCTCCTTCCCTGAGCCATTCACTTCGACAAGGCCGGTGCTCAACATTCCGTAGATCGTCTTCGCAACGTCGAACTCGCTGAGCGCGAGGGCGAGCGCGATCTCGCGCAGATTCGTTTTTCCGTCGATCGTCGCCAGAACTTCCCACTCACGCGGCCTCAGGTCGATGAACGACTGCTGGCCGCTGCCGAGCGGCGCGAGGCGCGGCACGACGCGGCTGTCGGGCACACGGTCGATCATGCGCGACCATTCGTCGATTCGCCGCGCACCTTCCATGAGAAGCGATTCCGTCGACACGCGCACCGCGGTGTCCTTTCGTATCGGCTTTGCCGGCTCCTCGGAGAATGAGAAAGAGCCCTCCGACCAGGACATCAGCTCGAAGACGACCATCTCGATCTGCTGGCGCATGAGGCGGTCGATGTCCCGCGCCGACACGACGCCGTTGGCAACGAGAATCTCGCCGACACGGCGCGTGTCGCCGGCGCGCTGAAGCGCCGTCGCGCGCGCAAGATCTTCGGCGGTCGCCTTCCCCGTATTCTCGAGCAGCGTTCCGAGAAGATGCGGGTTGCTCTTCATCGTCGTAGCGACGAGGGTGCCCGAATCGAAGAACACCGCGCCTTCGTTCTTCCGGTCGCGCGAATACACTCTCAGCACGCCGCTCTTCCTGCTCAGATCGAGAAGCTGGAAGAGGTCGTGGATGCCCATCTCCTTGAGCGGTCCCTCGATCGGCATCAGCCCACCCCCGCCGAAAGCTTGTCGAGATATTCGCGAGCGAGACGGTGCGACGGATCAAAGCGCAGCACGCGCTCGAACCCACGCGCAGCGTCGCGCTCCCGCCCGACGTCGAGCAGCGTCTCACCGAGGAGAATCAGCGCTTCGAAGTGATAGACGTCGTCGTGGAGAAGACGCACGAGAAGATTGAGCGCCGCCTTGGGCTCGTTTCGCCGGCGGTAAATGGACACGAGCTCGAGCTGCGCGCTTTGATTCGATGCGTCGAGATCCAGCGCCGACCGGAGCTCCGCGCTCGCACTTTGATCATCGCCAACCGCGACCAGCGCCCTCGCCAGCGCGACGCGCGTTGCGACATTCGTCGGCTCGATTTTCACTGCGCTTCGAAGCAGCTCGAGCGAGCGCGGGTGGTCGCTAAGCGTCCCGAACAGATTTGCGGCGTGAACGAGATCGGCGGGAATCGCGTTTCCGACCGAGACCGCCCGCTCCAGAGTATCGCGCCCTATCGCGATCGCTCCGGTCGCGATCAGTGCCTCTGCGGCAACCAGCAGATCGGTGGAAGCTGCCTTCTCTCCGTGAGCGAGCCGCTCCGCGACTCCGATCGCTTCGGACGCGCGGCCGAGTGCGAGCAGCGACTGCGCCGAGCCG
>WNGF01002255.1_pt1 | contig 27234 bp, 15 predicted proteins | sample 5400641 | NCBI WGS metagenome assembly WNGF01 (sample SAMN13153371, study PRJNA577476) | soil metagenome | isolation source: 80 cm soil or saprolite under grassland replicate 2 | place: USA:California | collected 2016-06-15 | reverse complement strand
GCCGTCCTTGTGATCGCGATCGGCCTGCTCGAATTCTGCTGCCGCGTCGGCCTGATCGATCATCGCGTCGTGATCCCGCCCTCGCAGATGGCCGACGCGCTGATCCGTCTCCTGATCTCGGGAGAGGCCAATGACCAGATCGTGCGCACATTCGGCATCGTCGTCATAGCGGCGTTGATTTCGGTGGTGGCGGGGTTTGCGCTCGGCCTCGTCATCCACGCGCTGCCGCGCATGCGGCAATCGCTCGATCCCTTCTTCGCCACCTATTACGCGGTGCCCATCTTCATTTTCTACCCGATGCTGATCGTCATCTTCGGACTCTCGGTCATCCCGATCATGCTGATGGGGGTGGCGACCGCAATCGTGGCGATGATCATTGCAACCTTGAACGGACTCGACCGCGTGCCGCAAGTGCTCACCAAGGTGGCGCGCGTCCATCGCATGGGGACAATCGGCACGGCGTTGCTGCTGAAATTACCGGCGGCGGCGCCGCATCTCTTCACCGGGGTCAAGCTCGCAGTCAGCTATGCTTTCATCGGCGTCATTGCCAGCGAATTCATTCTTGCACCCGCCGGGCTGGGGCGCGTCATTTCCGACGCCTATTCCGATTTCAACAATCGGCAGATGTACGCGCTGATGCTGCTGTTGATCATCGTAGCGACCGCCGTCAACATGGCCTTGCACGTGGTCGATCAGCGTTGGGCGGAGCGGCGCGGGATCGCCAAGCCATGATCGCGACCAAGCGCGCCGCAGACACTGCGATCATTCTCATCGTCCTACTGCTGATGTGGCAGGCGCTGCATCAGCTCGTCGGCGCGACCGCGCTTCCCGGTCCGGTGCCGACGCTGGCTTATTTCGCCAAGCTCGTGCCGAGCGGGCGTTTTGCCGAGAACGCCTGGGCGACGCTTGTCTGCTTTTTCTATGCGCTGATTTTGTCCTACGGGATTGGATTGGCGATCGGCCTGTGGATGGGAATTCATCGACTGTCCGGGGCGGTTGGCGAGCCGATTCTCATTTCGCTCTATACGCTGCCGAAGGTGACGCTTTATCCGGTGGTGCTGCTGATCTTCGGGCTCAGTCTGTCGGGACGGGTGACGTTCGGAGCCATGCACGGCGTGCTGCCGGTCGCGCTGCTGACCATGGGTGCGATCCGCAATATCCCGCCGGTCTATCTGAAATCGGCGCGAACGCTTCACCTCTCCAGATGGCAGACCATTCTCACCGTGTTTTTCCCGGCAACGCTTCCGGAGGTGGTCGCAGGTCTGCGGATCGGCTTCACGCTGACATTGCTCGGGGTCCTCCTGGCCGAGATGTTCGCTGCCAAGCAAGGATTGGGATTTCTGATCATCAACGCCATGCAGCTGCTGCAGGCCGAGGAGATGATGACGGTTGCGGTGGTGCTGTTTGTATTCGCGGCGCTCGCGAATGCGCTGCTGCTATGGATCGAGCATCGGCTGCATCGCCGGGTCTAGAGAACGGCTCGAGATAACGGGCCAATCGGCACAAAAGGATGGACGGAACCGCTGCGTTCAATCACGTCGTCGTCATGCCGCCGCCGTCTACAAATGAGCTCGCAACCGCCCTGTTGACGACGAGGAATGATCCGTCCCGCTGAAAGCGACAAAGTGTGCGCTTCTGGTTGCCCGAATCAGCGCTCTTGCGTAAACAGCGATTCGGCGGAGGGAGGGAACCGACCCTTGGTCGGTCGGCACGACGTCCGCGAGGCCGTCCGGCCCTGCAGAGATCCCGGACGGCCTTTTCTTTGCCGACCGCCGGGCGCGCCGTCACTTTGCGGCGGCGCTGACCCTGGCTTTCGACCGCTCGCGCCTCACTTGCGTGTATTGCGCTTGCAAGAGTGCGATCGGCAGGACATCGAACAAGTCCGCAACCGGCAGCCTCGGTCCCGGTAGCGGTTTGCCGACCGCCAGCAGATTGCGCATCGCCGAAAAGCCTTCGGCCAACACCGATGCATTCCAGGCCTGGCTGGGCGGCCATCGCCGCCCCTCCTGGGTCGCCCGGCCAAAAAGCCGTCCGCTCACGACGACAATGGCGTTTCGCTCGCCCAGCCGAGCGAACGCAATGATCTCCCGCCGGTGCGGGCCGATGACGTCGAGCGGACGATAGGAGCCGTGGGTAAAGAGGTCCGCGAGCTCCTGACGCAGCGCAAGAAGTTCGCGCATAAGCGCTAGCTTGACGCGGCCGTCCGGCCAGGTACTCGCCAGCGCGCGCCAATCCGGCGCCTCACCGATCGATGCCAGCGCGGATGCTCGCTCCGCAAAATCGACAGGTCGTCTGTTGTCGGGATCCACCAGCGACAGGTCCCAGAATTCACTGCCCTGATAAAAATCGGGAACGCCCGGTATGGTCGCCTTGAGGACCAATTGCGCGAGGCTATTGAGCGCTCCCATCAAGGCTACACGGCGCGCGAATGTGTCGAAGCCATCGATGAAAGTTGCGGACCGCTCGCGATCGAGAACACGCTGAACAAAGTCCGTGAGGCCGGCTTCGTAATGTTCATCGGGCGCGAGCCAACTCGTCTGCTGTTTGCCCTCGCGCGCCGCTTTGATGGCATAGGCCTGCATCCGCTCGATGAAATCCGCATCGACGCCGGCCAAAGGCCAGGCACCGAGCAGCGCCTGATAGACCATGTATTCGTGCGCCGGTGACGGGATCCGCGAGGACCCCGTCGAAACGATGAGCTTGGCGTTGAGCTGCCTCCATTGGTGCACGTTGTGGGTCCATTCGTCGGCGAGCTCGGTCAAGGCGAGCAGCCGGGCGCGCGCGTCCTCGCCGCGTTTGGTATCGTGGGTTGCGGTTGTGGTCAGGCCATGCGGCCATTGAGCGGCACGCTCCCGCATGCGCTCGTGAAAACTGGCGATCGAGACCCCGCCGGCGGCAGGATTGCCGCCAACCTCGTTGAGGGCCAAGAGGCGGTGAAAACGATATAACGCCGTGTCCTCCAAAGATTTTGCCATCATCGGGCCGGTGAACTGCTGAACCTTGAACGCGAAGCGCCGGTCGCGGGCGATGCTATGGCCGATACGGTCGGAGGCGACGAGATCGAGCGTGAGCGCATCGCGCAGGAAATCGAAAATGCCGACGTCCGGGCCGAACCACTCGGCGCGCGCCTTGGCGAGTGCGCCCTCGATGATCGCGCGATCCTCGCGGCTCGGGCCTGACGCAGTGAGGTAGTTGCGGTAGATCGGGAAATGCAGAATGAACAGCTCGAACGCCGCGCGCAAACGTTCGGCAGTATAGTCGCGCGTGCTGTAGTGGCCGGCGGCGATACGCACGAGCAACCGGGTCAGCACGGTGAACTCGCTCGCCAGAATGTTTGCGATCACGCGGCGCTTGGCCTCGAGGACAACGCCGCCGAAGTCACGTTCATCACCGCTGACGTCGCGCCAAGTCCGGTCGAGCACGGGAAGCCCGTGGTTGTCGAGCAGGAGGCGCGAGATGAGATTGAGCCATTCGTAACCGGTGGTGCCGGCAACGCCGGCGAAGCGCGGCAGGCGCTCTCCGTCGCCGAGAATCTTTTCGGCCACGACGTAGAAAGGCCTGCTTCTCGACGGCCGTGCGACGTCGATCAGCCGTTGCAGTCGCCGGAAATACTGATGCGGATCACGCAGCCCATCGATGTGATCCAGCCGCAGGCCATGGAGAGAACCTTCGGCGATGAGGCGGCGTACGAGACGATGGATCGCATCGAACGTATCGCGGTCTTCGACGCACAGCCCGGCCAGCGTATTGATGTCGAAAAAGCGCCTGTAGTTGATCTCGCTTCCGGCAAGCCGCCAATGCGCCAGCCGATAGTGCTGGCGCTCGAGCAAGTAGTGCAAGGCGAGAACGGCCTCCGGTCGATCGGGTACGAGCCGATAGGCCTTGAGCCCGCGTTCGATCACCTCCTTGCCGCGCACGATGGCAGCCAGCTGCGCCTTGAAGGCCGGCGCCACCTGACGCGGGGGATTATGCGGGCCGCGGTAGCGCTCCACCCATTTCAGCAGTTCGCGTCCCGCAGGCTCCTCGCTCGCGCCGGCCTCCACTACGGCTTTCTGCACGATCTCGCCGTAGCGATTGGGAGCGATGGGCAGCCGATGCTCGAAGTACCAGACGGAGAAGCTTCCCTCCTCGGCATCGTACCGAAGCTCGATTTCGCCACGTTCCAGCGCCTCGCCATAGGAGGTTCCGAGAACAGGGATGAGGACGCCGCCGCGGGGGTGTGCAGGGAGCGTTTGCCAATCGATATCGAACGAAGCAGCGCTGGGGGATTTCGGCCCCCATTCCAGGACGTCGAGCCACCAGGGATTGTCGGCGTAATGCACGCCCATATGGTTGGGAACGAAATCAAGAATGAGCCCCATATCCCCCCGATCGAGCGCCGCGGCTAGGCGCCGAAAGGCGTCCTCGCCGCCGAGCTCGGGATTGAGCGAATTGTGGTCGACCACGTCATAGCCGTGCGGGCTGCCCGATCGTGCTTTGAGGAATGGTGAAGCATAGAGGTGACTGATGCCGAGCGCCTTGAGATAGGGCACGAGCGCGGCGGCTTCGTCGAAGCCGAACCGCGGCGTGAATTGGAGCCGGTAGGTTGCGAGCGGGATCGAGGGCGGCATCTATTCCGCTCCGATGCTGCAAAACACCGACCACGGCGGCAGCATCGCCGGCGGCTCTTCGCCCCAAATCGGTCGCAACGGTCGAAAGTTACCCGGCGGCTTGGCGTTGCGGTCGGATAGGTTAGCCAATAATCGGAGTACTTGGTTGTCGGCGAGGGACCAATCGGCCGTTAGGACATCATCGTCGCATCGCGCGGTGGCGAACTTTGCGCCGGCGAGCCGCGGCACGATCTCCCGGCGCCGAACAGTGAGCAGCTCGCGCACGAGCGCGAACCGCTTGCGGCCGCTGGGCGTCGCACGCGCGTCCCAATCGAGCACGGCCGTGCGAAAGGTTGCGTCTGCGAGCGGGTCCGGAACCTCATCGCCCAGCTCGGCATACGCCGTCTTGAATTCCTCCCGTCGCCCTTTGCGTACCGCGTCCGCGAGCGGCCCCCGGAAATCGCAAAAGAAAGGAAACGGCTGGGCTGATCCCCATTCTTCCCCCATGAACAGGAGCGGCGGCATCGGGACAAGCAGCGTGACGGCGAGCGCCGCGGTGAGGGCAGCCTCCCCGACGTGCGTTGCGAGACGATCGCCCAAGGGGCGGTTGCCGATCTGATCGTGGTTCTGGAGAAAATTGACGAAGACCATGGGCGACAAGGTGCCCGATGGTTCACCACGGCTTCGACCATGTCGGTGAGATGAGGGCTCGCCCTGATAGGCGAAGCCCGAGCGTAGCACGCGCGCGATGTGACGGCGCGGATCCGGGCCGTAGTCCTGATAATAGCCCCGCTTCTCCCCCGTCAGCAGACGATGCCAAGCATGGTGGTAGTCGTCGTTCCATTGCGCGCGGTATTTGCCCTGCGCGGGATCGGTCAGCGGATCGAGCAAACTCGCGCAGTTGTCGTCATTCTCCAGCACGAGATGGATCAACCGTCCGCTCGCTGCCGCAAGGTGCCCGACTGCGCGGCTTAGGTCATGTAGCAGCGAGAGCCGCTCGGCTTCGAGCAAGGAATGCACCGCGTCGAGGCGAAGGCCGTCGAAACGATAGTGCTCGAGCCAATGCAGCGCGTTGCCGGTGGCGAAGGCGCGGACCTCCTGAACGCGATAGTCGATGGCATGTCCCCACGGCGTGTGAGCGCAGGCGAAGAACGCCGGCGCATAGCGGTGGAGGTAGTTACCTTCAGGGCCGAAATGGTTGTAGACGACATCGAGAAAAACCATGAGCCCGCGCGCATGCGCTTCGTCGATCAGCATCCGCAGATCGTCGGGCCGACCATAGGCGCTGTCGGGCGCATAGAGCAGGACACCGTCATAGCCCCAATTTCGGCGGCCTGCGAAATCGGCAATCGGCATCAGCTCGATTGCGGTTACTCCGGTGTCAACGACGTGATCGAGCTTGTCGATTGCTGCGCGAAACGTGCCGGCGGGCGTGAACGTGCCGACGTGCAGCTCCAAGATGGCCGCATCCTGCCAAGGTCGCCCACGCCATTGCTTTGCGCGCCATTCGAATTGATCGTGATCGATGACCTCGCTCGGCCCGAACACATCCTGCGGCTGGAAGTGCGAGGCCGGGTCGGGAACCTGCATCTCGCCGTCGATGCGATACTTATAAAGCGTGCCGGCGCGCGCACCGGATATGGTGAGCTCGTACCAGCCCTGCGCCCCTGCTTGCATCGGATAGGCGCGATCCAACAACACCTCGACGCGCTTGGCTGCCGGCGCCCAGAGGCGGAAGGTGACTCCGCTTCGGTGTAGCTCGGCGCCAAAGCGCGCGCTGAGCTTCATGGAGAGCCCGAAAAGACCAGAATTGACCGGGGCTGCGCGTGCGCCTTCGCGCCCGATGTCAGCTCCGCGCCGAGCCGCGGCTGCGGCGAGGTGTCCAAGCAAGCGGTCCAGCGGTTGTATGGCGGAACCTTAGGAAGCAAGAACTCGATCGCCTGCGGTGCAGCGTTGAGCACGACGTAGAGGGGGGCGCCTGCCTCCCCCACCGGTCCCAGCACATAGGACAGGAACCGTCCTTCCGGGAAGTTCCAGTCCTGCTCCGTCATTTCGGTCGCGTGCGGAGTGAGCCACAACACGCCGAAGGAACCGTCAGGGCGGCGGCCTTCGACCCGATGCCGTGCGCGCAATTGCGGAAATCGCCGGCGCAGCTCGGTGAGCTTGCTCACGAAGGAGCTCATGTCCTTCTCTTTGTCGCGGAGCGCCGACCAATCCACCCATCCGATGGGATTGTCCTGGCAATAGGCATTGTTGTTGCCGCCCTGGCTGTTGCCGACTTCGTCTCCCGCGAGCAGCAACGGCACGCCTTGTGCCAACATGAGACTTGCAAGCAGATTGCGGCGCGCTTGCCGCCTCAGTTGCACAATAGCTGGATCGTCGGCGGGTCCTTCGACGCCGTAATTCGTATTGTCGTTTTCATCGGAGCCGTCGCGATTGTCCTCCCCATTTGCTTCGTTGTGTTTGCGCTCGTAGCTGACGAGGTCCGCCAGCGTGAATCCGTCATGCACGGTAACGTAGTTGACGCTCGAGCAAGGTGCGCGATTGTTGTGATCGAACAGATCGGCCGAGCCGGTCATGCGTCGGCCGAGCTCGCCGATGAGATTGCCTTCGCCGGACCAGTAGCGACGCAGCATGCGACGAAAGCGATCGTTCCACTCTGACCAGCCCGATGGAAATCCGCCGACCCGATAGCCGCCGGGACCAAGGTCCCAGGGTTCGGCAATCAGCTTGATTCTGGCCAAAACGGGATCCTGCCGGATCGCCGCAAAGAAGGGCACGCCGCCGTCAAAGCCGTTGGGCCCGCGGCCGAGCGTTGTTGCGAGGTCGAACCGAAAGCCGTCGACATGGCAGACCTGCACCCAGTAGCGCAGAGAATCCATGACCATCTGCAGCACGCGCGGATGCGTGAGGTTGAGCGCGTTCCCGCAACCGGTGAAGTCGGCGTAGTAACGGGGTTGGTCCGGGAGCAGCCAGTAGTACGAGGTGTTGTCAATGCCGCGGAAGCTGAGCGTGGGGCCAAGGTGATTGCCTTCGGCGGTGTGGTTGTAGACGACATCGAGGATGACCTCGATGCCGGCATCGTGCAATCGCGACACGGTTGATCGAAATGCATCGAGCGGCCCGTCTACGGCGTAACGCGCCTCAGGCGCGAAGAAACCGATCGTATTGTAGCCCCAGTAGTTGCTCAGGCCCCGCTCGATCAAATGCCGATCGTCGATAAAGGCGTGGATCGGCAGCAGTTCGACTGCTGTCACGCCAAGACGCCTGAGGTGATCGATGACCGCCGGCGCCGCAAGTCCACGGTAGGTACCGCGCCATGCGGGTGGCACGTCGTCGCGAAGCTGCGTCAGACCTTTTACATGGGCTTCATAGATGATCGTGTCCTGCCAGGGAATCGACAGTCTGCGTTCTTCGCCCCAGGTGAACGCTTCGTCGACCACCATGCTCTTGGGCATGCCGCGCGCGTTGTCGCGCCGGTCGAACGAGAGGTCGGCCCGCGGGCTGCCGGCCCGGTAGCCGAAATGCGCGTCGCTCCAGACGAGCCGCCCTACAAGCTGTTTCGCATAGGGATCGATGAGGAGCTTGTGCGGATTGAAGCGCAGTCCACGTTCGGGGTGATACGGGCCATGCGCCCGATACCCGTAGAGCTGTCCCGGGGCGACATCATTGAGGTAGCCGTGCCAGACATCTTCGGTACGCTCCGGCAAGGAGATACGCTCGATCTCGCGCCGGCCATGACTATCGAACAGACAAAGTTCGACTTTCTCGGCGTTGGCGGAGAATAGGGCGAAATTCGTTCCGCGTCCGTCCCAGGTAGCTCCCAAAGGATGCGGCGCGCCGGCCGAGACCCGCACGCTAGCGCTCCGGAACGAGAAAAATTGCAGCGAGGGGCGGAACAACAAGGCTCACCTCGGGAGTTGTGCCCTCGTCCAACGTCCTGACCGCGCCCGCGTTCCCGATATTGGTGCCGCCGTACAGCGCGGAATCGGTGTTGAGGACCTCGCGCCAGGTGCCTGAAAACGGAACCTTGATGCGGTAGTCGCGGTACACCTGAGGGGTGAAATTCACCACCACCAGGCAGCGCTCCTGCGTGTGGCGTCCCTTTCGCAGCCAAGCAAATACGCTGCGAGCGGCATCGTGCATGACCAGCCATTCGAACCCGGCATCCTCGCAATCGAGTTCGTGCAGAGCGGGTACCGTTCGATAAAGTCGATTGAGGTCGCGGACTAAAGCTTGAATGCCGGCATGCCGCGGCTGCTCGAGAAGATGCCAGTCGAGCGAATGGTCATGGCGCCATTCGCTTTCCTGGCCGAACTCGCTGCCCATGAACAGGAGCTTCTTGCCGGGATGGCCGAACATGAAGCCGTAGTAGGCGCGCAGATTGGCAAAGCGCTGCCACTCATCACCCGGCATGCGGCCGAGAATCGAACGCTTGCCGTGCACGACCTCGTCATGAGAGAGCGGCAAGATGAAATTCTCGAAGAACGCGTAATGCAAACCGAAAAGGATCTGGCCGTGATGATGCTTGCGGTAGATCGGGTCTTTGCTGATGTATTCGAGCGTGTCGTGCATCCATCCCATGTTCCACTTGTAGCCGAATCCGAGCCCGCCCCACTCCACCGGTCTCGAAACCATGGGCCAAGCGGTCGACTCTTCCGCCGCGGTCGTGGCATTGGGAAATCGTGAGAACAGCTCGGTGTTGAAGCGGCGCAGAAGGTTGATGGCGTCGAGGTTTTCGCGCCCACCATATCTATTCGGGATCCAGCCGCCTTCAGGCCGGCTGTAATCGAGATACAGCATGGAAGCAACCGCGTCCACGCGCAGGCCGTCGATGCTGTAGCGATCGAGCCAGAACAGCCCGCTGCCCAGCAGGAAGTTGGCAACCTCGGTGCGTCCGCAATTGTAGACGAGGGTGTTCCAATCGAGATGGCGCCCTTGTTGGGGATTTTCATGTTCGTACAGCGCCGTCCCATCGAAGCGAGCGAGCCCGTGCGGATCGTCCGGGAAGTGTCCGGGCACCCAATCCAGAATGACGGCGAGGCCTTTTCGATGGCAAGCGTCGATCAAAGCCGCGAAATCGGCGGGGCTGCCGAAGCGGCTCGTCGGCGCAAAAAGCCCGGTCGGCTGATAACCCCACGATCCGTCGAAAGGATGCTCGCCGACCGGTAGGAACTCCACGTGGGTAAATCCCATGTCGTGCGCGTAGGCTGGCAATTCCTCCGCCAACTCGCGGTAGCTGAGCCAACGCCCCCCGTGTTGCGGATGGCGCCGCCAGGATCCGAGATGAACTTCATAGATCGATATCGGCGCGCTCAACGCATTCACGCCGGGAGGGGCCGGTTGCGGGCGTTGAACCGCATTCTGATCGACCACGATCGAAGCGGTCTGCGGCCGCAACTCGGCGGCGAATGCCAGCGGATCGGACTTGAGCGGCAACAGGTGGCCGTCCGGCCCGATGATCTCGTATTTGTATTTGGCGCCGGGCTTGGCTTCGGGCACGAAGATCTCCCAAAACCCGTTGCCGCGCACGCGCATGGCATGCCGACGTCCATCCCAAAAATTGAAATCGCCGACCACGCTGACCCGCTTGGCCGAAGGTGCAAAGACCGCAAAGCCCACGCCTTCGACGCCGTCAAGCACCGTGGGATGGGCGCCGAGCTTGTCGTAGAGGTGCACATGCGTGCCTTCGCCGAGCAGGTAGAGATCGAAATCGGATAGGATCGGCGGGAAGCGATAGGGATCCTCGATCTCGACCAGGCGTTCGCCGTAGCGTGCACGCAGGCGGTAGTGTTGCGACCCGTTGCGCAAACGACCCTCGAACAGGCCGGCATCGTGGATGCGTTGGAGATCGCTTTCGTGACCCTGCTCGTCGATGACGGCCACCCCCTCCGCATCGGGAAGGAAAACACGCACTACGGACGAGCCGGCCTCGACGTGCGGGCCGAGGTAGCGGAACGGATCGGAATGGCGACCCTCGATGACCGCGTAGGCTTCTGGCGTGAGCGACGTCATTGCGCAGCCTCCTCCGAACGCGAGAGGATGCGCCAGGTGCCTGCCAGCGGCACCCGCAGCCAATCCGGCCGATGCGCGAGCTCGTATTCAATTTCATAAAACGCCTTCTCCAGCAGGAAGAAATCGAGAAGACGATCGGCGGCCTCGAGCGATTGCGGCCAAAGCCTCGTGTCGGTCAGCGATGATCGATAGGCCGCCATGAAGGCGGCGGCGGAGTGTTCGCGCCAAGCTTCGAGCGCGCGGGCGAGTTTACCGTGTTCATCGGGTGCCGACTTGAGCGCACGCTCGAGCGCAGCCGTTGCGGAATAGTCGATTGACCGGATGAGGCCGGCCACGTCACGCGCGGCCGGGGCCTTGCGCCGGCGAGCCTCGATGCTGCGGCGCGGTTCGCCTTCGAAGTCGATGATGGAGACATCGTCCTTGACGATCAGCATCTGCCCGAGATGGAAGTCGCCGTGATGACGGATCTTCATCGCGTCCACGCTTTCCGGAAGCAATTCGCGCAGCCGCGCGGGAAGCGCTTCTCGATAAGAGAGAAGCGCGTCGACCAACTGCCGGTCGTCCTCCGAGAGTTCCGACCGACGGCGCGCCAAATCATCGAATGCGCGACCGGCACGCTGCAGCAGTGTTTCCGTCCATGACCGCACATCGTTGGCCGAGATCGGTTCCGGGGCGAAGTCGACGATGTCGTCACGACTGGCAAGCGCGAGCTGCAACTCGGCGACGCGCCTGCCGACTTGGTCCATCCGCCGCAGATAGGCGGCCTCCTCATCGCTGTGCCCGGCGGCCTCCGCCGTAAGGAGCCGCTGCTCCTCGACGAAACGGTCGAGGTAGTGGCTTGTCACGGTCCACGCGTCGCCCTGATTTTGCACGAAGCCGTGCACGACCGCGACCGCACTGCGAACTCCATTCTCCTCGAGCTCCACGCTTCCAAGAAGCGGCGGGATATGCGCGAACGGAACTGTTTCCGTCAGAAATCGACCGACCTCGATCTCCGGATTGAGACCCCGCTCGAGGCGACGAAAGAGCTTGATGACGTAGTCTGCTCCAACCAGAACGGTCGTATTAGATTGCTCTGTATCCACGGCGTGGACGTCTTGGATGGCAATGGGCCCGCTGTCCGGAAATCTTCCCGTGGGCGCAAACTCGATTCGGCGCTGCTCGTCCTCGACGGTCCGCGCGGCACGCATATTTTCGAGCAGAAGAGCGACAAAGCTCGCATCGGCGGTGGCATCGAGCAGGGTCCCCTCGCGCGGCCCGCGGCGCACCGCGGCCAATGCATTGGGATTCTCTTGCTCGCGAGCGAAACGGGTCCACTTGATGGTCATCGGCAGCAGATAATTCGCAGTCTCGCGTCTGCCTTTGGCCTCGAGCAACGCGATTCCCGAATCGGAACTGCCGGCACCGATCGGTATGGCCTCGACGATGTGGGTCGTCGGCGAATTGCCCCGTTCCGCATACCAGCGGCGGCTCGCCAGAAACGCCGGAAGAACGTCACGTTCGAGTACCGACTTGGAACGGCCGCGCAGCAGCGATTTCCAGCCGTCAGTGACGACGAGCGTCTCGAATTCAGCCCACGTCCGCGGCATCTCGACCGTCGATGCATCCGGTTCGCGGAGCAGGAACCAAAAAAAGCCATATGGTCCGAGAGTCACAATATAGGGAGCGTCGCCGATGGGCGGAAAGTTCGTGCGCCCGAGCAGTTCAAATGGCACGCGGCCGCGCCAGGGTGCGAGATCGATCTCGGCAGCTTGCGCCGAACGCGACAGATTGGCGATGCAGAGGACGACTTCGCCCTCGTATTGCCTTATGTAGACAAGAACGGCACGGTTTACCGGCCGGATGAAGCTCAACGAGCCGCGGCCGAACACCTTGCTCGACTTGCGCACCGATATCAGGCGTTTGGTCCAGCTCAGTAGAGAGGCCAGACTGCGCGATTGGGCCTCGACGTTCACCGCCTCGTAACCGTAGACCGGGTCCATGATCATCGGCAGGTAGAGCCGTGCCGGGTCACAGCGGGAGAACCCGCCATTGCGATCGGGTGTCCACTGCATCGGCGTGCGCACGCCGTTGCGATCACCGAGATAGATGTTGTCTCCCATCCCGATCTCGTCCCCGTAATAGATGAGCGGCGTGCCCGGGAACGACATCAGAAGCGAGTTCATGAGCTCGATCTTTCGTCGGTCATTGTCCATCAACGACGCCAAACGTCGCCTGATGCCGAGATTGATGCGGGCGCGAGGGTCGGTCGCATAGGTGGACCAGAGATAATCGCGCTCGACGTCGGTCACCATCTCGAGCGTGAGCTCATCGTGGTTGCGCAGGAACAGCGCCCATTGGCAGTTGGCGAGAATGTCCGGCGTCTGCCGGAGAATGTCGGTGATGGGGAAGCGGTCTTCCTGGGCGATCGCCATGTAGATGCGCGGCATCAGCGGAAAATGGTAGGCCATGTGGCACTCGTCGCCGTCACCGAAATAGGCGCTGACGTCTTCCGGCCACTGATTGGCCTCGGCAAGCAGGACTTTGCCGGGCACGTAAGAATCGAGGGCGGCCCTGATCTTCTTGATGATTTCATGGGTTTCCGGGAGATTCTCGTTGTTGGTCCCCTCGCGTTCGCACAGATACGGGATGGCGTCCAACCGGAAGCCGTCGACGCCGAGATCGGCCCACCGCCGCATGATCTGAATCATGGCGGAAAGCACGCGCGGATTGTCGTAATTGAGATCCGGCTGATGCGAAAAGAAACGATGCCAGTAATAGGCTCCTGCAACCGGATCCCACGCCCAATTCGATTTTTCGGTATCATTGAAGATGATGCGCGTTCCCGCGTAGGCTTGGTCGGTATCGCTCCACACATACCAGTTGCGCGCATCCGTTCCCGGCTTGCTGCGGCGCGCGCGCTGAAACCACGGATGCTGATCGGAACTGTGATTGATGACCAACTCGGTAATCACACGTAGCTTTCGCCGCTTGGCCTCCTGCATGAAGCGGCGGAAATCCGCCATCGTGCCGAAATCGGGATTGATGGTGCGGTAGTCGGAAATGTCATAGCCGTCGTCGCGGCCGGGCGAGGGATAGAACGGCAGCAGCCAGAGAGTCGTGATGCCGAGATCTTCGAGGTAGTCGAGCTTTTCGGTCAGTCCCGCGAAATCGCCAATGCCGTCGTTGTTGCTGTCGGCAAACGCCTTGACGTGAAGTTGGTAAATGATCGCGTCCTTGAACCAAAGCTCGTCCGCTTCGAGCTTCGGCTCCGCCCTGATGTCAGCAACCACGTCCACCAGCGACCTCACGTGAAGCACCGGAATAGGAGCGCAGGATCCTGCTGCTGATCGACGCGCAAACGCACCCCTCCCCATTCGACGACGTGCCGCTCGCCCGTGACAAGATTTTCGATCGCCTTGACGCGCTGGCGGGAGGTCGATGGCCCGATCTCGATGTCGCCGAAATGAAACCAGAACTCCCGCGGAGTGGTCCCTGACAGCGCCACGGCAACCGCCACCGCATTGTCGCGCGTCACCGATTCCTTGACGAAGCCGATCACCTCGTCGTCGTCGACCTGAGCAAAGCGCAAATTGCTGGTTTGCAGCAGGGCGGTGTTGTTCCTGCGGATCCGGTTGAGGCGGCCGATATAGGCCTTGATGTTGCCGGAACGATTCCAGTCGCGCACTTTCAACTCGTATTTCTCGGAATTGAGGTATTCCTCCCTTCCAGGTATCGGCTCGTGCTCCAATAGCTCGAAACCGTTGTAGATGCCGTAATTGCCCGACAGCGTGGCCGCAAGCGTCACCCGCGCCTTAAAAATCCAAGGCTCACCGGACTGCAGATGCAACGGCAGAATGTCCGGCGTATTCGTGAAGAAGTTGGGACGGAAATATTCGCGTTCGGGGTAGCGCGTGATCTCGCTTGCGTAGGCCTGCAGCTCATCCTTGCTCGTGCGCCACGTGAAATAGGTATAGGACTGGTTGAAGCCGAGCTTGGCGAGCGCCTTCATGACTTTGGGTCGGGTAAACGCCTCGGACAGAAAGACAACATCGGGGTCGACGGACTGGACTTCTCGGATCATCCATTCCCAGAACGGAAATGGCTTGGTGTGCGGGTTGTCGACGCGAAAGATATGGACCCCTTGCGCCACCCAGAACAGCACGACGTCGCGCAGTGCCTTCCAAAGCCGCTCGTTGTCGGGTCCGTAGAGGTCGGGATTGACGATGTCTTCATATTTTTTGGGCGGGTTTTCCGCATATTGGATAGAGCCGTCGGGCCTGCGTCTGAACCATTGCGGATGCTGCGCAAGCCAGGGGTGGTCGGGCGAGCACTGAACGGCAAAATCGAGCGCCACCTCCAATCCCAGATCCGCGCAGGCTCGCACCAAGCGCCGAAAGTCCTCGAGCGTCCCAAGCTCGGGATGCACGGCGTCATAACCGCCCTCGACAGAGCCAATGGCGTAGGGACTACCGGGGTCGCCGGGTTCGCAACGCAGCGAATTATTGCGGCCCTTGCGGTTGGTGCGACCGATCGGATGGATGGGAGTGAAATAAAGCACATCGAAGCCTAGCGCGGCGATTTCGGGCAATCGATTGATGCAATCGTCAAAGGTGCCGTGCTTGCCGGGAATGGAGGATTGGCTCCGCGGCATCATCTCGTACCAGGCACCTGCCCGCGCAATGGGCCGGTCGACGAGCAATGGAAAATTGGCGCTGCGACTGAGGTCGGACTGCCGGCCGTTCCGCGCTGCCGCCGCAAGCGTTTCGGATAGTAGCGGCGCTGCATTTTCGACGAGGTCTCTTCTGCTACAGGCATCCCGGATCAGCTGCGCTTGCTCGGGATTTTTGAGCTTCATATCCGCCAGCAGATTGCGGCCTTCCTCGATCTCGAGGCCGATATCCATGCCGGCTTCACGTTTGGTCAGGAAATCGCGCCGCCAACTGGCGAACACATCGGTCCAGGCCTCGATCACGTAAACATAGCGGCCGGTCCTGTGCGGGGTGAAGCTCGCCTTCCAGCGGTCGTTCTCCTGCAAGGCCATGGGGACGCGGAACCATTTCTCGGCTCCGTCCCGCCGCCACGACAGGTCGGCCGCGAGCACGGCATGTCCATCGCGAAAGATATCGGCCCAGACCTCGACCTCCTCGCCCACGGTCCGCTTAACGGGAAAACGGCCTTCATCGACGACGGGGTACACGTCTTCGATGTAGATGCGATGTCTGGAGAGGTCGCCGACGGACCGGATGCTGGCATTCGCTGTCACGGCTCGATCGTGTTTTTCCTGCCCGGACGCTGGAAGCCGCATTGATGGAACCGATAGCCGCCCCGTTTGGTTCCGGGGCGGGGTTCAGGTCGTGTTGCGCCGAAAAACATGAAATCGTGTGACGCAAACGCGCGAGTGTCAACGGAACAAACCCGGATCGTCTCGGCCCTTGCTCGCTTGGTGAGGGACGCCATGCGTTTCGCGTTCGCAGCCGGGCTCGGCTCTGCGGGTATAGCTGCCATGGACATTTTCGAACGTGCAAAGCGTCAGGGTGTGGATACCGAATATCGGGACGGGTTCGGACATCTGCGGACCGTCGACCCGGAGGTTCTTGCTCGAATCCTCGACGCGCTCGCTGCCGCCGGCGATGGGGCCGAGCGCATGCTGCCGCGGGCCATCCTCGTGCGTGAGAATACTGAGCAGCTCCTGCGCTTGGCCGCTGCCGAGGGGCAGCCGCTGCGCTGGGAAATTCTCTCCGCGCAAAAAATTGCCGAGGGCGAAGGCACATCGCCGCTGTTGACGCTGCCCGTCCTGCAAAATGGCGTGTTCCAGCTGCGCGTCACAGTGGCGCGCCCCGGCAATGATCGGACCGAGACCGCCTGCTTGGTCGTTTGTCGGGATCGCGCGTATCAGGGCGGGCAAGTCGCGCCTGGGCGGGTGTGGGCGCTGGCTGTGCAGCTTTACGGCGTGAGGTCGCTGCGCAATTGGGGATGCGGCGATTTTACCGATCTCGCCGCGCTCGTCGACTTGGCTGCCGACGTAGGCGCTGCGGGCGTCGGGCTCAACCCGCTGCACGCGCTGTTCGACGATCGGGCCTCGGAAGCCAGTCCCTATGCGCCGAACAGCCGACTGTTTCTCAACCCCCTCTACATCGATGTGGACGCGGTTCCCGAATTTCCCGGCCTGCAAGCCGCCGGCTTGGAAGAGGAGGTCGAGCGCATGCGCCGGCAGGACATCGTCGACTACGACGGCGTGGCAAACGCGAAGATGCGCGCGCTCAATCTCGCCTACGAAGCGTTCCTCCGGGAAGGCAGTACAGAACGGCGTCAGGCCTTCGATCGCTTTCGCGAAGCGGGCGGATCAACGCTCGTTCGCTTCGGATGTTTCGAGTGGCTGCGCCGGAAATTCGGACATCCCTGGTGGGAATGGCCGCACACATGGCGAAGAGCAGAAGACGAAAAGCTCGCTGCGCTCCGACAGACCGAGTCGAGATCGATCGGGCTGTTCGAATTCGTGCAGTGGCTCGCCCATGATCAGCTCGACCGCTGTCGCGCGAAAGCCCGCGAGCGCGGCCTGCCGCTCGGGCTTTATCTCGATATCGCGGTCGGGGTCCGCCGCGACGGATTCGACGCCTGGTGCGATCAGGATGCGGTCTTGTCGGGAATGGCAGTTGGTGCGCCGCCGGACGCCCTCAACACTGCGGGGCAGAACTGGGGCTTAGCCGGCTTCAATCCGGCCGGGCTGGAAGAGCGGCAGTTCGAACCGTTTCGCTGCATGCTGAAGGCCTCCATGCGCTACGCCGGGGCGATCCGACTCGATCACGTCTTGGGGTTGAAACGGCTCTACCTCATTCCGCATGGGGTGCGGGCGAGCCAGGGGACGTATGTCCATTTCCCCTTCGAGGCGATGTTGGCCGTCGCCGCGCTCTCCAGCCAGGAATATAGATGCATCGTCGTGGGCGAAGATCTTGGCACTGTTCCCGAAAATTTCCGCGAGACGCTGGCGGACTGGGGCATCTGGACCTACCAGGTGATGCTGTTCGAGCGTTCCGGCAGCGGCGCTTTTTTCCCGCCGCAAAACTACCGCGAGAACGCGCTGGTGTCTTTCGGAACCCATGATGTTGCAACCTTCGCGGGATGGCGGGACCAACATGATTTGGCGGTCAAGCAGGCGCTCGGCATGGACCCCGGCGAGACGGGCGAGCAGCGTCACGGGGCCCTTGATGCCCTGCGCCACGCCTTGCAGCAGCACGGCCTCAAGACTGCCGACTTTGCGGCGGTGGCGCGCTACCTCGCGGACACACCATCGCGGCTCTTGGTCATATCCATGGAGGACGTGCTCGGCGTAAGGGATCAGGTCAATCTCCCCGGGACCACGAATGAGCACCCGAATTGGCGCCGGCGCTTGCCCGTGGCTTTGGAAGATTTGAAGAATCAGGCCGCTCTGACCTCAACGGCGGATATCATGCGGTCGGCGGGTCGAGCTTTGCCGGTTTAGAAGCAACCCCCTCGGGCGCCTGGGCGAGGCGCGCCGGCCGTCCCTGACGAGGCCGCATATAAGGACACCGCGTACATAATGTCGCCGCGGTTGTGCGTATAACGAGGGCGGTTCATGCGTTGTCGGGAGGCAATGATGGGCGGCAAATACTCCGCGGACTGGTGGGACAAAATCGCCGGTATCAACGGGGACATGGCGGCAGGGCACGACCCTTGCCGTATCGTTGACGATCTCATACAGGCAACGGCCAGCGGTAAGGCGGCTGCGGGGGAAAAATCCGAAAATTGCCGGCCGGGATTTGCCAGCCTTGAAAGCAGTCGGGCGTTCTACGTGGAGTGAACAAACCGCAACGCACGAGCGCGCATCTCGCGCGTCGCGGATTGTGAGGGGGATTAAGTCGAATAGCGGACGCACAGAGTAGCCGCTGGCATTCCCGAATTTTCGCCGCCCGCGAGCGGCGCGATTTCGACATTTTGCCACGATTGCCGGCTGCAATGGGCGAAGCATGCGAGCAACGGGGGATTGCCTCATGGGAAGCGTCGATTTGTGGCGGAGAAAGGCAGAAGACTGCTTGCAGAAGGCACATGCAATCAGCGATCGGCAGCGTGCCCGGCTTTTCCTCGTCCAAGCCCACAACTACCTCAAACACGCCGAGGAGACGGAGGCCCAGCAATTGAGCGCCCGGCGCCCCGCGAAAACGCGATTGGCCGTTTGACGTCCGCCGCAGCGCCGGCGCAAGTCGCCGCACTCCGGAATTGCTCCGCACGGATCTCACCCCAACGGGTTTAGTTCGTCATTGCGGCCGAGCTGCGTTAGCGGCGAGAGCCGAAACGGCGACTCAGCGTCATGGGGTTGGTATCGGGCCGCACTGCTGCGACGTTGCTAGCGGCAAAAGTCGTGGCAATCAGTCCTGCGGCGCTCCGACCGTATCCGCCATCGTCGCGCCGCGCGCGCCCATCGGCTTCGGGGCACCGGTTGTCGTGTCGCGGACCGTTTGATGCTCGGTCTCAGCGTTGAGCTCACCGCCGATCAACACGATGATGATCGACAGCCAAATCCAGAACATGAACGCGATGATCGCGCCGAGCGAGCCGTACGTCTTGTTGTAGTTGCCGAAGTTTTCCGCGTACCAAGAAAATAGAATCGAAACGCCGAGCCAGGCGACTGCGGCGAAGACGCTGCCCCACGTGATCCATCGCCACCGAGGCTTTTCGCGGCTCGGGCCGTAGCGGTAAAGAAAGGCAAGGGCCAGCGTCACGACGATGAACAACGCGGGCCAGCGTGCGATCTTGACCACCAGCTCGGTTGCGCCGCCAAGCCCCAAGAAATTCAACACGATCGGGACCACGACCATCGCGCCGATCGCGACCAGCACGAAGACAATGGTCAAGACCGTAAACGCGAGCGACATGAGGTTGAGTTTAACGAAGCCACGCTTTTCCGATTCGTTGTAAACCAAATTGAGAGCATCGAAGAGCGATTTCATTCCCGCATTCGCGCTCCACAAGGATACCAACAGACTGACAATGAAGGTCAGACCCAGCGTGGTGCTTCCCTGCGACGCGACGCGCGTGATCTGATCCCGCATTACCTCGATCGCTCCGCCGGGCACCAATCCGGCGATGCTTTCGAGGTGAGAGGCGATGGTCGCCGGGTCGGCGAACAACCCGTAGAGCGCAACGAGCGCGGCGATCGCGGGAAACACCGCCAAGATCGAGTAAAACGTCACGCCTGCCGCGACGACGATGACGCGATCCCTGCCGATGTTCTTCCAGATGCGGAGAAGGATGTCCTTCCAGCCGCGCTCCGGTATTTCGGATGGAGTTCTCGCCGACCTGCCGCGGCCGCGCTGAGCGTTGATTGCGCTGACGGCGCGCTCGTCGCCGCCAGGCACCGATCCATGGGGACAGGAAACGCGCGTTTGACTCTTGTCCTGCATCGCACAACGTTCGCTCTTGCGCCGACGTGCCGCTCAGCCGGCGGGATCCGCTCGTGAAGCGAAAGCTCGCAGTAGACAACCGGTGGCGAATCCGTGCGCCAAGTCTTCCGAACGGGCATTCCGCGGTTGCGCGGCGCGCTCGCTTTTCCAATCTGTCTCGGCGCAATGAGTTCCAAAGATTTTGTGAGGCGCTGCAGGCTCCTGGGCGTCCTTTGAACGCTTCAGGAGACGACGCACGATCGAACACGCAACAAGCAATTAACGGGCAAACAACATAGAGGCGCTTGAGTCGGGTCCCCGACTCTTCCTCCCGGCATCCGATGAGCGTCGCCAAGCATCTGGAGACGGCGCAGTCATTGACCGGCACCGCGACGACCGGAAAACGCTGAAGCGGTGCGCTTGTTTACAAGCGAGGGCTCAGCTCGACCATGCTGGTGTAGCGCAGAAGGATGTTCTTGTTTCTTGGTCTGGTCGCGGTCCTCGCCTGTCGTAATCCTCCCTTGACGGCCCGTGCCCGATCGGGCCAAGAACTCCGGTGGGGGCTTCAACTGGCCACATCGGCTATCAATGGTTCAAAGTTCCAGGCGCCGCGGTGCGCAATATCCTGCGCCTACTTCCTCTGCTGAGGAACTGCAAGGGCAGCTCGACGAGGCTCTCCGTGAATTGCACGAAGCCCGCGAACAGCAGACCGCCACCGCAGAAATCCTACACATCATTTCCAGCTCGCCGACGGACGCGCAGCCCGTGTTCGAAACGATCGTCAAGAGCGCGGCCCGGCTCTGCCGGAGCGTTCTCAGCGCGGTCTACCGCAGCGACGGCAAGCTTGTCCATCTGGTGGCGCACGATCAGTTCTCTCCGGAATCGATAGCCGCGGCGCGAGCCGCCTATCCTGTCCCGGTCACGAGCGGCAACCTCATCGCAGTCGCAGTCCGCGAGCGGCGCGTCGTGCACCATCCGGACGTGCTCGTTTCCGGCGGCTACAGCGAGCTGCAGCGGACGTCCGGCTACCGCAGCATCCTTGTGGTGCCGATGCTGCGCGACGATGTCGCCATCGGTGCCATCGCGGCCATGCAGCTCGAGCCGCGACCATTTCCCGAGTCACAGGTCGCCCTGCTGAAGACTTTCGCGAGCCAAGCCGTCATCGCGATTGAGAACGTGCAGCTGTTCAACGAGATCCAAGATAAGAATCGGCAGTTGGAGATCGCAAGCCAGCACAAGTCGCAGTTTCTCTCCAGCATGAGCCACGAGCTGCGCACGCCGCTCAACGCCGTCATCGGGTTGACCGATATGATGGTCACGAATGCCGCGCATTTCGGCACCGAGAAGGCCCAAGAGCCGCTCAAGCGCGTGAAAGCCGCCGGTACGCACCTTCTCGGCCTGATCAATCAGGTGCTCGATTTATCGAAGATCGAAGCCGGCAAGCTCGAACTTAGTGTCGAGACCGTGAACGTGGGCCTATTGATCGACGAGGTGATCGGCACCGCGCATCAGCTCGCCGAGCAAAACAACAATCGCCTCGTCGTCGAAGCGCAGGACAACCTCGGCTCGCTGACGACGGACCCGATGCGCCTGCGGCAGATCTTGCTCAATCTGTTGAGCAATGCCTGCAAGTTTACCAAACAGGGCGAGGTTGCATTGCGGGTGCGAAAGGTCTTCGAGGGACGCAGCTGGTTCGAGTTCGTCGTGGCAGATACTGGCATCGGTATGTCGCCGGAGCAGCAGGCCGGGCTGTTCGAGGAATACAATCAGGCCGATGCTTCGATCGCCAAGCGTTATGGCGGCACCGGCCTCGGGCTTGCCATCACGCGCAAGCTCGCGCGCCTGATGGGCGGAGACGTGACCGTGGCGAGCGAGCTGAACAAGGGTTCAGTGTTCACAGTCCGGCTTCCCGCCCGAGCGGCGCATTGATCAAGACCGGGACTCGCTGCCTTCTTCGAGAATTTCCGAGAAACGATGGAAAGGCGTGCGCCGCCTGTTGGACAGAATTGCGTCTCAAGCGTGTTGCTCGCGCCTGTCCTGTTCGCGAACAAGCCAATACACGGCGCCGAGCGCCAGGATCGCCGCCGCGAGCGCGAACACCTGCTGGGCCTCCGCCTCGGAAAGATCGATGATCATCAGCTTGCGCACGACAGCGAGCAGCGCGATCAGGAGCACGGTGCGAACCTGGATGATGCCATGACGGCGGTCTGCAACGACAAGCAGCGAGCGCTTGAATTCGAGCGCGATGATGACCGTGAAGATCATCCCGAAAAACGCCTGGAACACCTCGTAATCTGTCGGATCAAACCCACTGGAAACGATGCTGAGAAGGACTTTCAGCACCAGGTTCCAGAGCGCGAAGACGACCACGACCGCAATGAGCGCGGTGAGCACCAGGATGACGGCGTGCTCGAATTTTTGGTAGGCGCTCAAAACTTTCCATCGCTGGCGCTCGGCCGCGAGCCGCTCTTTCAGGGTCATCGAGATCTCCCGCGCTAGCGATACTGGCGGACCGAGAGGAACGCGGATCCAAATTCTCGGCGCTGCCCACAGTAATCTAAAGGATTGGAGCGAACCAGCGCGGATGCACGCTGCGCCGGTCCGGGTTCAGCGACAAAGCGGACATTGATCGCCGCCGTTACCTCAGCCGCGCACATTCACCCTTGCGAAGAATAACCTCCATCAACGGGGATCGCGGCCCCCGTGACGAAGTCAGATGCAGAACTTGCGAGAAACACAGCAATGCCCGCAAGATCCTGCGGCTCGCCCCAGCGCCCGGCAGGCGTGCGCGCGAGAACGCGTTCATTGAGGCCGGGAATCTCCTTGCGCGCCGTTTCGGTTAAGGGCGTATCGATCCAGCCGGGCAAAATCGCGTTGACTTGGACGTTGTCTTTGGCCCAGGCGCATGCAAGCGCCTTCGTCATCTGAACGATGCCAGCCTTGCTTGCTGCATAGGGGACCGCAAACGATGCGCCGAAGATCGAGAGCATCGAGCCGATGTTGACGATCTTGCCGCTTCCTCCATCCTTCATGTGCGGGTACGCCGCGTGGGCGCAGAGAAACGCTCCGGTCAGGTTCGTGTCGATAACCCTATTCCATTCCGCAAGCGTATAGGTTTCAGGCTGTTTGCGAATGGCGATCCCGGCATTGTTGACGAGGATATCGACACGGCCAAACCGTTCCACGGTGTTTTCGACCATTGCGCGGCATGACTCTTGCTGACAGACGTCGACCTCAAGGGCCGCCGTCTTGACGTTGAACCCCTCTATCGCCCTCGCGGCTTCAAGGTTTTTCTCGGCGCGCCGACCGGCAATGACGACCGCTGCGCCGGCCGCGGCCAATCCCTTGGCGATGCCAAATCCAATTCCGGCGTTGCCGCCGGTGATGATGGCAACCCGTCCGTTCAGGTCGAAGAGGTTCATCGCGCCGTGCCCCAGCAATTCGAAGTGGTCTGCACCGCAATCCGCCGACGTCGGCGTCAATGCCGCCATTCCGGGGCCGGCACGCGCGCCCACGGACGCTCGAGCTGAAGGTCGTCAGCGATCGCGTTGGCCGCGATGTAGCCGGGCGCACCGTTGATGCCCCCGCCGTTGCCGGTCGACGAGCCGCACAGATAGAGTCCCTCGATCGGCGTGCGCGTTCCCGATAGCAACGGATGGGGGCGATTGATGCCGAGCTGAGACGGGATATAGGCGCCCATGCGCACTGCGCCGCGCACCATGTTGGCGTTTAGGCGTTCGATATCGAGCGGTGTAAACAAGAGCTTCGCGCGCACGTTGCCGTCGTCGAGATTGGCCGCGTATTCCCGCCACACATCAAGCACGCGCTCCGTGTAGTCGTCTCTTTGGCGGTCCCAGTTATCCTGGTCGCCATCAACCGCATACGGAGCAAACGGCCACCAAAAGGCGGAATGCCCGTTGGTCGGAGCATAAGTCGTATCGACGGCGCTATTGCAGGCGCCGTTGCCCATCAGCACATGCGGAAATTTGTCGGCGGCGCAATCGTCGAAGCAGCTGCGCACTTGCTCGATGTCATCCATCCCGAAAAAGATATTGAACGCGCGGTTGATGTCGGAATCGAATTCAGCGCAGTGATAGACCGGCTTGTCGCGTAGCGCGAGGTGGAGTGTCACCAGGCTGTGATTGCCCCAGTGCCAGCCGTTGAGCTTCTTGCGCACGTCCTCCGGGAACAGGTCTTCCCCGGCCATGCGGATAGTGGTGGGCGCGTCGATGGCACTGGCGATGAAGCGGCTACCTTCGAGCGCGCCGCCGTCCGCGAGGCGTACGGCGGTGGCACGGCCATTACGCACGACGATTTCCTTGACGTCGGCGGCGGTGATGACCGAGCCGCCGCATACCTCGATCACCCGCGCAAGCGCGTCCGTAAAACTGGCGGAGCCGCCGACCGGAAGTGTGAACTCCATGACATTGGCGAAGATGAGCGGGAAGACAATACCCGCGCCCGGGACGCTTTCGGTTGTTATGACGTGCATGTAAGAGGTGAACAGCGTGCGGATGCGGTCGTCTTCGAAATGCTTGCGTACCACGCTGAACAGGTCGTGCTGGGCGTGCGAGAGGAACTCCTTGGCCTGCGCGCCGGACAGGCGATCCTTGAGCTGGTCGATCGGAAGCGGCGCGTTGAACGCAATCGAGGTGAACAGCGGGCGCATTTTCACGGCATAGAGGAAATGCAGGTCACGGAACGTCTCGGCGTCGCCCGCCGAGAATCGCGCAAGCGAGGCGCAGGTCTTGTCGAGGTCCTTGTGGATGACGACGCAGGTGCCGTCGCGGAACGCCGCGCCCTGCTGGATTGGCGGCTCGATATAGGAAAAGCCGAAACGATAGAGTTCCAGGTCGCGGATCAAAGGCGAATGGCGCAGTCCCATAAAGAAGTTGGAGTGCAGGTTGAAGCGATAGCCAGGCAAAGCAGGCTCTTGCGTGGTGCAACCGCCACCGATGTGGGGGTTTCGTTCGACGACCGCGACTTTCAGACCGGCCAGTGCCAGATAAGCCGCAAGCGTGAGTCCGTTGTGTCCGGCTCCGATGACGACACCATCGAATTTTTCCATTAGCTCCTCCCCACTACGCCCTCAACGTTACTGCACGAGCCCACGCTCGACCATGGCGTGGATGCCTTTGTTGCCGTCGACGAGCTGCGTCACGCGCAGATCGCAGGCAAGGCTGCAGAAGACATAGGCCTCTTCCGAACTCCAGCCCTTCATTTCCACCAGCCAGCGTATCATGTCGCGCAACGCCTGCCGGGCGGCGTCATCGAGATCGGGATCGAGGCCCATCGCGATGTAGTGCGTGGTAGTCACTGCTCGCGGCATGTCGAGCTTCTTGTTCTTATGCAGCACGAGCTCGAAGGTGCCAGTCAGGCAGGTCTCGAGCGCGGTCAGGCAGACTTCGCCGTCACCCTGCACGGCATGGCCGTCGCCGGCGGAGAAGTTCGCCCCCGGGACGAAAACCGGCAGATAGAGCGAGGTGTCGACGAGAAACTCCTTGTTGTCCATGTTGCCGCCGAACTCGCGCGGCTCGACTGAGCTGCAGGGGCCGTAGTTCGGCCGCGGCGCCACCGCCAGAATTCCGAAGAAGGGCCGCAGAGGAATCGTCGCGCCCCACGGCAGCGAACAGGTCATCGCCTTCCTGTCGATCGGGATGATGCGGCAGCGAAACTCCGGATAGTCTTCCGGCAGCGTGCCGCGCAGCGGGCGGATCAAATTCCAGCCCCAGTCGACGGTGAGCGCGATGTCCTTGATGCGCACCTCGAGGGTATCGCCCGGCTGGGCGCCGCGCACAGCGACGGGGCCGGTCAGGATGTGCGGACCCGGCGACGGCTTGAGCTTCTCGCATATCTCGCGATGGTGCGGCAGCATGATCGAGGTGTCGCCCACGTCGGCAAGGCCGCCGGACACGGTTTCGATCGTCACCGTGTCGCCGGACTCAATGGTGAGCCGTGGCGGGATTTTTGCGTCGAGGTAGCCCCAGTGCACCGTGGAAGGGTTGGGAGAGAGCGTGTGATGAGTCGGCATGCTTGCCTCCTGCGTTGCATGGCTGGTCGCCGGTAGCGCGTCTTGTCGGCGCCTACATCACCTTCGTTCCCGACACGCCGAGATGCTGATCGAGCACTCGCGTCTCCTTCGCCAGCCCCGCGGCCGTGCCCTTGAAAACGAACCGACCGGCCGAGAGCACATAGACTTCATCCGCTACAGACAGCGCCAGCTCCAGGTTCTGCTCCACCAACAGGATGGCGTGGCCAAACTCGCGCAGACGTCGCATGATCTCTTGGACTTGGAGCACCAGGCGCGGTGCGAGTCCCTCGGACGGCTCGTCCATCAGAATCAGTTCTGGATTGGCCATGAGCGCGCGGCCGATGGCAAGCATCTGCTGCTCGCCGCCGCTGAGCGCGGCACCGCGATGATCGATGCGTTCGGCGAGCTGCGGAAATTCCTTGAGCACCTCGTCGAAGTCCCAGCGTTGATGAGTTCCGCCTTGTTCCGGCGTTCGTTGCCGGCGGGCGAGCACGCTGGTGGGCAACAGCAGGTTCTCGCGCACGCTGAGCGAGCGGAAAATCCGCCGGCCCTGCGGCACGATCGCAATGCCATCCTGCGCGATCGCGTAGGGCGGCTTTCCGCGCAGCGAGCGCCCGCGATAGACGATCTCGCCGGAGCGCGGCGGCGTAAGCCCGGCGATCGAACGGATCAGTGTCGTCTTGCCCATGCCGTTGCGGCCGAGGATAGCGGCGATGCGCCCCTTGCTCAGGGCGAGGCTGACGCCTTGCAGGACGTAACTGTCCCCATAGTAGGTGTGAATCTCGGAAACCGTGAGCAGGGGTTCAGGCATGGCCGAAATACACGTCGCGGACCTCGGGATTGGCCTGCACGTCCTCGGGCGTCCCTTCCGCCATCACCCGCCCGCGATTCATGACGGTCACGCGGTCGGCCAGACCGAGCGCCACGTCCATGTCGTGCTCGATCAGGATAACCGTAATGTCCCGCGGCAGCGCGCGGACCATGTTGAAGATCCGCGCTCGCTCGCCAGGAGCAAGGCCGGCGCAGGGCTCGTCGAGAAACAGCACCTTGGGACGAGTGTTCAGCGCCAGTGCGAGCTCGAGTTGGCGGCGTTCCCCATAGGACAGGAGCTTGACCGGTTGGTCCGATCGGTCCGCCAGACCCACAGCTTCAAGCCCGGCGAGCGCCTGCTCGCGGATGGCCGGGAACGCCGAAAGCGGCTGGTACATAATCCACTTGC
>WNGF01002252.1_pt1 | contig 27245 bp, 22 predicted proteins | sample 5400641 | NCBI WGS metagenome assembly WNGF01 (sample SAMN13153371, study PRJNA577476) | soil metagenome | isolation source: 80 cm soil or saprolite under grassland replicate 2 | place: USA:California | collected 2016-06-15 | reverse complement strand
TTCGCCGCTTTGATCATCACGCGAAGGGCGTCGTTGACCGCAGCAGAGGTGGGAAAGGCCTTCGCGACGTCCGGCTCGAGAACGATCACATTCGAGCCCTCCTTAAAGAGGCGCTTGTAGTACTTGCCGCGGACCGCCTTCGAATAGTCGAGGTCGTATTCCCGTCGCATTTCGTCTGCGGCGGTTGCATCACGTTTCATGTCGTTTACGCTCATTGGAACTGGCTGCTCTGGCACTGATTAGACGAATGGTCGCACCACGTTCTGCGTGGGGCGACAACGACCAATCGGCCTTTCGACGAATAACCGATCGTAATGAACCGACGCTCTCCTACCGAGTGATCCGGATCGTCGAACGTCGCAGCAAGCGGATCGAGAAACACGGTGACCGCCTCGTCGAACGAGAGACGGTGCTTCTTGAGATTCGCCTCCGCCTTCTCGCGATCCCATTCAAACCGCATTGGCGAATTGTAGACGCCGTGGCTAGCCGCGTCTAATCACAGGTTGAGCGTCCGCCCGTCCACCGCGAGCGCCGCCTCCTTCGTCGCCTCGGATAGCGACGGATGTGCATGACAGATTCGCGCGAGGTCTTCGCTCGCCGCGCCGAACTCCATCGCGACAACGCCTTCGGAGATCAGCTCGGAGGCGAACGGGCCGATGACGTGCACGCCGAGAATGCGATCGCTCGCTCGGTCGGCGAGAATCTTGACGAAGCCGGTCGTGTCGCCGAGCGCACGCGCGCGGCCATTCGCCATGAACGGGAACGATCCGGCGCGATAGTCGACGCCGTCGGCTTTGAGCTGCTGCTCGTTGCGTCCGACCCATGCGATCTCGGGCGATGTATAGATCACCCACGGAATCGTGTTGAAGTCGACGTGGCCATGCTGACCCGCGATGCGCTCGGCGACCGCCACGGCCTCCTCTTCCGCCTTGTGCGCGAGCATGGGTCCGCGCACCACGTCGCCGATTGCCCACACGTTCGCGACGTTGGTCCGGCACTCGTCGTCGACGGCGACGAAGCCGCGCTCGTCGAGTGCGAGACCGACCGCGCCGGCGTTGAGTCCTGCGGTGTGCGGAACGCGCCCGATCGACACGATCAACTGATCGAACGTCGCGTTCTGTTGCTCGCCCTTCGCATTGGTGTACGCGACCGCGACGCCCTTGTCGCCGGCATCGACGCCGGTGATGTTGACGCCCGTCTGGATCGCAAGCTTCTGCTTGGCGAACGCCTTCGCGGCTTCTTTCGCGACCGCCTCATCGGCAAGGCCGAGGAACGTCGGCAGCGCTTCGAGCACGGTGACGTCCGCACCGAGCCGCCGCCACACGCTGCCCATTTCGAGCCCGATCACGCCCGCGCCGACGACGCCGAGGCGCTTCGGCACGTTCGCAATCGCGAGCGCGCCTTCGTTGTCGAGGACGCGCACGTTGTCGAACGCGACGCCGGGCAGCGGCCGCGGCTTCGAGCCGGTCGCGACGATTACGTGACGCGCGACGAATTGCGCGGCACCCGGGCCTTCGACGTTGATCTGCCAGCCGGACTCTGCGCTGCCGCCGGCGAACGATCCCAGCCCGTGGAAGAACGCGATCTTGTTCTTCTTGAACAGATAGAGGATGCCGTCGTTGTTCTGCGCGACCACCTTCTCCTTGCGCGCGAGCATCCGCTTGACGTCGATCGCGAGCCCCTTGACGTCGATGCCGTGGTCGGCGAACGAATGGCCTGCGTGCTCATAATGCTCGGACGATTGCAGCAGCGCCTTCGACGGGATGCAGCCGACATTCGTGCACGTGCCGCCCGGGGCCGGCTTGCCGCCGGCGCGCGTCCAGTCGTCGATGCACGCGGTCTTGAAGCCGAGCTGCGCGGCGCGGATCGCGGCGGTGTAGCCGCCGGGGCCGCCGCCGATGACGACGACATCGAAGGAATCAGCCATGGTACGAGTCGCCTTGTTGTTCGTTTCCGCGCCGCGGTGTCATTCCGAGGAGCACAGCGACGAGGAATCTGCTTTTCGTGTCAGCGCGCAACAGCAGATTCCTCGCTGCGCTCGGAATGACACATCGAAGGCGCTCGGAATGACCCGTGCGCGTCACAGATCCAGCAGCAGCCGCGCCGGATCCTCCAACGCTTCCTTGATCGCGACGAGCGAGAGCACCGCCTCGCGCCCGTCGATGATCCGGTGGTCGTACGACTGGGCGAGATAGTTGATCGGGCGAATGACGATCTGCCCGTTTTCGACGACCGGGCGCTCGCGTGTCGCGTGCACGCCGAGAATCGCCGATTGCGGTGGATTGATGATCGGCGTCGACAGCATCGAGCCGAACACGCCGCCGTTCGAAATCGTGTACGTGCCGCCGGTCAGCTCCTCGACGGTGAGCTTGCCTTCCTGCGCGCGCTTGCCGAAGTCGCCGATGCGTTCTTCGATCTCGGCGATGGTCATCTGATCGGCGTCGCGCAGGATCGGCACGACGAGCCCGCGCGGACTGCCCACGGCGATGCCGATGTCGAAGTAGCCGTGATAGACGATGTCCGTGCCGTCGATCGATGCGTTGACCGCCGGGAACTTCTTGAGCGCGTGCACGGCGGCTTTCACGAAAAAGCCCATGAAGCCGAGCTTCACGCCGTGCTCCTTCTCGAAGCGGTCCTTGTACTTGTTGCGAAGATCGATCACCGGCTGCATGTTGACCTCGTTGAACGTGGTCAAAATGGCAGCGGTCGATTGCGATTGAACGAGACGCTCGGCTACGCGTTGGCGCAGCCGCGACATCGGAACGCGTTGCTCCGGCCGTGCACCGAACGCAGGCGGCAGCGACACCGCGGGAGCCGGCGCGCGCGGCGGCGCTTCGCGTGCGGGTGGCGCTGCAGGCGACGGCGCCGGAGGCGCCTTCGCTTCGGTTGCCGCCAGCACGTCGCCCTTGGTGATGCGTCCGCCGCGGCCGGTGCCTTCGACGGCGGTCGGCGCGATACCTTGATCGGCCATCATCTTGCGAGCGGCAGGCATCGTGGTCGGCGATGACGCAGGCGCCGGTGCGGGCTGCGCCGCGGCGGCTTTCACCGCCGCTGATTGCGCAGGCGCGGCAGCCGCGCTCGCTTTCGCCGCGGTGTCGATCACCGCGATCACTTCCTGGCTGTTCACGCTCGCGCCGTCGGGCTTCTTCACTTCGACGAGCACGCCCGATTCAGGCGCGGGCAGCTCGAGCACCACCTTGTCGGTCTCGACGTCGATCAGGTTTTCGTCGCGCTTGACCGGCTCGCCGGCCTTCTTGTGCCAGCTGACGAGCGTCGCCTCGGCGACGGATTCGGGAAGCTGCGGAACTTTGACTTCGACGCGCATGGATGTCCGTTTTTCGAATTGTGTGACGGGGCGCCAAACCGGCCTATTGCGCAGTCATTCCCGCGAAAGCGGGAATCCAGCGTCGTTGCGTCGAAAGTCACTGGGTCCCCGCTTTCGCGGGGACGACAAACTGCCGTTGCGCATGTTCGTCAAGTGCATCACGTTCCGACCAGCATCTCGCCCGACCTCAATTCGGGAGCGAATGCGTCTTCGATCAGCTGCCGCTGCTGCTGCGTGTGCTTCGCCATGTAGCCGACCGCCGGCGACGCCGAGACCGAGCGTCCGGCGTACGCGAGCACCGCCTTGGGCTGCATGTCGGCGCGCATGTACGCGCGCAGCCGATACCACGCTCCCTGATTCTGCGGCTCTTCCTGGCACCAGATGATCTCTTTCGCGTTCGCGAACTTCATCACCTGAACTTTGAACTCCTCGTGCGGGAACGGGTACTGCTGCTCGAGGCGCAGGATCGCGACGTCGTTGACCTTGTGCTCGCGGCGATACGCAAGAAGCTCGTAGTAGACCTTTCCGCTGCAGATGACGACGCGGCGCACGTTCTTCGCGACGATCTTCTCGGCCTCGCCGATCACGCAGTGGAAATGGCCGTCGGCGAGATCCTTCATCGTCGACACGGCCTCCTTGTGGCGCAACAGGCTCTTCGGCGTCATCACGATCAGCGGCTTCCTGATCGGCCGGATCATCTGACGGCGCAGCAGGTGATAGATCTGCGCGGGCGTGGTCGGCACGACGACCTGGATATTGTGCTCGGCCGAGAGCTGAAGGAATCGCTCCGGGCGCGCCGACGAGTGCTCGGGCCCTTGTCCTTCGTAGCCGTGCGGCAGGAACAGCACGAGCCCGCAGATCCGCCCCCATTTTACTTCGCCCGACGAGATGAACTGGTCGATCACGACCTGTCCGCCGTTCGCGAAGTCGCCGAACTGCGCTTCCCAGATGACGAGCCGCGACGGATCGGAGGTCGCGTAGCCGTACTCGAAGCCGAGCACGCCGACCTCGGAGAGCACCGAGTCGATGATCTCGACACTCGGCTGCCCTTCCTTGATGTGCTGAAGCGGAACCCAAATGCCCGAGTCCCACTTTTCGCGATTCTGATCGTGCAGCACCGCATGACGATGGCTGAACGTGCCGCGGCTGACGTCCTCGCCGGAAAGCCGCACGCCGTATCCGTCTTCGACCAGCGACGCGTACGCGAGCGTCTCGCCCATGCCCCAGTCGAGCGGCAGCTTGCCTTCGCCCATCGCGCGGCGGTCGGCGAGCACTTTCTCGACGCGCGGGTGCACTTTGAAGCCCTCCGGCACCGTTGTCATCTGACGCGCGAGCATCTCGAGCGTCTTCACCTGCATCCGCGTGTCGGCCGACGCGGTCCAGTGCCGGTTCTTGTACTTGTTCCAATCGACCGTGTACGGCGGCTTGTAATTCGACAGGATCGTGGTGTTCGTATGGAAGCCCTTGTCCATCGCCGCGCGGTACGTCGACACCATCGCGTCGGCGTCGTCCGGCCCGATGACGCCGGCGGCGACCAGCGTGTCGGCGTAGACCTTGCGCGTGCCGGGATGCTGATTGATCCGCTTGTACATCAGCGGCTGCGTGACCATCGGCTCGTCGGCCTCGTTGTGACCGAGCCGGCGGAAGCAGACGAGATCGATGAAGATGTCCTTGTGAAACTGCTGTCGGTACTCCATCGCCATCTCGACGGCGAGCAGGCAGACTTCCGGATCGTCGCCGTTGACGTGCAGGATCGGCGCCTCGCACATCTTCGCGATGTCGGTGCAATAGAGCGTGCCGCGCGTGTCGCGCGGATCGGACGTCGTGAAGCCGATCTGGTTGTTGATGACGATGTGGATCGTGCCGCCGGTGTAGTAGCCGCGCGTCTGCGCCATGTTCAGGCATTCCTGCACGACGCCCTGCCCCGGCAATGCGGCGTCGCCGTGCAGCAGCACCGGCAGCACCTGGTCGCCCTTCGCGTCGCCGCGTCGATGCTGGCGCGCGCGCACCGAGCCTTCGACGACGGGATTGACGGCCTCGAGATGCGACGGATTGAACGCGAGCGTCAGGTGCATCGGTCCGCCGGGCGTGATCACGTCCGACGAGAACCCTTGGTGATACTTGACGTCGCCGGCCGAGAGCTCCATCTCGTGCTTGCCCTCGAACTCGCTGAAAAGGTCGCTCGGCATCTTGCCCAGCGTGTTCACGAGCACGTTGAGGCGCGCGCGGTGCGCCATGCCGATCACCGTTTCCTGGACACCCGCCGCGCCCGCCTTCTCGATCAGCTTGTCGAGCATCGGGATCAGCGTGTCGCCACCTTCGCCCGAGAAGCGCTTCTGGCCGACGTATTTCGTGTGCAGGTAGCGTTCGAGCGTCTCGGCCGCGGTCAACCGCTCGAGAATGTGCTTGCGCTGCTCGGCCGTATACGTGGGCTTCGAGCGGATCGGCTCGAGCCGCTGCTGGATGAACCGCTTCGTCGCCGTGTCGGAGATGTACATGTACTCGGCGCCGAACGTCCGGCAGTACGTGTCGCGCAGCGCCTGGATCAGGTCGCGCAACCGCATGCGCTCAGTGCCCGCCTTGAACGAGCCGACGTCGAACTCGGTATCCATGTCCGAATCCGAAAATCCATACGTGTCGACGTCGAGATCGGCGATGTATTGCTTTTCGGCACGCTTCAGCGGGTCGAGATCGGCGTGGAACATGCCGAGCGTGCGGAACTTGCCGATCATCTGCAGCACGAGCACCTGCTTGTGCATCGTCGTCGCATCGACCATCGCGCCGGCGACCTTGCGGCTCTTGCCGAGACGGATGAACGACTCGATCACCGGCGCGTGCGGCACGTCGGCCACACCGCCGCGCAGGCTGTCGAAATACGAGCGCCAGTCGGTGGCGACCGACGCCGGGTTCGCGAGGTAGCGCTCGTACTGCTCCTCGATGAACGGAACGTTGGAGCCGAACAGTGTGCTCGTCGACTCGAGCTGCGTCATGTCACCCATCGCATACCTCGATTCAATTTGTCATTCCGAGGCGCGAAGCGCCGAGGAATCTGCTGTTGATCTGCGTACTCGAAAAGCAGATTCCTCGCTACGCTCGGAATGACATGCGCTGCGCTCGCAGTGACACGCATTGCTACCGCTTCTCGATCGGCGGCACCGATCGGCGCGGCGACCCGGTGAACAATTGCCGCGGCCGGCCGATCTTGTACTCCGGATCGGTGATCATCTCGTTCAACTGCGCAATCCAGCCGACGGTGCGAGCGAGCGCGAAGATCGCAGTGAACAGCGACACCGGGATGCCGATCGCCTTCTGCACGATGCCCGAGTAGAAATCGACGTTCGGGTACAGCTTGCGCGAGACGAAGTAGTCGTCCTCGAGCGCGATCTTCTCGAGCGCCATCGCGAGCTTGAACAGCGGATCGTCGCCGAGGCCCAGCTCGTTCAGCACCTCGTAGCAGGTCTCGCGCATCAGCTTCGCGCGCGGATCGTAGTTCTTGTAGACGCGGTGGCCGAAGCCCATCAGCTTCACGCTGCTGTTCTTGTCCTTGGCCTTCGTGATGAACTCGCCGATCTTCGCGACCCCGCCCTGCTTCTGGATGTCGTAGAGCATGTTGAGGGATGCCTCGTTCGCACCGCCGTGCGCGGGGCCCCACAGGCACGCCACACCCGCGGCGATCGCCGCGAACGGGTTCGTGCCCGACGACGCGCACAGCCGCACGGTCGACGTCGACGCGTTCTGCTCGTGATCGGCGTGCAGGATGAAGATACGGTCGAGCGCGCGCACGAGCACGTCGTTGACCGTGTATTCCTCGCACGGCGTGGCGAACATCATCCGCATGAAGTTCGCCGCGTACGTCTGGTCGTTTCGCGGGTACATGTAAGGCTGACCGACCGTGTACTTGTACGCCATCGCGACGAGTGTGGGCATCTTGGCGATCAGCCGGATCGCCGAGATGTCGCGCTGGTGTGCGTCGTTCAGGTTGATCGAGTCAGGGTAGAACGCGCTCATTGCGCCGACGAGGCCCGTCAGCACGGCCATCGGATGCGCATCGCGGCGGAAACCGCGCATGAAGAACTGCATCTGCTCATTCACCATCGTGTGCTTGGTGACGCGGCCGACGAAGTCTGTCTTCTTCGCCGCATTCGGCAGCTCACCGTACAGCAACAGATGGCAGACCTCGAGGAAGTCGCATTTGACCGCGAGCTCCTCGATCGGGTAGCCGCGGTACAGCAGCTCGCCCTTGTCGCCGTCGATGAACGTGATCGCCGAGCTGCACGCGGCGGTCGACAGGAAGCCCGGGTCGTAGGTGAAACGCCCGGTCTTGCCATAGAGCGTGCGGATGTCGATGACGTCGGGTCCGATCGAACCCTTGAGGATGGGAAACGAGACGGATGGCGATCCGTCGGAAAACGAGAGCGTGGCGGTGCGGTCGGTCGTGGTCATGTCGGCTTACTCCGTGAGGTCTGGCGGGCAATGGCGCCTGTCCGGGCAAGCCCTGCGGGTCCGGAGCGCTCTGGGGTGGATTCGCATGCGCTGTCGCGCCTTCGCGCGGCGAGCGGGTTCGCGCGTCAGGCCGCACGCAATGCGTCGACCAGCGGACGCAGCCTCTCGTCCGTGGGTTCGGTGCGGCCTGATACGATGTCCCATAACTCGTTGTCCGCGAGGTCGAGCAGCCGCTCGAGCGCAGCCACGTCGTCCTCGGTCATCGTCGCCGCGCGCGCATCGAGGAAGCGCGCGAGGATCAGATCGTTCTCCAGCATGCCGCGCCGGCAGTGCCAGCGCAGGCGGTTCAATTCAGTCGGCGTGAGCACTACGCAGGTCCAGTGTCATCCCGAGCATCGCGAGGGATCTCCCGAACATCGTGAGGGATCTGCTGTTGTATCGAACGAAACGAAAAGCAGATCCTTCGCTGCGCTCAGGAGATTCCTCGTCGCTGCGCTCCTCGGAATGACAAGCAGAGACATCGGCAGCACTACACCGTCCGTTTCACCATAATCTCTTTGATCTTGCTGATGGCCTTCGTCGGGTTGAGCCCCTTCGGGCAGACGTCGACGCAGTTCATGATCGTGTGGCAGCGGAACAGCCGGTACGGATCCTCGAGGTTGTCGAGGCGCTCGCCCGTCGCCTCGTCGCGCGAGTCCGCGATGAAACGGTACGCCTGCAGCAGGCCGGCCGGCCCGACGAATTTGTCCGGGTTCCACCAGAACGACGGGCACGACGTCGAGCAGCACGCGCACAGGATGCACTCGTAGAGGCCGTCGAGCTCCTCGCGGTCCTCGGGCGACTGCAGCCGCTCCTTTTCCGGCGGCGGCGTGTCGTTGACGAGGTACGGCTTGATCGAATGGTACTGCTTGAAGAACTGGCTCATGTCCACGATCAGGTCGCGGATCACCGGCAGGCCGGGCAGCGGCCGCAGCTCCACCGGCTCCTTCAAGTTCTTCACGTTCGTGATGCAGGCGAGCCCGTTCTTGCCGTTGATGTTCATCGCGTCGGAGCCGCACACACCCTCGCGGCAGCTGCGGCGGAACGACAGCGTGTCGTCGACCGCTTTGACGCGCACGAGCGCATCGAGCAGCATCCGGTCGTGCGGATCGAGCGCGACGTCGTAGTCCTGCATCCGCGGCGCGCTGTCCTGCTCGGGATCGTAGCGGTAGATGCGGAATTTCATTCAGCGGCTCCGGCAAGCGTCAATTCCACCTCTCAACACGAAGATCACGAAGATCACGAAGGACACGAAGAAATACGAAGAAAACCCTAACTGGCATTATCAAACACGAAGCTGGCCGGATGGGCATGACGCCGGTCAAACAATGCGTTTTTTGCCTTTCTTCGTGTCCTTCGTGGCCTTCGTGTTGAGAGGTTGCAGTAAACGCAGCAATTCAGTAGGTGCGCGCCTTCGGCGGAAACGCGTCGACGCTGACGGGCTTCAGGTTGACCGGTTTGTACTCGAGCCGGTTGGCGTCACGGAACCACAGCGTGTGCTTCAGCCAGTTCGCGTCGTCGCGGTCGGGAAAATCGCTTCGCGCCTGAGCGCCGCGCGACTCGCGCCGCGCCGCCGCGGAGACGATCGTCGCCTTCGCCGTCTCGATCTGGTTGTCGAGCTCGAGCGCCTCGACGCGCGCCGTGTTGAACACGCGGCTCTTGTCCTTGATCGCGACGCGCGCAACGCGCTGCTCGATCTCCATGACCTTCTCGACGCCTGCCGACAGCAGCTGCTGGTTGCGGTACACGCCGCAGTGCGCCTGCATCGTCTTGCGGATCGTCGCAGCGACGTCGGCGACCGACTCGCCCGAGCTCGCGCCGTCGATACGGGCGAGCCGTGCGAGCGCCTGGTCGGCGGCATCCTTCGGCAGTTGCTTGTGCGTCTGCGCGCGCAGGTTCTGCTCGACGATGAAGTTGCCGGCGGATCGCCCGAACACGAGCAGATCGACCAGCGAATTGGTGCCGAGCCGGTTCGCGCCGTGCACCGACACGCACGCGCATTCGCCCACCGCGTAGAAGCCCTTCACCGGCGCATTCGGATTGCCGTCGCGCGGCGCGACGACCTGGCCATGGATGTTGGTCGGGATGCCGCCCATCATGTAATGCAGCGTCGGCACGACCGGGATCGGCTCCTTGATCGGGTCGACGTTCGCGAACTTGATCGCGATCTCGCGGATCGACGGCAGCCGTTTCATGATGACGTCCGGCCCGAGATGGTCGAGCTTGAGCAGCACGTAGTCCTTTTCCGGACCGCAACCCCGCCCTTCCTTGATCTCCTGGTCCATCGAGCGCGAGACGACGTCGCGCGACGCGAGGTCCTTCGCGTTCGGCGCATAGCGTTCCATGAAGCGCTCGCCGTTGCAGTTGAGCAGGATGCCGCCTTCGCCGCGGACGCCTTCGGTGATCAGCACGCCGGCGCCGGCGACGCCGGTCGGGTGGAATTGCCAGAACTCCATGTCCTGCAGCGGAACGCCGGCGCGCGCCGCCATGCCGAGACCGTCGCCGGTGTTGATGAACGCGTTGGTGCTCGCGGCGAAGATGCGGCCGGCGCCGCCGGTCGCGAACAGCGTCGCCTTGGCCTGCAGGAGCATCACCTCGCCCGTCTCCATCTCGAGCGCGGTGACGCCGAGGACGTCGCCGTCGGCGTCACGGATCAGGTCGAGCGCCATCCACTCGACGAAGAACTGCGTTTGCGCGCGGACATTGCGCTGGTAGAGCGTGTGCAGCATCGCATGGCCGGTGCGATCGGCGGCTGCGCACGCGCGCTGCACCGGCTTCTCGCCGAAGTTCGCCATATGGCCGCCGAAAGGCCGCTGGTAGATCGTGCCGTCGGCGTTGCGGTCGAACGGCATGCCGAAGTGCTCGAGCTCGTAGACGACCTGCGGCGCCATCTTGCACATGTACTCGATCGCATCCTGGTCTCCGAGCCAGTCGGAGCCCTTGATCGTGTCGTACATGTGCCAGATCCAGTGGTCCTCGCTCATGTTGCCGAGCGCGGCGCCGATGCCGCCCTGGGCTGCGACCGTGTGCGAGCGCGTCGGGAACACTTTCGAGAGCACGGCGACCGAAAGCCCGGCCTCCGCGAGTTGCAGCGAGGCGCGCATGCCCGAACCGCCGGCGCCGACGACCAGTGCGTCGAACTTGCGAACAGGAAGGCTCGTCACTTCGCGCCCCACAGGATCTGGATCGTCCAGCCCAGATAGGCGATCAGCAGCGCGATCGTCGTCGCCTGTACCGCGAGGCGAATGCCGGTCGGCTTCACGTAATCCATGTAGATCTCGCGCGCGCCGACCCAGGCGTGATAGAGCAACGAGACCATGAACAGGAAGCTTGCGAGCTTGAACGCCGCGTTCGCGAAAAGCGACTGCCACAGCGTGTAATCGATGCCGCCGGCGACGAGCGCAATGCCGACGAGCAGCAGCGTGTAGAGCGCCATCAGGACCGCGGTCACGCGCTGTGCGAGCCAGTCGAACAGGCCGTAGTGCGCGCCGACGACTTCGCGACGCGTCACCACAGCTTCACCGCGGCGATCAGCGTCAACGCGAGGCTCAATGCGAGCACGATCACGCTCGACTGGCGCGCCGGCGCGAGCTCGATGCCCTTGTTCAGATCGAGCAGCAGGTGCCGGATGCCCGCGAAGAAGTGATGCAGGAACGCCCAGACGAATCCGATCAGCACGAGCTTCGCGAGCGGATGCGCAAGCGTCTGCTTGAGGCTTGCGTAGGAGTCCGGCGACGCGAGGCTTGCGCCGACGCCCGCGAGCATCAGCGGAATGCCGAACACGAGCAGCACCGCGCCGGTCAACCGATGGAAGAACGAGATGATGCTCGGCAGCGGCATCCGGATCCTGAAAAGATTCAGGTAGACGGGACGCGGCTTCGTCAGCGGTCGCTCGTACGCGGGCATGGACAGGCCTTGATGCGCGGAGGGAGCGTGCACGGCAGGACGTTGTGCACAGCCGCAAAGTATAGCGGAATTCGGCGCGGACCCGCACCCGGAGGCAGGGCGAAATTCGCGATCACCCGAGCTCGTTCGCGTAATGGTGCGCTCGTGTCGTGCACAGCTCGCGCCGAACCTCGACGGGCCGGTCGGCGTAGGTGAACGTCACGCGGTCGACGGCGAGCAACGGCGTGCCGGCCTCGACGGCGAGCAGCGCGGCGCTTGCGGCGTCGGCGGCGATCGCGCGCAGCTTCTCTTGCGCTTTCAGCATCCGCACGCCGAACTGCGTCTCGAAGAAGCTGTACATCGACCCTTCGTACGCGTCGTACTTCGCCCTTGTGAGCCCGCGGAACAGCGCGGCCGGAAGCGTGATCTCGTCGAGCACGACGGGCTCGCCGCCCCACTCGAGGATCCGCCGCAGCACGATCACCGGGTCGCCGGCCTTCAATTCGAGCAGTCGCGCCGTTTCCGCGGTTGCCTTCGCGCGGCGGATGTCGACCAGCCTCGACGCCGGGTATTCGTCCTTGCCGTCGTTGCGCCGGATGCGAAGGAACCGGAACATCGACGCGTGCTCTTCGGTGTGCGTCGCGACGAAGGTTCCCTTGCCCTGGCGGCGCACGACGAGGTTTTCGTCGGCGAGCGCGTCGATCGCCTTGCGCACCGTTCCCTGCGACACGCCGAAGCGCACGGCGAGCTCCGTCTCGCTCGGAATCGCTTCGCCCGGGCGCCACTCGGCCGACTCCAGGCTCTTCTCGAGCAGGCTCTTGATCTGAACGTACAGCGGCTGGAACGACGGAGTGGTCACGGTCATGGCGAAGTTAGGCAGCAACGCCTCGAGCGCAGCGATTATTGCGCGCCGGGCGTGCCGGGTCCATCTCATGTCTTATATCAAACATATGATACAAGAGTGCGTTGACACCGCCAAGCGCCCGGCCCTACAATAGCGTCGATCCGGCGGACCTTCGCCACGACGCCTGCTGCAATGCAGCGAAGCCCTCGCCCTGCCGCCGGGATGCTGACGTCATCCGACCCGCCGCACCGTCATTCCTTCGAGGCCCTCATGAAGAAACCCGTCCGCGTTGCCGTGACCGGCGCTGCCGGCCAGATCGGTTACAGCCTGCTGTTCCGGATCGCCGCCGGCGAAATGCTCGGCCGCGACCAGCCGGTCGTGCTGCAGCTTCTGGAGCTGCCCATCGACAAGGTTCAGGCCGCGCTTCGGGGCGTGATGATGGAGCTCGAGGACTGCGCGTTCCCGCTGCTCGCGGGGATGACCGGCTCGGGCGATCCGAAAGTCGCGTTCAAGGATGCCGACGTTGCGCTGCTCGTCGGTGCGAAGCCGCGCGGCCCCGGCATGGAGCGCAAGGACCTGCTCGCCGAGAACGCGAAGATCTTCATCGAGCAGGGCAAGGCGCTCGACGCGTCCGCGAGCCGCGGCGTCAAGGTGCTCGTCGTCGGCAATCCCGCAAACACCAATGCGTACATCGCGATGAAGTCGGCGCCGTCGCTGCCGAAGAAGAATTTCACTGCCATGCTGCGGCTCGACCACAACCGCGCGCTCTCGCAGCTCGCCGCGAAGAGCGGCAAGCCGGTCGGCTCGATCGAAAAGGTCATCGTCTGGGGCAACCACTCGCCGACGATGTACGCCGATTACCGCTTTGCGACCGTCGACGGCCAATCACTGAAGGCGCTGATCAACGACGAGAACTGGAATCGCAACGAGTTCCTGCCGAAGGTCGGCAAGCGCGGCGCGGAAATCATCGCGGCGCGCGGGCTTTCGTCGGCCGCTTCGGCGGCCAACGCGGCGATCGATCACGTGCGCGAATGGCTCACCGGCAGCAAAGGCAAGTGGGTGACGATGGGCATCCCCTCCGACGGCAGCTACGACATCCCGCGCGACGTGATGTACGGCTTCCCGGTGACCACCGCCAACGGCGAATACACGATCGTGCAGGACCTGCCGATCGACGAGTTCTCGCGCGAGCGGATGAATGCGACGCTGAAGGAAATCGAGGAGGAGCGCGCCGCGATCACGCCGCTTCTCGGCTGACACGCGACCCCGTGACCGCCCGACTCGCCCCGCACGTTGCGCTCTACGGCCACGAGCGGCCGCTGCCGCCGCTCGCGCCGTGCGTGCATTACGCCGGCAGCGAGCGATTCCTCGCCAAGGCGCTCGCCTTGCAAGCCGAGCGCGGGCCGGTGTTCGACATCGCCGGCGACTGCGAGGATGGCGCGCCGGTCGGCCGCGAGCACGAGCACGCGCAGATGGTCGCCTCGCTCGTCGCGAGCGATGCCAATCGTCACGACCGCATGGGCGCGCGGGTGCACCCGATCCGCCATCCGGCGTGGCACACCGAGCTCGAGATCCTCGTCGGAGAAGCCGGCGACCGGCTCGCGTTCGTCACGCTGCCGAAGGCCGAATCGGTCGACGACGTGCGCTCGTTCCTCGACGCGCTGCTGCTCGAGGTCGCGCGCAGAAGCCTCGGCCGCGAGATCCCGGTGAGCGTCATGATCGAGACGCACGGCGGCGTTCGCGACGCATGGGCGATTGCGGCGCTTCCCGGCGTGGTGAGCCTCGATTTCGGCACGCTCGATTTCGTGAGCGCGCATCATGGCGCGATTGCGGCGAGCGCAATGGACAGTCCCGGCCAGTTCGACCACCCGCTGATGCGGCGCGCGAAATGCGAAGTCGCCGCCGCGGCGCTCGCCCATTCGGTCGTGCCCGCGCACGGCGTCTGCCGCGCGTTGTCCGATCCTGACTCGGTCTATGCGGATGCGCGTCGCGCGCGCGACGAGTTCGGCTTCCTGCGCATGTGGAGCATCCATCCGAGCCAGATCGAGCCGATCGTGCGCGCGATGTCACCGTCGCAGGACGATGTGGCCGAGGCGGTGCGCGTGCTCGTCGCGGCGCAGCGCGCCGACTGGGCGCCGATCGCCGTCGGCGGGCGTCTGCACGACCGCGGCTCGTACCGTCTGTGCTGGACCGTGTTGCAGCAGGCGCGTTCGGCCGGTGTCGCGATCCCCGACGACGCGGCGGCGCTGTTCACGCTCGAGCAAGGAGTGACTCGATGACATCAGCCGGTACCCGCTTTAGCGCCGCGGTCGCGGCCGAACGGCCGCTGCAGGTTCCCGGCGCGATCTGCGCGTATCACGCGATCCTTGCCGAGAAGAGCGGCTTTCAGGCGATCTACCTGTCCGGCGGTGGTGTCGCCGCGGGCTCGCTCGGCGTGCCCGACCTCGGCATTTCGAGCCTCGACGACGTGCTGACCGATGTGCGGCGCATCACCGACGTGTGCTCGCTGCCGCTTCTGGTGGACGTCGACACCGGCTTCGGCGCTTCGGCGTTCAACGTCGCGCGCACGGTGAAGTCGATGATCAAGTTCGGCGCGGCGGCGATTCACATCGAAGACCAGGTCGGCGCGAAGCGCTGCGGCCACCGCCCCGGCAAGGCGATCGTTCCGAAGGACGAGATGGTCGATCGGGTTCGAGCGGCCGTCGACGCGCGCACGGACCGCGATTTCGTCATCATGGCGCGCACCGACGCACTCGCGGTCGAGGGCGTCGACGCCGCCATCGAGCGTGCGTGCGCCTATGTGGAAGCAGGAGCCGACATGATCTTCCCCGAGGCCGTCACCGACCTCGCGATGTACAAGCGGTTCGCAACCGCCGTGAAGGTGCCGGTCCTCGCGAACATCACCGAGTTCGGCTCGACGCCGCTCTACACGCTCGACGAGCTGCGCGGCGCCGACGTCGCGGTCGCGCTTTATCCGCTGTCGGCGTTCCGCGCGATGAACAAGGCGGCGCTGAACATCTACCAGGCGCTGCGTCGCGACGGCACGCAGAAGGCCGTCGTCGACACGATGCAGACGCGCGCCGAGCTCTACGACTATCTGGGCTACCACGACTACGAGCGCAAGCTCGACGAGCTCTTCGCCAAGCGATGATGGCCGACGCCACTGCAGGGAGATCCGAAATGAACGATGCAACCGCACCGAAGCCGAAGAAATCGGTCGCGCTGTCGGGTGTCGTCGCGGGTAACACGGCCATCTGCACCGTCGGCCGCACCGGCAACGACTTGAACTACCGCGGTTACGACATTCTCGACGTCGCCGCGTCGAGCGAATTCGAAGAGGTCGCGTACCTGCTGATTCACGGCAAGCTGCCGAACGCCGCCGAGCTCGCCGGCTACAAGACGAAGCTCAAGTCGCTGCGCGGCCTGCCGGCGCCGGTCAGAAGCGTCCTGGAGCAGATTCCGGCCGCTGCGCACCCGATGGACGTTATGCGCACCGGCGTGTCGATGCTGGGCTCGCTGCTGCCCGAGAAAGACGATCACAGCGGCGCGGGCGCGCGCGACATCGCCGACCGGCTGATCGCCTCGCTCGGCTCGATGTTGCTGTACTGGCATCACTACTCGCACAACGGCCGTCGCATCGAGGTGGAAACCGACGACGACTCGATCGGCGGCCACTTCCTGCATCTGCTGCACGGCAAGCCGCCGAAGCCGCTGTGGGTGAAGTCCATGCACACGTCGCTCAATCTCTACGCGGAGCACGAGTTCAACGCGTCGACGTTCACCGGCCGCGTGATCGCGGGCACCGGCTCCGATCTCTACTCGGCGCTTACCGGCGCCATCGGCGCGCTGCGCGGGCCGAAGCACGGCGGCGCGAACGAGTTCTCGTTCGAGACGCAGAACCGCTACGACGCGCCCGACGAGGCGGAAGCCGACATCCGCCGGCGCATCGAGAACAAGGAAGTGATCATCGGCTTCGGCCACCCGGTCTATACGATTGCCGACCCACGCAACAAGATGATCAAGGACGTCGCGCGCACGCTTTCGCTGGACGCCGGCGACACCAAGATGCTCGACATCGCCGAGCGCATCGAGCAAGTGATGGGCGACGCGAAGAAGATGTTCGCGAACCTCGACTGGTACTCGGCGGTGAGCTACCACATGATGGGCGTGCCCACCGCGATGTTCACGCCGCTGTTCGTGATCTCGCGCACGACCGGGTGGTCCGCGCATGTGATCGAGCAGCGCATCGATGGCAAGATCATCCGGCCGAGCGCGAACTACGTCGGACCCGATGACCGGCCGTTCGTGCCGCTCGCGCAGCGACGGTGATGTCAAGGACGCGACAATTTCCGTTTGTCGTCCCCGCGAACGCGGGGACCCAGCGTCGTTCGCCGCAAGACACTGGATTCCCGCGTTCGCGGGAATGACAAGCACGCATGCCACTCCAAATGATCGTCAAATGAGCGCACCGATCTCCAACGTCCGTCCCGAGCCCGACAAGGTCCTCACCGACATCGTCGATTACGTCACCGAATACCGGATCGCAAGCACGCTCGCGTACGAGACCGCTCGCAGCTGCCTGCTCGACACGCTCGGCTGCGGCCTCGAGGCGCTGTCGTTTCCGGCGTGCACGAAGCTGCTCGGCCCGATCGTGCCCGGAACGCTCGTGCCCAATGGCGCGAGGGTGCCGGGAACGCAGTTCCAGCTCGATCCGGTGCAGGCCGCATGGAACATCGGCGCGATGATCCGCTGGCTCGACTTCAACGACACCTGGCTCGCCGCCGAGTGGGGCCATCCGTCGGACAACCTCGGCGGCATTCTTGCCACCGCCGACTGGCTTTCGCGCAACGCCGTCGCCGCGGGCAAGAAGCCGCTGACGATGCGCGACGTGCTGACCGGCATGATCAAGGCGCACGAGATCCAGGGCTGCATCGCGCTCGAGAACTCGTTCAACAAGGTCGGCCTCGACCACGTCGTGCTGGTGAAGGTCGCTTCCACCGCGGTCATCGCGCAGATGCTCGGCCTTTCGCGCGACGAGATCGTCAACGCTGTTTCGCTTGCATGGGTCGACGGCCAGTCGTTGCGCACGTACCGCCACGCGCCGAACACCGGCTCGCGCAAGAGCTGGGCGGCCGGCGATGCGACGTCGCGCGCCGTGCGGCTCGCGCTGATCGCGAAGACCGGCGAAATGGGCTATCCGTCGGTGCTGACCGCGAAGACCTGGGGCTTCTACGATGTGCTGTTCAAGGGCCAGCCGTTCCGCTTCCAGCGGCCGTATGGCAGCTACGTCATGGAGAACGTGCTGTTCAAGGTGAGCTTCCCGGCCGAGTTTCATTCGCAGACGGCGGTCGAGGCGGCGATGACGCTGCACCGCGATCTCGCGAAGCTCAGCAAGAGCGCGCAGGACATCCGCCGCATCACGATCCGCACGCACGAGGCGTGCATACGCATCATCGACAAGAAGGGCCCGCTGTCCAATCCCGCCGACCGCGACCACTGCATCCAGTACATGGTTGCGGTTCCGCTGATCTTCGGTCACCTCGCCGCCGAGGACTACGAGGACACGGTCGCCGCGGACCCGCGCATCGACGCGCTGCGCGACAAGATCACCTGCGTCGAGGACAGCGCGTTCACGAAGGATTACCATGATCCCGACAAGCGCTCGATCGCGAATGCGCTCACCGTCGAGCTCGCCGACGGGCGTACGCTGCCCGAGGTCGTCGTCGAATATCCGATCGGACATCGGCGGCGCCGCGCGGACGGGATCCCGCTGCTGGTCGAAAAGTTCAAGGTCAATCTCGCGCGCCGCTTCCCGCAGAAGCAGCAGGATGCGATCCTCGCCGTCTCGCTCGATCAGACGAGGCTCGAGGCGACGCCCGTGCACGAGTACGTCGATCTCTACGTCATCTGACTTCCAGGAGTTGCCATGCGTGCGTCCGCCCTTCTCGCCCTCGCCAGTCTCGCTGTCGCACTGCCCGCGCTCGCCGCGCCCCCGTTCGAAGCGCCCAAGCGCAAATCGGGTCTGTGGGAGACGACGATGCAATTCGCGGCGCAACCCGGCGCCGGCATGACGATGAAGCAATGCATCGATCAGAAATCCGACGACCTGATGCGCAGCCAGGCGCGCGACGCACAGGCCGACCTCGAAAAGCAATGCAGCAAGCGCGACTGGAAGCAGGTCTCCAGCGGCTACGAGTTCGAGACGGTGTGCACGTTTGCCGGCACCAAGCACACGTCGAAGGGACGCATCACCGGCAGCATGGACACGTCCTACAAGATGGTGATCGACACGCAATACGACCCGCCGATGCAGGGCATGACGACGAACCACATGGAGATGGAGGCGAAGTGGACCGGCGCCTGCCCGGCCGACATGCGGCCCGGCGACATGATCATGCCGGGCGGCGCACGGATGAACGTCGAGGACGTGAAGGGCATGCGGCGCCCGCCGCAGAAATAACGCCGCCGTCACGCGCAAGGAGCGACTCGCATGAGCGACAACCTGTTCGACACACTGAAGACGTTTCCGCTCGCCGCAGGCGGCAGCGGCCGTTTCTACTCGCTACCCGCGCTCGAAGCGGCGGGCATCGGCAAGGTGAGCCGGCTTCCGGTGTCCATCCGCATCGTCCTCGAAAGCGTGCTGCGCAACTGCGACGGCAAGAAGGTGACCGAGCAGCACGTGCGCGAGCTCGCAAATTGGAACCCGACCGCCGCGCGCGTCGAGGAAATCCCGTTCGTCGTCGCGCGCGTCGTGCTGCAGGATTTCACCGGCGTGCCGCTGCTCGCTGATCTCGCCGCGATGCGCAACGTCGCCGCCGACATGGGACGCGACCCGAAGCTGATCGAGCCGCTCGTGCCCGTCGATCTCGTCGTCGACCACTCGGTGATGATCGACTATTACCGGCGTCCGGACGCGCTCGACCTCAACATGAAGCTCGAAATGCAGCGCAACAACGAACGCTACGAGTTCATGAAATGGGGAATGCAGGCCTTCGACACGTTCAAGGTCGTGCCGCCGGGCATCGGCATCGTCCATCAGGTGAATCTCGAGTACCTTGCGCGCGGCGTCCACCAGAAGGCCGGCCTCTACTATCCCGATTCGCTCGTGGGCACCGACAGCCACACGACGATGATCAACGGCATCGGCGTGGTCGGATGGGGTGTCGGCGGCATCGAAGCCGAAGCCGGCATGCTGGGCCAGCCGGTGTACATCCTGACGCCCGACGTCGTCGGCGTCGAGCTCAAAGGCCGGTTGAGCGAGGGCATCACGGCAACGGACCTCGTGCTGACGGTCACCGAGATGCTGCGCAAGGAGAAGGTCGTCGGCAAGTTCGTCGAATTCTTCGGCGAAGGCGCCGCCTCGCTCGCAGTGCCCGACCGCGCGACGATCGGCAACATGGCGCCCGAGTACGGCGCGACGATGGGCTTCTTTCCGGTTGACGACGCGACGGTCGATTACCTGCGCTTCACGGGCCGCACCGATGCCGAGATCGACGCGTTCGCGTCGTACTACAAGGCGCAGGGCCTTTACGGCATGCCGCGCGCCGGCGCGATCGACTACACGAAGACGCTCACGCTCGATCTTGCGACGATCAAGACGTCGCTCGCCGGACCGAAGCGCCCGCAGGATCGCATCGAACTGGGCAACCTCAAGTCGAAGTTCACCGAGCTCTTCAGCAAGCCCGTCGCCGAGAACGGCTTCGCGCAGCAGGCCGAGCGCCTGGGCAAGCGCTACACGATCTCGATGCTGCTGCCGGACGAGCCGCCGCAAGCCGACAACCAGAAGGTGAACGGCGCGCAGTTGGCGCGCCACGAGCTCGAGATGGCCGACAACCGGCCCACGCCCGAGCACGTCGTGCCGAACCACGCAACCGGCGTCGAAGTCGGCTCCGGCGACGTGCTGATCGCCGCGATCACGTCGTGCACGAACACGTCGAACCCGGGCGTGCTGCTCGCCGCGGGCCTGCTCGCAAAGAAGGCGGTCGAAAAAGGCCTGACTGTCAGGCGCCACGTCAAGACATCACTCGCGCCCGGCTCGCGCGTGGTGACCGACTATTTGACCAAAGCCGGTCTGCTGCCCTACCTCGAGCAGCTCGGTTTCGGCGTCGCCGCGTACGGCTGCACGACGTGCATCGGCAACGCCGGCGATCTCGCGCCGGAGCTGAACGACGCGATCGCGAAGAACGATCTCGTCTGCGCGGCCGTGCTGTCGGGCAATCGCAACTTCGAAGCGCGCATCCACCCGAACCTGAAGGCGAACTTCCTCGCATCGCCGCCGCTCGTCGTCGCGTACGCGATCGCCGGCACGGTGTTGAGGGACCTGACGACGGAGCCGGTCGGCATCGGCAAGGACGGGCCGGTGTACCTGCGCGACATCTGGCCGTCGTCGCACGAGATCGCCGCCGTGCTTCCGATCGCGCGCAATCCGGTGACGTTCCGCGCGCTCTACGGCGATCTGGCGAACGCGAATCCGCTGTGGAAGGAAGTCAAGGGCTCGACCGGCCAGGTCTATCACTGGCCGAAATCGACGTACATCGCGAAGCCGCCGTTCTTCGAAGGCTTCACGATGCACGCGGGCAAGATCTCCGACGTGCGCGGCGCTCGCGTGCTCGGCATCTTCGGCGACTCGGTGACGACCGACCACATCAGCCCCGCCGGCTCGATCAAGCCGACCTCGCCCGCGGGCCTGTACCTGCTCGAAAACGACGTGTCGAAGGCCGACTTCAACAGCTACGGCTCGCGCCGCGGCAACCACGAAGTGATGATGCGCGGCACGTTCGCCAACGTGCGCATCAAGAACATGATGCTGCCGCCGCGCGACGACGGCACGCGCGAGGAAGGCGGCGTCACGCTGTTCCAGCCGGGCAACGTCAAGATGCCGATCTACGACGCGGCGATGAAATACATCGAGCAACGCGTGCCGACGGTCGTCTTCGGCGGCGAGGAATACGGAACGGGCAGCTCACGCGACTGGGCGGCGAAGGGCACGCAACTGCTCGGCGTCAAGGCGGTGATCGCGCGAAGCTTCGAGCGCATCCACCGCTCGAACCTCGTCGGCATGGGCGTGCTGCCGCTCCAGTTCAAGGGCTCGGACAGCGTCGCCTCGCTCGGCATCAAGGGCGACGAGACGTTCGACGTCGTCGGCATCGAGCGCGGCATCAAGCCGCAGATGGACGTGACGCTCGTCATCCACGGCAAGGATCACTCGACGCGCCAGGTGCCGGTCCTGCTTCGCATCGACACGCCGATCGAGGTCGACTATTACCTGCACGGCGGCATCCTGCCCTTCGTGCTGCGGGAGCTCGTGCAAAAGGCGGCCTAGACGCATGGCATCGGTCGTCCCCGCGAAGGCGGGGACCCAGTGCCGTTCGCCGCAAAACGTGGATTCGCGGCCTCCTTGAAGCGAACAAACGTGTGCGGATAGCAGCGTCGGCCGGACCGTTCGCCCGACAACGCACCTGCGGCACTTGGCTTCGCCTGCCTCGCTCGCGGCTGCTTTCGCGGGAATGACGTTTCGCCATGCCGCCCTCCGGCCATCCGCTGCGCCGCGCGCTGCCTCTGTTCCTGCTCGCAGGATTGTGTCTGAGCTCGCTCGACGCGACGGCGAAGTACCTCGTTCGGGATCACGCGCTGTTCCTCGTCGTCTGGGCGCGCTACGCAGGCCAGATGCTCGTCGTCACGCCGATCGCGTGGCAGCGCACCGGCGGCGGATTCTGGCGCACGCACCATCTGCGCATGCAGCTCGTGCGCTCGCTGTGCCTCGTCGTGGCAACGGCTTGCTTCTTCGGTGCGCTGCGTTTCCTTCCGCTCGCCGAGGCTGCGGCGATGAACTTTCTCGCGCCGGTCTTCGCCGTCGTGCTGTCGATGCCGGTGCTGGGCGAGCATCCGACGCGCGCGCGCTGGTCGTCGTCGATCGCGGGCTTCGTCGGCATCCTCATCCTCGCCCGGCCCGGCTCGGCGGTGTTTCATCCGGCGAGCGCGCTGCTCGTGCTCGGCACGATCGCGAACGCGCTCTACCAGCTGCTCACGCGCAAGGTCCCGAACGACACGCCTTACACGACGCTTTTCTACACGGCGCTCGTCGGCACGGTCGGGCTGTCGCTTGCGTTGCCGTTCGGTGCAGCGCCCGAGGCCGTCACGCTGCGCAACGCGGCGTTCATCGTGCTCCTCGGCTTGTTCGCCGGGCTCGGCCATTGGCTACTGATCAGCGCGTACCTGATGGCGCCGGCGTCGCTGCTCGCACCGTTCACGTATCTGCAGATGATCTGGGCGACGCTGTTCGGCTATTTCATCTTCGGACAGCTGCCGGACGGCCTCTCCGCGCTCGGCATGGCGGTGATCGTCGCGAGCGGTGTCGCGCTCGTCATCCATGAGCGGCGCAGCGCCGCCGTGGCGAGCACCATGCGGGATCGCTGATGCACACGCATCCGTCGCACCGCACCGCCATCGTGCTGGTCGGATGCTACATGATGCTGCAGCCGCTCTCGACCGACCTCTACGTCGCGTCGCTACCCGGGCTCACGCGCACGTTCGACGTCACGGTTGCAACGGCACAGTTGACGCTGTCGCTGTTCATCGCCGCGTTCGGCGCGATGCAGCTCGTCGGCGGACCGCTTGCCGACCGCTTCGGCCGCCATCCGGTGATGCTCGGCGGTCTCGTCGTCTACGCAGCCGCGAGCCTCGCGTGCGCGCTCGCGCCATCGATCGACGCGCTCATCGCCGCCCGATTCGTGCAGGGCCTCGGCTGTTCGACGGTCGTCGTCGTGGCACGGGCGATCGTGCGCGACCTCTACGATCCGCTCGCCGGTGCGCGCACGATGGCGCTGGCGTCGTCGCTGCTCGGCCTCGGCGCGATCGCGGGGCCGATGATCGGCGCCGCGCTCGAAGTGCGCTTCGGCTTTCGCGCGGCGTTCGTCCTGTTGTCCTGCGTAGGCGTCGCGCTCGTTGCGACGACGCTGTGGCGGCTGCGCGAAACGCACCACGCGCGCGAGCACGACGCGTTGCGGCCGGCGCGGGTTGCGCGCAACATGGGCGCTGTGCTGCGCTCGCGCGCGTTCGTCGCGTATACGATCGTCGGCATCGGCACGTACTGCGGGCTGTTCGCCTTCATCTCCGGCTCGTCGTTCGTGCTGATCCGCGTGCTCGGCGTGCCGACTTCGCGCTTCGGCTTCGCGTTCGCGTCCTGCGTTGTGGGCTACCTGCTCGGCACGCTCGCGTGCCGGCGGCTGCTCGCCCGCCGGGGGCTTGCGCGCGCACTTGCGACCGGCGCCACCTGCGCGGCGATTGCCGGCGCGTTGCTGGTTGCGCTCGCGCATGCGGGCGTCCACCATTGGCTTGCGATCGTCGCGCCGGTGTTCGTCTTCATGTTCGCGCACGGCATCATTTTTCCGTGCGCGCAGTCGGGCGCGATCGGACCATTCGCGCAGCAGGCCGGCACCGCAGCGGGACTGTTCGGGGTGCTCGTCATGGCGGTCGCGGCGACGATTGGCGCGCTGATCGGCGCGACGCACGACGGAACGGTCTACCCGCTCGTGTGGACGATGGCCGCCTGCGCGGCGATCGTCGTCGGCGGAGTATTCGGGCTCGTGTTGCGCCTGCCCGCCGGCACCCCAATGCGCGCTGTGCCGGCGCCGACAGCCGGCTCGCGCATTCGGTAAAATTGGCGGATCCGAGCTGAATGGCGGCCGACGGATCGCAGCTCGACAACGAACGGGAGAGATCCAATGCAACGTCGTGCCTTTGCAATGATCACTGCGCTCGCGGCCGCCGCCGCGCTCGCTGCATGCGGACAAAGCTCGGACAAGGCCGCCGCGGAAGCGAAGGCTGCCGCGGAAAGAGCAGCGGCTGCGACCAGGGAAGCAGCCGACAAGGCGGCCGATGCGGCCAGGGCAGCGGCGAGCGACGCCGCGGCGAAGGCGAGCGAAGCGACGAAGGAAGCCGCGGGCAGGGCCGCCGAGGCGACGAAGGAAGCCGCGGGCAAGGCCGCCGAGGCAACGAAGGAAGCGGCGGGCAAGGCCGCCGAGGCGACGAAGGAAGCGACGAACAAGGCAGTCGCCGCCACGAAGCAAGCGGCCGACAAAGCCAAGGAGGCCGTGAAGAAATAGCGGCTGCGCGCGTTATCGAGGGCGCGTCGTGCGCTCGACGGCGCGGCGAGGTCGTCAGCGAGACGCCGGCGCGGCGTGGCGCGCGATCCAGCGCGTCAGCGGCCGCCACTGTTCCCAGTCCTGCTCGCCGCGCGAGCGCGGCAGGTCGAATACCGACGCGCCGTCGCGTGCGCAGTACACGTAGACCTGCGTGTCGCGCAGGTGAGCGACGAGCGGAAAGTCGAAGCCGGAAAGGAACTCGTCGAGCTCGGCGGCGCTTTTCGTGCGCGCGTCCACGCGCATGGCGACGATGCCGATCGCGAGCTCGCCGTCGCGGACGGCCTTGTACTCGGCGACCGTTTCGAGAAAACGCCGCGTGGCGGCCATGTCGAATACCGACGGCGAGAGCGGCACGAGCATCACGTCGGCGCGCCGCACCTCGCTGCGAAGGTCATCGCCGTGCAACGCCGCGGGGCTGTCGACGATCAGCCATTGCGGCCCGTTGTCGCGCGCGGGCTTCGCGCCGGCCGCGAGCGGCGTGATCGCGGGAAACAGCGGTGGGCGCCGTTCGAGCCACTGCGTCGACGAGCGCTGCGGATCGTGGTCGGCGAGCACGACGCCCTGGCGCTTGCCGGCAAGCCAGCCCGCGACGTTCGTGGCAAGCGTTGTCTTGCCGCTGCCGCCTTTCGGATTGGCGACCAGGATCGTCTGCATGATGCGCTCCGGGACGGGAAGACCCCGCGGGCGCTATGGTAACCAAAAGGAGGGTCACAAAAGTAGGGTCAGACTCGACTTTCCGTAAAGTCGAGTCTGACCCTACTTTCCCAAAAGTCGAGTCTGACCCTACTTTCCTGACTCTACGTTCCGACGACGGCGTTGAGCGCGGTCAGCACGTCCATGCCCAGCCGCCGCGAGCGGGCGCCGCTCCAGCCGTGCTCGGCATCGGGCCAGTTCGCGTTGTCCTTGAACGGCATCTCGAGCGTGAGCGCGAGGCAACCGAACGTGTGCGCGACATAGTTCGACGCGAGGGACAGATTGACGTTGGTCTCCTTGCCGGGCGGATAGCCATGCTCGGTCTGGAAATCGGGGCTCGCTGCGCAGAGCGCCGCGGCGAACGTCCGCTCGGCTTCGGCCTGCGCGGCGGTCCACGATGGCAGCTGCGAGCCGCTCGCGGTGAATACGTACGGCAGCGCTTCGTCGCCGTGCACGTCGAGGAAGGTGCCGACGCCTGTCGCATGCATCGCCGCACGAACGGCGTGCACTTCGGGACTGCGCGCTGGCGTGGGCTCGAGCCACTCGCGATTGAGGTTCGCGCCCGCGGCGTTCGTGCGCAGATTGCCGCGCACGCTTCCATCGGGATTCATGTTCGGCACGACGTGGAACACCGCGCGAGCGAGCAGCGCGCGCGCCGTCGCGTCGGCGTCATCGGTCAGCCGCTCGAGCATGCCTTCGACGAACCACTCGGCCATCGTCTCGCCAGGATGTTGGCGTGCAATGACCCAGACCGCGATCTTGCCGGCACCCGGATCGCCGACGGTGACGAGATCGAGATCGCGGCCCTCGACGGTCGCGCCGAGATTGGACACGCGCGCAATGGGCATCGAGTCCATTCGTCCGAGCAGGTCGAGATGCCGCTCCCACGAATACGGCTCGAAGTATGCGTAGTAGATGCTGTCGCACTCGGGCATGTGCGTGACGGCCATCCGCGAGCCGTCGAAGCGCGTCGGCACGCGAAACCAGCTGACGCGATCGTACGACGCGACGACGCTGTAGTCGCGCCAGCCGTCGACATACGTGCACGCGCCGGCGTTCGCGAACGTCAGCGTGAGCGGCGTGGCGGCTGCACCCTGAACGCGGAAGTGGAACCACTGGCGGAAGTCCGCGTGCGAGTCGGCGCGAATCGCGAGCCGGACGTCGTCAGCGCGCGCGTCGGCGAGCACCTCGATCGCGCCCGAGTCGAACTGCGAGGATATGCGGATCGGCATGAACTCGTGGAGAGCGTGATGCGAGCGCGAATGCAGGCGCCCGCTATGCTACCATCGCCGATCGATCGTTCCGTTCGACATCTCGTCGCCCGTCGCGCTTTCCGCATGGCGCCCGACTCCTCCGCTCCCGCCGACACCGCACCGCGCACAACGCCGGCGCGCGCCGATCCGCGCAAAGCGGAGTACGAAGCGAACAAGCTCAAAAAGCGCCTGCGCCGCCAGGTCGGCGAAGCGATCGGCGATTACGCGCTGATCGAAGACGGCGACCGCGTGATGGTGTGCCTGTCCGGCGGCAAGGACAGCTACGCGCTGCTCGACGTCCTGCTTTCGCTGAAGAACCGGGCGCCGCTGTCGTTCGACATCATCGCGGTCAATCTCGATCAGAAGCAGCCGGGGTTCCCCGCCGACGTGCTGCCCCGCTATCTCGCCTCACGCGGGGTCGAGTACCGGATCGCGGAGCAGGACACGTACAGCGTGGTCAAGCGCGTCATCGCCGACGGGGCAACGATGTGCTCGCTGTGCTCGCGCCTTCGCCGCGGCGTGCTTTATCGCGTCGCGAAGGAGATCGGCGCGACCAAGATCGCGCTCGGCCACCACCGCGACGACATCCTCGCGACGTTCTTCCTCAATCTGTTCTTCGG
>WNGF01004211.1_pt1 | contig 27251 bp, 24 predicted proteins | sample 5400641 | NCBI WGS metagenome assembly WNGF01 (sample SAMN13153371, study PRJNA577476) | soil metagenome | isolation source: 80 cm soil or saprolite under grassland replicate 2 | place: USA:California | collected 2016-06-15 | reverse complement strand
GTTCCTGGCCGTAGAAGAACCTCAACTATTGGCACAACAGCACCCGAGCGTGACCACCCCGCAAACCCAGCAACGACAAGCCAAACACACCCCTGGGGGCCACCCTTGACCCCCTACAGTGCGGAAAACGGGGCTAGGACTCAGCGCAGCCGGCACCATCGGCGGCGAGTTCGCCCGCATCGACGTGCAGTGGCGCGGCAAGACCTTCCACTACACCATGGCCAGCCCCTTCACGCTCGCCATCCTCGCGCTGTGGGGGCTGCCCGCCGCGCTGCTGGCCATCTCCCTGGCGACCCTGCTGGACGACGGGGTCCACCACTCGACACTGCGCAAAACGCTGTTCAACCTCGGCCAGGCCAGCCTCGCGCTCGGCGCCGCTGGCCTGGTGTACGCCCTGCTGGCCGACGGGCCGGTCACCTCCTGGCGGCAGGCCCCCGCCTTCTGCGCTGCAGCCGTGCTGAACCTGGCGGTGTCCGAGCTCGCCGTGCGCGCCGCGGTCACCCTGGACCGCCAAGCGCCCAGCGCCGGCCACCTGCTGGAGCACACCCGGCTGTATGCGCTCACCATCGTGCTCAACGCCGGGCTGACCCTGGCGGTACTGCTGGCCGTCCCCGACCGCTGGCTTGTCCCGGTCATGCTTGGCGCGCCGATCCTGGCGGTGCACCAGGCCTGCCGGATCGCCACCCGGGAACGAGCGGCCAGGGCACGCGCGGAGGCCAATCAGTTCCACGCTGAGACCGCGCAGACGGTGGCGGAAAAGGCCCGGGCAGAGGCCGAAGCCGCCCGCGCCGACGCCGAGCGCGGCCGCGCCGAGGCCGAGCGGCAAGCGGCGGCGCGCGCCCAGTTGCTGGAGCTGGCCCGTGGGCTGGTGCGCCGCCTGCGCACCCAGGACCGCCACACCAGTGAGACGATCGCGCTGGTCGCCCACGAGCTCCGCGAGCCGCTGGACAGGATCGCCAGCATCGTCGCCAGCCTGTGCGACGGCGACCAGCGGGTGGCGCCGGCAGCCCGCCAGGAGCTGCTGGCGGCTGTGCTGCGCCATGCCGAGGCTGCCAGCGACGCCGCGCGGCGGCTGCTGCTGGACGCCCGCCACCATCGCACCCAGCCGACCGTCACACCCGCCGCCACCGTCATCGACGCGGCCGAGCTGCTGCGCCGCGCCGGGCAGCTCGCCGCGTTCCTCCACGATGACCGGCCTGTCGAGGTCTCTGCGTCAGCACCGCTGGCGGTGCGTGCCTGCCCGGACGCGATCGACCGCATCCTGGGCCTGCTACTGGACAACGCCGTCGGCCACACCCGGCGCACTCGCCGATCCGGCTGGAGGCCGCCCGCCGCCACGACCAGGCGGTGTTGGCGGTGCAAGACCACGGGCCGGGGATCCTCACCGCCGACCGCGACCGGGTCTTCGACCAGTTCACCCGCCTGCACCCCGGCCAACCCACAGGACTTGGCCTCGGCCTGTACATCGGCCGCTCACTGGCACGGGAGCAAGGCGGCGAGCTTACGGCCGTCGACCCCACCGGCGACGAAGGTGGCGCTCGGTTCGAGCTGACCCTCCCAATCGCCCCCACCGCCAACAGCGAGCAGCATCGTCGCTGAGATCGACCTCCCAGGCGACCGAAGAGGTCACCTGGCGGCGATGGCTCTCGGCTGTGTCCCCCCGTCCCAGTTCGGCCTTGCCATCTGTGGGAGGTCGAGCTACGGATCCAGGCCAACCGTTCCCACCATGAACCATCCCAACCGGACCGAATCCTCAGCCTGCGTGCCAGCCATGCCACCCGAGCCCGCCGACGACACGACATCGCCCACCCCAGGCCCCAACGAGGACCAGATCGAGGTGGAGATCGCCGCGGACTGGGGCCTCGCGGACCCGACCCTCACCCCGCAGGAGCGCGGACTCGCATTCCTCGATGCCATCAGCGAGCCGCTGCGCCCGCCCGACCACTGGCAAGGCGACCAGCTCACCCTCATGGGCGTCTGCTTCTACTGGCACCCCGAGCTGGGCTACATCACCATCCCCGACGACGGCGACGAATGACAGGTGAAAGGGACTTTTGCCCAGCACCTGCTCAGACCTGCTGGCACCGGGTCGCGGTCTGCTGAGCAGCCCTTGAGGTCGCCACCGGTGTCGAGGTAGGTCTGTCCCCCGATCCATCGGCAGCGGGGTGGAAGCCAACCCGGCCGGCGGACTTGCCGGCATCCCAGCATGCGCTTGCCGGTCAGGCGCGTCCTGCCGTCGTGCGCTGGAGGAGGTCCCCATGATCGACGACGACGGGCTGGAGCCCGACCCGCAGGACGGCTACGGGCCGCCGTTCAACGCGGTCAGCGACATCGGCGTGCGGGTGCTCGCCCAGCCCTGCGCGACCTGCATCTTCCGCGGCGACAGCGTGATCGACCGCGACCGGGTCGACACACTGGTCCGGCGCGCCTGTGCCAACGACTCGGCGATCATCTGCCACGCCACCCTGGGCCTGCCGGAGCAAGCGGTCTGCCGCGGCTTTTTCGCCCGCCACGCCCGCGACACCACGCCGCTGCGGCTGGCCGTGGCGCTTGACCGCCTCGACGAGATCCCCCCACCCGCCAAGTCGTGACCGCCGCGCGCCGCCACCCCAGCGTAGGCAGTCTGCGACCCATCGCCACCGCCCGCGAGCGCCTCCCTGGTCACCAAGAAGCCCGTCGCGCACAAAACGGCCCATCGAACGTCAACCACGCGGAGGTGCCGCCTCTCATGCCCGACACGCCCATCGCGTTCGCGCGGTCGCTGGAGTGGACGCTGCCGATCACTTGGCTGGGCCGGGCGGGCTACCACCTGCTGGACGCCGATGTCCGCGCCCGCTTGGAGCTAGCCCAGGTCAACCCGGACCATGCCCCGCAGCCCGGCGTCTACGACGGGTTGCGCGCCGCGATCGTGTCCCGGACCCTCGGCGAGATCGACCGCAACACGTTCGTGTTCGACGACTACCTGGCCAAGCGGGCCGACGACCGCGCCGACTGGCAGCCGCACCCGCCCGCGCCCACCTTCCAGGTCCGCAGCCTGGTCGGCTGGCAGTGGTACATCGCCGTCCCGGCCACGACCCGACCGCTCACCCACGCGGTCGAAGCGTGGATCGACCTGTACCGGCCGCCCCTGGACCGGTAGCCCACCGTAGTGCCGCAGCCCGAAGGTATCGCTGAGCCACAGCCCATCCGCAGGTGCTCGCGGAACCGGCGCTCAGGGTTCTCCAACTGCTCCACATAGGTACTGGCCTATGTGGGCGATCTTGGTGGACTTAAAAAAAGAGGCTCGCCCATTCCGATGACATGATCGCTGCTCACCATAGGGACAGGCCGCAGTAGCGCAGGAACGAGTAGGCCAGGTGCGGGTGCCGCGGATGCGCTGGATGCCCCGCTCGGCCGCCGTGGTGACCTCCTCCAGGGTGTCGCCGGCCAGGTTGGCCAGCTCCACGCCCTTGAGGTTGGCCCACAGCGCCTCGACCGGGTTGAGGTCGGGCGCGTAGCCAGGCAGCGGCTCCACCACCAGCCAGGACCGCTGGCGCCCAAGCCAGGCGTGCATCGCCCGGCTGCGATGGGCCGGCAGCCCGTCCCACAACAGCGTCGCCTTCTGCCCGCCCAGGACCCGGCGCAGCTCGCCCAGGGCGCCGATCCGGGTGTCGGTGTCGTAGGCGTCGAGCTGCAAGTGGAAGGCGAGCTGGGCGCCGCCGCCACGCGACCCGTAGCAGCGCGGTCGCCATCGACGCCCGCTTCCACTTGAAGTGGTGGCGGATGACCGGCGTGCAGCCACGCGGCGCCCAGGTCCGGCGGGTCACCGGCAGCAGCGACACCCCCGACTCGTCCCAAAAGACGATGGCGGCCCTCCGTCTACGGGCGTTTTTGCCGGATGCGGGGCCAGTCGGTGGCGACCCAGCGGGCGATCGCCTGCTCGTCGCGCTCGATGGCGCGGCGGGCGGGGCGCTGTAGGCGGTAGTGCAGCCGGTGGCGCAGCAGCTTCCAGACGTGCCCGGGATGGTAGGCGACCCCGGTGAGCCGCTCGATCACGGTGGCGATGCGCGCCAGCGTTCAGTGGTCGGTGTCGAAGCCGTGGGCGCTGGCGCCCTGGCGCAGCGCCTGGTCGATGGCGTGCAGTTGGGCATCGGACAGGCGCGGGGCGGATCCGGTGGGGCCGGCGCTGCGCAGCGCCGGCAGCCCACCTTGGCGCCATTGGGCGTGCCAGCGGCTGACGTTTTGGCGCGCGACCCCGAGCTTGTGGGCGACCTCGGCTTGGGAGTGGCCGGCGGCAAACAGCGTGCCGGCCTGCATGCGGACGCGTTCGAACGCCTGGCGGTCGCGCAGACCGCGGGCGTTGCGGCGGTAGGCGGTTGGTCTCATACCGCCATCCTGCCAGGACAGCCCCGATCATGTCATCGGAAGGGGCGAACCTCTTTTAGGGCCACCACGATTTCCCCAGTCCTTCGACCGTGTAGGTCGAGGATTCCCACCCGATACGCCAAATCCCGTAGTAGGCGCGCCCGGGCTCGAAGTCCATCATGCCTCCGTAGTTAATTGAGGGATACCGCGGCGGCGCGCTGACGCGGAATCGTACGAAGCTGAAGAAGTCAGGGTCGCTCCACTCAGGATCGGTTGCAGGGAGAACATCTACGCCTCGCGCAGCCTCAGGTCCAGGGTGGTTGACCACCATGAACGCGTTAGCTGCAGGTCGCGGGGGAGGATGCAGCAACAGTTCAATGGCTTGACCCGGGAAATAGCCATTGACCCACACACGCGCAACGGTCATTGGGCCGCCCACGTCGTCCATGCCTGTTCTGATCAAGGCAGTGGCGAACGGGGGGTGGATTTCCGAGGCGTAGTCGTCGTGGCCGCAATCAATGATCCACCGGCCGCTCACAAAATAGAGATCGCCCGGTTGCGGGTAAGCATCGTAAAAGTCCATGAAATACGCTGCTGTATAGTATTCGAACTCTACCTCTAGCGTATCGTTGCCTGCGAGAACGCCGCGGTACGGATCGACCGGCGCAACGTCGACGTTCCAGTCTGACGCAAAGCCCCCGTTCGCGTTGAAGTTGAATTGATGCGTAGTGACGAGATCTTGCTGCGCCACATGTGAATCGATGACCCAGCCCAGCGCAGAAGTAGCGACGTAGTCGCCGAGAATCGGCTCCCATTCCCTTGGCCCTTGGGGCGGGGGAAGAAGTGCAAACGTGGTGTACTTGCATCTGGCCGCCGCATCATGGATTCGTGGCTGCGACTCGATCGGCTGCACAGTGCAAGGTCCCTCTATTCCGCTACACGGGTAGTCCTCGACCAAGGTCGCCGTAGCCGGCGTAGGCTCGAGCCCGGCCGCAGTAAGCCGGGCTAGGTCGCCGCCAACACGTTGAACCCATAGGCGTGGCGGCAGACCCTTGATCTCAAGCGTTGCAGTCATTGCAGTCATGCCGGGCTGTCTGACGAAGCGCTGGAAGAGCCAGGTGTTCCCGGCGGGACATCGTTGCGGATCCTGACTGGGGATCCCCACCGAGAGTTCGCCACCCAACGTATCGATACAGTCGCGAAATACCCCTGGCGTGTAGAACACTCCGGAAGCGCTCGCGTAGATCCGTCCGCCGTGGAAATCCTGTGCCCGCGACCCCATAGGAGCATCACGCTCTTCACTGGTCGGACAGAAGATCTCCCAATCCCCCAAGCCGCCCGCCGTCTTGGCGTCGACCCATGCGGCCCACTTTGTGAAAACCACACCTCGTATAACGCGCGTTGCAGAGCCATCGAACCCGATGGCGCCATTCGCATAGACGGCGATGACACGATTAGCCGTCCTTACTACCCACTTGAGCAGGCCGAGCCCGAGTGTCAAATCGGAGCCACCTTCTGCCGCGTACCGCTGGCGGACGGCTTGCGGCAGATTGACCAAGTCGACACTGGCGACGCCGTCCAGACCAGCGGTGTTCTCAACAGTGACCGTGAGATGCTGATCGCCTAGACGCGCCGGAATGCTTTGCGCGAACGTGCGCACTGTGCCCGTACCATTGAGCGCAATAGACGCGAGAAATGGGCCCGACAAATCGTGAGGTGGACGTGGGCCATCTAGAGACAGAAGTGTCACTGACGGCAGTCCGTCTCCCTCCGCCGTTCCGGAAACAACAATACTCGGGCTATCTATTTCAGCGTTCGCGATGGGCGTTGCGATATGTACGGTGGGCGGAGCGGTGGGCAGAGCAGGTGGCGGATCGCCCTCTATGAGGAGGTCATCGATTGCGATGTCGACCAGCGAGGTGCCCCATGCAGTCTGGCTTTCGACGACAATGTCGACGCGCGTGATCGCCGCGGGCTTCTTGGTTAGCAGCTCAAATGCCGTGGAGCAAGCCGCGGGAGCGACCGGTTTCGGCCCATCCTGGGCAAGCACAGCTCCGGTGCTGTCGTAGGCCGTCGCGGTACCGATCAAAGCTCCGGGCTCCTGGCTGCCTACGAATACACGAACGTGATATTGAGGGGACAAGAACTCCATCGACATCGGGAGCGCGATGAACTCGGCCTGATACATGTGGACGAGCTGACTGCCTGAGTGCGGCGCTGGGTTATTTGCGATGAGAGCACCGTTAGGGAACGTCAGTGACCTGGGCGCATACTTGCGGTAGACAGCGGTGCCGAGCGGGAGATCGTCGAAGGTGAATAGCGTCATGGCCTGCTCGATTCGAGAACATCGACGCTGGCGAGGATTGACAGTGGAGCCGAACCGAAGTTCCTCGTTTCGACTGTCAAGACCGTGTCGTGGTTGGTGCATACACTACAGGCGACATGCCCCCGGGTCGCGCGAGCCGAGGAAGGGATCCCTGCCGCTACGCGGTGATCGTCCGCGAAGATCGCCAAGGCCACCGGCGTCGATGAGCCAGTCCACGCGACATCGACTAGCACGAGCGCCCCGGCCCTCGCTGCAAGCTCAAACCGATAGATGCCGCCGCACGACAGGGTGGCTGAGTGTTCTTGACTGGTAACGGCCCAGCGGTCATGACCTCGCCGCTTCTTAGGCTTGGGAGGCTTGTACGGCGCTCCCTGGACGACTGGATCGTGTGACGGGCCCTTGTTGGGGGACGCCTGTTGACGTATGGCGCGCGGCCTCCCTGCAAACTTTTTTTCACGGGAACCTGGCATTGCAAGTGACCTCCTGATCTCCGGACGAGAGATCGCTTATCAAGGGTGAAGCCAAGAGTCGGGTAGGCTGCACCGATTCATGGGCGTCAAGAAGCGTTGGAAGAGTAGATTACTCCGCCAGTTGGAGCGACACAACAGCAAGCGCACCCTTGACCGCGTAGGCATGTAGTGTAGGGCCGGTCGTCATCGCAGCCATTGGCTCCTCGGGCGTCACTCGATCATTCCCATAACCAGGAGCTTGGTCGCCAGCTGGTCGCACGGGCTGATGCTTGCCGACGACACCTTCGACGACGCCGCCACCGAGGTCGAGTTGCGCCAGCTCGCTGGCGCGAACCTGGGCGCGCGGGATGCTGCCATGCCGACTGCCTGGCCAAGCCGGCCCGTCTCGCCAGGCGTTTGTTCATCGAACTGCTGACCAACGTCCGTTGTCAGCGCCTCCCGGCCCCGGTCGCCGGAGCGCTCACGAGGTATTAGAGGCGGGCAAGAGCCGATTGGCGGGGAAGAGCATCGGTGAGTCTCCCGCGCTCAGGCGTCGGCCAACCTCGCGTCGTACCGCTGCAGCATCGTGCGCGACCCCACCCGGCGATCTGCATCTGGTGGGTCTCCGCACCGCCCTGCACCAACCACCTACAGGAGGCTCGCTTCCGGGTGACAGCGCCGAGGCCGTGCAGCCCAATGAGCTGCCGGGGTACCGTCCGTGCCTGTCACCGGAACGGGCGATCCTCTTAGGAACAACCGCATAGCTGCTGCACGGCGTTGGTCGTCGAGCGATCCGAGCAGCCGGGTCATCACGATCCCTGTTTTGGCGGGCCCTGCAATCTCGCTGATGGTCTCGGCGAGGATTGCGACGAGGTGTGCGAGGACATCCCCGTCGGGCGCACTAGCTTCCTGCACGCGTTGTCCGGCGTCGACCAACGCCGGCAGGACGGCTTCGGTGGGTTTGTTCAGGACCGTCCAGGCCAGGAGCGTGGCGATGGCGCGGGGGCGGGCGGGCGGAGGGCTGGCCCAGGCAAGGCCGGTCGCGGCTGCTTCGGCCCATTGCGGGAGCGACATCTCATTGGTGTCTGGGGGCAGCGCCCCAATCAGTGCCCTGTACCGGGCGACTCGGTCCTCGTCCTCGCCAGCAAGCGCGCCGCTCTCGACAAGCACGCCGATGAGATCAAGCGTGCCGAAGGCACGGATGCCAGCGGATCCGGCTACCTGGCGAAGCGCGAGGTCGTCGGCCCACAGCGGGAGCTGCTGGTCTTTGGCAAGGAGCAGCGCCGCGTCGAATATCCCCTCTGGCCGCCCGACGGGGTCGGCGACGACGTCCACAAGGGAGAGCCGGTCGACCAACTCTTGCGCCTCCACCGCCCAGCCGTCGACCACCTCGGGCGGGAACTCGGTCAGAGCCGGCCGCTGCTGGGCGGAGTCCCACCACAGGGTTCCGACGCTGCGGACTGCAAGCCCGGCGTTGGCGCGAAGAACGTCGTCGCGAAGCGACGCGGGCAGGATGATGCGGGCGAACTGCGCGGTCAGGCGAGTGTCCGCAACGCCAGTGTGTCCAAGCAGGTGCAGCGCGCTGGTGTCCATCACGACGCTGCCGCCGGCAAGGGCGTCACGGACGGCGGTGCGCTGCTGGTCAGCGACGCTGGGGTCACCGGCGATGACGCGGCAGCCCAGGGTGCGCTTGATGAGCGTCTCCGCGTACGAACGGTGCGTTACGTCTGTGAAGAAGGCCAGCGGGTAGACGCCCAGCCAGACGCGCCGCGCAAGATCCTGCAACGCCTCCGTTCCCGGCGCCATAGTTTCCTTCATGTGCTGCACAAGACCGCCCAAGTCCTCCCCGACGTCGATTCGTTGCAAGGTCTTCGGGTCAGGGAACCGGGCGAAGTACTCCTCCTGAAGCGTCCGAAGTCGCACCAGGAGTTGATCCGGCAACGGGATCTTGGCGGCCGTCATGATCGCAAGGCCGAGAGAGCCCGCGACGACCTCCTCGTCGCCTGACCATTCCGCCGCGACCTCCAGAGCACGCGTGACCACGTCGTGTGGCTCAAGCCCTTGGCTTGAGTCGGCCGCGGTCATGTGTAGCACTGCCAGCAGCAGCCTTGCCTCCTCTCGGCTTCGGGGGACGACAGGGTCGGGCGCTTGGAGCGTGGCGAGCGCACGCTCGGGTCGACCCAAGCTGAATTCGGCTTGCGCGAGCGCCCACCGGTACGAATCGCGGACAGCCCGGTTGACGTCAGCGGGCCTCAAATCCTCATCATCGAGGAGCCGTCGGCTCAGGTCCGCAACATCCTGCCATCTGCCCTCCCGCCCAGCCGCCTCCAGCCTGATTTGCAGTGCCTGCCGGCGGGTTGCGGGGTCAGCGGCGGTGAGCAGCGTGGTCGAGAGCCGCTCGGCGTCGTCGCGTCGTCCTGCCTCCGCAGCGAGGAGCATGGCCTGCACCAGCAGGGCGTTGTCGCCTCGCTCTCGCCCGACCCGTTCCAGGACACGGACCGCCTCCTCGGGCTGGCCGGCTGCGGCGGCTGCTTCGGCGGCCAACTCCATGGAGGCGACGGAGCCGGGGTACTGACGGGCCAGGACGAGGGCGTCACGGGGACGACCAGCATGCAGTGCGGCAGTCGCTTCGACGAGGTCCGCAGCCTCCGGGTTCATGCGGCGCAGCCTCGCGAGAGCATCGGCGATGTTTCCCTTCGCATCCGCCGTGATCGGAGCACCCAGCCGCGCAATTCCGAGGAGCGCGCGGACCAGTTGATCGGCTCGCGTGCCAGGGACATCATCGAGGGCGGCGCGGTAGAACCGCTCCGCCTCATCGCCCATACCCTCTGCCCGGCTCAGAGCAACCGCCCGGAGCAGGTGCCGTTCGACCGGGTCGGTCACCCCAGCGGCCAGCTCGACTGCAAGAAGTGGCTCCCCGGCGAATGTGGCCGCCGCGGAGGCAATTTCCCTGACGGCTGGGTCGGCCGCCTCGCGGTCGGTGGCGCGTCCTCGTGGTGCGGGGAGCAACAGCCGCAACGCGCCCTCGAAATCACCCGACTGTGCCCGCGCGCGGCCGGCCAGCGCCAACGCCTCGGCGGTCGGCCCATTCCAATCTCGGTGCCGGTCTCGGGCCAGCAGGGCCATCTGCTCGACGTCGGCGAGCACCGCGGCCGTGTCGTCGACATTCGACCGTTGGCCGGCGGGACCAACAACGCGCTGTAGGTGCGCACGGGCGACGAACAGCAGCGGCGTCGCCGCGGCCGGTATCACCTCCCGCGCAAGGGCAAGGATTCGTAGCGCTGCGGCGGTGTCGTCATCCCTCAGCCGCAGGTTCGCAAGGCACAGGAGGACCTGGCCGCGCAGCTCCGCGACGACGTCAGGGTCTGTCTCCGTAAGCTCCGCCAGCGCCGCCTCACTGGCTTCGTTGTTGGTCTTGGTCGTCGTGGGCGGCAGGCCGAGGCGCATGGGGTCCAGGCCCAGGACCCTCAGCGCGGGTCCGGCGGTATTCAACGTCTCGTCGTGGTCACTCTCGACAGCTGCGGATAGAAAGGTCGCAAGCGGACCAACGACCGTGCTTTGCTCCGTCCGCAGTCGACGCAGCGCGTGTGCCCGACCGGTCTCCTGCGCGTCATGACCCACCGCATCGGCGTTCGGGTGTTCCGCGCGGCTCACCGCCGCCGCGAGACGGTGTAGCGCGGCGATGGTGTCCCATCCGGCGTTGGCCGCGATTTCTGCCGCTCGTTCGTGCGCGTATGTCGCGTGGGACGAGCCGTGGCTGGCGGCGAAGCGGGCCAGCAATGCCCACGCATCGCCGTTGTCATCCTCGCGGAGCCAGGGGGGAGGGCGGTGGCGCGTTCTACCGAGCCAGCCGATCGGGGACTCGGAACGGGTAGCCAGATCGGCCAGCGCGGCGTCCGCATGTGCCGGGGAAGTCAAGCGAAGGCGGCGCCACCAGGGCCGCAGATTCGGCGCGAGCCGATCCAGTGCTCCCTCTGAGGCCAGCCGCTCCGCTTCATGCGCTGCAACCGGGCGGGAGCTGCTTGGCGGCCGCGGCCGGGGGCGGCGTCCAGGCGGGAGGTCGTCGTCGTCGGCGTGGCGCAACAGGGCGGCGACAAACGCGACCGCGTTTTCTGCTGCGCGCGGCTGCCACTGGTGGTCCTCGGCGGCGCGTTTGTCGCCGATCAGGTCGGACAAGCCCCGTACGGCCAGTGCGGGCATCTCCGTGCGATGCGCCGCCTCGTACACGCCGTAGGACTCCATGTCGACGGCGCCCGCGTCGTTGAAGCGTTGCGCGATTCTCTGGCGCAGTTCGCTGTCCTCGTCGGCGAGGACCGCCTCGACGGCCACGATCGGCTTGAGGTGGGCCTGCGGCGCCCGGCCTGCTGTGGACGCCTGCGGTTGCCATCCACTGCGGGCCACCTCACGGACGAGTTGAGTAAGACGGTATGAGGTCGGCAACGACACAGGACGGGACAGGACTTCCGACACCCCGCCCGGCCCGACGGCGTGCTTGCCGCTGTGCACGTTGTAGACCCGCTCGGCGATGACGACGTCGCCTCGAGCTTGGTCGTCCGGCTTCAATCCCCCGGCGACACCCACGAACAAGACCAGGGCTGGGTCGAAAGCGGCGGCAGCGGCCATGACCTCCGCCGCTGAGCTGGCGTTTCCCATGCCGATCTCGGCGAGGTAAACGTCCCAATCGGCACGGTCACCGCGGATGCGGCCGACCTCGAAGCGGGTCCCGATCGGGGTCCTCACCCTGGAGCAGTTGCCGAGCTGCCTGCGGACGGCGTCGTACTCCGGCGGGATCGCGGTGAACACCACGGCCGTCAGCGTGCTGCGGCCGGCGTCAGCGGGGCGGACCGGCTCCCAACGGTCGGCGTCCGCCGGGGCTGGTCCCTGGGCCCGGGCGGGTGACGAGCTGCCCGCTCGGCGGCGCCTGACCAGGCTCACCACAGACGGAGCGCCTTCTCGAACCGTCCACAACACCGCACGTCCGGCCACACGCGACTCGACCAGGCCCAGTTGACGAAGATGACCCAGAGCGGTTGTCGCGGTCGTCGGCGAAATCCGCAGCGCCGCGGCGACCCGCCGCCCACTGGCTGGCTCTCCGAGCTCCATGAGCGACTCGACGACGCGACGCTCCGTATCGGTCAGGGACTCCTCCGGAACGCTCACACCGCAAGCATGCACCCACCTACGCGCTATGTCCAATCACTGGACATAGCGTGTACAAGGAGGTTCTATTTCAGAGGGTCGACAGGAGAAACGATCAGGTTTGCCCGTCGCCGCGGGCGATCACGAAATCCTCAAGGGTGGCGTTCGGAAAGGTCGGGGCGCCACGGACCACGTCGGCGACGACGGTCTCGCCCTCGTCGGGGTGCGAAACTGCAGCGCCCGGGCCGGCACCTGGCCCGAGTCCTCGCTGTCGGCAGAACCCGTCGTAGCCGCGGTGGAGCTGCCGGTGCGCCTGGTGAGCTGCTCGCGGGCAATCGCAGTAGTACGCACGGCCGGAGCAGTACAGCTGCTGGGCTGCGGCGCGGTGGCGTCCGGCGCGCTCGGACTGCGGGTAGGGGCCCTCGTAGCTGCCGGGGCGGATGCCGATCCAGTCCAGCGCGTGGATGATCGCCTGGGCCCACTCGGGCCGGCTGCGTTCCCGGTCGGTGTCCTCGATACACAGCACGAACGTCCCGCCGGTCTGCTCGGCGACGGCCCAGTTGAACAGCGCCGAACGTGCCCCGCCGACATGGAGCAGCCCAGTCGGAGACGGCGAACCGGACACGAATAGCAGGCATGCCCGCGAGTCCAGCAGCGCCCGGGTAGCAGGAGACCGGTCGCGCTCTTCTGGAGCAGCACAGTGCTGACGCCCTCTCAATCCCAAGCGCTGCAATCCGGCGTCGAGATGGTCGGGTTACGTCGGCACGTCGGCGCGGAGTTGACCGAGGAAGTCACGCACGCTCGGGAGCTCCCGCCACCGCTGGAGCCGGTGGGCCGCTGTGCGAAGGCAGGCCAGGTTACGGGTCGAGCCGGTCTGCTGGATGAGCGACAGCGCCTCGGTCGCGTCGGCCACCGCCCGCTCCGGCTCACCGCTGGCAGCGTGGGCGCCGGCTCGGCGCGCGAGGAACTCCCCGCGGTCGCGGGTCCAGTCCCCGGGGAGCAGGTGAAGGGCTTCGGCGAACCGCGCCGTGGCGAGATCCGCCCGGCCGGCCTGGTCGTAGCACACACCCAGATAGAAGGGGACGGACACCTCTTGGAGCCAGTAGATCCACGGCGGCTCCTGCTCGCGGCTGCGTTCGGCGAGCAGGTCCCGTGCCTGGTGCAGCTCGCGCTCGCAGGCCGCCAGCTCGCCGGCGGCGGCGCGGACGGGCGCCACGCGGATGGCGGTGTGGGCGCGGACTGCGGGTGTCGCCTGCTGCTGGTACTCGGCGCGCTGCGCCGCATCCGCCGCCCACCGGGCCTCCGCGGGATCGTGGGCGAACGCGGCGCTGGCAGCGTAGACGTAGCCGACCAGCGGGTAGTCGCCGGCATCCAGCGCCCACCCGCGAGCGCGCTCGAAATGCTCCGCTGCGCCATGGCGATCGCCGACATCCAGCGCGAGCCACCAGGCGAACTGGGCGTACTGCGCGCCGACCCGCTGCAGCTCGCGCCTGACCGTGGGGTCTTTGGCGGCGGTGATGAACCGTCGGATCATGGCAAGCTGCACCAGCACGGGCAGGCGCAGGTGCTGCGAGCCGAGCAGGTCGTCGGCCCGGCGGTGGTCGGCGAGGATGGTGGCGAAGTAGCCCACGATCGGCAGGTCCACCCGCTCGGGTGTCTGGATGGCCAGGTCGATCCGGTCGAGGTCGTCGGCGGTGAAGCGGCCGGTGAGTGTTGCGCCAAGCGCCGCCGCGCCGGCCCCAAGGAACGCGCGCCGGGGTATCGCCATGTGCTCGACCCTCCCATCGGCGAACAGCATCGGGACGACGATGACGGCCTCGCCGTCGCTCAGCCCACTGGAGACCGCGGTGCGTCGGCGCCCGCCCCGGTCGGATTCCGCCGCGAACCCGTTTGGAGCCGTCAACGAGGCCGGCTCGTGCTCATGGTAGCCGGGCGGGTCGAGGCGGCGGTGCCGCTCCGGCCGGGGGTGGTCTGCTGGGTGGAGGTCGCGGTGGTCGGCTGCGAACTCGGGATAGCCGATGTCGGCGGCGCGGCAGCGAAGCACCCGGCAGAGCACATCGATGTAGTCGCGGGGGACGCGCCTGCGGCGCTCCCACTCGAACAGATCGGACTCTCGCAGGGGAGAGCGTAGGCCGTTGCCGCTCTGGATGACGGTGATGGCGTCCAGGACGCGCCGCCGCGGCCAGCCGAGCGCGAGCCGCCGGGCCTCCAGCGGGTGCAGCTCCGGGCAGGCGCTGTAGATCTCGGCCTGGATCTGGCCGGTCGTGCAGCCGGCGAGGGTGCCGCGGAGGTAGGTCGCCTCGGCCTTGCGGGTGATCCGCCGCCACGTGTCGCCCCGTGTGCTCTCGACCGTCATGTGTTCGCCGTGCCCTCTGCCCGGTTTGCTTGATCTCGGCAGCATAGATCCTGCATCCATGCCGAGGGAAGCGCGGCCAATGCCCCTTCGGACCGATCCAAAGGATTCTAGGGATCGGATTGTCTGGTTTCTTTGCTTCACCTGGCGCGAAGCTGGCTGTGGGTGTCGTGGCAGATGAGGAGGCGAAGCGACATGCCCGCAACCGATACCGATATCGACGTCAGCACGCACGTCCAGGCCCTGGCGCGCGCGTCCGGCGCGATCCCGAGCACCGACGCGCAAGCCGCTGCGACCCGGCCGATCGGGCTGAGCGACTGGGCGGCTCCGGGCAGCCGCGCCGTCGAGGGGATCGTCGACCGCTACTGGCGGGCAGGGTTCGCCGTGGTGGCTGCGCAACGGCGCCGAGCCCGTCGCGGCTGCTTGGGCTGGCCGAGGCCCTCGATCTCGGAGAGCCGTTCGTCCCACGCTTGTACCAGGCGGACCGCAAGCAGACCGGCGCTGGCGGCGTGGCGACCCTGATGGTGCCGGGCCAGCGCAGCGGCAGCGCGCATCCGTCGTTCGAGTCAGCCGGCGCGCAGCGCTTCCACGTCGACGGCACGCTGCAGCCGATCGGGGCGGTCAAGACGACGATCCTGCTGTGCGAGACGCCGGCGAAAAGCGGCGGTCACACGATCGTGTTCAACGCGCTGGGCGCGTTCGTCGAGCTGCTGCGCGCCGACCCGCAGGCGGCCGTGGCTCTGACGGAGGGAGGCTGCCTGGTCCGGCGGGCCACCTACGGGGACGGCGACGAGCAGACCGCCGGCCCGGCGTTCGCGGTGCGGGACGGGCTGCTGGTGACCCGCTACTCGGTCGATGCCCCAAGCCGCTGGGAGGCGCCCGAAGGGGTGGACCGGCCGGCGCTTGCTCGGGCGGTGGCGTTCCTGGAGCGGGCGAGCCGGCCCGGCTCGCGCTACTACCTGGAGTTCCGCCTCGACGCGGGCCAGGGGATGGTGCTGGCCAACGACCGGCTCGCCCATGGCCGCACCGCCTACGACGACGGCAATCAGGGGCAGCGCCGGCGGTGCCTGTACCGGGCCCTGTTCCGCGGCCGGCCCTGCGGCACCACCGGCCCCAACCGAAACCCAGGCGCATGATGGCGCCCATCGACCTTGTGGCGGCGCTGCGGCTGCTGGCCGACCACGAGGCACAGGCGGCCACGACGCTGAACATGACCCCGTCGGAGAACCGCCTGTCCACGCTGGCCAAGCTGCCGCTGCTGCTGGACCCCTACCACCGCTACTTCTTCAACGACCGGCTGGAGCCCGACGGCTGGGCGTTTCCCGGGGGACGCCTGGCCGCCGGGCTGGAGACCGAGCTCACCATCCCGCTGCTCCGCGAGCTTGCCGGCGCGCGGCACGTCAACGTCCGGCCGCTGTCGGGGCTGCACGCGATGCTGCTGGTCTTCGCCGCGCTCGGCGGGCCGCCCGGCGCGACCGTCATCCACTTTGGACGCGAGCTCGGCGGCCACTACGCGACCGCTGCGGTCGCGGGTCGGCTCGGCCTGCGGCCGGTGGCGCTTTGCGGCCCCGACCCGCACCGCCCGGACCTCGACCGCCTCCAGGCCCTGTGCCGCCGCCACCAGCCCCGGCTGGTGTACGTCGACCAGTCCTATTGCCTGTTTCCCGCCGACATCGCCGCGTTGTGCCAGGCGGTGCGGGACGCAGCGCCGGCCACGCGCGTCCACGCCGACGTCAGCCACTGGATGGGGCTGGTGCTCGGCGGCCAGTTCCCCAACCCGCTGGCGTGCGGCGCCGACTCCTTCGGCGGATCGACGCACAAGACCTTCCCCGGCCCCCAGAAGGGCATCGTCGCCACCGACGACCCCACGCTCGCCCGGCAGCTCCGGGACACGCAGTTCTACCTGATCTCAAGCCATCATTTCGCCGCGACGCTGAGCCTTGGCCTGGCGCTGCTGGAGTTCCGCGACTGCGGCGGGGCCACCTACGCCGCGCAAGTCGTCGCCAACGGCCGCCGGCTGGGCCAGTCGCTCCAGCGCCACGGCCTGCCCGTCGAGGCGGCCGACCGTGGCTTTACCGCCGGCCATCAGCTCTGGGTCCGGCCGGTCCGCGTCGGCGTGGACGCGGCCGTCGCCGCCGACCGGCTCTATCAGGCCGGCATCCGCGTCAACGTCCTCGACGACCTGCCGCACATCCCGGAGCCGGCCCTGCGCGTCGGCGTCAACGAGCCCACCTGGCTGGGGCTCGGCGCCCAAGAGGTCGAGGAGCTCGCCTGGGTGTTCGCCGCGGCGGTGCTCGGGCGCCGGCCGCTTGCCAGGCTGCGAGCCCAGATCACGGCCCTGCGACGCCGCACCAGCCCGCCGTTTCAGTTCCCCACCGACACCGGCCCGGTCGGCGCAGAGGTCGCCGAACTGCTCCGGGCCCACACGCCACCACAGCCCCTCCCCGCCGCCGCCGGCTCCCACCTACACCAGTGACCGGCAACCCGAGGATGCAGCCGACCATGCCCCAGCCACCGCGACCTCCCCTATTCACCAGCGGTGACGGCACCGACGCCGCCACCCTTGCGAGGCTGGACCGCAGCTTCGTGTGGCACCCCTGGTCACCCAACCCCAGCGGCGACGGCTACCCGATCATCGCAGCCGGTCACGGCAGCACCGTGATCGACCTGGACGGACGCGCCTACCTGGACGCCAAAGGCTGCGCGCTCAACGCGGCGGTCGGCTACGGCCACCCCGCCGTCGTCGACGCGATCGCCGCGCAGGCCCGCACGCTGATGCACTACGACCTGGGCCGCGCCGGCAACATCCCCGCCGCCCGGCTGGCCGCAGCCTACGCGCGGCTGCTGCCGGAGGGGCTGAGCCGCACCCTGTTTTGCAGCAGCGGCTCCGAAGCCAACGAGGCCGCCATCAAACTCGCCCGGCTGTACCACGCGCTGACCGGCCAGCCCCGCCGCCGGGTCATCATCTCCCTGCGCGACGGCTACCACGGCACCACGCTGGGCACGGTAGCGCTCACCCGCCTGCCCGCCGTCCGCGACGCGGTCGGGCCGACACCTCCCGGGTTCGCCCAGATCGCCACCCCCGCCTGCCGCGCCTGCGTCCACGGCGCCCCGCACCGCCGCTGCCGCATCCCCGGCCCCAAGACCCTGGAAGTAGCCATCCGCCGGCTCGGCGCCGGCCGGGTCGCCGCGTTCATCATGGAACCCATCCTCGGGGTCGCCGGCGTCCTCGTCCCGCCCGACGGCTACCTGGCCGCCGTCCGGGAGATCTGCGACCGCCACGGGGTCCTGCTGATCCTCGACGAGGTCCTGACCGGCTTCGGCCGGACCGGCATGATGTTCGCCTTCCAGCACGGCAATGGCCGACACGGCGTGGTCCCCGACATCCTCACCACCTCCAAGCAGGTCTCCGGCGGGTACGCGCCCCTGGCGGCGGTGACCGCCCGCCAAGACCTCTACGAGGCGTTCGCCGCCGACCCGCAGCTTGGCGGGTTCCGGCACGGCCACACCTGCGCCGGCCACGCGCTCGCCTGCGCGGCGGCGCTGGCCGTCCTCGACGTGCTCGAACGCGACCGCCTGGTGGAGCGGGCCGCCTGTCTCGGCAGGCTGCTGCTGAACCGGCTCGACACGCTGCGGCGCCTTCCCGCGGTCTGTGCCGTGCGCGGCCGGGGGCTGCTGCTCGGCGTCCAGCTCGACGGGCCCACACGCGCCGCAGCCATCGCCCGCAGCGCCCGGACGCGCGGCGTGCTCGTGCGCCAGCAGGGCAACGTCATCACGCTGGCGCCGCCGCTGGTGCTGACCGACGAGGAGGCCGACCGGATCGTGGACACGCTGACCGCGTGCTGCGCCGAGCCGACCCCTCCCGGCGATCCCGATGCCCGCCTTGGACGACGCCACGCTGACGGTGGCCACCCTGTTCGACAGCCATCGGCGAGCGGGCGGCGATGAGCGCCACGGTCATCCTGCCGTGCGCCGGGGCGGGCAGCCGGCTCGGCCTGCCCTACCCCAAGGAGCTGCTCGCGGTCGGCCCCAACCGGCTGCTGATCGACGACACCGTCGACCTGCTGCGCACGACCAGCGCGCCCCTGGGCGGCGTCGTGATCGTCGTCGACGACCACCACCGGCCCACCATCCCCTACGTCACCGCCCGGCTCGGCGACCTGCCGGTGTGCGTGGTCCGCCAGCCCCCACCGCATGTGGCGTGGACCGGTGCGGTGCATAGCGCACGGCCCTGGCTGGCCGACCGCGCCCTGGTCCTGCTCCCCGACCAGATCGTGCGCGCCGCCGACGGTACCGACCCGCTCGCCTGGGCGCTGTCGGTCCTGACCCGCCATCGCATCAGCTTCCTCGCCCACCAACCGGCCCATCCCGACTGCCTCGCCGGTGACGGCGCCCTCAAGGTCGCGCGCGATTCTGATCCCAGGGTGACCGACTACCTCGAAAAGCCAGGGCCGGCGGCGGCCCGGTTCGACAGCGCCTGGGTCGCCCTGGCCTTCCGTGTCCCCGAAGGCCTCCCAGCGGTCCAGGCCATGCACCGCATGCTCACCACTCCCGCCAGCCCGGTGGCGCCGGTGACCCTGGGCGAGGTCGGCATCCTCGGCGCCCCGGTCGGCTGGGTCGCCAGCTACCACGACCTGGGCTGCTGGCCGGCGGTCACGCGCCACTGGCACGCCCAGCAGCCACCCTCGCGCCGACCCCCGGAGCCACTGTGAGCACCGTCGATGCCCAGGCGACCCGATGACGACCCTGCGGCTGCTGGTCCACGCGCCCGCCTACCCGGTCGGCCAGGCCATGGGCGGCATCGGCATCCGCATCTGGGAGCTCGGCCAAGTGCTCGCCGACGCCGGCGTCCAGGTCCGCATCCTCGCCCGTGGCCCGTTCGACCTGGACTGGCCCGGGATCACCTTCGGCCCGCCTGACGCGCCGACCTGGCGTGCCGGCCTGGCCTGGGCCGACGCCGTGCTGGTGGGCGACCTGCCCGACACCCGCCTGCTGCTGGCCGCCCACCAGCACCGCAAGCTCATCGTCACCGACAACGCCGTCCCCCTTGAGCACCTGGAGTACCCCAGCGTCCGGCAAAGCCCCACCCCCCAGGCGACCTACGACGACCTCCTCGACCGCTACCGCCTCCAGGTCCTGCTCACAGACCACTTCATCGCCCGCTCCGAACCCGAGCGGCTCGGGCTGGTCGCCAGCCTCGCGCTCACGGGACGGCTCAGCTACCCGATCTACGACCCCGCGCCGACCCTGGCGCACCTGATCAGCCTGGTCCCGATCGGCTTCTCGCCCCACAGCGACCGCCGCGCCCACGCCAAGCCGCCCGACTGGCACGGCGACCTGGTCTGGAACGGCGGGCTGTGGGACTTCCTCCAGCCGACCCTGGTGCTGGAGGCGCTGGCGGTCCTGGCCGACCGGGACGTGGCCTGCACCGTCCACTTCCTGTACCCACCCCCACCCGACCAGCCCCTCCGCGAAGCCCGGCGGCTGCTTGCAGCCCTCGACGCCATGCGAGACCGGCCCGGCCAGACCACCGCCACCATCGAGCGCGGGCTCCTCCCCCACGACCAGCGCGACGGTCGCCTGCTGGCCGCCCGCGGGCTGGTCTGTATCGCCAAAGCCGGCATCGAGAACGACACCTGCCACCGGCTGCGGCTCCGCGACCTGTACCTGTACCGCAAGCCGCTGCTGATCGACCGCGACGGCGCCACCGGCTCGCTCGTACAGCGGCTCGGGGTCGGCTTGGCCGTCGACCGCAGCCCCACCGCCCTCGCCGACGCCATCCAGCGCCTGCTAACCGACGAGCACCTGTACGCCAGGCTGGTCGGCAACATCGACCGGGCCCGGGCGACGGTCCGCTACGACACCACCATCCACGGCCTGCTCGACTTCCTGCACCGCCGCAGCAAAGCCCCCGACATCGGCACCGCCCGGCACGAGCGGCTGGTCAACGCGCTGCTGGCCGCCAATCCCGCCATGCGCACCAACCCGCCCCCGCCGATCTGAGCACCAGCAGGCAGCCCAACCCCATGCGCCAGCCCGAATCATCCCAACCCCCTGCCACGGTCAGCACGCCGACGGCGAGCTGCTCCGCCGGCTCGGCTTCCAGCCAGAACCCGGCCCACCCGACCCGGAGCTGCGCGCCTGGGCCAACGACCACCTGGTCGCCCCCGCCCTGCACGACCCCACCCTCATCCACCTGCCACCCTGGACCACCCGCAGCCGCACCCGCGCCACCCTGCGCGCCGCGGCGATCCAACACACCGGCATGCCCTTCCCGATCCGCGGGACCGGAACCTCGCAGGTGGCCCTGGCCTACCTCGACCGCCTCGGCACCGACCAGCAGTGGCTGCCGCTGGCACAGTGGACCGAACGCCTGCCAGTCACCGACGTCCTCCAGGCGCTCGCCCACCGCGCCATCCCCTACCTGCGCGGGCTGGACGACGCCGCGCTCCACGCTGGCCTGTGCGCCGCCACCGCCCACGCAGCTGACCTCGCCGACAGCGGCGCGCTCACCGTGACCCGCACGCTCGCCTGCCACCTCAGCCAGCCGCCGCCCCACCCGACCGCCGCAGCCACCACCGATGAGCTGGACTGATCCCTGGCGCCACGCGTTCCTCCACCGCGTGGCGCTCGCCACGCCTGACCGATAGGGTCCCACAGCCTGGCACCACCACAACGACCCGCATGGAGGGAGGCTGGCGGCACGATGCCCCGCACCCTGCCCGCGGCCGTGGAGCAACCCATCGGCACCCTCCTGGACCTGCTCGATCGCCACCTCGACCCCCGCAACCCCGTCCAGGGCCTGTACCTGACCGGCTCGGTCGCCCTCGGCGACTTCCATCCCGCCCACAGCGACATCGACTTCGTCGCCGTCACCACCCGCCCGCTCACCGGCGCGGCACTGGACGTGCTCGACCACATCCACGCCGCCCTCCGCGGCAACCTCGCCCACCCCGGCTGCGACGGCCTGTACGTCACCGTCGACGACCTCGCCGGCCCGCCCGCCAAGGCCGCCGGCCGCCCCTACCACCTCAACGGCACCTTCCACCCGGGCGACGACTGCTTCGACGCCAACCCGGTCACCTGGCAGGTCCTGCGCGACCACGCCGTCGCCGTCCGCGGCCCCGCCCGCGACCGCCTTGCCGTCTGCGCCGACCCGCGGCTGCTGGCCACCTGGACGCTGGCCAACCTCAACGGCTACTGGGCCGGCTGGGTCGACCGCCACACCGCCGACCTGGCCGTCACGCCGCACGCCGGCCAGATCGACGGGCAGACCGCCGCGTGGGGCGCGCTCGGCGTCGCCCGGCTGCACTACACGCTGGCCACCGGCAAGATCACCTCCAAGGACGGCGCCGGCGCGTACGCCATGACGGCCTTCCCCACCCGCTGGCACCCGACCATCGCCGCCTGCCGAGCCGCACGGCGCCGCACGGCGCCCACCCGGTTCCCCCTCGCGGCGTTCCAGGAGGTGCTGGCGTTCATGCGCGTCGTCATCGACGACGCCAGCCGCCTCCCACGCACGCAAGGCTACTGACCCACTGGCCCACCATCCGGGCAGCCACCGGGAGACCTCCACCAGCCCCGGGTCCGTCAGCTCACCATCAGCTCCACTGCGAGGTCCTGGTCGGGCCGTGGATGAGTCCTTCGCCTGGGACGGTACGTTCACCCTTGCTGAAAGGTGAACAGCTACGAGCTGCCCAATGCTGGACGCGGCGGTGGGGCCGGCAACGCCGGCGCCCGGTAGCCGCGCGCGGCCTCCGCAAGCTCCTTGACCGCCGGCAACTCCCGTACCGTTGCCTTGCCGTGGAACATCCGCAACAACTCGACGACACGCCGCTTGACCGGGTCGGTGTGAAACTGCCGAGGAACGGCCAACGCCTGAATTCCGAGCCCCGCCGCCTCCCCAGGATCCCACTGCTTGCTTTGCAACAGCGCCATCGCAAAATCCAACCGCGCGAGCGCCAGATGTTCATAGTGGAAGCGCTCGCCGTTGGACGCCTCCAGCGTCTCGTACTCCCGCACCGCCTCACCGGCGAACTCCACAGCCCGTTCGCTGCCAGCGCGCACTGACGCCGTGGCTGCGTACAGCAGGTACATCTCCGGGCCAAACGGCGCGACCGCACCGGGCTCGAAGGTTGGCCGGGCCGGCAGGGCCGCCTCCGCCCGCTCCACAAGTTCGACCAGCTCCCTGTGCGATATCGGCCGCATCCCTGCGAACGCTCGGGCCTCCAGCGCTGCCAGCCGCGCCGCGGTGTGCTGGGTCGCGTACTGCTGCGCGTCGCGGACGATGCGCAATGCCTGGTCGAAGCGTCCCTGATACAGAGCCAGGTAGCTCTCGACGTTCGCCACGGAGGCCAACAGCAGATGGTCGTCGAGTTGGTTGCCGTAATGTCGCGCAAGGCGAAGGTGCGTCCGTGCAATGCCGTACTCGCCGAGCCGGAACGCGAAATCTCCCTGGAGGTAGGCGAGCTGGCCGGTCAGCAACTCCAGGTGCTGACGCTGCTTGCCGGAGTGCTTGCCCTGCCACAGCAGGCCCGCGACTTCCTCGGCGTTGCGGTCCGCCGTAGCAATGAGCGTGGCAAGCGGATGCACGCCAGCGTTCTGGGACAGCCACTGGACCGAGTCATCGTATTCGTCCAGTGTCAGGGGACCGACGTTGTGCGCCTCGGCCGAAAGCAGCAGCCCCCTCGCTCGCGTCGCGCCTGCTGCGAGCACTGCGAATGTCTTGACCGCCTCGCGTCGGTTCGCTTGGTCCTCCAGGTCGCTTGACTCACCGTTAGCCGGCTGCGGTACCGCCGCACCGTCAGGATAGCGCGACCTTTGCGCGTTTGCCCCATCTCGTGGCGGCCCTAGCTGCCCGGCCGAGCCCGCCGCTACCACCAGGGTACCGCCAGGCATGCCCTGGTCTGGCGCACGCGGTGCTCGGCGGTCGTGCCCAACGTCACGCTCCTGCACGAATGCCTCCTCGTGCTCGTCGGTGTAGTCGGTGCCGTCGAGCAGGTCCCCGGGGGCGCAGTGGTAGACCTGCGCGAACGTGCGCAGCATGCCGACCCTGGGCTGGATCCCTCGCGTGCCGTGCGGCCAGCTCTCGTACTTCGACAGGCGGGAGGCCTCCATGCGCGGGTCAGCGTCGCCGGCGACGTCGTTGTAGCAGCCGGCGGCCTCCATCAAGGTGAGGTCGTGGGCCCACCGGAACGCCAGCAGGCGGCTGACGCGGTAGGTCTGGGCGAACTCGCGGGCGATCTGCTTGCGGGTGGCGCCCTGGTCGAGCAGCGCGCGGATGCGCTGGCGGCGCTGCTGCCGGAAGCGGCGGTCGTCGCCTCTGGTGGCTGCGTGGTCGGTCATAGCTGCCTCGCGCGTCCGGTTGGGCGGATTTCGTCGCTGGTGGTGTGACTGTACCCGACTGGCAGCTCGACGGTAAACGGCAGAGGACAACAATTGCACGCTGAAACCATTTTTTGCTGTCTCGACCATGATCGTTGGTCGCCTGTGCAACGACTTGTTGCTGCGCGTGCAACGCCCTGTTGGTGCTGTCAGGTTTTGCGCCGAAGAGCGATTTCTGCGTGACTTTATTTGAAACGGGAATTGTTCCGATGTGCCTTGTGTGTCGCGGTTGCCGGATGCAAAGGTCCTGGGCGTGGACCGGGAGGCGTTGGCCCATTGCCTCCCGGTCCCCTGCAAACCGCCACCCCACCCACCCCCTGCCAACCATGCAAGGAAAGGAGCCCTGGCAATGCGAAGACGATCGCGCCGGCCGCTGGTCGCGGCCCTGCTCGTTGCCGTCGCGGCGACGCTGGCGGCGTGCGGCACCAGCCCGCCACCGGTGTCGGGGACCGCGCGGTCGGCCAGCCCCACCGACCTGCGCGGGGTGTGCCCCGACCCGGTCGTCATCCAGACCGCCTGGTACCCCGAGGCCGCCCGTGCGATCTGGTACCACCTGCTCGGCCAAGGCCCCACCATCGACGCCGACCACAAGCGCGTCACCGGCCGGCTGCTGGCCACCACCGGCACCGGCCCGATCCGCAAGCAGGTTGACACCGGCGTGCGGCTGGAGCTGCGCGCCGGCGGCCCCGCGGTCGGCTTCCAGCAAGACAGCGCCCTGCTGTACCTGCACAAGGAGATCATGGCCGCGGAGGTCTCCACCGACGAGGCCATCCAAAACGCCGCCACCCAGCCGACCGTGGCCACCGTCACCCTGCTGGACCTGGACCCGCTGGTGCTGCTGTGGAGCGCCAGCGCGCACCCCGGGTTCCACACCATCGGCGACGTCGGCCAGACCGACACCCGCGTGCTGTACTTCCAGTCCAACCCCTACATGGAGTACCTGGTCGGCGCCGGGATCCTGCGCCGCAGCCAGGTCGACGGCACCTACGACGGCTCCCCGTCCCGGTTCGTCGCCTCCGGCGGGCAGCTGGTGCAGCAGGGCTACGTCACCAACGAGCCGTACCTGTACGCCCACGAGCTGCGGCAGTGGCACGGCACGATCCGCTACCAGCTGCTCAACGACACCGGCTACCCCAACTACACCCGCGCGACCCTGGCGGTCCGCGCCGCCGACAAGCAACGCCTCGCCCCCTGCCTGAAGCGGCTGGTGCCGATCCTGCAGCGCGCGACCGTGGACTACATGGCCCACCCGGAGGCCACCAACCAGCTCCTGCTCACCCTGGACCGGGCGTACAAGTCCGGGTTGCAGCTCAGCCCGGGGCTGCTGGCCTGGGGCCACCAGGTCATGGCCCGGGAGGGCCTGGTCGGCGACGGCACCGACCACACCGTCGGCGACTTCGACCTCGGCCGGGTGCAACGCATGATCGACATCGTCAACCCGATCCTCCAGGGCCAGAAAAAGCGGACCAAACCGGGTCTCAAGCCTGCCGACATCGTCACCAACGAGTTCATCGACCCCACCATCAGCCTCACGCCCTAACCCTCCCGCTCCGGCCGGGCGCGGGCAGCAGCACGCCCTGGCCCGGCCGGGCCGAGCCCAGCAAGCAGAGGGAGCCGCGTGGCCCGCTTCGACGCCTTCTCCGAGCTGTTCGACCGCTACGCCGACATCATCGACCACCGCTACCGCCCCTGGCTGGAGCAGGTCCTCCCGCAGCAGGCCGGGCGGGCGCTGGACGCCGGCTGCGGCGCCGGCCGCTACACCACCATGCTCGCCGACCGCTGCCAGCAGGTCCTCGCCGTCGACATCGCCGACGGCATGCTCCAGGTCGCCCGCCAGCGCCGCGCCTGGCCCAACATCCGCTACCAGCAGCGCGACCTGCGCGACCTGTCCGCCCAGGAGGGGCCGTTCGACGTCGTGCTGGCGGTCGCGGTCGTCCACCACCTGCCCGACCCCGAACAGGCCGTGCGCCACCTCGCCAGGCTGGTCGCCCCCGCCGGGCGGCTGCTGCTGATCGACATGGTCCGCCCCACGGCCCGCTGGACACGCCCGCGAATCGTTGGGCACGCCGTCGCCGAGGCCGCCCAGCAGCTCGCCCACCGCGGCTCGCTCGCCCAGGCGGCCACGGTGCTGCGGCTGTGGCTGCACCCGGCGTGGGCCGCGCACATCACCACCAGCAACGCCGCACCCCGCCCCCAGGTCCGCGCCCGCTACGCCCGCACCCTGCCCGACGCGCGGCTCACCGACCTGTACGCCAGCCTGGGCGTCTGCTGGCAGGCCCCCGACTGGCCACCCCGCGCCGGCCAGCCGACCCGTCAGCCCACCCACGCCCCCAGCCCACGGTGATGACCAGGTGGCGGTCACTCGTGCGGGCAGGCTGGCGGCTGGCGCTGCTGGGGGCGGTGCTGCTCGGCATGTTGGTGTGGACGCTCCGCCTGGCATGGGCCGAGCAGGGCGCTGTCGGCGTGTGCGTGACCATCGGGTTGTGGGTGTGCGTGGGCATCCCCGCCGGCCAGGGCCTGGCCGACCGCACCCACGGCCACCATCCCCACCGGACCGACCGGTGGTAGCCCACCCGACCGACGCCCCAAAGGAGTCTGCGCATGGACCAGCCGCACCCGTCGGCGCCCACCCACGCCCCACCCGCCGCCCAGACGGTGGCCGGCACGACCACCGCACCCCACCCGCCTGCCCGGCCCGACCCGCCACCCCGCTCGCGCGTGACCGCGCTGTGGCACCCCGACGTCCTGGTCGTGGGCGCCACGCTGGCGGGCTTCCTGCTGGCGGCCGGACCTGGCGCGGTGGCGTTGACCACTGCGGTGCGCCGGCTGCTGCCCTCGGCTGGGGCGCCGCTGCAGGCGCTTGCCGCCGCGCTGGGCGGCGAGCTCGTCTTGTGCGGCGCGCTGGCGGTCGTGGTCGCCACCCGCGGCTGGTGGCAGCAGGCCGGCGTCGCCACCACCTGGCCGCGGCTGGCCGCCGGGCTGGGCTGGCTCGGCTGGCTGGTGCCGCTGCTGCTGCTGCTGGTCCGCATCGCCGTGCTGGCCGCGCACCTGCACGGCGCCACAGCGCCCCCGGCGGGCGTGCCCCAGGGGACGCTGCTGCTGCTGGTCGGCCTGCTCGTGGCGGCCACGGCCGCGACCGCGGTGGCCGAGGAGGTGCTGTTTCGCGGGCTGGTGTTGGGCGTGCTGCTGGCGGCGTGGGGCACCAGCAGACGGGGGGTCTACCCGGCGGCGGTGGCCACCAGCGGGCTGTTTGGGC
>WNGF01012789.1_pt1 | contig 27327 bp, 28 predicted proteins | sample 5400641 | NCBI WGS metagenome assembly WNGF01 (sample SAMN13153371, study PRJNA577476) | soil metagenome | isolation source: 80 cm soil or saprolite under grassland replicate 2 | place: USA:California | collected 2016-06-15 | reverse complement strand
TGCTAGACTCTCAGAATTCGTTCATGCGTCACGGGGGCTCAATGCGCATCTGTTCGCTCTTGCCCAGCGGTACCGAGATCGTCTTCGCCCTCGACTTAGGGCATCAGCTGGTGGCCGTCACGCACGAATGTGAGGTCCCCGCCAGGGCAGGGACGATTCCGATCGTCACGCGCAGCACGATCGACCAGGCGGCGCGTGGGAGCCGGGACATCCACAATCATGTGACCGAGGCCCTGCATCGGGGCAGTAGCATCTACTCTCTGGACATTGGGTGCCAGAAATGATTCGCCTGGCGGGTGGTCGAGACGAGATGAGCCGGGAGGGGGCGCCGTCCGTGCAGGTGTCCTGGGAGGAGATCGCCCGATACGACCCGGATATCCTGGTTCTGATGCCCTGCAGCTTCAGCTTGGAGCGCACCATCCACGAGTTCGCCACTTTGCATGTTCCGGAGGCCTGGAAGCACCTCAAGGCGGTGAATTCCGCGCGAGTGTACGCGGTCGAAGGCGCTACGTACGTCAGCCGCTCAGGGCCTCGGACCATTGACGGCCTGCAGATTCTCGCCGAGATCATGCATCCCGAACTGTTCCCGCGTAAGTCGCCTCCGAACGCTTGGACCCGAGTCGCCACGAGTTGACACGAGGTCGCCAGCTCAGCTCGCCCAAATCGAGCACTACGCTCGCGGCGCGCACATCGTGTCCCAGCGCGGTCGTCATCATGTGCGGGCTACCGACATCGGGCAAGACGACGACAGCCGAAGGGTAGATTGCGGGTAACAGACATCATGAATCGGTTCCTCCATGACAGGCTGCGACCAAGATCGCAGCTGGATCATGACGACATTCTTGTCGTGTACCCTCCGTCGTGTACCCTCCGATGTTCGAGTTCCGAAGAGCGATGCGTCTGCCACCGTCATCCGTGAGCCAGATACGTGGCCCGGCCGCGAGACAGTAGCAAAGGCGTGGTGCATACATGACGAGAATTAGCCCTACGGGTGACTATCCCGGATGTTGCGTTCTAAGCTCTATGAGTTGTAATAGTTGCCGAGCAAAGTAGCTCCGCAGCGCGTACACTTGCCGCGGCGCGGGAGGCCATCAGCATGCAGCCACCGAAATTCAGCGACGACTTCCGCCGGCAGTTTGGCGAGCTGCTCGCCTGGCGTCGCGACGTCCGACGCTTCCGCCGCCAGCCGATCGATCCGGTGATCTTTGACGAGCTGCTCGGCCTCGCGTGCCTCGCCCCCTCGGTCGGCAACAGCCAGCCCTGGCGGTTCGTCCTTGTGGAAGATCCCGCGCGCCGCGAGCGGATCCGCGACATCTTTGCGCGCTGCAACGATGCCGCGCGGGCGACATACTCCGGCTCCCGCGCCGAGCTCTATGGTCAGCTGAAGCTCTCCGGCTTACAGGAGGCGCCGTGTCACCTAGCTGTCTTCGTCGACGAGGCGACGGCTGCCGGCCACGGCCTTGGACGGCACACGATGCCCGAGATGCTCCGTTACTCTGCCGTGGCCGCCGTGCAGACGCTCTGGCTCGCGGCGCGCGCGTACGGCCTCGGCGTTGGCTGGGTCTCGATCCTCGAGCCGCGCGAAGTCACGCGAGTGCTCGAGGTGCCCGAGGATTGGTCGCTAGTCGCCTATCTCTGCCTCGGCTATCCCGAGGAGGAGCACGTCGACCCCGAGCTCGAACGCCACGGCTGGCAGGAGCGCCTCGCGGAAGACCGTGTAGTCGTGCGTCGCTAGCTGTAGCGGACCAGGGGACAGAGTCTCAGCCAGCACCCCTTTTTGTCATCCAGGTGTCGTCCTAGGACCCAGCGTTTACCCAGAGACGGGGCCTTCGCCGACTATCGGGCTCGGCGCCGCGGATTTGGGGCCGCCTCCTCGCCGCGAAGATCGAACGGATCCGCCAGGACGGCGCCGATCTCGTCATTGTGGGCGAGCGCTACGCGGAGCCGGCGTCAGCGTCAGCTGCTGCGAGTTGCCGCGAATCTTGACCTGGCTCACAGGGCTGTCAAGACACCTACTTGACACCCCGCCGCCTTCGGCCGATTCTGGCCGCAGCGAGCAGCCCGGGATTCGGACCGAACCGACAGCCGCGCGGAGGATTCACCATGATCGAGCTCACTCGACGGGATGTAGTGAAACTGGGCGGCGCCACCGCCGCCGTCGTCACCGCGGGCGGAGTGTGGCCGGGCTGGGCGCGCAGCCAGGAGAAGGACGAGATCGTCATCGGCCACCAGGCCGACCTCACCGGCATCCTGTCGATCTACGGCTACTGGTACGACAAGACGGCGAAGGCGGTGACGGAGCGCATCAACAGCAAGGGCGGCATCGCCGGCAAGAAGGTCCGGCTCGCCATCGAGGACACCGAGTCGAACGTCAACCTGGGTGTGCGCAAGCTGCGCAAGCTGGTCGAGGAAGCGCACGCTGACGTTGTCCTCGGTAGCCTCCATTCCGGCATCGCCATCGGCTGTGCCCCGCTCGCCCAGCAGCTCAAGACGGTCTACATCCCGACCGCCAACGCCCAGCCCATCACGGGCAAGCTGGGCAACCGCTGGGTGTTCCGCACCATCACCAACGCCGAGATGATCGCGCAGGCGGCGGTCTCGCCCGAGCTGGCCCGGGAGTACGGCAAGCGCTGGTCGATCCTCTACGCCGACTACGCCTGGGGCCAGTCGCACGTGGAGGCGTGGACGCCACGGCTAAAGGCGATCGGGATCGAGATCACCAGCGCCATCCCGGTGCCGCTTCAGACGAGCGACTTCTTCCCGCACCTCGCCAAGGTCGACAAGAAGTCGAGCGCCATGCTCGCCGTCTTCTTCGCAAGTGACATCGTGGGCCTCCTCAAGCAGCGGCGTGACCTCGGCATCTCCATGCCAGTCATGGGGGTGACGGGTGTGACCGCCGGAGTGTCCCCCGAGGTGCTGCGCGACGCGGCGGGGACGCTGGTGCCGGAGAGCCTGCCACGCTCCCTGAAGGCCAAGGACACGCCGGCCGTGCGCGAGATGCGCAAGGCGCTCGGCATCGACGACGATGGCAGGGAGGTCGGCAGCAACCGCTGGATCACCGAGTCGTACTTCTGGAACACCTGGGAAGCGATCTACATGGTCAAGCGCGCCGTCGAGGAGAGCAAGTGGAAGGGCCGGGCCGACAACGGCAAGCTGATCCGCGCCCTCGAGGGTATGAAGATGGAGGAAGGCATCGAGTTCCCCCAGGGGCCCAAGGAGATCCGTCCCCAGGACCACCAGGCCTTCCTCGACTTCTACATGAGCCGCATCAACGACAAGGGCGGCGTGGACGTCATCCGCAAGATCGAGCGCTCGGCCAGCGTGTACCCGGTCAACCCGGCGGGGACGGACTATACGAAGGAGCAGGTGTAAGAGGACAGGGTGGAGCTGAAGCCCGTCCCGTTGGGCACGGCGCCCACCGGGGCGCCGTATTCGCCGGCGTTGCGCTTCGGTCCGCTTCTGTTCGTGTCCGGACACTTCGGGACCTCGCCGGAGTTCGCGGCGCGGATCGAGAGCGCCCGCGCCGCCGGTCAGCCGCTGCCGTCGATGGCCGACCTGCCCTTCGACGATCAGGTGCACCAGACGATAGCGAATCTCAAGACCACCCTGGAGGCGGCGGGCGCGTCGCTCGCCTGCTTGCTGCAGGTGACTGTCCATCTGAGGCGGCAGCAGGACGCCGGCCGCTTCGACGCCATCTACCGGACGTACTTCAAGGACTTCTTCCCGGCGCGCACCCGACTGCAGGCGGGCGCGCTGCCGTTCGACACCGCCGTCGAGATCGAGGGTATCGCCTACATCCCCGGCGCGGACTTCGTCACGCCGGGCGACCGCTGACCCACATCCGGAGGACGATACGATGCCCTACGCGCTGAAGCTGACCCGCGACACCGTTGTCGCCGGCGCCACGCGGCGGCTACCCTCGTTGAACCGCGTGCTCTACGTCCTCGACGGCGACGTGGTGGCCGCCGTGGATGGCACGGAGTCGCGGATCGCGACGGACACCGGCTGGCATTCTCCACGCGCCTGCACCGTCACCGCCGGCGCCCGCGGCGCGATCGTCCTCCGCTACGAGCTGCTCCGCGGCGACAGCGCTGACTCCGGCATGGCCACCGGCGTGACGTCGACCGTCCTCATCGAGCACCCGATCGACCTCGACCCCGCGACGCCCTACCTCATGCGCAACGATCGGGTGGACTTCGAGCTGGGCGGTGTTGCTCTCCGCCACAGGCACAAGGGGGGCGGCATCCGCTGCCTCGTCCTGGGCACTATGGACCTGCGCGTGGACGGCCATCCAGACCGCATGATCGGTCCGGGCGGGGCGTGGTTCGAGAGCGGGCGTGAGCCCGTGTACGCCGCGGCTTCGCCCACCGAGCCGACCGCCTTCATCCGCGTGTCGATCCTGCCCCGCGAGATCCGCGGGCAGAGCTCGATCATGTACGTCGACCCCGCCGACGCCGCCCGCAGCAAGCCGCGCAAGTACACCGTCTTTGTCGACGCACCCATCGAGATCTGATGCGCTTCGCCGTCAGCCTGCCGAGCTACTCGTTCCGTGATCTCGACTTCACCACGTGCGCGCGCCTGCGGGAGTTCTGTGTGCGGGCGGAGCGGCTCGGCTACGAGGGGCTCTGGGTGCCTGAGCACCTGCTGACGGCGCCGGGGCTGTACGGCACGGCGTGGCTCTCGCCGCTGGAGACGCTCAGCTTCGCCGCCGGCTGCACGAGCACGATCAAGCTCGCGACGGGCATCCTCATCATCGCCCTTCGCAACCCGGTGTTTCTCGCCAAGGAGATCGCCTCCCTCGTGTTCCTGTCGGGCGGGCGCTTCGAGCTCGGGGTGGGTGCCGGCTGGGACGCCCACGAGTTCGAGGTGGCCGGCGTGCCGCTCGGCGAGCGCGGCAGCCGCACCGATGAAATTCTCGACGTCTTCTCCAGGCTGTGGACGGGGCAGGAGGTGACCCACGTCGGCCGCCACTACGCCTTCGAGCGCGTGATCATCGACCCGCCACTTCCCGCCCAGCCGCGCCTCTGGATGGCGGGCGGGGGCAAGGTGCCGACGACGCTCTCGCCCGACCCGCCCGCCATCGCGCCGGGCGTGCTCGACCGCATCTGCCAGCGCGCCGACGGCTGGCTCGCCCGCGCGGCCGGAACCAACGAGATGATCCTGCACGACTGGAAGCTGATCGTGCGTTACCTGGAGGAGCTGGGGCGCCCACGGGAGAGCCTGATCTTCGGCCACCTGAACTTCGTCCATGTCGTCCCTACCGACGACGAGGCGGTGGCCCTGCGCGAGCAGCGGCCGCGCATCGAGCGGGTGATGGGCACCCATCGCTCGTTCGACCATCTCCAGCGCTGCTACCTGCTCGGCACCGCTGCCCGCATGCGGGAGCGGCTGGCCGAGCTGGCCGCGGCCGGCCTGCAGTACGTCGTGCTGTCGCCGCTCGACTACGACCTCGAGCAACTCGAGCTCTGGCAGGACGAGATCGTCCGCCACTTCCCCGGATAGGCCGCCCGCCTCCATGGACACCGGCCCCCTCCTGCTCTTCCAGGTGGTGAACGGCGTCGTGTGGGGGCTCGTCATCGCCCTCATCGCGCTAGGGCTCGCGCTTATCTTCGGCATCCTCGAGGTCATCAACGTCGCCCACGGCTCCCTCTACATGCTGGGCGCCGTCCTCGGCTGGTATGTGCTAGAGACGACGGGCAGCTTCTGGGTCGCCCTCGCGGTGGCGCCGGTGGCGGTGGGCGTGCTCTCGATGGCGATAGAACGGGTGATCCTGCGGCCCATCGAGAACGAGAAGATCTTGACGATCATCGCCACCACCGGCATCCTCCTCATCCTGCAGCATTCCGTCCTCGCCACCTTCGGGGGCGGCGTCCAGCGCATTCCGAGCCCCGTCCCCGGCGCCGTGAGTCTGCTCGGCATCCGCTACCCGAGGTACCGGCTGCTTGTGGCCGCCTTCTCGCTCTGCACCATCGGGCTGCTGTGGCTCTTCCTGACGCGCACCCGCTGGGGACTCTGGCTGCGCGCCGTCCGCCAAGACGCGCGGATGGCCACCGCCCTCGGCATCCGCATCTCGCGCGTGTATATGCTTGCCGTCGGCCTCGGCGGATTTCTCGCCGCGTTGGGCGGAGTGCTGGCGGCGCCCATCGTGGTCATCCAGTATCAGATGGGTTTCGACATCCTCGCCACCACCTTCATCGTGGTCGTCATCGGGGGTTTTGGCAGCCTCTTCGGCGCCGCCGCGGTGGCGGTGCTGCTCGGGGTGCTGGAAGGCGTGACGTCGGTCTTCACCACGCCCACCTGGGCTCGCATCGTGTCCCTTCTGGTCATGAGCGCCATCCTGCTCGCGCGGCCGGAAGGCATCTTCCGGGCGCGGAAGGTGATGCGCTAGCCGTGCGGGGGCGGGTGGTGGCCGGATGGATCCTCGTCGTGCTCTCGCTCGTCCTCCTGCCGCTCGTGCTCGGCCGCTACGGACGCTTCTTCGGGGCGGAAGTGCTCACGTGGGCGCTCTACGCCATGGCCTTCGACCTCTGCTTCGGAGTGGCGGGGATGCTGTCGTTCGGGCACGCGGCGTTCTTCGCCTTCGGCGCCTACGGCGCCACCTCCATGGTCCTGCACCTCGCGCGCGATCCTTGGCTTGCCCTCCTCGCGGCTGTAGTGGTGGCCGCGCTCCTCGCCATGCTGATCGGCTGCTTCGCGGTGCGCGTCGTCAGCCACTCCTTCGTGATCATCACCATCACATTCTCGCTCGTGCTTCTCCTCCTCGCGCACTCGCAGAAGGAGCTAACGGGCGGCGATGACGGGCTGACCTTCCCACCGTTGGCGCTCTTCGGCGACGTGGCGTCGCTCTCGGCGCCCCTGGTCGCTTACTACACGGCGCTCGCGGCCTGCCTGCTCGTCTACGCGGGCCTGCGTCGGCTGGTCGCCTCTCCCCTCGGCCTCGTGTTCCAGTCGCTGCGTGAGAACGAGCGGCGGGCGATGCTCGTGGGCTACGACGTCCAGCGGTACAAGTGGCTCGCCTTCGTCATCTCCGGCGCGCTGGCGGGTCTGGCGGGCGGCCTCTACGCGATCACCCACGCCCAGGTCACCGCTCAGCTCTTCGACGTGAGCGTGTCCGTCGACCCTATCGTGTGGACGCTCATCGGGGGCGCGGGGACCTTTCTCGGCCCTCTCGTGGGCGCTGCTGTCGTGCTCGTCTTCACCAACGCCATCAGTGCCTATCTCACTTACACGCAAATCCCGGTGGGGATCCTCCTGATCCTGATCGTGCTCTTCTTCCCCAAAGGCCTGGTTGGCATGTGGCGCGCCTGGCAGGAGCGGAGGGCGGCGGGGTGACGGGCGCGCTGCTGGAGGTCCGCGGGCTCGAGCGGCGCTTTGGCGGGCTTGTCGCCGTGGGTGGCGTCGACCTTGCCGTGCGCGACGGCGAGATTCGCGCCCTCATCGGTCCCAACGGGGCCGGCAAGACTACCCTCATCAACCTCCTCTCCGGCTTCCTGCCCCCGACGGCGGGGGAGGTGCTGTGGCAGGGCGAGCCCATCGCGCGCTGGTCGGCAGCTCGGCGGGTGCGGGCGGGCATAGCGCGCACTATGCAGGTGACAAGCGTCTTCCCGAACCTGAGCGTGCATGACAACGTGTGGCTCGGCGCCCAGCGCCGTCTGCGCCGCCTGCCGGCTCTCACCGATCGTCGTCGCCTCACCGATGTGGCGGAGTGGGTGGGGAAGTGCTTGGCGCTGGTCGGCCTGGAGAACCGGGCGGCGGAGCCGGCGGCGAGCATCGGACACGGCGACCAGCGTCTGCTCGAGATCGCCATCGGGCTGTCCCTGCGCCCCCGCGTCCTCCTCCTTGACGAGCCGACGGCCGGGATGAGCGTGCGGGAGTCGGGCGACATCGTGCGCCGGCTGAAGGAGATCCACCGACGCGACGGGATCGCCATGGTCATCGTCGAGCACGACATGCAGGTGGTGATGGAGCTGGCGCAGCAGGTCACCGTGTTGCACCTGGGCCAGACGCTGGCGGAGGGCCCGCCGGCGGAGATCGGGCGCAACGCGGACGTGCAGCGCGTCTACTTGGGCGGGCGCTGATGCTCGTCCTCGACGGTGTGCACGCGCACTACGGCAAGAGCCACGTGCTGCACGGCGTGTCGCTCGAGGTGCCCGCGAATGAGCTGACGGTGATCGTGGGGCGCAACGGCGTCGGCAAGACGACCACGCTCGACGCCGTCCTCGGTCTCGTGCGTGTCAGCGCCGGGACCGTCGGCTTCGAGGGGACGACCATCTCCGCCCGGCCCGCCTTCGAAGTGCCCCGTCACGGCATCGGCTACGTCCCCCAGGGCCGCCGGATCTTCCCTGACCTCACCGTGCGCGAGAACCTCGAGATCGGCTGCGTGCAGGGCGCGATCGACTCCGCCGTGCTCGACCGCGTCTTCACCTACTTCCCGCGCCTGAAGGAACGGCTCGCGCAGGCGGGCGGCACCCTGTCGGGTGGTGAGCAGCAGATGCTCGCCATCGGGCGCGCGCTCGTTCGTGGAGGACACGTTGCGCCGGCTCCACGCGGAGGGCACAGCCATCCTCCTGGTGGAGCAGAATCTCACCACCGCGCTTGCCCTCGCCCATCGCGTGTACGTGATGGAGAAGGGCGAGGTCCGCCTGCGCGCGACGCCGGTCGAGCTACGGGCCGCTCCCGAGCTGCTGCAGCGCTACCTCGGCGTCGAAGCAGTCCACTCGCGTGATTCAGATGGCCGACGAAGTAATCGCCCTTAACCGACTCCTGATTCGGCTGAAGCGCATAGGAGGCGTGCACGCCCCACGGCAGTGACGCGCGCAAGACCTGCTCCTGGCCGATCCAGCTTCCGCCGAAGGTGGCGATGGCCCTCGGCGTGCAGTGAACACGCTCATGGATCAGCTCGGATCTCCGGGCCGAGCTCTTCGCGCACGTCCGGGCCGGCGATCTGGAGAGCGCATGGAAGATCAACGAGCGGCTCGATCCCCTCGTGCGCGTCTTCTATGCCGCCCCATTCCTGGACATGCATAACCGGATGAAAGAAGCGCTGGCGGCGCACGGACGCATCCATCGCGCGGTCGTGCGTCCTCCGCTCCAGCCGCTGGCCGAATCAGAGCGGGCGCGGATCCGTGCAGCGCTCGCCCAGGCCGGAGTCTCCTGAGTCAAGGCCGAGTCCTGCCCGCACGCCCGGGCAGAGGGGCGTAGCGCGCCGGCCACCTATCACCCCCTCATCTCTACGAACGCAATTCCGCAGTCCCTGGCTGTGATGTAGACTCTCACTCTGCTTGGTACAAAACCTCGGCCAGGTCAGTTGCGGGCCGGCCGGTAGTGGGAGGCGAGGCATGGACGTCGTGGATCCCGACTTGGCGCTGCGAATTCTCCGGTACGTGCTCCTCGCGCGCCGGTTCGAGGAGCGGCTCATCGATCTCTTTGCTGGCGGCCGCCTGAAGGGCTGGGTGCACTCCGGCCTCGGACAGGAGGCGACCGGGGCCGGCGCGGCGATCGCGCTGAGGCGCGAGGACTACCTCGTTCCCTATCACCGCTCGCGGGTGTCGCTGCTCGCCAAGGGGATGTCCCTGGCGTCGATGATGGCCGAGATCTGCGGCAAGGCTACTGGATGCTGCGGCGGGTTCGCGGGCGAGGCGCACATGGCCGACCCCGACCTGAGAATCCTGGGTGCCGGCGGGATCATCGGCAGCCCGATCCCGATCGCCATCGGCCTCGCGTACGCCGCGCGGCTTCGCGGCGCGGGAGATGTCGTCCTGTGCGGGTTCGGAGACGGTGCGACCAGTCGGGGGGCGTTTCACGAGGCGGTCAACATGGCCGCGGTGATGAGTCTGCCGGTGGTGTTTCTCTGCGAGAACAACCAGTACGCGGAGTTCTCGCCCTCCTCGGTGCAGATGCGCGTCAAGACCGTGGCCGAGCGTGCGGCCGCCTATGGCATCCCCGGCATCACCGTCGACGGTGTCGACGCCCTCGCCGTCAACGCCGCCGTGGCCCCGGCGCTGGAGCACGCGCGCTCAGGGGGTGGGCCGACGCTCATCGAGGCAATGACGACCCGTTGGCGCGGACACTACGAGGGCGATCCACAGCGCTACCGCAATCCGCAGGAGATTGAGGCCGCCTTGCGGTGCGACGGGCTCGCCGTCATGACCGGGCGACTGCAGACGGCCGGCGTGCTGACGGCGGCTGCGCTCGCGCGGTTCGAGGCCGAGGTCACGGCAGAGATCGACGGGGCGGTGCAGGCCGCGTTCGACGCGCCGGAGCCGACGCTCGAAGACTTGAAGAGGATCGTCTATGCCTAGCGCAACCGGTATCGCCAAGACGGTCAACTTCCGGTGGGCTGTCATCGAGGCGCTGTCCGAGGAGATGGAGCGCGACGAGACCGTCTTCATCGTCGGCGAGGACGTCGGCGGCGCCGGCGGGACGTTCGGCCTCACCCATGGTCTGCGCGAGCGCTTCGGTGAGTGGCGCGTGAAGGACACCCCGCTGAGTGAGGAAGGTATCGCGGGGCTGGCGGTCGGTGCCGCGCTGGCCGGGATGCGACCGGTGCTCGAGATCATGTTCATGGACTTCATCACGATCGCGATGGAGCAGATCTGCAACCAGGCGGCGAAGAGCCGCACGCTCTACGGCGGTCGCGTGCGGGTGCCGCTCGTCGTGCGGACGCTGGCCGGCGCCGGCCTCAAGATTGGCGGCCATCACTCCGCGAGTCTCGAGGCCTGGTTCGTCCACACGCCGGGGTTGAAGGTCGTCTACCCATCCACGCCCGCCGATGCGAAAGGTCTCCTCAAGACCGCCATCCGCGACGACAACCCCGTCGTCTTCCTGGAGCACAAGTCCCTCCTCTCGCTGAAGGGCGAGGTGCCGGAGGGCGAGCACGTAATTCCGCTCGGCGTGGCAGAGGTGAAGCGAGCCGGCGGTGATTGCACGGTCGTGGCCACCGGTTGGATGGTCCATCGCGCCCTCGCCGCCGCCGAGGAACTGGCGAAGGCCGGGATCCAGCTCGAAGTCATCGACCCGCGGACCCTGAGCCCGTTCGATGCCGACACCGTGTGCGCCTCGCTGGAGAAGACGAAGCGCCTCGTCGTGGTTCAGGAGGCGCCCGCCGCGTGCGGCTTCGCAGCCGAGGTCAGCGCTGTCGTCGCCGAGCGCGCCATCGATCTGCTCGATGCGCCCATCAGGCGGATCACCGGCGCTCCCGTGCCCCTGCCGTTCGGCTCGCTCGAAGACCAGCTCATTCCGGCGGTCGGCGACATCGTCGCCGCTGTCCGCGAGGTGCTGTGACGATGGACGCACGGTCGGCGCCCCAGGGCAGAGTCGCGCTCGTCACCGGCGCCGGCTCGGGCATCGGCCGCGCGATCGCGCTCCGCCTCGCGGCCGGAGGTGCGGTCATCGTCGTGGCCGACATCGATGGGGCAGCCGCGGAACGGGTCTGCCGCGAGATCCGGGACGGGCACGGTGTGGCGACGCCCTGCACGGCCGACGTCTCCTCCTCGAGCGACGTCACACGGCTGCTCGAGATGACGGCGGCGCAGTGGCGACGGCTCGACGTGCTCGTCAATAACGCGGGGATCGTCGTCCGGGGGCGGGCCGAGGACATCACCGACGAGGAATGGGCCCGGATGGTGGCGGTCGACTTGACGTCGGTCTTTCTCTGCTCCCGCGCCGCGCTCTCCTTGCTGCGGGCGGCCGGCGGCGGCCGGATCGTGAACATCGCCTCGGTCGCTGGCCTGCTCGGCGCCGTCAGCGCCCCCTACACGGCGGCGAAGGGCGGCGTCATCGCCCTGACACGGCAGCTCGCGGGTGAGTTCGCCGACGCCGGAATCACGGTGAACTGCATCTGCCCGGGGTTCGTCGCCACGCCGCTCAACGCGGCCGTGCGCGCTGACGGCCTCGAGGAGATCCTCGCCGCCCGCATCCCGCTGCGTCGCTGGGGAACTCCGGACGACGTGGCGGGTCTCGTGGCGTTTCTCGTCGGCCCGGATGCCGGCTACATCACCGGGGCGAGCATTCCCATCGATGGCGGGCTGAGCAGCTTCCTCGACCTGGGCGAGCGCTACCGCACCTTCGACCGCACGGTGTCCGCCACGTCACCCGCCCGGGGGCAACGTTGATCAGCGAGGTGGTGATGCCCAAGCTCGGCGTCGAGATGGCCGTGGCTCGCGTCGTGGCCTGGCACCGCGGTTCCGGCGAGCGGATCGAGCGGGACGACACCCTCCTGACCATCGAGACCGACAAGGTCAATTTCGACGTACCCGCGCCCGCGACGGGCCTCGTGCACGTCGTTGCCCAGGTCGACGACGAGGTGCCGGTGGGAGCCGTCCTCGGCCACATCGCGGAGACGAGCGACGAGTACGGCATGCTGACGGCTTCGCGCGGAGTGGTGGCGGTTTCGATGCCCACGCCGACGGCGTCGGACGGGCGTGGCCCGGTGAGAGCCACGCCGCTCGCCCGCAAGATCGCGAAGCTCCACGGCATCGACATCGGGACGCTGAGAGGATCGGGCGTACGCGGCCAGATCCGCGAGGCCGATGTGTCGCGGGCGATGGCAGGAGCGACCTCTCCCGAGCCCATGCCGCACGCCGCAGAGGCGACGACTGCGCCTTCCGCGTCAGCGAGGGGCCGGGCCATCCATCGGCGTGTCCCGTTCAAGGGGATGCGGCACGTGATCGCCCGGCGCCTGCACGAGGGACTGCAGGCGACGGCGCAGATGACCGACCTCGGCGAGCTCGATGTCACGGAGCTGATCCGGTGCCGTGATCAGCTCAAGCTCGAGCCGGCGCTCGTGGGCGGCACGATCACCTACACGGACTTCTTCATCAAGATCGCCGCCCTCGTCGTGCGAGAGTTGCGTCAGTTCAACGCCTCCGTCGAAGGCGACGAGATCGTCGAGTGGGCGCCGATCAACATCGGATTCGCGACGTCCGTGGAGGGCGGGCTCATCGTCCCGGTCGTCCGCGGGGCCGACAGCAAGCCGTTGACGGCGATCCGCACGGAGCGGCGTCAGCTGGCGGATCGTGCGAAGGCCGGAACGCTACGGCGGGAGGACGTCTCCGACGGCACCTTCACGATCACGAACTTCGGCAGCTACGGCAGCTGGATGGGCACGCCGCTCATCAACCCGCCGCAGGTCGCCATCCTCGGCATCGGCGAGATCCGGCAGAAGCCGGCGATCCTCGACGGGCAGATCGTGCCGCGCTGGCTGATGGGCTACGGGTTGACGATCGATCATCGCGTGCTCGACGGTGCCGACGCCGGGCGCTTCCTCAAACGCTTCCGCGAGCTGTGCGAGCGGCCGTGGGTCCTGCTGGTCGGGTAGGAGAAGGATGGCTGGCGTAGTCGCGGCGGGTCAGTCCACGGTCGGCAGCCTGTTCCGCGACCGTGCCAGGCTGCACCCTGACGCGCCGGCGGTCCAGAGCGCCACGCGCGCGCTGAGCTTCGGCGAACTGAACGAGCGCGTGAACCGGGCGGCGGACACGCTGCGCGAGTTTGGCGTGGCGCGCGGTGACCGGGTCGCGGTCCTGTCCGAGAACCGTAGCGAGTACCTCGAGCTCGAGCTGGCCTGCGCCAAGCTCGGCGCGATCTGCGCGTGCCAGAACTGGCGGCTGGCGCCCCCTGAGCTGGCGCATTGCATTGCGCTCGTCAGCCCGAAGCTCGTGGTCGTCTCCGAGCGGCACGCGGATCTCCTGGCCCGCGCGGCCGTCGGCGCGATCCCGACGGTCCGGCTCGGCGCCGACTACGAAGCGCGGCTCGCCGGAAGCCCGCCCGCCGAGCCGGAGATCGTCGCCGAGCCCGAGGACGGCTTCCTGATCCTCTACACGAGCGGCACCACCGGGCTGCCGAAGGGCGCCGTCATCTCTCACCGTGCGGAGCTCGCCCGCTATCACGTGTTCTTCGTGGAGCTCGGCGTGCGTCCCGGCGACAGCGCGCTCGCGTGGGCGCCGTTGTTCCACATGGCCGCGACCGAGCCGTCACTGTGCACGCTCCTCACCGGCGGGAAGGTGATGCTCGTGGACGGGTTCCGTGCCGATGAGATCGCGCTTCACATCGGCCGCGAGGCGTTCGGGTACGTCATTCTCATGCCGGGCATGATCGAGCCGCTCGTCGCCGAGCTGCGCTCGCGGGCAATCCGGCCCGCCGGCGTCCGGCTCTGCGGCGCCATGGCGGACCTCGTTCCCGCGCATCAGATCGCCGACGTCACCGCTCTGCTGCGCGCGCCCTACCTGAACTCGTTCGGCTCGACGGAGACGGGCGCGCCGCCGGCCTCCGGCAACGTGATCCCGGTGGGGCAGGTGCCGACCCGGCTGTCCAAGCGGCAGAACGCGTTCTGCGAGATCCGGCTGGTGGACGAGGGCGATCGTGACGTCCCGCGCGGGGTGCCGGGCGAGCTCGCGTTTCGCGGCCCCACGTGCTTCAGCGGCTACTGGAACGCGCCCGACACGAACGCCCGGGACTTTCGCGGCGGATGGTTCCACATGGGCGACATGTTCGTCCGCAACGCGGACGGCACGCTCGATTTCGTGGACCGCGTGAAGTACATGATCAAGTCCGGCGGCGAGAATGTCTATCCGGCCGAGATCGAGCGCGTGCTACTCTCCGAGCCACGCGTCGCGGACGCCGTCGTGGTCAGGCGCGCCGACGCCAGGTGGGGCGAGGTCCCGGTGGCGGTCGTGGCGCCGAAAAACGCCGCGCTCACCGCCGCGGAGCTTCTCGCCCGCTGCCGCGCCGAGTTGGCCGGGTACAAGCAGCCGAAGGAGATCGTGTTCGTGTCGCTCGACGACCTGCCACGGAGCACGACGGGCAAGATCCAGCGGCACGAGGTGGAGGTCTGGCTGAAGCGGCGCGATTCGCTGGGCCGCTGGGGGGCCGAGGCGTCCGAGGTTCGGGAATCTCGTCCGGGTGGCGGCCTCGGCAGTGCCGGGGTGCATGGCGAGTGAGCGCAGTGGCATGACGTCGCTGCCTCGTGACGGTGATCGACAACGATACGGGCAAGGAGGGCGGCAATGACGAGAGGCGTACGGATCGTGGGGCTCGCGGGGGCGCTGCTATCGCTCCTGATCGGAATCGGACCCGCGCAGGCGGTCGACACGGTGCTGAAGATCGGCTTCGTCGGCCCGTACTCGGGCGCGTCGGCCGAGTACACCGAAGCGGGCCGGCGCGCCGTGGTCATGGCGATCGACGAATTCAACGCGCAGTGGAAGGGCAAGGGCTTCCAGGCGGAGCTCATCGAAAAGGACGACACCTCCAACCCGACTCGCGGCGTCAACGCGGTGAACGACCTCATCTTCCGTGACAAAGTCATTGCGATCCTCGGACCGGTGAACAGCGGCGTGTTCAAGCCGACGATCCCGGTCACCAAGGAGGCCGGCATCCTGCAGCTGTCGTGGATGGGCCAGGACACCGAGTTCACGAAGCCGGTCACGCCGAACGTCTTTCGGTTCGCGCAGCCGAACTTCGCGCAGGCCAAGCAGCTCGCCCACTACATCGTGAAGAAGAAGGGCTTCAAGCGCGTCGGGGTGATCCATGACAACACCGCCTACGGCAAGCCGGGCGCGGCGGAGTTCACGGCCGAGCTGAAGGCGCTCGGTGTCGAGCCCATCGGCGACGAGTCGTTCAACATGCGCGACGCCGACGTCACGCCCCAGCTCCTGAAGCTCAAGCAGGGCAACGCCGAGGCGATTCTCGTGTGGGCGATCGGGAACGACCAGGCGACGGTCAAGCGCGGGATGGCCAAGCTTGGCATGGACATCCCGCTCTACGGCGCGAACTCGATGGTGAGCCTCGGGTTTTGGACCGTGCTCGGCGACCTCGCGACCAACACGTACACGACGTACTTCGACACCTACGCGAAGACGAGCCTCAGCCCGTCGGCCAGGGCGTTCGCGGAGAAGTACTTCAAGAGGTACGGCAACGACAAGTACTACGGGCCCGGCAAGGATCCGTACTTCTACCTTGTGGCGCCGGCACAGGGGTACGATGCCGTCAACGCGACGCTGAAGGTCGCCGTGGAGGCCAAGGGCGATCCCAAGAAGATGGTGACGCTCATGGAGTCGCTCCGTGACTGGCAGGGGGTGCTCGGCACGGTGACCTTCGGACCCGATGATCACGAAGCATACGAGTGGTCCTCCTACGGCATCCTCGAGGTGACCGGCAAGGGGCCGCGGCTCCTCGAAAACTACGATGTGAAGTAACGGACAGGAGGCGCGCGGCGATGCTTCAGCTCGCATTCTCCGGGCTGGCGATCGGCGCCATCTACGCCCTCGTGGCGCTCGGCTACGTGGCGGTGTTCACCACGTCGCAGGTGGTGAACTTCGCGCAGGGCGAGCTGTTGATGATCGCCGCGCTCCTCTCGGTCGGCCTCTACACCTGGTACGGCATGCCGGTCGTGCTCGCCTTCCTCATCGCGGTCGCGCTGTCGGTCGTGGTGGGCCTTGTGATCGAGCGGATCGCCGTGCGGCCGCTCGAGCTGCGCGGCGCCGGAGTGATCGGATGGATCGTCACCACGCTCGGCGCCGGCATCGCGATCCGGGCGCTCGCGTTCATCGTCTGGGGAACACGGGACGCCCCGATGCCGAAGTACCTCGGTGGCGGACGGGTGCTCCGCATCGGTGAGCTGGCGATCTCCCAGGACGAGCTGCTCATCATCGTCGCGGTCGGCGTCATCCTGCTCGGTCTCGAGGCCGTAAACCGGTTCACGGTCACCGGCAAGGCGCTGCGCGCGACGGCATTCGACCGCGAGATGGCGCGGCTCGTCGGCATCCCGGCGACGCGGATGATCGCGATGTCGTTCGCTGTCGGGGCCGGGCTCGCCGCCATCGGCGGCATCCTGATCAGCCCCTACATGGGTATCGAGATCGGGCTCAAGGGGTTCGCGGCCGCGGCGCTCGGGGGGCTCGGCAGCCCGGTCGGTGCCGTCCTGGGCGGACTGGTGATCGGCTTCGCGGAGGCGTTCGGGGCGTTCTACGTGTCGTCCGCCATCAAGGACGCCGTCGCGTTGATCCTGCTGTTCGTGCTGCTCCTCATTCGTCCGGAGGGGCTCATGGGCCGTCGGGTCGTGGAAAAGGTGTAGCGCATGCGGCGGCTCGTTCCGCTCGCCGCCGTCGCAGTCGCGCTGGGCGCGCCCTGGGTCTGGACGAGTCCCTACTCGCTGAAGCTCTTCACGCTCTTCGCGCTCTACGTGCTGCTCGCGACGGGGATGAACATCGTGTGGGGCGTCGCGGGGCAGATCTCGCTCGGGCAGTCCGCGCTCTACGCCATCGGCGCCTACACCTCGGGACTCCTGGTCGTGAAGCTCGGCGTGGCGGTGCCGCTGGCCGTGCTCGCGGCGATGGTCATGGGCGGCGTGGCGGCCCTCGTCGTGTCGATTCCGGCGCTGCGCGTGCGGGGTTTCTACCTCGGCATGGTGACGCTCGGCTTCGGCATGTTGGTGCAGACGCTGATGACGGAATGGTCGTCCCTCACCGGCGGCGTGCAGGGTCTCGAGAACATCCCGTCGCCGACTCTCCGCTCGCTCACCGTGGCCGGCTGGCCCGTTCGCCTGACGGCGTACTACTACGTGAGCGCCGCGCTCGCGGCTCTCGGCATCGTCGTGGCGCGGAACCTGATGCGCTCGTACTGGGGCCGGGCCATGGCGGCTGTGCGCGAGAGCGAGATCGCCGCCTCCGCGCAAGGCGTGTTCGTGGGCAAGACGAAGGTTGCGGCGTTCGGGGTCGCCGGCGTCTACACGGCGCTCGCCGGCGCGCTCTACGCCCACCTCACCGCGTACGTGAGCCCCGAGGTCTTCGGTGTCGACACCGCGGTGCTCATCATGATCATGCCGCTCGTCGGCGGCCTGGGGACGCTTGCGGGGCCGGTGCTCGGCGCCGCCGTGTTCCTCGCGCTGCCCGAGCTCCTGCAGGTGCTCTGGCAGTACAACCTGCTCATCTACGGGCTCATCCTCGTCGCCTCGTTCACGCTGTTCCCGCAGGGCATCGTGGGTAGCCTGCGACGCTGGCGTCGCGATGCGCTGCGGCCGGCCGACGTCGCGGGTGGGCCACCGGGAGCACCGGCGTTCGCGCCGCGCGCGGACGGCGCGGCGCGCCCGCTCGTGGCGTCCGGCGTCGGCATGCACTTCGGCGGGCTCATGGCGCTCGCGGGCGTTGATCTCGAGCTGCGCCCGGGACGCATCCAGGCGCTCATTGGCCCGAACGGCTCGGGCAAGAGTACGGGGCGCCACTGTGGGCGTGCCTGCTTGCCACTCCTGCGGCGGGAGCCGAGGAGGTCCGGGAGCGGGCGAGGGCAGCCGCGCTGCTCACGCAGTTCTGCCGTCCGGAGCAGATCGACGCCCGCGCGTCGGACCTGCCGTACGGCTCGCAGAAGCTGATCGAGCTGGCGCGGGCGGTGGCCAAGTCGCCGCGCGTGCTGTTGCTCGACGAGCCCGCGGCCGGGCTCTCCGCGGAGGAGATCGAGGTCCTGCGAGGCGTCATTCGCGACTGCGCGGCGTCCGGGGTCGCGGTGCTCGTGATCGAGCACAACATGGACTTCGTGATGGCGATGTCCGACACCATCACCGTGCTCAACCAGGGACGGAAGATCTGCGAGGGTAAGCCGCGCATGGTGCAGACGGACGCGCGCGTAATCGAGGCCTACCTCGGCACTAGGAAGGTGATCGCGGATGCTCCAGCTCACTGACGTCCACGTCCGGTACGGCGGCATCGCCGCGCTGCGCGGCGTCTCACTCACCGCGGCTCCCGGTGAGATTGTGGCCCTGCTCGGCGCCAACGGCGCGGGCAAGAGCACCTGCCTGCGCACGATCTCTGGCCTCGTGCGCCTGCATGCCGGCGGAGTGGAGCTCGACGGCGCCCCGCTGCATCGCGTTTCGCCGGAGGAGATCATGCGCCGGGGCATCGGGCACGTGCCGGAGCACCGCCGCGTGTTCGCGCCCCTGTCCGTCGCCGACAACCTCCTGCTCGGTGGCTACTCGCTCGGACGCCGCGGCCGCCGCGAGCATTTCCGCGAGCGACTCGAGTTCGTGTACGATCTGTTCCCGCGCCTTGCCGAGCGACACGGCCAGCTCAGCGAAACGCTATCGGGCGGGGAGCAGCAGATGCTCGCGATCGGCCGCGCCCTGATGAGCGGGCCGCGAGTGCTGTTGATGGACGAGCCGTCGCTGGGCCTGGCGCCACTTGTCGTCGACTCGATCTTCCAGGCGCTCGGCCGGCTGCGCCGCGGCGGTCTCGCCGTGCTGCTGGTCGAGCAGTTCGCACGCTCGGCGCTCGCCGTCGCCGATCGCGCGTATGTGCTGCGGATGGGCCGCGTCGTGCTGAGCGGCAGCAGCCGCGAGCTCGCCGAGGATCCGCGGCTCCTCGAGTCGTATCTCGGCAGCGCCACCGACGGCATCGAACCTGAGAGGAGTGCGCAATGAACCTCCGTCGGCTCTGGGAGGAGAAGGCGGCGCGGAACGGCGACCGCACGTTCCTGATCTTCGGCGAGGATCGCATCAGCTACGCCGAGATGCACGTCCGCTCCAACAGCGTGGCGAACGCGCTGCACGAGCGCGGGATCCGCAAAGGCGACACGGTGGCCGTGATGCTCGGAAACGGCGCCGAGTTTCTCTACGTGTGGTTCGGGCTCGCGAAGCTCGGAGCGGTGATGGTGCCCATCAATACCGCGAATCGCGGTGACAGCCTCGCGTACATCCTGCACCACAGCGACTCGCGTCTAATCTTCCTTGACCCGCGCCACCGCCAGACGATCGATGCCGTCCGCGCGCGGGTGCCGGGTCTGGAGCACCTTGTCGAAGTGCCGGCCGCGGATGCCTCGCCGTCCGCGCGCGCTACATTCGCGGCCTGGATCGAGGCCGCCGATCGGCTGAAGGTCGACGATGAGCTCGGCGACGGCGACGTGATGGCGATCAACTACACGTCGGGGACGACCGGGCCGCCGAAGGGCGCGATGATCCCCCACGGCATGTATCCGCTCGTCGGTGCCGCGTACGCGAGCTGGGTGGACGCCACGCCCGACTCGGTGATCTATACGTGCTTGCCGCTGTTCCACGCGAACGCGCAAGGCCTGTCCACGGCGGGCGCGCTCGCCGCCGACTGCGCCCTCGCGCTCGGCGACGGCTTCAGCGCCACCCGATTTTGGGATGACTGCCGGCGGTACGGCGCCCACGTGTTCAACTACGTCGGCGGCATGATCCCGATTCTGATGAAGCAACCGGCGCGGCCCGACGATGCCGACAACCCCGTGCGGATCGCCTGGGGGGCTGCGGCGCCGCGCGACATCTGGCGCGCCTTCGAGGAGCGGTTCGGCCTGACGATCGTGGAGGGCTACGGAACGACCGAGGACTCCATTCCGCTGACGAACCTGCCGACGTCCTGTCGGATGGGCTCGATCGGCGTGCCGACGCACCTGGCCGAGGTGGCCATTGTCGACGCTGAGGACCGGCCGCTGGCGGCCGGGCAGGTCGGCGAAATCGTGGTCCGCCCGCGCGTCGCGTACTCGATGATGCTCGGCTACTACAAGATGCCGGACGAGACGCTGCGGCGTGCGCGGAACCTCTGGTGGCACAGCGGCGACCTCGGCTCCACGGACGCGGATGGCTACTTCTACTTCGTCGACCGCGCGAAGGACTGCATCCGCCGGCGGGGCGAGAACATCTCGACCTTCGACCTGGAGAAGGTCGTGAACCGGCACCCGGCCGTCCTGGAGTCCGCGGCTCTCGGCGTGCCGTCGGACGTCGGCGAGGAGGACGTGAAGATCGTCGTGCGGTGTCGGCCCGGAGCCTCGGTGACCGCCGAGGATCTCGTTCGGTTCGTGGAGGAGGAGGTCCCGTACTTCGCGGTGCCGCGCTACGTCGAGTTCGTGGACGACTTCCCGAAGACGCCGACGGAGCGGATTCGCAAGCATCTTCTGAAGGAGAAGCCGATCACCGATGTCACTTGGGACCGCGAGCGCGCAGGATACGTGCTGCGCAGCCGCTGAGGCAGGAGGCCATGATGGACGAGTTGAGCAAGGCCGTGGAGGAGTGGCGCGTGCGCCACGAGGTCGAGGGAACGGTGCCGACCGATGGCGGCCTGGAGGTCAAGGGCCTCTACACGCCGCAGGATCTGGCCGACCGCGGGTTCGATTACATGCGCGATCTCGGATTGCCCGGCGAGTGGCCGTATACGCGCGGGATCGACCCGCACGGCTATCGGAAGCAGGGCTGGGTGAGGTTCCAGTACGCCGGCCGGGCCGGCGCCGGCGAGCTCAACGCGTTCCTCAAGCGGCAGTTGGCGGAAGGCGTGACGGGTCTGGACGTCGCGGTGGACCTTCCCACGCAGATTGGGATCGATTCCGACCACCCCCTCGCCGCGGGCGAAGTCGGTAAGGTCGGCGTCCCCTTGTGCTCGCTGCGCGACATGGAAAACGTGTTCGACGGCATCGACGTGAGCCGGGTCCACGTGACGATCCAGACGAACAGCCAGCCCTTCATGACGCTGGCCTACCTGATCGCGCTCTGCCGCAAGCAGGGCGGTGATACGTCGAAGCTCTCCTCGTTCTTCCAGAACGACATCCTCAAGGAGTTCATCGCGCGCGGCACGCACATCTTCCCGCCGGCGCCGTCCATGCGGCTGACGACCGACGTGATCCTGTATTGCGCCGACCATCAGCCGCACATCTCGCCGCAGATGGTGTGCGAGTACCACATGCGCGACGCGGGCTCGACCCCGATCGAGGCGCTCGCGATGATGTTCGGCGACGCGATCGCGTACGCGGATGCCGTCATCGCCCGTGGCGGCAGCGTGGAGCGGTATCTGAAGCAGCTCTATATCTTCATCACCGCGAACCACCGTGACTTCTTCGAAGAGGTCGCGCGGCTGCGGGCCACCCGCCGCATGTGGGCGAAGCTGTGGCGGGACCGCTATGGGGTCACGGATCCGGAGCTCCTCAAGTGCCGGATGATCGAGTTCCAGACCGGCACGCCGCTGCCCGCCCAGGATGCCGAGAACAACATCATCCGCATCGCGCTCTCCGTGATGGCGGGCGCCATGGGCGGGGTGCAAGTCATGGGCCCCCGGACGTACGACGAGGCGCTCGGCATCCCGTCGGACCATGCGCTGCGGCTGTCGCTCCGGGCCCAGCAGATCGTCGGCGAGGAGAGCGGTATCGCAAACGTCGTGGACCCGCTGGGCGGCTCGTACTACGTCGAGTCGCTGACCGACGAGATCGAGCGCCGCACGTGGGCGTATCTCGCGCGCATCGAGGAGCAGGGCGGCATGGTGCGGGCCATCGAGAAGGGCTGGGTACAAGCGGAAATCTCGCGCAGCGCCTGCGAGTATCAGCGGGACATCGAGTCGGGCCGCCGTGTGGTCGTTGGCGTCAACCGGTACGCGACCGGCGAACGGCCAAAGGCCAGGACGTATCGGCCCGATCCTGAGCTCGTGGGACGGCAGATCGCCGCGCTCGAGCAGCTGCGGAAGGAACGTGACGGCATGCGTGTCGCGCGGGCGCTCGAGCGACTCGAAGCCGTCGCGCGCACGGACGCCAACATCGTCCCCGCGACCGTCGAGGCCGTCGAAGCGTACGCGACGATCGGGGAGATCTGCGGGACGCTGCGCAAGGTGTTCGGCGAGCACGCCGATGTGGCGTCCGCGGGGACCCGGTGAGAGCGCCCGCGGCGTTCGAGCCCGCGCGGCTCCACAGGCCGGACTGGTACGTCCAGCGTGACGGGGAGTGGCGCCTCCGCGGGAGCCGGTGCAAGCGATGCAGCCGGCTGATCTTCCCTGCCGCACGCCTGTGCCCGACGTGCTGGCCCGACGTCCCCGACGACGCAGTCCTGCCGGAGGGCGGCGAGCTCGTTTCATGGAGCCGTGTCGAGGTGGCGCCGGCGGCATTCGATCCCCCCTACGTCATCGGCTACGTCGACGTCGCGCCGGGCGTGCGGCTCTTCGGCCAGGTCGACGCGCACGATGAAGCGGCGCTCACACCGGGGATGCGCATCGAACTGGTCCTCGGCGTGATCCGGCGGGACGCGGACGGCCCCGTCTGGGGCTACCGGTTCTCGTGCGACGGGAGGCCGTCGTGAACGGGTACTCCGCCGCCATCGTGGGTGTCGGCATGACATCGTTCGCATATCGCCCGCGGCGCGATCTCCGAGCGCTCGCCCAGGAGGCCGTCAGCGCCGCGCTCGCCGATGCCTCGCTCACGCCGCGCGATGTCCAGACCGTGTATGTCGGCTACTGCCTCGATCTCAACGGTCAGCGGTGCGTGCCGGGCCAGATCGCGCTGCGCGGGCTGGGCATCCAGGGCGTGCCGATCACGCGCATCGAGTCCGCGTGCTCAAGCGGCTCGCTCGCGATCCACGAGGCGTACCGCGCGGTTGCCAGCGGTCGTGTCGACGTGGCGCTCGCAGTCGGGCTCGAGAAGATGTCGGGTGCCAGCCCCGAGGCGACGCGCGCCGCGATGGCGGGCGGGGCGGACTGGGATCTTGAGGGGGCACTTGGGATCACCTTCCCCGGGGTATTCGGGCTGGCGGCCCGCCGTCACATGACGCGCTACGGGACGACCCTCGAGCAAATCACCGCCGTCAGCGTGAAGGCGCGCAAGGTCGCCGCGCGGAACCCGCGGGCACACTTCAAGACGCCGGCGAGCGCCGCGGAGATCCTCGGATCACGCGTCGTCGCCGACCCGCTGCGTCTTCTCCACTGCTGCCCGATCTCCGACGGCTGTGCGGCGGTCGTGGTGACCTCCGCGGCCCGCGCCAGGCAGCTCGGCACCACGCCGGTATGGATTGCCGGTGTGGGACAGGTCTCCGGTGATTTCACGGACCTCGGCGATCTCACGTCCTTCCCGGAGACGGCGCGCGCCGCCCGGCTCGCGGCCGAGGCCGCGGCGATCGGCATCGAGGACGTCGACCTCTTCGAGGTCCACGACTGCTTCGCCATCGCGGAGATCATGCACTACGAGGATCTCGGGCTCTGCCAGCGTGGGGCCGGGGGAATCCTCGCCGCGAGCGGCGACACGGCGCCGGACGGCAAGCGCCCGGTGAATCCGAGCGGTGGCCTGCTCGGCAAGGGCCATCCGCTCGGCGCCAGCGGTGTGGCGCAGGCGGTGGAGATCACGGAGCAACTCCGTGGGCGATCGGGCTTTCGACAGGTCCGCGATGCGCGTGTTGGCCTCGCGCACTGCATCGGCGGTTTCACGCTCGGCACGCCGGCCTCGGTGGCCGTGACATTGCTGGCGCGCTGATCAGGCGATGACGGCATTCAGCCTCGACGGAAAAGTGGCGCTGGTCTCCGGTGGCAGCCGCGGCCTCGGCCGCGCAATCGCGCTCGGCTTCGCGGCTGCCGGCGCCGACGTGGTCGTCGCCGCGCGATCGGAGAGCGATCTCAAGGAGGTCGTCGGCGGCGCCGAGAGGCTCGGCCGGCGGGCAGCGGCCATCACCGTCGACGTCCGCGAAGCTCCTCAGGTGCAGGCCATGGTGGACCGCGCCGTAGAGGCGTTCGGCCGCATCGATGTCCTCTTGAACAATGTCGGCACGAACATCAGCGGGCTCGCGGCGGAGCAGGTGACCCCGGAACAGTTCGACACGCTCGTCGCCGCGAATTTGCGGAGCATGTTCCTGGTCGGCACGGCGGTCGGAAGGGCGATGCTCGCCGGCGCGCGCGGCGGCTCGATCATCAACATGTCGTCGATCCTGGGACAGGTCACGATGCCGAAGACCTCGATCTACGCGACGACGAAGGGTGCCATCAATCAACTCACCCGTGCGTGGGCGCTCGAGTGGGCGCCGCACGGCATCCGTGTCAACGCGCTCGCGCCCGCGTACATCGTTACGCACCTCAACGCCCATCTCTTTCGCGACCCAGTATACCGGCAGGACGTCGAGCGCCGGGTGCCGCTCGGGCGGGTCGGCCGGGAATCCGACACGGTCGGACCCGCCGTGTTCCTCGCCTCCGACGCGGCGGCGTACGTCACGGGTCACGTCCTCACCATCGACGGCGGCTGGACCATCGTGTAAGCGGAGGAACGACAATGGCGCCGAAGCGCATCCTGGTGGCGAAACCCGGACTCGACGGTCACGACCGTGGTGCGCGTGTTGTAGTGGACGCGCTCCGGAGAGGCGGCTTCGAGGTGATCTACACCGGCATTCGGCAGACGCCCGAGGCGGTCGCCGCGATCGCCGAGCAAGAAGGGGTCGACGCAGTCGGTCTCAGCATCCTGTCGGGCGCCCATGTTGAGCTGACCGCGCGCGTCGTGGAATGTCTGCGCGCACTCGGTCTGGGCGACACGCCCGTGTTCGTCGGCGGCATCATCCCCGATGAAGACATCGAGACGCTCACCACGCTCGGCGTGCGTGAGGCATTCGGACCCGGGACGCCGACGACGGAGTTTGTCGCCAAGATCCGGGCGGCGCTGATCGCGACGCCCGCGTGATGCCCGGGTTGAGAACCTTTCCGCTGAACGTGCGCACTGCTGCGACAAGGACAGTATGCCGGATGGCGGGAGATCAGCCGGTTAAGGAAAGATCTGGATAAGGGCGCCTTCCGGGAAAGCCACTCGCTCGGATCTGTGGGGGCAAAAGCCAGATGGCTGAGCTACCCGACCACGACCTTGTGCCGAACTCCAACTCACTCAGGATCACTCTCGCGCAGTCCTGTGCACGACGGCGTCGGAATCCGCTTGGGCTGAGGTGTTGTCGGCAGGACGATGCTCACTCATGGTCCGCAAGAAACCGAGTCGAGGCCACGTACCGCAAGGGGATGAATCCATGAAACTGAGAATGCCCGCCCGTCCTGTCATGATCACTTTCTCTTCCGTTTGGCTGCTCCTTTTGGCGATAGGATGTCCGTCATCCTTAGCTCACGCACTAACCATGTACACATATTCGGGGAACCACTTCACCACAGTCACGCCACCCTACACAACGTCTGATCGAGTAACAGGAGACTTCACTGTAGTATCGCCGTTGGCCAAGGAGTCGGGACCGAAGTAAGTGTCAGAGTCGCTGGTCAGTTTGCTGAGTCGCCCCGGGCGCGGTCAGCTCGTGCTGCGGGAGCGGAAGCCCGGCTAGGTCAGCAGGGCGGGCGCGAGTAGCTGCAGCTCTTCGAGAGCGCGGGCGGGATCGGGAGTGATGGCCTGAATGGCCACGTGGTCGGCGCCGGCCGCGTGGTGACGGCGGACCCGCTCGACGATGGCCTCGACGTCGCCCCACGCCACTAGCCCGTCGACTAGGCGGTCGCTGCCGCCGGCCGCGAAGTCAGCATCGCCGAATCCCATCTCGCGGAAGTTGTTCACGTAATTCGGGAGCGTCAGGTAAAGGGCGAGGTGCCGGCGCGCGGTGGCCCTCGCGCGCGCGGGCTCGGTCTCCAGCACCACGCCTTGCTCGGGGGCGAGGATCGGTCCCCGGCCCAGCACGGTGCGGGCGCGGGCCGTGTGCTCGGGGGTGACGAGGTACGGATGGGCGCCGTCGGTGCGATCGCGCGCGACCTCGAGCATGCGCCGGCGCAAGGCGGCGAGCACGCGCGCCGGCGGCTCGGGCGGCGGTGGGGGCGCATACTTGACGCGCTCCATGGCGTCCAGGTACTCGCGCATCGCCGTCACCGGCTGTCCGTAGTCGTGACCGCGGGCTTGGACGAGCGGGGCGTGGCTGATTCCTAGGCCGAGCACGAAGCGCCCGGGGTAGGCGTCGGCGAGTGCAAGGGCGGCGTTCTGCATCGCGGTGGCGTCGCGCCCGTAGATGTTCGCGATTCCCGTGGCCACGACGATGCGCTGGGTCGCTCCGAGCAGGATGGCGGCGTGGGTGAAGGCCTCCCTTGACGCGGGTCCCTCGCCGAACCAGAGCGCGCCGTAGCCGAGCCGCTCGAGTTCGGCCGCCGCGCGCCGCTCCTCGGCCGCCGACCGCAGCGCCAGCGCACCCCACACGCCGACGCGACCGAGCCGGCGCCGCAGCGCGTCGCGATCCACGGTGACCATGGCCTATCTTAGCCGGCATTTGCGACTATGTTTAGACACATCGCCGTGAACGGACGGCCAGGGGAGACCCTCTAAGTCCGGAAAGCAGTGCGCACGTCTCTGTGCCGCAGGTGTTCTTGACGTTGCAAGTCTTAACATCTAGGGTCAACCGCTGTGCCCGTCGGGTCCTGAGGAGGCCGGCACCCGAGGCTGGAAGATTATGTCACGGGGACTGGAGCCACGAGGGGGGCGACCGCTGCCGGAGGGCATTGATGTTGACTTGTATGAAGCGGCTGGCCGTGTCAAGTCGTCGTGTCGCTCCTTAGGGTTGGGTTCACATCGTCACGGCTGCGTCATGGGGCAGTGGACTCCGGTCTCGCGAGGTTCCGTCAGCCTTGTATTCGCGCT
>WNGF01006987.1_pt1 | contig 27340 bp, 20 predicted proteins | sample 5400641 | NCBI WGS metagenome assembly WNGF01 (sample SAMN13153371, study PRJNA577476) | soil metagenome | isolation source: 80 cm soil or saprolite under grassland replicate 2 | place: USA:California | collected 2016-06-15 | reverse complement strand
AGCTATCGCCGGGACGCTCGGGGGATTCCTCTCGGGGACGGTCACGCACGTAGGCCTTGGCATGGGCGTCCAAGGGTACTTGCTTGGCCTCGTCGGCGGCGTGGTCGCTGTGGGCTTGGTGCCCGGGGTCCTTCAGTCACTCGTGCTTCGGCACCACGTCGACTCTCTCACTTGGTCCGTTACGCACCTGATTGCGTTGGGCGCAGGCTTTCTTGTCGCGTTTCCGGTGATGCTGGTCGTCGCCACGCTCCTCCGATGGAGCCTCCCGTCCCTGGAGGCTTGGGCTGTGGCCGGCCTGTTGATGGGGACCGTGTTCGGGATCCTGACTTGGCGGGTCCTCGAGAGGGCGTTGGCGGACGCGGGCCTGAGACCCCGAGCCAGGTTTCGCTACGGGCGGCGCGTCGGGTGAGCACGGAGACTCGATTGGAAGGAGGCGTCCCTTGAAGATCGCTCGAAAGGTAGGGATCGAGATGCCGGTTAGTGGAGAACACACGCCGACGCTTCAGAGCGACCGTCCCCAACTTGGGCGCACCTTCACGATGGCCATGACAGTTGCCGGCTGTTGGGCGGTGGCGGCTGGCGTCGCGTACTTCTTGGCCTACGTGATCGTCGTCTACGGGGCGGAGGCCGGAGACGAGCGCACCGTGGCTGACCTGCTCCCGGTCTTCGCATTGTCCTCCGTTGCGGCGGTCTTCGGCGTCATCGGGACCCTCTCGCTGTTCTGGTCCGGGGCGCGACGTCGGGCCTGGTTCTGGCTCGTCGCCGCAGTCCTGGCCGTCCTTCTCTTGGCCATGAACGCGCCGTACATCCCCTACGACCTCGCTCGCCCAGCGAACACGAGCCGGTTCCTTCTCGCCATCGTCGTCCTCGCTGGAGCGTTGGCTGCCATCGTTGGCGGTGTCGCGGCGTTCCTCGAGATCCGCCGCGGCCGGCCCATCTGGACGCGTGACAGTCGAGCGGGCTGGGTATCGATGGTCGCCATCGGCATCGTGGTGGGCGCGGCCGTGACATCGCTGCTGGCTGGCCTGGCCTTGGGCGGGGCGGGCGTCGCCGAGGCGCCGACCAGCACCGGTGTCATCACCGTCAAGGACATGAGGTTCGTCGAGAGCAACTTGCACATGAAGGTCGGCGAAGTCCTCGGGCTCTTTGTCACCAACCCGACCGAGGTCGGGCATTCCTTCGACATCGACAGCCTCGACATCCACGTGCTCCTGCCGCCGCATTCGACGACGGCGGTGGCGATCCACCCCCGTGGACTCGGCACCTTTGAGTTCTACTGCGGTGTCGCCGGCCATCGGGATGCCGGCATGGTCGGCACGATCGTTGTCGATAGCGGGGACTCGTAACCGATGGGGCTCTCGCCGTGGGTGAACCGGAGTACCCCGTCGGGGGTACTCCGTCTCGGGCGCTCACTTGAAGCCGGTCGTCAGCGCCGCCGAGGCGATCTTTGGCGGGGTACGACCGCGTGAATTCATCACCTACGTCATCGCGCAAGTGGCTGGCGCTGTCGTGGGCGTGGTAGTCGCCAGCCTGATGTTCTCCTTGCCCGCGATTACGCTGTCCAGTCATGTGCGCAGCAGTCCGGCGCTGTGGCTGGGCGAAGTGGTCGCGACGTTCGAGCTGGTGCTCGGCCCCATCGCAGACGTGGTCATCGACCGCTTCAGCCGCAAGGCGGTGCTGATTGACGCCCACCTCTGTTTCGCGCGGCACTCGCCCTGTCGCTGCTCTGGCCGCAGGGCGCCCGGCACGCGTACATGGTGGCAGCTGGCATGGCGGGCGGTGTCAAGTGACACGAGGATTCCCATCCAGCGACGTAAGAATTCCCGACTGAGCGACGTCTGGATTTAGTCCGTAGCCGTCGCAGTCGCATCTTTGGGGAGAGGGGGCGCGGGCGAGGACCCCTTTCTGTGGAAAGCGTGGATAGGCGTGGAAAAAGGCCTGCGGCCTGAGCCCCTTGCAACCTATACCTGGGTAGAGGTTTATGGTTAGCGCGCAGCGGTCGAGCGGCCGCTCAACGCAGGGAGGTCCTCATATGACAAAACCCGTCGACCCGCCGGCGATCGCATGCTCGCTTTCGCCGGGCGACTACGCTCAGCGCTTGCGCGAGTTCAGCAAGCTATTCGCTACTTCGCTCCGCGACGCGCGTCGTGAGCCAACCCGTTTGCACCTCGTTCTCGACGCTGCCACCGCGAGCGAGGACCAGGTGCGCGATCTTCTACGCCGCGAGCAGGAGTGCTGCCCCTTCTTCTCATTCAACGTCGAGGCTGCCGAGCGAGCCGTGCGCGTCGAGGCCGGCGTCCCCGATGGGGCAGGCGAGTGTCTCGACGACCTCGAGCGCATGGCAACGCACGCGTTGGCGGCGCGCACCTAAAGAATGGCTGACCTCCCGATTGGCCAGGTAGCCAAGCGCGCAGGCGTCGGGGTGCAGACGGTGCGTTACTACGAGCGGCGAGGTCTTCTGCCGCCGCCGACCCGCCGTCACTCAGGCCAGCGGGTTTACGAGGGGAGCACCATCGACTTGCTGCGTGCGGTGAAGACTGCTCAGCGACTCGGCTTCACTCTTGATGAAATCCAGGAGATCCTCAGGCTCACGGCCGGCAAGCCTCGCAGCTCGAACGCCTTGCAGGAGCGCATGCGCGATAAGGTCCTGGAGATCGACGGCAAGATTGCGGACCTGTACGCCATCCGCCAACGGCTTGCGGATGCCCTGCACGCCGGCTGCGACTCGCTCACGAACTGCACGTGCCCGGCTTGCCCGCTGTTTGCCGAGCTCGGAAAGGATGGACAGCGCAATGGCCAGTGCTGACCGCACCCGACGTCGTTTTCCGCTCCAAGCGCTTTTGTTGGGGGCGGCGTGCCTGATCTGCTGCTTACCACCGGTGGGCGGATTGCTCGCTGCTGCCAGCGGCGTGCTGGCAACGTTGGGTGCTGCGGCCTTCGGTGCAGGCTTTCTGCTCGCCGCTGGAATCGGCGTGGCCATAGCCAGCACGCTCGGCGGCGCTTGGTGGTTGACACGTCGTCGCGCCGCAAGGTGTGTGAACTGCGGCGGGCAGGCGTGTGCCTGTTGAGGTCGCGCGGGCGCTCGTCCTCTTTACGCTAGCGGGCCTGGCCGAGATTGGCGGCGGCTGGCTGATGTGGCAGTGGTTGCGGGAAGCGCGGCCCTGGCCGTTCGGCATCGTCGGTGCGCTCGTGCTGGTGGCGTATGGTGTGATCCCGACCTTCCAGGCGGATCCGCACTTCGGTCGGGTGTACGCTGCGTACGGCGGGGTCTTTGTGGTCCTCTCCATCGCGTGGGGGCGCCTGATCGACGGCTTCGAGCCAGACCGCTGGGACCTCATCGGTGCCGCAGTCTGCCTGGCGGGAGTGTTCATCATCTTCTTCGGCCCGCGAGCACGCTGATCCTTCGCGCGAACGGCGGGCCAGCCCGTCCCGCTGCTCCCGCCGTACACGACTACTGGGGAGTCGTCTCAGGCCTGTGAATGCACTCGCCGCGTGGCTGACAGCGAATTGCTGGTTCAGGCTGCTGACCATCTCCAGGGCTTCAGGCACGCTGTTGACGTCACGCCGCTCCGACCCCGCAGGCCGGCCTGCTTTGCGCCGCGTTCGTCGATGAGGTTGGTCCGCTCCCATGCCATCCGCAGGAACTCTTTAACGCCTTCGGGTCCAGTCCAGTGCAGCCAGAACCGTTGACGGTCCCTCCCCCACAAGTGGTGTCAGCAGTTCGGGCAGAGTGGGCATGCGTTCATTTCGGTTGGCCCCGGTCACGGCCTGCGCCTACCACCTCGACCAGTCCGGCGCTGCCGTCCACCAATACCACTTGGCCGTCGCGAAGGCGCCGCGTGGCGTCTCCTGTCCCCACGACTGCTGGAATGCCGTACTCACGCGCAACCAGCGACGCGTGGGCCGCAAGCGTCCCACCGTCCGTCACCACGGCGGCCGCGCGGCCGAAGAGCGGCGTCCAGGCCGGTGCCGTCGCCTGGGCCACCAACACCTCTCCAGCTTCGAAGCGATCGAAATCTTCCGGCCCGCGCACGATCCGCACGGGACCTGTCGCTCGGCCGGGGCTGGCGGGCTGGCCGACGATCGAGCCTTCGGGCAGCACACGCGGCTCACGCACCGCGTTGACAACGCCCGCCAGGGACGCCTCCATCAATCGCGGCGCGGTACCCAATGTGAGCGGCGCCAACAGGCGTCGCCGACGCTCCCATTCGGCCCGCCGTTGTCTCACCACCTCGGACGCAGCGGCCTGACCGCGCAGCTCGGCCCGCGTCAGAAAGAACACATCCTCTGCGCGCTCGATGCGTCCGCACTCGCGTATCGCATCACCCAGGCGTAAGCCGCAGCGACGTAGGAGGGGCCACGCCAGCGTGAACCAACGTGCCTGTTCCTCACGCAGCAGCGCGTAGCGCTGGGCGACCTCGAGCAGACGCTCGAATTTCCCCAGCGTCGATGCGTCTCCACGCAGCGCCTGCCGGCAAGCCGCCTCGGCTGAGGTGCGCTGCGCGACGAGTTCTCGGCGTCGGTCACCAAGGTTCTCAATGGCGTGCCGCGACCCAAGTTCGCCAGCTGTTGGCCAATACCAGTCGACGCTCTGCACCGCATGGCCCGGCGGCGTGAGATCCTCTTGTGTCAGCCCGCGCAGCAGGACCTGTACGCCCCCGAACTCCGCCTGTGCCACATACCTGCGAAGAAACCGCGCCAGCGCTCCTTCCATCTTCCAGGCCGATCCGCCGACGATTGCCATGGACCACAGGTACTCGCCAGCAAGTCCGCCAATGGCGTCCACGATCGACTCGAGCTGCTCTGGGGTGGCGCTCTCGACGGCCGTTTCAGCTTCAGCTACCGAGCGCTGGTACCGCGGGAGCAGCTCACGTCGCCAGCCGGCGGCCAGGCGGCCGAGCAGGGCGTGGTCCGCCCCGACCGGATCCGTACTGACCCGCACCAGCGCGTTGTAGACCACCCACAGCACCTTGCCGCGACTCTGCAGCAGCGCGGGCAAAAGGAGCCGCGGGACCGAGCCTGGTGTGGGCGCCGACGTGTAGTACCAGCCGTTGACCGCGGCATGCCGAAACGGCACACCGGCGCCAGCGGTCCGGCGCATGCCGACCAGGTAGCCGGCCTCTATCCGTTCGAGCAGCCAATCCTGGAAGAGCGGTGTCATCGGCTCGGGCAGCCACTCGCCGAGCCGAAAGTTGCGCATCCAGAAGCCTGCCGAAGGCGGAGTCCAGTCGGCGGGCTCGGGGAGCGCCGTCATGGGTCGCGCCTGCAGCAGGTACACCTTGCCCTCGGCAACTGCCCACTCGATGTCCTGCGGCGTACCGAAGCACTCCTCGGCGCGACGGGCGAGGCTGGCGATACTCACGGCCGACTCTGAGTCGATCGCTCCTTCGCGCTCGCGGCGGCAGATCACCTCGCCGCTCCTGACCTCCCATTCATCGCCAATCGCTTCACCTGAAACGACCCGCTCGCCCAGGCCACGTGCGGCCGTGATCAGAACGACGCCCCGCTCGCCAGTCACGGGATCGGCCGTGAAGGCCACGCCAGCGGCATCAGGCGTCAGCATGCGCTGGACGAGGACGGCCATGCAGTTCGCGCCGGTGTCCGCGGCCGCCGCATGGTAGCTCTGGGCGCGTGCGGTGCTGGCGGACTCCCGAACTTGCTGTATGGCTCCGAGCAGCCCATCGTCGCCACGCACATTGAGAACGGTCTCGTACTGCCCCGCAAACGAAGCATCGGCACGGTCCTCCGCGACACTCGAGGAGCGGACCGCAAGAGTTTCAGCGCCCAGAGCCCGCGTGGCCGCCAATACCGCCTGGTCAGCGGGCTCGCCGACGACGACGAATCCGTCCGGAACCGGGAAGCCGGCTTGGGCCAGCTCGCCCAGGTTGGCCGCTTTGGCGCCGACCATTTCTCGATCAGAGCTCCGCAGCTCGCCCAGCTGAACGACGGCGCTCGAATCGAACCGCGTCGCCTCGGTCATGTCAGCCGTGGATTCCGTGCAGGATGATGTCCACGCTGCGGGCGAGGAAATCCTCGCCCTCCTGAGCCGTCACGTGAGCCATCACCACGGCGTAGAGCAGCAGGCGCGCCGCTGCTTGCGTGTCATGCGGGCGAAGCTCGCCTGCCTTTACGCGCGAGGCCAGGTAGTCGGAGAGGAGCCGCTCACCCTCGGCGCGTGCGCGCTCGATGCGCGCAGCCACCGCCGGGTTCGAGGGAGCTTGCTGGAGCATCACCTGCAAGAGATTGCGATGCTCCTGCAGCATGGCCGCAAAGCCATTCGCCACTTCGCTCAGCACGTCGGCTGCCGGGCGGTCGCGGTCGGGCGAGGTTATGCGTCGCAGCTCGGGCTGGAAGTACTGGCGCTCGAGCGCGGCGCGTAGCAGGTCCTCCTTGGAGCGGAAGTAGTGATAGGCGAGCCCCTGCGCCACTCCGGCTCGCTGGGAGAGCTCGCGCATGGTCGTGTTCTCGACTCCGTGCTCGGCAAACACTGCCAGCGCAGCGTCGATGAGTTGTTCGCGGCGAAATTGGGCCTGCTGCCGGCGGGTTCCTGCCGCGACGTTCATTGAACAGTCATTGAACCACATTCGGACGTGGGCGTCAACTTTCGTCATTCCGTGCCAACTCCAAAACAGGCCGATCTGAACCGGAACGCTGGCCAGTTGGCGTGGACCGCCCAGCTGCTCGCCGGCACCCAGCAACGAGCACGTCATCACGAACGCGGCGATCTTCTGGCTCACCAAGTACGGGTGCGTCGGCCAATCGCTCCTATTACGAGCACGAGCACGCCGAGCACCCGCCCGAGCCGACCACCGCCCGAGGGCCCTGGCTAGCTTCGCCAACGACTTCCGTCCCGCGCGGCGCTTGGCCGAGCGCGACCGTACGAACATCGTCTCCTGGAACGAATACCGACGACATCTGTCAGTTCTTCCGTCGCCTCCGATAGCGCCTGACTCAGTGGTAAATAGGCAAGTCCCGGCTTGCATGCAAGCCGGGACTTGCCTATTATCTGAGCGTGGCCGACGTGTACAGCGCCATTGCCGATCCGACCCGGCGGGCGATTCTTGATGAGCTCACCGACAGGGATGGACAGACGCTCTTCGAGATCTGCTCGCGGCTGATCATGAAGCATGGCCTGAGCTCGACGCGGCAGGCGATCTCGCAGCATCTCGACGTGCTCGAGTCGGCGGGGCTCGTCACCAGCAGGCGCGAGGGCAGGTACAAGTTCCACTTCTTCAACCCCGCGCCGCTGCACCGCATCGTGGAGCGTTGGCCCACCAAGAACGAGGAGGAATTGGTATGAGAATCACCGTGACGAGCGTGTTGGTCGACGATCAGCAGAAGGCGCTCGAGTTCTACACGCAACGGCTCGGGTTCGTGAAGAAGCGGGACATCCCGCTCGGCGACGCGCGCTGGCTAACGGTCGTTTCACCTGAAGATCCAGACGGAACCGAGCTGCTCCTCGAGCCCGACGGGCACCCCGCAGCCAAGCCTTTCAAGGAGGCGCTCGTTGCCGACGGCATTCCGTTCACCTCCTTCACGGTCCAGGACGTACGGGCCGAGTTCGAACGGCTCAACGGCCTCGGCGTTCGCTTCACCCAAGAGCCGACCGAGATGGGCCCAGTCACGACGGCCGTATTCGACGACACATGCGGCAATCTCATCCAGATGGCCACCGCAGCCTGACGTCAGGTCAGGCCGCGTGGCGCAGCAGCAGGCAATGGCGGATGTTGAAGCGGCGCATGGCGTCCACCAGCATGCGACTGAAGGCCGTGCCGGCCGGCCTCAGCGTCGAGCACCTCGGGTTGCGCCATCGCATAGTCGCGACCCTTCCAGCGGACGACGCACCCGCCGGCGGCGCGGATGTTTCGACACCAGGTCGGTCGTCTCGCCCCGCGGCATCGGCGATGAACCCGCTCTCGGTGGTCGGATGCCCACGGGCGTGCGGAAGGCCTTGCCCAATCGACGCCGCGATCCGAGATGACGCCGTACAGCGGCATGGAGCGCGTGCTGGCCAACGGCAGGACGGCGCGAGTGAACACGCGCGCGAGGCTCAGGTCTCGGACTTTAGTCGTAGGTTCGCCAAGGTCCGCAACTTCTACGCGGAGAGCACGCTATGTCACCCGGTCTGGCAGGCGAGCGACGTCCGACCCGCTGACACGGAACTGATCATTACGTGAGTGGATCAGGTGCGGGACTCACGAGACGACGTCCACTACCAGAAGCAGCCCGCGCGCTGAACTGAACACCGGACAAGCGTCCCCTCCGGCGGCGATGCTGGAGCTGTGCAACTCCGAAATACGCCGAGGGGAGGGGACGCAGTGTGAAGTCTCCGAGGGGAGCACATGGAGAAGCGGAAGCCGGAGCGGGCTGACGAGGGATGATGCAGTCGCCGCGGGCGATGCACCGCGATGTAGGCATCGAAAGGGCTGGAACTGCGCCCGCAAAAAGCCAGTGACTCGAGCGATGGGTGGCGCAACCCGGGGTGTGGCACGGTGCAAGGGTGCGAAGCCAGCCGGTCAACAACTGGTTTGCGGCTTGCTCGGTGGCCCGTTCAGTTGCCAGCGATGGTGACGCTGCGCACGGTCGCCGCCGCGTCCACGACATCCGCCAAGCGCGCGCCCGGGCGCGTCTGGATCAGGAGGGCCGCTTCGGGCTCAAACAGAAGCGCTAACCCGACGAACCCGTTGCGCAGGTACATCAGCCTTGCACTCTGAGCACCGGCCAGTCGTTCATGCTCGACTAGCTCGTCGCACCAGCCACTCGCGGGCGAGGCGACAAATGCCGCTTCCAGGCTCACGTCACCTGTAACCGGCAGGCGGAGCTGCCGCAGGTACAGCCGCGGACTAGCCGGCTTCGCCGCCAGGAAACAGTCGCGGCGCTCGAAGGTTGCCGCCCAGTCGTGCTGCGGCTCGTCGACGAGTGGCTCCCGCGGGGCGAGCCAGCGCTCGAAGCGCGGCAGCCATAACCGCCGCAGTCGGGCTGCCAAGCAGGCTGCGATGAATCGGTCATACGCTGGGGCCGCGCGCACCTGGCGGTCGATCAACGCCTGGCAGCGTCGCTGTCCGTCGGTCTCGTCGTGCTCAGCCCAGTACCAGCCAACCTGGCGCGCTTCGGATCGCTGGCGGATCGCTTCGAGCACGGATGCGACCGGGCCACTTGGACGAAATGCCGGTACGTCGCGTACGCCGAAGTCGCTCAGGTCAGCATGATCGCTGACCACCGCTACCCGTCCGCCGCTTGGGACAGCGGTGAGTCCGTCGGCGGCCGCTGAAAATTCGGCGAGGCGCACCTGCTCGGGCGCGGTGGGCGCGTCCAGCGTCCAGGCGCGCTCGGCGATGGTCGTACCATCGCGACGCAGGACCCATGCCGCGGCGCAAGCCTCGGGCGTGCAGCCGCCGTCGGTGTACAGCACCAGCCCGGATTCCTGTCCAGACCAGCGCAGTGGGGCCAGGCTGTCGTAGGCGCGGCTGAGGCAGGTGGCGACTAGCGCTTCCAACTCGCCCAGGGCGTAACGCGCCCAGATGCGCCGGGCGGCGGCCAGTTGCGCCAGGTGATACTGCGGACTCGCAGATGGAAACGCGGCGCCTTCGACCAGGTAGCGCAGGCTGGTCGGGGCAATCACTTCGACCGCCGCGGCGACCGGGATGGCTTCGAGCGCGGCGATCAGCGCCGGCACGCACTCCGATTGCACGACCTGCGGCTGGCTGGGACTGCGGCCCTGTAGCCAGCATGGCTCACCGGCAGTGGGCGACTCCAGGCGGGCGGCCCAGGCGACGACACCGCTGGCGCGACAGGCCGCAACAGCGACGCGCCACGCCGATGGCCAGTCCGCTGGTCGGTCGAGCAACGGCTGCAGACTGGTCGGCACCGAGATTGCGGTGCGGGGCACGCTGTTGGATCATGGCACGCCGCTGGGCGGTCGGTACACCACGCGTAGGGAACGTGGCTGCGCGGAATTGATTCGCGTGGGACCTGAGTAGAGCATCGGCGCAGTGGGAGCATTCCAGCTTACTCTCAGTGTGTGCCCGCGAATCTTCCGCCGGACTACTACGCAGCCGAGAGCGCGTTTCGCGCGGCCACCACCCCGCAGGCCAGGCTCGAAGCGCTCGAGCGCATGCTGGCGGTCATGCCGCACCACAAGGGCACCGATCACCTCCGTGCGGAGCTGCGTACGCGCATGGCCAAAGTTGGCCAGGAGCTCAGCCGTCAGCACGCCGGTTCGCATACAGACCTGTACGCTGTACATCGCGGGGGTGCCGGTCAGGTGGCCCTGGTCGGGCTACCCAACTCAGGCAAGTCCAGCCTGCTGTACGCGCTCACAGGAGCCTCCGCTCGGGTCGGCGAGTACGCGTTCACGACCCAGTTGCCCCAACCGGCGATGATGCCGTTCGAGGACATTCAGGTGCAGCTCGTAGACCTGCCAGCAGTGTCGCCCGGCGCGACGCCCGCCTGGCTGCGGGGCGTCGTGCGCGGGGCAGACCTGCTTCTCCTACTGCTGGATCTCGACACGGACCCGACGGCCGACCTCGAGTCAGTGCGGTCTGAGCTCGCGGCCTTGCACGTCATGCCATGCGCTCCGGGGCGGGCGACAAGAGAACAGCAGACGCTGGAAACCCGCCCCGCTCTCGTGGTTGGAACAAAGCTCGACCTGCCGGCTGCGGACGACGGGGCGGAGTTGCTCCGCCTCGAAATGCAGGAGGACCTGCCGCTGCTGCTCACATCGGCGCAATCCGGCGCCGGACTCGACACGCTGCGCCAGCGCATCGTTGAGGCGCTAAACGTGGTCCGCGTTTATGCCAAACCACCCGGCCGGCCACCGGACCTGAATCGACCATTCGTATTGCCGCAGGGCGCGACCGTCGAGGACCTGGCTGATGCCGTCCACCATGAGCTTCGGCAGAAGCTCCAGTACGCTGTCCGCTGGCCAACAGGCGCTGCTCCTCTGCGCGTCGCACACGGCTACGAGCTGCGCGACCGCGACATCATCGAACTCCATGCCAGCTAATCCATGCGTGCCAGAATTCCGCGGACCCGGGGAAACCCGCGACGAGCGCCCGCCGCCGCTTTTATTGGTGTGAGCGGTAAAAAGAAGCGACGGTTTGCATGTCTTGGATGTAAACGACGCCAACCATGTATCAGATGCGTTCGGAGAGCATGAATCGATGTCCTTCGGGAGACCGCAATGCCATCTCGCGGCGACCCCAGGGCAGCCGCGGTGAGGTTATGCTGCAGGTCGGCGACAGCATTGACGTATATGCAGACGGCGTCCAGGAACCAGATCTCTTTCTCAGTACCGCGTCAATGGGCTGACCCGCGCCCAACCCTGCCCACGATCCGAGGCCACTCGTTTTCCCCAGGGCCCACTCGGTGCTCGAAATTGTGTTCTAGCTCTCCGGCACGAATCTGGCCGGCCAAAGAGCGTCCAACGCGAGCGTCATGTTCCAGCCGTAGTCTCCAAGGCGTACTCGCTTATGGGCGGCCTCGACCACCTGGGGCCCAACTGCAACGCGTCGGCTGACTTTGTATAGTTCCGGCATGTTGAATTTCAACTCGGTTCTGATTGGATCAACTCAGCCCAAAGTTTTGGCTGCTTTCTACGAAAAGGTGTTTGCTAAGGCGCCTGAATTCGTAGATGGAGAGTACTCAGGTTGGCAAATAGGTAGTGCCTATTTGACAGTTGGCCCTCACTCTGAACTGACGGGACCTGCGAAAGAGCCTCAACGCATACTGCTCAACTTTGAAACACGTCAGGTTGAGGAAGAGTTTGACCGTATCAAGTCGGCCGGTGCAACTGTTGCAAAGGAGCCGTATGAAATAGGAGGCGGCTGGATTGCAACACTGGCCGATCCAGACGGAAACTACTTTCAACTAATGACTCCCATGACACCTTGAATATAGCTTCGACGTTTTCTCTTCGCTGTGCTCGATTCCTCCTCCTGGGTCTGTTGGATACCCAGCGGGCGAGTGTGTCGGACGGGTCAACTTTCATGCGCTCACCCGGGCGGAGGGAACCGGCCGCGACCTCGAGCGTCGCCACTTCAGCGTCGAAGCACGGAACGCCCGACCGTCAAATGGCATTGTGAGAATGGGTCCGTCGGTGACGGCGTGCGCCTCGGCGGCGAGCACTTCGGTCCCCCCGAAGGCGAGCAGTACGCTCGCGCCGCGCAGGAAGAGGGCCGGGTCGCCGATCTGACGAGCCAATGCGACGGCGCCTTCGAGGTCGGCGAGCGCTTCTGCCGTTCGGTCCGTGGCCACCAGCGCCGACGCCGCGGGTCGTCAGGCCGATGGCCTCGTAGTTGACGTCTGAACTCGGGATGGACGATCTCGGTGCTCCCATCATTGGTGCCTTCCTTGAGCATCTGGAGCAGGGCCGAGGCGACACCGTCCGCACCCGGAACGCGCGCCTGGCAGCGCTTCACTCCTTCTTCCGGTTCGCGTCAATCCGCCACCCTGAGCATGCCGCGCTGATCCAACGAGTGCTGGCGATTCCACTCAAGCGTCGTTACGCAGGCGATTCGCCCTGCTGAATCTTTGACGCCTGCAACGCTGCCGGCAAGTTCCAGCAAGTAGACCCCTGCCAGGATTGCCGTCAACGCCGTCCGCGGCTCGCGAAAACCTGGGTGTCTCACGAAAACCTGCGGCATGATCATGGACTGATGGAATCTCGCGTTGCGCTCATCGTCGGGGCTGGAATCGGCGGCCTTGCCGCCGGGGTCGCGTTGCAGCGGGCAGGGTGGAGCGTGCGTATCTTCGAGCGCGCGGCGCACCCGCGCGAACTAGGCTTTGCTTTGCTGTTGGCTCCCAACGCGGTCGTATCACTCGAGCGGCTCGGACTGGCCGAGCGGGTAGTCGAGCAGGGCTGCCGGATGGACGCCGGCGATATCCGTGGGACAAACGGACGGCTACTCCGCCGCTTCGACATGGGTCGTGTGCGCCACTTGTTGCCGCAGCCGGCAGTCGTCGTGTTGCGTCCGGCCCTGCACGGCGTCTTGCTGGACGCCGTCGGAAAGCAGCATCTCCGATTGGCGAGCGAGGCGCGGGGGTTTTCCTTTCAGGACGGTAAGCCAGTGGTGCACCTGGCAAACGGCGAACGGGCCGAAGGCGATGTGTTGATTGGCGCCGACGGCGTCGCGTCCGTGATCCGCCGTGGCCTGCATCCCCACGAACCGCCGCCACGGCGCAGTGGCCTATGGGCCGTACGCGGGGTGGCCCAAGACCTCGCGCCGCGCGTTGTCGGTCCGATCGGAGCACAGTACTTCGGACGTGGCACGGAGGCCGGTCTGGCCCGGGCTGGCGAGAACGCCGTCTACTGGTACATCTCCGTCCGGGCGGACCAGCTCGACGGCTCGCGTGATGCCGAAGCAATTGCGCGGCGCTGTTCGGATCAATTCGACGCTGGCTTTCAGTCCGCCGTCTCCGCCACGAGGCGCGAAGACATGCGCCTCGACGAGCTGCTCGATCGCGATCCGATCGCCACCTGGGGACGCGGCCGCGTGACGCTACTGGGCGATGCGGCCCACCCGATGCTGCCGCACGCGGGCCAAGGCGCCGCGCAGGCGCTCGAAGATGCCGTGGCGCTTGGCCACGTATTGGCAGGCGCGGTCGACGTTGAGCGCGCCCTGCGGCGGTACGAGCATGTGCGCGCCAGGCGCACGCGCGGCATCGTGCACCTTGCGCAGAGGTAGCGCCAGCGATTCGAGCAATGCCCGGCGATGCATCCGCGGGGTTGGCTGGCGCGTCCGAGTCGAAGACCCGGTCGACCTGGCCTGCCAAGCCGTCGCCGACGGCTTCGACCAGCTTGCCGCCGATCGGGCCGAGCACGCGGCCGCTCACGGCGCTTGCCGGGCCACAGGAGGACTTCTACTCGTCCGAGGTGAGCAGGGCGCTCATCGAGATGGTTGTCGACCGGATTGCAACCTGGACGTCTTGAGGCAACCGCGCCGCGCTGGTACTGTAGCCGTTCGATCTGCGTCCGCCCTGGTCGCGGTTTGCCTGAGAAGGGATTCTGCTTGTGATGCTCGTTGCCCCCAGTCACCTCGTGCGAGGTCGCTACCCACTCGGCGTGCTCGTCATGACCCTGGTTGTTTCCCTGGGCATCAGTCCACGGTCGGCGTGGGCACAAGCAGCGCCGGAGCTTATCATCTCGGAGTACATCGAAGGCTCGAGCAACAACAAGGCGATCGAGATCTACAACGGCACTGGCGCGGCCGTGGACCTCACCGCTGGTAGCTACAACCTGCAGATGTTCTTCAACGGCAGCGCCAGTGCCGGACTGACCATCAATCTTACCGGCACCGTTGCCGCCGACGATGTCTTCGTCATCGCCCAGGCCAGCGCCAACAGCACCATCCTGGCTCAGGCAGATCAGACGAACGGGGCGGGTTGGTTCAACGGGGATGACGCGGTGGTGTTGCGCAAGGGCACCACGATTATCGATTCGATCGGCCAGGTTGGCTTCGATCCTGGCACCGAGTGGGGTACCGGCCTCGTTAGCACGGCGGATAATACGCTGCGCAGAAGGTCGAGCGTCAGCGCGGGCGACACCAACCCGAGCGACTCGTTCGACCCGGCACTCGAGTGGGATGGCTTCGCCGTAGATACGTTCGGCGGGCTGGGTGCGCTGGGCGACGTCGCGCCATTTGTGATCGCGACCGCGCCGGCGCCAAACGCGACGAGTGTGGCACTGGATGCGACGATCACGGTGACCTTCAGCGAGCCCGTAAGCGTTATCGGTAGCTGGTTCACCGTTGCATGCGCGAACAGCGGCTCGCACACCGCAACCGTTAGTGGCGGGCCCACGAGTTTTACGCTGGACTCGTCGACGGATTTTGCGTCGGCTGAGTCGTGCACGGTGACAGTGCTCGCGGCCCAGGTGGCCGACGAGGACACTGCCGACCCGCCGGACAACATGGCGGTAAATCACTCCTGGACTTTTAGCGCGGTCACGGTGGATCCTTGCGTGCAGACCTTCACGCCGATCTACAGTGTGCAGGGCAGTGGTACGGTCAACACCTTCAACGGCAGCACTGTCATGACCCGTGGTGTTGTCAGCGGGGATTTCCAGGGTGGCGCGAAACTCAGCGGGTTCTTCCTCGAGGATCCGATTGGCGACGGCAACATCCTGACGTCAGATGGCATCTTCGTTTTTGTGCCGGCGGCCAATCCGTTGTCGTCGGTAGATGTCACTGTCGGCGAGGTGGTGCGGGTCACCGGTCGCGCCACGGAATTCAACACATTGACCGAGATCGACAGCGTTACTGCCATCGACAAGTGCGGTCTTGCCTCGTCGCCCGTTGCGCCCGCCGTTGTCGACCTGCCGGAGCTCGCCAACGGTGACCTGGAGCGGTACGAGGGCATGCTGGTGACACTGCCGGAGACGCTCACCGTTGACCAGACCTTCTTCCAGGGTCGCTTCGGGCAGGTGACGCTGTCGTCTGACGGCCGCTTGTTCAACCCGACCGGACTATTCCGACCCGATACCCAACAGCGTGTGGACCTCACGGACGAAAACGCCAGGCGCCTCCTGGTGCTCGACGACGGCACGAGCGCGCAGAACCCAAATCCCATTCCGTACATTGGCCAGGACAACACGCTCCGCGCGGGCGACACGCTCAGCAATCTGACCGGCGTGCTGGACTGGGGCTCGATCTCGTCCGACGCGAACATCCGCGACTACCGGCTGCATCCAACCATCGCACCCACGTTTACTCGCAACAACCCGCGTCCGGCGACGCCGGAGGCAGTGGGGGGCACGCTCAAGGTCGCCAGTGCGAACGTGCTCAACTACTTCACGACGATCGACCAGGCGGGTGCGCAGTGCTTCCCAACCCTCACGCGCAACGATTGCCGTGGTGCTGACAGCGAGCTCGAGCTGGAGCGCCAACGCAACAAGATTGTGGCGTCACTGCAAACCATCAATGCCGACGTTGTCGGGCTGATGGAGATCGAGAACGACAACGGCGTGAGCACGAAGACCGTCAAAGCCGTTCAGGACCTCGCGGGCGCGCTCAACGCGGCCATGGGCCCAGGCACCTACGATTGGGTCCGCGAGCCGGCGCCTGGTGGCGACGCAATCAAGGTCGCCATGCTGTACAAGCCCAGTCGCGTGACGCCGGTGGGTGCCGCCCTGAACTACCAGGTCAGCGACGCGGTGTACGGTCCAGCGTTGTTCGATCGTCCGCCGCTCGCGCAGACGTTCTTTGCCAACGCGAACGGTGGCATTCTGTCCGTGGTCGTGAACCACTTCAAATCCAAGAGCAGTTGCCCGACCAGCGGACCAGACACCGACCAGGGTGATGGCCAGGGCTGCTGGAACGCCAAGCGCGTGCGTCAAGCCGAGGAGCTGCGCGGGTTTATCGCGGTGCTCAAGGCCAGCGCTGCCGATGACGACGTCCTGATTATCGGCGATCTCAACTCGTACGGCAAAGAGGACCCGATCGATACGCTGACCACGGCAGGCCTCGTCAACCAGATCGAACGCTTCGTGGCGAACCCGTACTCGTTCATTTTTGATGGCCAGTCCGGCTACCTGGACCATGCGCTCACCACTCAAGCCATGGGTAATCAGGTCACCGGTGTAACGGAGTGGCACATCAATGCCGACGAGCCGTCGGTGATCGACTACAACACGGAGTTCAAGCCGCAGGACCTCTTCGCGCCCACGCCATACCGCTCGTCGGACCACGATCCGGTGATCATCGGATTGCAGTTGAGCGGTATCACGTTCGCGAGTCTGTGTGATCTGACCACGTTGTACTCTGACAACGTCGGCGTGGCGAAGGCCCTGTGCTCGCTGCTCCAGGCCGCCCAGACGGCCGTGGCGCATGGGAACCTGCAGGCCAAGGCCGGTGCGGTGCGGGCCTATATCAGCGCTGTGCAGGCCCAGAGCGGCAAAGCCTTGACGGAAACCGAGGCAGGCACCCTGATCGCTCTGGCGACTCGCCTCTAGCGCCACGGCAAGCGTCGGCCAGTGTTTGCTGGCCGCGACTCTACCCAGATTGGCTTGAAGGGGGCCGAGCCCCCTTTATGGCCAGCCGCGCTCGTCGAGCGGTGTGACGACCACCTCGTTCAGCACCAGTGTGGGCGGCGCGGAGCAATCCAGACGATGACCTCCGCGACCTGCTCCGGCGGCAGCGCTTCCGTCGGCGCTGCCTGACACGCGGGCGCGTCCGAAGGGCTCGAGCGCGAACGCGCACGACAAGTTGGATTACACTCTAGGGGCCGCTGCGGCACGCGTACCTGCACGGATTGCGGCCTGGCGAAGTCGCTGACCGACTTCACGCGGAACAAGGGCACACCGTGGACGCACTCGAGCTGCAAATCCGCCACACACGACGGGGCATCGTCACCCTCGACGGCATTTGTCTGCGTGGCAGACGACCGCGATCCGATCGCTACGCGACAGCCAAGCGGGACCGATATCGCCGTGGTTGGCCCACTTCTCTCACTGTGAAGGAGGATGACCAGTTTGAGAAGCGGCCGGCCCTGAGCGATGACTGTGTCTCGCGGCACGCTATGCCAGTGCAGTCATGTTCGTAATGCAAATGTACCGTTGTGCACGCAATAAAGCGCTTCCAGTGGCATGCCCGATGCGTTGTTGCGACATAGGAGATACCTCGACACGTGGACGGAGAACTCAAGCTCGTTGGAACACCCGACGAGTTGGCCGAACTGGTCGGCATACTGGTTCGCGAGTGCGGGTGTGGATGCTCGTTTCGCGACTGCGAATTGGTGAGCGCCATGCCTGACTGTGCCGCGATGCGTGGGCTGCGCGACCAACGATTCATCCTGGGCATGCTGTTCGCTCGGCGCCTGCGAGCTCAACTGGAGGCTGAGGAACGAACGCGTACGCGGTTGCTGCCCAAAGCCCGCCAGAGGTAGTCCTGCGGGGCAGCCATGGACTAGCTCTGAGGTCGCAAACCGATGGCCTCCTGCTTGCGCAGCACCCGCGGGGCCAGCGCTGCGGCAGCGTTCTTGGGACGGGGGAGTTCATTTTTGGATGGCACTGTCCGTGACCAGATGGTGCGATTGGATGGTGGCTATCCGGTCTCCGAGTTGCCTCGCCCAGCCTTTGGGCTCAAGGCAACGACGCAGTCGATTCTGTTGAGTGCGTGCTGCACATGCTGCGTGCACAGGCCGCGGCCTGTTCGATTTCATAAGCTGCTGACCTGAACGCGGCCGCTGACTCTTCGTCGTGCTTCAGTCGGGCGACCTCCTCACAAATTCGTGCGGACTCGCTCAGTCGCGGATCGATGCCCTCGCCCGCCATATCCCGCGCACGTTGCACTAGCTATTGCTGAGTAATCACCAGATTTGTGAAGTGACCCTCCACCGGTGTCTCGAGCGGACTCGTCAGCGCCGGTGACCCGCCGGTGACCCGTCCGGCTCGAGCAGGACGCGCCCCGCCTTGGAGGTCGAGGCGCTGAGTGGCCGTGGCCACTCGAATCGCGAGATCGCCGAGACGGAAGTCTGCCCGTCAGGACCGACCTGGCACGAGGTAGAAAAAGTAGTTGGTTCCCGCGACGGGGAGCCAACCGACGTCGCCAGTTTGTGCCGGCCAGCTGTAAGCAACGACCGCGCGCACGTCCTGAGCGAGCAGCAATTGCTGCACGGCGCTCCGTGCTTCCGCGTCGGCGTCCAGGATTGCCGTGCCGTCATAGCCGCTGACTTCTGCCACGATCGATACGCGTGCGAGGCGCGCCCAATAGGCATTGAATGCTCGGTTGCCGCTGGCGACAGGATCGCCCGGCTGAATGCCGGCGGAGCGCAACGCGTTAGCCACTTGCGCCTGGTCATCGGGCGCCAGGAGCTGGCCATGCACTACTTGCGAGAGCGCGGAGTCGGCGAGTTCGGACGTCGTCGAGCGGATCTGGAGCAACAGTGAAAGCACAAGGACCATACAGAACGGGCCGGCCAGCGCAGCACTCCAGCCCTTCTTCGGCAGCCGCACCATCGTCAGTAGACCCAGTGTCAGAAGCACCAGGAACGGTGCGACGTAGCGCTCTTCCACGAGCACGAGTGCGTACATGACAAATGCGGCAATGGCCGGTGTGAGCAATGCGATCCAGGACTCCGCGGCAAGCAGCCTGAACCCGGGACGTGCAGCAAGCAGGATGGCGAGTCCCGCCAACGGGACGCGCAGGTCGACCGCCAGGCGGTCGTAGACGATCAGTGCATCGCCGATCGCGCGCAGCTGCCCGCTCCATGTAAATGCTGGCCTCGCGCCGGCGAACCAGTACTCCGGCGCGTACCACGCGGAGTACGTGACCAGGAAAGGGCTATCGAAGGTAAAGATCGCCGGTCTCTCCAGTAGCAACGTGCTGTGGTGGAGCGGCTGACCGATGCTGCCCGGACCACCTTGCCAGTGGACAAACGGCGCCCCGTCGATCCGCCACAAGTAGTTGAGCATCGCGCTATCGCTCAGAGTCGGCCGTCCGTTAGCCACTGACAAAACGAGGACGAACGGTACGGCCACCGCCGCCAGGGTGATCGCGGCGGCCGTCAGGTGCGCGATCCGTCTGGTCTGATCCTTGACGACCAGCGCGCTCGCCGCCAGAAACACTGCCGCGAGCGGCAGCATCGGTGCCTTGGCGAAGTACCCGAGCCCGAGTAGGCCGCCAAGCAGAGCCGAGCCACGCCAGCTCGGCTGCCGCCGCGTTCGAAGGATTACCCCGCAGGTCGCGTAAACGACTGCCGATGCGAGCAGGTCCGGCGTGACCAGACTGACCGGCATGTACTGCAATGTGCACCACAGGAATACTCCGTACCCGAGCGATATCGTGGCCCATTCGGGTAAGGGAAGATGCGGGGTGCGTGCGCCTTCGTTGTGGGCAGATGCCAGGACCTCATGAATGAGGAACGTAAACGCGCCCAATGCCAGGCAATAGATGAACAGGTTGACAAGGTGGACGAGCGGGAACTCCACACTCGGCGACGGCTGGACGAGGCGCAGCACTGCGCCCAGGATCCAGGCGTATAGCGGACTCCAGTGGCTCCGGAGAGCCGTCGCCCAATCGCCTCGGAGGTATGCGTCGCCCATGTCAAGGTAGGCAATGCCGTCCGGGTTCATGCTGGTGCGGAAGTAAACGGCCTGCAGTGAGCCGAGCAAGCCCGCCAGCATCAGCCACGCGGCTGTCAAGTGGCGCGTACCGGTCCAGCTCCGCATGCGTGGACGGTAGCTCATCTGCCCGCTGTGTTGGGTAGCCAACGTATTTGAGAATCAGGGCTGCTTCACTCAGTGGAGGATTTTGAAAGTGGAGAGACCCTGGTAGACCAGATTGTTGATGGTGCGGCAGAGGCGCGCCAGGGCCAAGCACACTGAGTCGGGGCGACGAAGCACCAGTCCACGCGTGGTTACCGAAACGCCCGATCACCCTATCGTACGTCGCGTGATCAGCTCAACCGCGTGGTGCGCCGTGGCACTTGGACGTAGCGTCAGGTCGTTGAATAGTGCGCCAACTCAGGACAGAATCTCGCATTGAGCAGGAGGAACATATGGACGCGATGACTTTAGGTCGCAGCAACCTCCAGGTGCCGCCGCTCGGCGTAGGAGCGATGACCTGGGGTGAGGCGAGGGGGTTGGCGCGGCTCCATCCGTCCAAGCTCGCCTACGGGGGCGCGCACGGCTTCGTCGAGGAGAAGGCCGCGTTCGAGGCGAGCCTGGCGGCAGGTGTGACCCTGTTCGACACGGCAGCCATGTACGGCGGCGGCGGCTCCGAGCGACGGCTGGGGGAGCTCGCACGCGGTAAACAGGCGATCCTCGCAACAAAATTCCCTTCCGGGTTCCTGGCGCGAGCGGAAAGCATGCCTCGGGATCTGGACGCGAGCATCGCGCGGCTGGGACGGGTCGATCTGTACCAGCACCACTTCCCATTTATGTGGGTCTCCATCTCGCGTTTGATGGATCTGCTGGCTGACGCCGTCGAGGCAGGCAAGATCAAGGCCGTCGGCGTGAGCAACTACTCGGCCGAGCAGATGCGGACCGCCCATGCCGCACTCGCCCGGCGCGGTGTTCCACTTGCCTCTAACCAGGTCGAGTATTCGCTCCTTCACCGCGAACCAGAGGTGAACGGTGTGCTGGATGCCTGTGGTGAGCTAGGTGTCACACTGATCGCGTACCAGCCGCTGGCGAGCGGGGCGCTCACCGGCAAGTACAAACCGGGCACCAGGCCGACAGGCTTGAGGCGCCTGACGCCGAATTTCCGCGGGAAAGGCCTCGAAGCGCTCGAACCGGTCATTGCATTGCTAGGAGAGATCGGCGAGCGATACACGAAGAGTCCGGCGCAAGTCGCGCTGCGCTGGCTGATCGAGAACCGGACCGTGCTACCAATCCCAGGGGCAAAGAACGGTCGCCAGGCGAGTGACAATGCTGGCGCGCTCTCGTTCAGCTTGACCGCGGACGAAATCGCCGCCCTCGATCGCGCTACGCGAGCCTGGCGACCACCCACCGGCAGATGACGCTATTGCCTGGAGCGGCGGCCCCGGCACGAACATGCTGGCCGCACTCACTCGTCGCAGTGGCCGGGTGAGAGCCGCGATGTGCAGGCGTGAGATGGCGACCAGCACCGCCCGCTCGGCACCGGGTTATGCAGGGTTTTGAGCGGCAGCGGTCAAAGCACACCACAGGCCCGCCCGCGAACCGCGTACGCGACCCGCCGACGCACTCGATGTCGATCGTGTCCTGTTCGAGGACCACTAGGGCGTCGCGCCACTCGCTGCGCTCGTAGAACCGCTGGCGGCCAACATGTATGACAACGGTATTGACAACGAACCTGTTCGGCAGCGTGCGGCCGAGGAACGAGACGCGCAGGCTGTCCATCAGAACGTCGCTTGCTCGACAAAGAACGTTGTGATCGCCGCGCGACCGTCGAACCAGGTCAGAGTTGGTGGCATGACCAGGCGGGCGTCCTCAGACAGAAGCGCGGCAAGCGCGGCGCATGATTAGGACGACGTGTGCGCTGGCAGCAAGCCTTGTCTCACCAGATGTAGACGGGGAAGGCTTCTTACGGCCGAGGCTAACAACCTGCCGTGCTGATGTGAAAACCTACCCTCCAACGTCATTGAAAAGGCTGCGGTCGGATTTGGACGATGGGACTGGAAAGCGCTAGGGTTGACCCATGGAACAGCCACTGAAAGGCACACGGGTCGCGGTCCTGATCGAGAACACGTATCAGGACCTGGAATTCTGGTACCCGACCCTTCGCCTGCGCGCCGCCGGGGCTGAGGTCCAGGTGGTAGGCGAGTCCGCCGGCAAGGCCTACTCCGGCAGCCACGGCTACCCAGCCCAGGCCGAGGTCGGCGCTAGCGACATACGGGCTGAAGACTTTGATGGTGTCGTCATCCCGGGCGGCTACGCCCCGGACAAGATGCGCCGGAACCCGGCCATGGTCGAACTGGTGCGGACGCTCGACCGCAACGGCAAGCTCGTGGCGGCCATCTGCCATGCCGGTTGGATGCTGGCAGAGGCAGACATCGTGCGTGGTCGACGCATTACCTCTGTCACAAACATCCGCACTGACCTGGTCAACGCCGGTGCGAACTGGGAAGACGCCGAGGTCGTTCTCGATCGAAACCTGGTTACTTCGCGCGAACCCAAGGACCTGCCAGCCTTTGGCGAGGCCATCATCGACACGCTCGTCACACAGAAGGCCGGTCGCGGGGAGCCCGCCCTGGCCGCGAGTCGTTAACTGCGGGCTCATAGACAAGCTGCTCACGGGTGGCGCGGATCCGGTCGGTGCCTCTGAGCGCCGCCTGGAACTGCTGGACCGCCACCCGGCCTGCTTGCGTCGGCCCGCATGTTCAAGTTGGAAGGAAGCATGCGGATCTCGCGCGACGCCGCGACATACCTCGGGAGGCGCCTCGTTTCTCGGGTCCACGATCCCGGTCTCCACAACCGGGACGCACACGAAGAGGCGGTCATGCACCCGGTCCAAGCGCATGGTGGCGCGCAACGCCTCGTGCACCCGGCGCAGGCCAGTGTGGGTAGGCCTGGCTGCCCGGCCGAGAACCACGTGTTGTGCCGCATGAAGCTGTACGCTTGCCGCCATCACTGGTGCGGCTCTGACCGACTGGTGGCGGGAAGGAGTTCGATATGCCCGATCACGCACGACTGATCCGCATTGCCAAGTACCGAGCGAACCCAGGCGTGCGCGAGGAACTGCTCGCCCGCATGGAGGAGCTTGCCACTGCGATGCGTGATCTCCAAGGTCTGTTCGGCGCCCAGGTGTGCACAATCAATGAGGCGCCCGAGTGGCTCGCATTGGTATCGCGATGGCAGGATGAGGAGGCGCTACGCCAGATAGAAGGCACACCGGCCGCACGCGTACTCGAGGAACTAGCCGGTCTGGTCGAGCAAGAAGAGATTGAGCACCTGATCTCCGTTTGACAGCCAGCGCAGCCAATTCGATCGAGAATGCGCACTTGCACCGACTGGCCAGACCAAACCCTCTCGGGATTTGACCCGAACAAGGTGAACCTAGCAGTGAACTCAACAGCGGCGCTCTCGTCTGGCGCCCGTACGAGCGCACAAGCGGCAGGGTGAGGTGGTTCACGCGCAACCCGATGTTGATGGGCTGCCTCACGCCATCCTCTTTTCGTGGTGCACCCATGCTCAGTCGCATCGTTGGCGTGCCGTCCCGGCTGAGCTCATCGAATTGGCTGTCATTCACCGTGACGGTACCTTCACCTGCCGGTCCTGGAGTGCCGCTCGGGCGAGGCGCCCCCTGACTCAGCGGACGGACCGGTATCCGGCTTCCGTGCACAAGCTCCGCCTACCAAGGGCACCATGGGCAGCCGCGTCGTCCTGGAAAGGCTACGGGACCGCTGAGGGAGTCGACCGGTACTGCCGCGAGCATTTCGCGACGACGGTGTTGCCGCGGCTCCAGGCGTTCGAGGGCTTCCTCGGCGCAGAGGTCCTCGTATGCGACTTGGACGACGAGGTCCACGTAATCGTGGCGACGGCCTGGGACGCAATGGAATCTGTAAAGCGCTTCGCAGGTGATGAGTACGAGTAAACCGTAGTCGAGCCGGTCGTGCGCGACATCCTCGAGCGCTTCCACGAACACGTCGCCCAGTTCGTCGTGGCCCTCGCCACCTGAGCTAGCCAGCGGTTGCACGACTTCGCCAAGTCGTTCTGGCCGAGCGGTTGGACGGACGTCCTCCTCGGAGGCAAGCAAGTCGCGCAGTTCGGCCCCTCGTGTCACAAAACGCCCTCGTACCTCGTCTAGTTCGCGAGACCGATAAGGAGCATCCCCATGAAAACGTACGTGGTTCGTGGAGTGCCAACGGCCGCGGCAGAATGGAACAAGGCGGCGTTCAGCCCCACGAATCTGCAGTGGCTGCGCAGCGGCGCCTTCTGGGTGGCGACGGTGCTCAGCGCCTGGGAGCAGATCGCCGGCTCGTTCTGGTTCCTGTTGCAGATCGAGTACGTCCGCTCGCTCTTCACGCACCTGCGCTTACCGTTCTACATGCTGCCGATCCTCGGCATCTGGAGAGGACTGTGCGGTGTGGCGCTGCTCGCGCCGGGCTTTCCAAGGCTGAAGGAGTGGGCTTACGCCGGCGCGTTCTTCGAATACTCGGGCGCGGTTGCCTCGCACGTCCTGGTTGGCGACGGCGCCGATCGGTGGACAGTACCAGGCGCTTTCGGTCTGATCTCGCTCGTCTCGTGGGCGCTGCGGCCGGCGGGCTGGCGACTGGACTCGAGGGTCGGTTCGCCCGCGCCGACCGCAAGGGCCTGGACCGCGTCCATCGCCGCCACGATCGTGCTGCTGGTCCTCGGCTATTTCTCCAAGCGGTTCGCCCCGCCGCCATACCCGGCTTGACCTTTGGGCAGCTGAGTTCGCTGTGAGCATCGAGCAGACCTTCGAAGCGCACCGTGGCTACCTCTTCTCCCTCGCCTATCGCCTGCTTGGAGCGGTGGGCGATGCCGAGGATGCCGTCCAGGACACATACCTGCGCTACGCCCAGACCATCCCTGCCGAGGTCAAGAACCTGCGCGCCTACCTGGCGGCCATCACCGTGCGCCTCTCAATGGACCAGCTGCGCTCGGCCCGGGCCCGCCGTGAGGTGTACGTGGGGCCCTGGCTGCCGGAGCCGCTCGCCACTGCCGACCGCTCCGATCTGACCGAGACCGCGATCATGCGCGAGAGCCTGTCGCTGGCGTTTCTCTACATGCTCGAGAGCCTCGCTCCATTGGAACGCGTCGTGTTCGTGCTGCGGGAGGTGTTCGACTACGACTACCGCGAGATCGCGCAGATGGTCGAGAAGAGCGAGCCCAACTGCCGCCAGGTGTTCCATCGCGCCCGGCAGCATCTGATCGAGCGCCAGGCCCGGTTCTCAGCCAGCGACGATCAGCGACGCGAAGTAACGCAGATGTTTGTTCGCGCTGCCTCTACCGGTGACGTCCAGCCGCTCGTGCAACTGCTTGCCGAGGACGTCGTCTTCGTCGGCGACACTGGCGGCAAGGTCCGCGGCGCCAGCCTGCACCCCGTTCGCGGTGCTGGCAACGTCGCCCGTGGCATGAGCGCCTACCTGCCCCTTCCGCCCGACACGGTGTGTGGCGTCGAAGAGATCAACGGTCAGCCGGCTTTCGTGGCGACCAGGGGAGGCGAGCTGTACGCGGTCGGGGTGTTCGAGGTCGAGGATGGGCGGATCACGGCTATGTTGTCGGTGGTCAACCCCGACAAGCTCCGCAGCCTGGGCGGACAGCTGCGCGTGCGGCAGCAGCCGTCCGCGACGGACTCGCCGCCGTGAACCGCACCGCGCCACGATCATCCCCATGGTGCCGTCCACGGGCACGCGTCCGAGCCATCAGCGAAACGACATTCGTGACGAGCTGGAACGGTTCCTGCCAGACACAATTCCGCATGCGAACTAGCAGACGCGCCCAGTCCCAGCAGCCGGACGGTCGACTGCGCCGCACAATCGGCGCCATCGCTGATCGGCCCGGCCGATCGATCAACCAATCGGCCGTGCGGAGGTAGGGGTGTCGCTGTACGACGTCTCGCGCTACCTGCAGGTCGTGGGGGCGATGGGGCTCTTCCTCAGCCTCGGGCTGGAGTGGACCGGCCTCGCCCGGCTGCGCGAGACCGCGACCGCGGAGCAGGCCCGCGCCTGGTTCTTGCTGCTCGCGGTCGGGCGCCGCATCGGCCCCGCGACGCTCGCGGCGATCCTGCTCCCCGGCCTGTACCTGGCCTGGGAGGTGTGGGGTTTCGTCGGGTGGATCAACGTGGCCCTCGGTGCCGTGGTACTGATGGCGGCGCTTGCCGCCTACAACGGCATCCGTCTGTCGAACATCGAGAAGGAGGTCGGCGACGCAACCGGTCCGCTGCCGGCCCCGTTCCTTGCCCGCCTCAGCAACCCCTTGTTCCGGGTCTCGCTCCGCTCGCGGGTGGGGATCGTCCTGGGCATCGTCTACCTGATGACCGGCAAGCCGGACCTCGTCGGCTCCCTGCTGACCATCGGGATCGCATTCGCCGCCGGACTGGTCTGGGCGCTACCGGCGTGGATGCGCCGCGGGCCGCAGGAGCGGTTCGCGTGAGCTGGCACCGACGATTTCTGGCCGTCGCCGCGCTGGCGGCGGGCCTCACCCTCGCCGCCTGCGCCAGCGGGTCGGCGACAACCGGCAGCCCCGGCGCGGCCGACGCGCAGCGGCTGACCGTCCGCGCGAGCGACGCGTTCCGGTTCGAGCCGTCCTCGATCACGGCGCGCGCCGGCCAGCCCGTCGAGCTGACGCTGCAGAACGACGGGCAGATCTCGCACGACTTCACGCTGACGAGGGCACGACGAAGCCCGTCAAGCCGCTGGCGGCCGGCCGGCAGACCGCCACCGCCACGTTCACCGTGGATCGGCCGGGCACCTACCGCTTCGTCTGCTCGCAGCCGGCCCGCGCCGAGGCTGGCCAGGTCGGCGTGCTGACGGTGGAGTAGCGCCGCCGGTCACCGTCCGAAGGGAGAAGCTCCATGGCAACAGCGCGAACCGAGGATCTCAGCACCGCCACGCGCGAGACCGGCATCGCACCGCGCGAGATCCCGCGGGACCTGGTGCCCGCGATCGCGGTCTCGGGACTGATGGCCGTCGCTTCCCTGATCCTCAACCGGACCAACCCGTTGGCCGGATTGAAGGCGGCCCGCTTCCTCAACCTGCTGCTCGGCTCGCTGCTGACCGGCAACGGCGTCGGGAGCGAGCGCTTCGTCCACCCGGCGCTGCGCCTGCTCCAGCCGCGCTCCTACCTGGAAGCCGAGCAGGCGATCACGCGCCGCTACCCCGGCACGATGCTGGCGGCGATGCCGGCATCCATCGCCTCGGGCCTCCTGGTGCTCGCGCTCACGCCGCGCCGCAGCCG
>WNGF01005332.1_pt1 | contig 27362 bp, 27 predicted proteins | sample 5400641 | NCBI WGS metagenome assembly WNGF01 (sample SAMN13153371, study PRJNA577476) | soil metagenome | isolation source: 80 cm soil or saprolite under grassland replicate 2 | place: USA:California | collected 2016-06-15 | reverse complement strand
ATGGCCCGCAAACGATCTAATCTTACGTTTGAACCGCACAAAACCGAGGACGGCACGGGGTACTACATTCTCGTGACCTGGCCCGACGGTCGTACGGCGCGCATCGGCGGGCTCTTCAAGGACGAAACTGCCGCTCTGGACTGGATCAGACTGGGGTCACGAGCATGGATTGATCGGCGTAAAAAATCATGATCGCTCTGACATAACACCGGGTGCCCAAGGGAATGCCCCGCGACGGCGCGATCATCTTCGGCGACCTGATCCGCAGGCTTGACGAGCAGGGGCGTCTCAGAGGGCTGCAATACGGATGCCAACGTTAGCAGTAATCATTGCGATCCTAACTGCCCTCGTAAGTTTCTGGACTTTTTGGTGAGCGGGCCAGGCGACAGACGCCTGAAACGAGCCCTTGTAGATTTCTACGCCGCAATGGAAGCGGGCGACTGGACGCTTGTTTCGGTACTCATCAAATTGATCTGGGCTCATGCCGCGCTCCCGGTTTGCTGTTCGTCATCCGCTACGACCTCCGCTTGCGCCTGTTTCCACCACTCTTTGATCACGTGATATTTCCGCCTGTGAAATTCCTGATGGCACGAATATCCGCAATAACGCGCCCAAGGTTTTCCCGGAATGAATTCCTCCCCGCAATTGGCGCACCTGAATCTTGTCGATCATTAGTTCCTCCAAATACGAATTCCAATTTTCCAATCGTCTCACATGGGCCATGATCTTTCACTCAAGAATATCATATAACCATCTGACAATACATCGCTTTTTGTTTCCAGTTAATTCATCTCAAATACGAACTCCGGCTCGCATATGAGCCTCGAGAATAGGAGCCCGGATAGCGCGCTACCCTCGATAGAAGCTCGCAGGCGGCGTTCGCTGCCCCTACCCCCATACCCCAGGCGGATCGGCCGCCCTGGGGCTTATCGGACGCAGCCGAAATCAAATAACCCCAAACACTTGGCGGGGCTTAGTGAGTGTGGGGAATGTCCCCAGGCTCTAGAGCCGGGCCCGGAACTCTTGTTGCTGTAACGGGCTCAACGCCTCAAAGTCTTTCACGAGAGCATCGACCCGCTGTCGTAGTTCTCCGCGATACTTGTCAACGGTCTTCTGATCGACCATTGCAAGCTTACCGATGGCCCTGTCGCTTGTGCATTACCCGGCCAGCGATCCACTCAAGCAAGTCCACCTCGCGATAGAGCACTCGCCTGCCCACCTTGGTGAAGGCTGGACCGCTGCCGCTGACGCGCCAACGCTCTAGCGTTCGCTTCGAGAGGCGTAGCAAGGCCGCCTCTTGCTGTGTTAGCAAGCGGACCATCTATCGCTCCGATCGATTTGTTTGGTGGCCAGCGCGTACGTTGGGGTACCTGAGACGGTCGGCTATTCGATTCAGTCGGTCAAGTGTGAGCGTCTGGAGAATATTTTTCATATGAGGGAATATGTTCGCTCTTCACAGCGTTGTGATTGCCTCGACATGCTGCGCCCATCGATCAAGGGTCTCGCGCTTCTCTTTCTCATAGGTAGCGCGGTTATAAATTCCTGCCACTCCAGCCTTGTGGCCGCTGACGTGATTCAACACGGCCTCGATAACATGAGGCTGTACGCCAAGATCGGCCATCCCTGTGGCGCAAGTCAGACGCAAATCGTGAAGGCGGAATTGAGCGATTGACAGGCCAGCGTCGAGTTTGGCCTTGCAATCACTCCAACCCGAGAAGCCTCCAAGGCCAATGCCAAAGATCGGGTCCCGCTCAGTGTCCCGCTCAGTGCATCGAGGCTGACGTTCAACGATGGCTCGCGCAAGCGGCGACAAGGGAATGATATGTTCGCGCCGGTTCTTGGTCCGCTCCGCAGGCAACGCAATCAATCCGCGATCAAGGTCGACTTCGCTCCATCGAAGGCCGCCGATCTCCTCCCGCCGTTGGCCGGTCAAGATCAGCAGCCGAACAATATCGCTGAATTGATCCTGGCCCGGCCGGGCTCGCTCTGCGGCCGGATCACTGCGCGAGGCGACCAATCCCAACAGGCGTCTAGCTTCCTGCGCGGTGTCCGGGGTCCAAGGCGAGCCGTGGCGACCGATTGTGAGGAACCGCGCTGTCGTCCGTTCAGCCGATACCGCAAGAGATAGAAGGCATCCCGCCGCTGTCGGCGGGCACCGAAGCCCTTGACGACGTCACCTTGTTGCGATCACGGCCGACGGCCATTATAATTCTGCCTTGGACGGAGCGTAGCGCAGCCCGGTTAGCGCACCAGTCTGGGGGACTGGGGGTCCCGGGTTCAAATCCCGGCGCTCCGACCACTCATCTACAAAGCCCGCTGCGCAGAAATCCCGACGGAACACCCAAGCCCGACGATGACCAATGAGCTTGATGCAGCCCTCATTCGCCTGCAGTTTGTCGCTTATCATCAACGCCGGGCGGAGCCGGCGCTCGCGGATGACCTCGACCTCGTGATCCGATTCGCACAATCGGATCCGATCGGCCGCCAAATCGACCCGATGGTCCCTGCGAGATTGGAACAGCGGGCCGCCCAGGCTATCGAGGAAAACCAATCGAAGCTCGCAAACGATCTCCGGGCTGCCGTGGAATTGATACGGAAGCTCAGAGGCGCCGGGAAGTGATCGCTTTCCCGGCGGCCGGTGGCTCTTATGGGCGGTCTGTCAACGCGCGGCCGAGCGAACGCGACCCTGCAGGCTGCTGCAGTTGATCGCCGAGATCAGCTCGGTGTCGAACGCGACGACGCGGTTCCTGCCGCTGCTCTTGGCCGAATAGACCGCAATGTCGGCGCGCTTGAGCAGCCGATCGATCGTGTCGCCGGGCTCCCATTGGCTTACCCCGAAGCTGCAGGTCAGCTTCAGCCGTTGCTTTTCGGTTTGTACGCGCATGGCGGAGATCCGGGCGCGCAGCTCTTCCGCGATGCGAAGGGCGGCGGCGAGATCGCGGCCCTCGAGCAACATGGCGAATTCCTCGCCTCCCAGCCGGCCGGTGATGGCTTTTTCGCCGGCTACTTCCCGGGCGACCCCGCGAATGGCCTCGTCGCCTACGTCGTGCCCGTACACGTCATTGATGCGCTTGAAATGGTCGATGTCCATCACGATGGCGCAGAGCGTCTGGCCGCGCCCGCAGACTTCCTGCGCGCTTTCGAAGAACGCCCGGCGATTGAGCACGCCGGTGAGGGGATCCGTCAATGCCAGCCGCAGCAGATCCTGCTGCATATTGGCGAGACGCTCGGCCGAGCGCAGCCGGGCATAGAGTTCCTCGGCGGCCGGCGGCTTCCCGATGAAATCGTCGGCACCGCTGTCGAGCGCTTCGATCAGCTTGTGCTGGTCCCGGTCGCACGACATCAGGATGATATAGATCGGACGGCGGCAGGTCGCGAGCAGCCGGGCTTCCCAGCACAGCTCGATGCCGGACATTTCCGAGATCGGCAGCAGCTCGTCGCTGGTGATCACGGCGCCGACGGAGAGATCGGACCTGACGCATTCGAGCGCTTCTCGGGCGCTGACGAACGTGCGCACCTCGTGGTTGCGCGTGGCGAGCAGGCGCGCGATGAATTTCAGCACCGTGCGGCTTGGGTCGACGACGACGACACGCATGAGAAATCAGCACACGAGGTTGAGGCCAACGGCCGGCCCGCCGGGAACTCGGTATGCAGGACCCTAGCGCCGTGCCATTCCCTCAGCGTTAATGCCGGACGCATTGCCGCCGGCATGCTTAAGCAGTGCCGCTGCAAACATTTCAAATTTTAGCGAATGCCGAGCTCGGATCGAGACCGCTACGCCTGGGCTGAGTCGATGGTCCGGCGATCAGCTCGGATTCTCCAGGCTGAATACGCCGGCGTCTTCGTCGTAGGCGAATACTTCGGCGTAGCGCGCCCAGGAAATAACGGCGCGCAGCGTGTTTTCCGCCCGTTCCTCCGACATCGAATCCTCGAGCTCGTCGCGGAAGCGCGTCGCCGGGGCGCGGTGACTCGCGCGCTCGTCGAGCACGCGCTTGATATGCGCGGCGAGCGGCACATAGGCGATCAGGTGCTGGGCGAACAGCCGCTTGCCTTCATCGAGATCGGCTCGCGCGAAACGCATGCCGGCTTCGGTGAGGCGGACATCGCCTTCGGCGACTTCGGCGAAGCGCAGCAGCTGCAGCGTCTCCAGAATCGGAAACAGGTCGTCGATCTCCATCTGCAGCTTGGCCGCCAGAGGCGGGAGATCGGCGCGGCCGTTGTAGGGTTCCGCGGCCACCGTCTCAATCAGCCCGGCAAGCACATTGGGTGAAACGCGCGGCAACAACATGGCGATTCCGGTTCCGGGAAACACGCCATCGCGGGCCGACCTGCCTGTCGGCTTTTCGGTCATGCTGGCGTAGATATCGTCGACGAGCTGGCGGAAGACCGGATCGAGCCGGTTGCGCGGCTGCGGCAGGTCCACCTTGATGTCCGCGGCGACGCGGCCGGGGCTCGAGGAAAACACCAGGATGCGGTCGCACATGAGCACCGCCTCTTCGATATTGTGAGTCACCATCAGGATCGAGCGGATCGGCATGCGTCCCTCGCTCCACAGGTCGAGCAAATCGGTGCGCAGGGTCTCGGCAGTCAGCACATCGAGCGCGGAGAAGGGCTCGTCCATCAACAGCACCTTCGGGTGCACGACCAGCGCGCGGGCGAACCCGACACGCTGGCGCATGCCGCCCGACAGCTCTTTGGGAAACGCGCTTTCGTAACCGTCAAGCCCGATGAGATCGATGGCGGCCAAGGCGCGCTTGTGGCGTTCCGCGGCGGGCATCCCCTGCGCCTCGAGCCCGATTTCGACATTGTCGAGCACGGTGAGCCATGGAAACAGCGCGAAGGTCTGGAACACCATCGCAACCTGGCTGGCGGGCCCCCTCACCGGCTCGCCGTCGATCGCGACGATTCCGGCCGTCGGCGGCATCAGACCGGCGATGATGCGCAGCATGGTCGATTTGCCGCTGCCGGAGCGCCCGAGCAGCCCCACGATTTCCTTGTCCTGGAGCGTGAGATCGACGCCGTCGAGAATGAGCACGTTGCCCTCGCCCTGCCGATAGACGTGGCGCAAGCCTTCCACCTGGACCAGCGGAGCGAGTGCTGACAGCGGGGCATCCATTGCCGGCTCCTCTCAATCGAGGCGAGTGCGGCGTTCCGCGATCGTATACAGTCGCCGCCAGAGCAATCGGTTGAGCAGAACCACGAATACCGCCATCACCACGATCCCGAGCACGACGCGGGGATAGTCGCCCGCCTCGGTTGCGCCGGCAATGAAGGCGCCGAGCCCGGCCGCCTCGAGCTTGATGTCGCCCCAGTTCGCCACTTCGGCGATAATGCTCGCATTCCAGCAACCGCCCGACGCCGTGAGCGCACCGGTCACGTAATAGGGCAAGATCCCCGGGAGGATCACCTTGCGCCACCATTGCCAGGAGCGCAGGCGGTACAATCTGGATACTTCCCGCAGGTCGGTCGGGAAGGCACTGGCGCCGGCCACGACATTGAACAGGATGTACCATTGCGTGCCCAGCACCATGAGCGGGCTGAGCCAAATGTCGGGGTTGAGCCTCCATGCCACGATGGCGACGACGACCATCGGAAACAGCACGTTGGCGGGAAACGCCGCGAGGAATTGCGCCATCGGCTGCACCAGTTCCGCGGCCCAAGGGCGCAGCCCGATCCATACCCCGATCGGAACCCAGATCAGGCTCGCGATCCCAATCAGCACGACAACCCGCGCGAGCGTCAGCAAGCCAAGTCCGACGGCGCCGACGACGTCGTCAGGACCGAGCGTCGTGCGCAGATAATCGATTGCCACCCAGCCCGAGTAGCTCGCGGCGGCAAGCAGGAGCACGACCCAAAGGATGTCCGAAGCTTTGCCGACCCAACCCGGAATCGCTCGCTCTCGGCTGTCCCCGAATGCGGGAAAGCGCAGCCGAGCGAGCCCCGAAAAGGCGCGCACGATCGGCGTCAACATACGGCGCAACAGGCGAGTGCGCCGGACGAGGTCGTAGACCCAAGATCTCGGCCGCTGCTGCGCCGCAGTCTGCTCGAAACGGAACTTGTCCGCCCAAGCCACGATCGCCCGAAACAGCAGCTGGTCGTAGGCCAGGATCACGAGCGCCATGGCCGCCACTGCCATCGCCACCGCGGCGATATCCTTGCGATCGATGGCGATTGCGAGCCAGGACCCGATGCCGGGCAGCTTGATGCTGGTGCTGCCCACCGTGATCGCCTCGGAGGCGACCACGAAGAACCATCCGCCCGACATCGACATCATCGTGTTCCAGATCAGACCCGGGGCAGCGAATGGCGCTTCCAGCCGCCAGAAGCGCAGCCATGGCGACAGCCGAAAGTGCCGGCTCACCTCATCGAGATCTCTCGGGATCGTCCGCAGCGACTGATAGAAGCTGAAAGCCATGTTCCAGGCTTGCGCCGTGAACACCGCGAAGATCGCCGCGCATTCCGCGCCGAGCTGGCTGCCGGGGAAAAGCTCCATGAAGAATACGAAGGTGAAGGTCAGAAAGCCGAGCACCGGGACCGATTGAAGGACATCCAAGGCGGGAACGATGACCAGCTCGGCCTTGCGGCTCTTGGCCGCCAGGGTTGCGACCACGAACGTGAAGGCGAGCGATGCCAGGATGGCCGCAAACATCCTGAGCGTGGTGCGCAATGCATACTCGGGCAGCTTGACCGGATCGAGCGTCACCGGGGCGACATCGAGGCTCGCCAACGGAGCTTCCATCTCGCGCGCGCCGTGCGCCAGCGCGACGAAAGCCGCCGCGATGAACGCAAAGAGCACCAGATCGTAAAAATTCGGCAGCGCGCCTTTTTGGCCCAGACTGAGCGGCCAGGTGCGCACGGCCGCCGTCACCGAGCGGATGTCCATGGCTCATTCCATCCTGGCGTCAGCGCAGCCGACGCGCCGACTTGACCGGCAAATCAGGCCGCCAATGACGTACCGCTATCGCTGGAGCATCGAACGCAGAGATAGGGCCGAAGCCGGGCCGGCAATCCGGTCCAAAATCTCCGCTCAGCTATTTTTCGCCGAGCGCCGCATCGAGCAGTCTGCGGCATTCGCCGAGCTCGAACATGGCTGCTTGAAGCCTGCGAATATCCTCGCGCGGAAGCTCGCTACCCGAACCGGCGGATTCGGCCGAGCGATGCGGCTCGCCGGGCTGGGCCATGGCTTTTGCCCGCGCAGCCCGACCGGGCACCGCCTCGCCCAGGTCGCTCGCACGCTCGAGGGAGGGCTCGATGCGCTGCGCATCGGCGGCATCGGCGACGTCAGGTTCATCGGTCGCACCGAGAATCGAAGGCCACAGACCCAGCAATCCCCGGCTGCCCTCTTGCGCGCCGGGAGCGGCAGCGGCCGTCTCATCGCCGCCATCTTCGTCCTCGGCGGTTCGCTTCGGCTGCGGCGCCCCGGTGTGCCAAACCGCCTGAACGAATTTGATGCCCTCGTCCTTGAGGATGCGTTGTACCCCGCGGATCGTGTACCCCTCGCCGTAGAGCAGATGGCGAATTCCGCGCAGCAGGTCCACGTCGTCGGGCCGGTAATAGCGCCGGCCGCCGCCGCGCTTCATCGGCTTGATCTGGGCGAACCGGGTTTCCCAGAAGCGGAGCACATGCTGGGGAAGATCGAGCTCCTCCGCGACTTCGCTGATGGTGCGGAACGCGTCCGGCGCCTTTTCCATCGCGGCAGGCTCCTTCGTTCTAGGCCTTGTGGCCGCCGTCCGGCCCTGGATTGATGCGCTGCTTCAGGATTGCGGAAGGCTTGAACACCATGACCCGGCGGGGGGAAATCGGCACTTCCTTGCCGGTCTTGGGATTGCGCCCGATTCTTTGACCCTTCTTGCGCACGACGAACGACCCGAACGAGGAAAGCTTCACGGTTTCTCCGCGTTCCAGGCAGTCAGTGATCTCCTTGAGCACCAGTTCGACCAGCATAGCGGATTCGGTGCGCGAGAGGCCTACTTTCTGGTAGACCGCCTCGCAGAGATCCGCGCGTGTCACAGTTTTCCCGGTCATCGTTCCGCCCCGCTCCGCGGCAAACCTATCCTTATGAATTATCGACGATATTCACACGCCCGGTCAATGCTGCCCGGACGAGAGCTTACCAGCGCAGCAGCAAGGCGCCCCAAGTGAACCCGCCGCCCATCGCCTCGAGCAGGACGAGGTCGCCGTGCTTGATGCGCCCGTCCGCCCGAGCGACCGCGAGCGCGAGCGGGATCGAAGCTGCCGACGTGTTGCCGTGCCGGTCCACGGTGCTGACGATCTTTTTCGGGTCGATGCCGAGCTTGTGCGCCGAGCCGTCGATGATGCGCTGGTTGGCCTGATGCGGCACGAACCAGTCGATATCATCGACGCAATACCCGGTTTCGCGGAACGCCTCGGTGACCACGTCGGAGATCATCGCCACGGCGTGGCGAAACACCTCGCGTCCCTCCATGCGCAGGTGGCCGACGGTGCCGGTCGAGGACGGACCGCCGTCGACATAGAGCTTCATCTTGTAGCGGCCGTCCGAGCGCAAGCGCGACGTCAGCACGCCGCGATCCTCGGTCGTGCCGGGCTGGTCCTGCGCCTCGAGCACCACGGCCCCGGCGCCGTCGCCGAACAGCACGCAGGTGGTGCGGTCGGTCCAGTCGAGGATTCGCGAGAATGTTTCCGCACCGATCACCAGCGCGCGCTTGAACTCCCGGGTCCGGAGCAGCCCGTCGGCCGTCGCGAGCCCGAACACGAACCCCGAGCAGACCGCTTGCAGATCGAATGCCGCGCCGCCGGTGATGCCGAGCCCTTCCTGCACCGATACCGCCGTGGCCGGAAACGTGTTGTCCGGCGTGGAGGTCGCCACCACGATCAAGTCGATGGATTGCGGATCGATGCCCGCATCGGTGATCGCGCCGCGGGCGGCGGCGATCCCCAGATGCGAGGTGAACTCGCCGGGTGCGGCGACGTGGCGTTGACGAATGCCGGTGCGCTGCACGATCCATTCGTCGGAGGTGTCGACCATCCGCGCGAGATCGTCATTGTTGAGAATGCGCTTCGGCAGATAGGCACCGCAGCCGAGCACGACCGAACGCAGGACGCTCACGAGGCGACCCCGCCGATCTTGATCGCCGGGTCGTCGGCGGCTTCCCGGCGCAGCGTCTGCTCGATTTTCGCGAGCAGCTCGTAGCGCGCGATGTCGTAGCCGAGATCGATCGCCGCAGCGAAGCCCTCGGCGTCGGTGCCGCCGTGGCTCTTGATGACGATGCCGTTGAGCCCGAGAAACACTCCCCCGTTGACCTTGCGCGGATCCATCTTCTCGTTGAGCGTGCGGAACGCCTGGCGCGCCAAGAAATAGCCGAGCCGAGTGCGCCACGTGCGGTTCATGGCGCTCCTGAGATATTCGGCGAATTGCCGGGCGGTGCCTTCGGCCGTCTTGAGCGCGATGTTGCCGGCGAAGCCCTCGGTGACGACCACGTCGGCCGTCCCGCCGGCGATGTCGGTGCCTTCGATGAAACCCACATAGTCGAGATTGTGCAGGTTTGCCTCGCGCAACAATCGGCCCGCCTCGCGCACTTGCTCGAGACCCTTGACCTCCTCGACGCCGATGTTGAGCAGCCCCACGGTGGGCCGATCGAGCCCGAAGACGACACGCGCCATGGCGCTGCCCATCACCGCGAGGTCCACCAGATGCTGGGCGTCGGCGCCGATCGAAGCGCCCAGATCGAGCACGATGGATTCGCCTTTCAGGGTCGGCCACAACGCTGCGATCGCCGGGCGATCGATGCCTTCGATGGTCTTGAGATTGAATTTGGCCATGAACATCAGTGCGCCGGTATTGCCGGCCGACACCGCTGCGTCGGCTTCGTGTTTCTTCACCGCGTCCAGCGCCAGCCACATCGACGACTTCCAGCGGCCGTACCGCAAAGCCTGGCTCGGCTTGTCGTCCATCTTGATCGCCACATCGGTGTGGATGACCCGCGCGGCGGCCCTCAGTGCCGGTCTCGCCTCCAGCAAAGGCTCGATCGCGGCGCGGTCGCCGAACAGCAGGAATTCAGTATCGGGGTGACGCTGCAGGGATATCTCGGCTCCCGGCACGACTACCGACGCGCCAACGTCGCCCCCCATGGCGTCGAGCGCGATACGGACCTTATGGGGCATGGATCGACCCTGGCAGCACCCTTCTACGCGCCGGAATTGTGGTTTTCGGAGCAGCCCGGCGACAAACCCGGTGGACAATAGCGTGTCGGCCAAAGGACACAACACACTTGTCGGACTCCGAGAGGAACCGACTAACGCCCGGATCCGCCATCGTTTTTCTTGAGAGCCGCGAGCGCCGCAAACGGCGTCGCGTCCTGATCCGCGCTGCGCGGCGGCTCGAACACGGCACCCGGCTTGCGCGGATACGGATCGATGGCGAGGATGAGGAACTCGGTCGCAATCGCGCCCAGATCGACCATGCCGTCGATGATCGGCTCGGGAGGATCGTCGGCCTCGGCGGGAAGTTCCGCCGCACTCGTTTGCGCGCCGGCGGGTGCGAACATGAGATCGACCGGCTCGATCACCTCGTTGAAGATCGGTTCAAGGGTGACGACGCAGGTCTGCCGCACGGTCGCGGAGACCCTGCCGACGACGTGCAGAGCGCTTCGGCCGTGCCGGCTGAGCTCGAACGTAGCGTCGAGCTGCTTCAATCCGTTCACTCCCGCGGCTTCGGCGACGGCGGTGCAGATCGACGCATCGGCCGAGAGCTCGAAGCTACGGCCGGTCTCGGGAACATCCTGCACCCGAACGGGCACGCTCCAAGGGTGCTCGGTTCTGGCCATCCGAAAGTCCTGAAAATACGATTCTCCGACGGAAATATGGTGCTTCAGCGAGAAATTTGCACCCGGGGACGCCGTCTCGGCGCTTGGCGGTTGCCGAACCGCGCGGACGGCGTCTCGCGTCGATTTGCGCCACGATCGCGCCATAGACGGCACCGATGGTGCAAACCTTCAAGGAGGCCGACATCGGCCCGGGCGCGGCGCGGCATCGCGGCCTGCTCGTCCCGCGCGTTGCAATCGGCACGGCTGCGGGGTACGTCACGAGTTCGCGGGCACAGGGGCACCGGGGGAACATGCGCAGCTTGGACCGGCGCGGAGGCAGACGCGGGATCATCGCCGTTGCGATGTCGCTCGCCCTCGCCTTGCCGCTCGCCGGCTGCTTCACCCAGACCTACTACCACGGCTACGTGGTCCAGGAGGGAGCGCTCGAGCAGATCCCGCTCGGCGCGACGCAGGAGCAGGTGCTCATCGTTCTCGGCACGCCATCGACCGTCGCAACCGTGAACGGCGAAGTGTTCTATTATATTTCCGAGCGCGCCGAAAAAACCGCGTTCCTGCCGCAGAAAGTGGTGAACCAGCGGGTCGTTGCCGTCTATTTCGACAAGAACCGGCGCGTCGAGCGCCTGGCGGACTACGGATTGCAAGACGGAAAGGTTTTCGACTTCGTCAGCCGCACCACGCCCACGGCCGGCAAGGAGCTCAATTACCTGAGCTACGTCTTCAAGATCTTCGGCAAGGACTAGAGCGGGGATGGGTCGAGGCCCGGACGAGCCCGCCCGGTTCACGATATCGGCCGCGGAACGCAGTTTCCGTTCATAAAACAATTGTCCGAAATCAATGGCTTATGGCCTTTCATTTCGCCACAAAGCACCTTTGGATTGTCGGACATTTTAGCTTAAAATCTTACATTGCGTGGCTCGGGATTGCGCCCCCGCCCGCTGCGGCCGACGCGGCGCAACGCGGACCCATTCGCCGAAACGACAGGATCCGATTTTGAGCGAGGCGATGGGTTTCGCTACCGCTCAACCTCATCCTACGAACTCACCGGTGCGCCAGCACCGCGAGCAGCAGCAGCGCAACGATATTGGTGATCTTGATCATCGGGTTGACGGCCGGACCTGCGGTGTCTTTGTAAGGATCCCCCACCGTGTCGCCCGTGACCGCGGCCTTGTGCGGCTCCGAGCCTTTGCCGCCGTAGTGGCCGTCCTCGATGTATTTCTTGGCGTTGTCCCAGGCGCCGCCGCCTGACGTCATCGAGATCGCCACGAACAGACCGGTCACGATGACGCCGAGCAGCATGGCGCCGACCGCCGAGAACGCCGCGGATTTGCCCGCCGCACCCTGGCCGGCGACGAAATAGATGATGAAGTACACGACGATCGGGGAGAGCACCGGCAGCAGCGAAGGAACGATCATCTCCTTGATCGCCGCCTTGGTGAGCATATCGACGGCGCGGCCGTAATCCGGCCGGTCCTTGTAGGTCATGATGCCGGGCTTCTCCCGAAACTGCCGGCGCACTTCCTCGACGATCGCGCTCGCCGCGCGACCGACTGCCGTCATGCCGAGCGCGCCGAACAGATATGGCAGCAGCCCGCCGAACAGCAGCCCGGCGACCACGTACGGATTGTTGAGGGAGAAATCGAGCTTCACCCCCTGGAAATACGGATACTGGGTCGCCTGCGCGGTGAAATATTTCAGATCCTCGTTGTAGGCGGCAAACAGCACGAGCGCGCCGAGGCCGGCCGAGCCGATCGCATAGCCTTTGGTGATCGCCTTGGTGGTGTTGCCGACCGCATCGAGGGCGTCCGTCGACTTTCGCACCTCCTTCGGCAGACCCGCCATTTCCGCTATGCCGCCGGCGTTGTCGGTCACCGGCCCGAACGCGTCGAGCGCAACGACCACGCCCGCAAGCGAGAGCATGCTCGTCACGGCCACAGCGATGCCGAACAAGCCCGCCAGCCCGTAGCTGACGAGAATGCCGGCGATGATGACGATGGTAGGCAGCGCGGTCGATTCCAGCGAGATCGCCAACCCCTGGATGATGTTGGTGCCGTGGCCGGTGATCGAGGCCTTGGCGATCGACTGCACCGGACGGAAATTGGTGCCGGTGTAATACTCGGTGATCCACACGATGAGCCCGGTGACGACGAGCCCGACGACGCCGCAGGCGAACAAAGCGGCTCCCGTGTAGGCGGCGCCCTGGATCGCGCCGAAGCCGCCGGGCAGCAGGAAATAGATCACCAGCGCCTCGCCGACGAGCGAGAGTGCGGCAGTGACGATGAAGCCCTTGTAGAGCGCTCCCATGATCGATTGGCTCGGCCCGAGCTTGACGAAGAAGGTGCCGATGATCGAGGTCACCACGCAGGCGCCTCCGATCGCGAGCGGCAAGGTCATCATCGGCCTGAGGAGCGCGGCGTTGCCGCCGAAGAAGATCGAGGCGAGCACCATGGTGGCCACCGTGGTCACCGCATAGGTTTCGAACAGGTCGGCCGCCATGCCGGCGCAATCGCCGACGTTGTCACCGACGTTGTCGGCGATGGTCGCGGGATTGCGCGGGTCGTCCTCGGGAATTCCGGCTTCGACCTTGCCGACGAGATCACCGCCGACGTCGGCGCCCTTGGTGAAGATGCCGCCGCCGAGGCGCGCGAAGATCGAGATCAGCGATCCGCCGAAGCCGAGTGCCACCAGGGCATCGATCACGGTGCGGTCGTTGAGGGCCTTCCCGAGCCCGCCGGTCAGAACGGCGAAATAGACGGTGACGCCGAGCAAAGCCAGCCCGGCCACGAACATGCCGGTGATCGCGCCCGACTTGAAGGCGATGTCCAAGCCGCCGGCCAGCGAGCCGATCGCCGCCTGCGCCGTGCGCACGTTGGCCCTGACCGAAACGTTCATGCCGATGAAGCCGGCCGCGGCGGAAAGCACAGCGCCGATCGCGAACCCGAGCGCAACCAGCCAGCCGAGCAAAAATCCGACGATGACGAAAATGATGATCCCGACCACGGCGATCGTCGTGTACTGGCGCTTGAGATAGGCCTGCGCGCCTTCGCGGGTGGCCGCGGCGATTTCCTGCATTTTTTGGCTTCCGGCATCCGCCGACATCACGGACTGGATGGCCCAGATGCCGTAGAGGATGGCGAGCACGCCGCAGGCGATGATGCCCCACAAAGCAGTCATGAATTCCACCCCATTTCGCTGAAAACGAGCGGGAGCCCCCTCACCGCGCCGATGCGGCCGAAGCCGGCCAGGCCGGACCGCAAGGGTCCTGAAGCGGCGCGGACATTGCCAAAAACACCGCTGCGACGCAACGCCGGAGATGCACGCCGCAGCTCGATCCCACTCGCGGCAGGCACCGAAATCAGAAATGGCTGAACGAGGGATGCGCAAACTCGAGCGGATGCCCGTGCCGGTCCCGAAATCGCGGCGCAGCGCGGCCGGCAACGATGCGGCCGATCTCGGTGACGGCGACGCCCGATGCAAGCGCCGCCGCCCGAAACGCCTCGCGGTTTTCCGCCGCTATCGTGCACACGACCTCGTAATCATCGCCGCCGGTCACGGCGAGCTCCCTGGCATGTTCGTCGACAGCGACGACGCGCCGGGCCGCGTCGGAAAGCGGCACCTGCTCGATCTCGACGTCGGCGGACACGCCGGAGGCGGCGCATAGCTTCGCGAGATCGCCGGCAAGGCCGTCGGAAACATCCATGGCAGCCGACGCCTGCAGGCGTATTTGCTCGGACAGGTCGACGCGCGGCTCGGGAATGAGATATCGCGCCAGGAGATGGTCCCGTTCGCGCGGCTCGAGTTGATAGCGCGCCGCCAATGCCGGCTCGCGCCGCAGCTTCACGCCGAGCGCCGCGTCGCCGATCGTGCCGCTCACGAACACGCAGTCGCCCGGTTTCGCCCCGCTCCGTCGCACCATGCTGCCATGCGGCACCGTGCCGAACGCGGCGATCGAGACCATCACCGGCCCCGGCGTTCGATCGGTGTCGCCGCCGAACAGCGGACATCCGTAGAACTGCGCGTCGGCGCGCAGGCCGTCGGCGAAATCCGCCAGCCATGCGTCCGGCGTGCCCGCGGGCAGCGCAAGCGAAAGCAGGAAGCCGACCGGCTTGGCGCCCTTGGCGGCGAGATCCGAGAGGTTGACGCGCAACGCCTTGCGCCCGACGGCGCCGGCGGGATCATCGGCGAAGAAATGCACGCCGCCGATGATGGCATCGGCCTTGAGCACGAGGTCGCAGCCGGGGGGCGGCACCAGGATCGCGGCGTCGTCCGCGAGGCCGAGCGCGCCCGGATGCGTCGCGAGCGGACGAAAATAGCGCGCGATCAGCCGATCCTCCGCGGAGCCTTCGGGCTTCGCCATCGCGCTCAGCCCGTCGCCTGGTCGAATTCGGCCGACCGCAATTGGCGTGCCAGCAGATCCAGCACCGCATTGGCCATGCCGGTCTCCTCGCCGTCGAGGAACGCATTGGCGACGTCGACGTATTCCGAGATGACGACGCGTGCGGGAACGTCACGGCGCTGGTCGAGCTCGAAGGCGCCCGCGCGCAGCACGGCGCGCAGCAAGGCCTCGATGCGCTTGAGCGGCCAGCCGCCGGCGAGCGCGCGGTCGATCAGCGGGTCGAGTTTTCGCTGCTCGCGGACGAAGCCGCCGACGAGCTCCCGGAAAAATGCGGCTTCGGCCGGCAGATATTTCGAGCCGTCGACCTCGCGGCCGAGCCAGTGGCTCTCGAATTCGGCAAGGATGTCGTTGAGCGGAGTCGCCGCAATGTCCATCTGATAGAGCGCCTGCACCGCCGCCAGGCGGGCCGCGCCGCGGCGATTGGCCTTGCGTCCCGGCTTCGGCGCGCTCTTGGTCATCGTGCGGCCTCGGGCGACGCGAGGCGGCGCTTGATTCTCACCATCGCGAGCGCAGCGCGGGCCGCGTCGCCGCCCTTGTCGGCTTCCTCCGGCCGCGCGCGCCCCCACGCCTGCGCCTCGGTGTCGACGGTGATGATTCCGTTGCCGACCGGCAAGCTGCGCGCGACCGCAAGGTCCATCAGGGCGCGGGCGGATTCGATGGCGACGATGTCGAAATGGATGGTATCGCCGCGAATGACGCAGCCGAGCGCCACCACGCCCTCATAGGGACGCCCTCTGCGTTCCGCCGCATCGAGCGCGATCGCGATCGCGGCGGGAATTTCCAGCGATCCCGGCACGCTGATGAGGTCGAAGGCGGCGCCTTCCTGCTCGAGCACGCGCCGGGCCCCGGCGAGCAGCGCATCGGCGATATCGTCGTAGAACCGCGCCTCGACGACGAGAATGCGCGCGCCGGCGACATCGCTTTTCTCTTTCCCGTCGGCTCTGCGCGGCTCGGCCATTCAAGCCTCCGACAAACCGTCGTGTAGGATGGGTTGAGCGTCAGCGAAACCCATCCCCTCTCGCCGAACCCCTACCACGATGGGTTTCGCTGCGCTCAACCCATCCTACGGCGCTCTTCGCGCGCGAGCACCTGCGCGATGCCGTCGACATGTCCGCTGACGAGATGGCCGCCGAGCTCGTCTCCCAGCTTCAGCGCGCGCTCCAAATTGATACGAGTGCCCTCGCGCCAGGTTCCGGCGGTGGTGACGGCAAGGGTTTCGGCCGCGGCGTCCACGGCAAACCAGGTTCGGCCAGCCCGATCCCCCGCCTCCACCACGGTCAGGCAGATGCCCGCGCACGCGATCGACGCACCGAGCTCGATCGAGGCGCGGTCGTAGGAACAGCCGATCGTCAGCCGGCGCAACCCCTCGGCGCGCGGCGTGACGGCAAGCACTTCGCCGATATCGGTGACGATGCCGGTGAACACAGGTCAGGCCCGCACAAAAGTTTCCAGACGATCCGGTCCTGCGGATTCGGTGCCCAGCGACTTGAACCGCTGCGAGCCCGTCAAGGCCGATAGCGGCATTCCCTCGAATGCGTCGATGCCGCCGGGCCCGATCATCGTGCTCGCTCGGAACAGCGCGACTTCGTCCACGAGATCGCTGGCCATCATCGAAGCCGCGAGGATCGGGCCGCCTTCGACCAGGAGCCGGGTGATGCCTCTTGCGGCGAGGAGCCGCAAGGTTGCGCCCAGATCGAGCCGGCCAGGCGCCGCGCTTTCGACCCGCATCACTTCGGCTCCTCGCGTGCACAGCGCCCCTTCCCGGTCGCCAGGCGCGCACGCAGCCGTGATGACCCAAAGCGGCGCTTCCCCGACGCTCGCGATCAGGCGGCCATCGAGGGGGAGCCGCAACGTCGCATCGACCACGACGCGCACCGGCGAGCGGTCGGCCATACCGGGAAGCCGGCACGTGAGCAAAGGATCATCCGCAATTGCGGTCCCGATTCCGACCAGGATGGCGTCGTTCATCGCGCGCAGGCGATGAACGCGGTCGCGCGCGTGCTCACCGGTGATGGCCGCCGGCCGCCGCCCCGCAAGGCCGGCCTTGCCGTCCGCGGAGATCGCCAGCTTGAGCGTGACCTCGGGTCTACCCTCCCGCATGCGGCGGATATGACCCGCATGGGCGCGAACGGCCTTGGCCGCAGCGGTGCCGGTCCTCACGGCGATGCCGGCGGCCTTCAGCCGCGCATGCCCGCCGCCGGCGACCTCCGGGTTCGGATCCTCGAGTGCCGAGACCACGGTCGAAACTCCCGCGGCGACGATCGCGTCGGCGCAAGGCGGGCTTTTGCCATGGTGGGAGCATGGCTCGAGCGTGACATAGAGCGTGGCGCCCCGCGCCAGGGTTCCGGCACGCGCCAGCGCCTCGATTTCGGCGTGAGGGCGCCCGCCGGGCTGAGTCCAACCCCGTCCGACCACGGTGGGGCCCGCCGGGCCTTGCCGCACGAGGAGCGCCCCCACGGCGGGATTGGGCCAGACGTTCCCGAGCCCGCGGCGCCCCAGCGCAAGCGCCGAGGTCATGAACCGCGCATCCTCGGCCAAAGCCGGAGACATCGCCTCGGCGGCGGCAGTCATTTGTGTTCGTGCGCGGGCGCCCGGACCTGCTCGTCGGCGCTCAGCTCTCCCAGTACCGCGTGGAAATCCTTGGGCTCGCGGAAATTTCGGTAGACCGAGGCGAACCGAACGTAAGCGACATCGTCGAGCCCGCGCAGATGCTCCATCACGGTCTCGCCGATGGTTTCCGAGCTCACTTCGCTCTCGCCGAGGCTCTCCAGCTCGCGGACGATTTTCGAGACCATCTGCTCGATGCGCTCGGGCTCGACCGGGCGCTTGCGCAACGCGATCTGAACCGAGCGCATCAGCTTGTCACGGTCGAACGGCACGCGCCGTCCGTTGCGCTTGATGACGACGAGCTCGCGCAATTGCACCCGCTCGAACGTGGTGAAACGGAAATTGCAGGCGAGACACACCCGCCGCCGACGGATGGCGGCGGAATCCTCGGTCGGACGCGAATCCTTGACCTGAGTATCGAGGCTTCCGCAGTTCGGACAGCGCATGCTCGCAACTCAGACGTTATAGATCGGGAATCGAGCGACCAGCCGCTTCACCTTTTCCCGTACCGCCGCCTCGGCTGCGGCGTCCTCGCCGGCGCCGCTGTGGGCGACGGCATCGAGCACCTCGGCGATCATTTCTCCGATCTGCTGAAACTCGGCGACGCCGAAGCCGCGCGTCGTGCCCGCAGGAGTGCCGAGGCGAATCCCGGAGGTGACGGTCGGTTTCTCCGGATCGAACGGGATCCCGTTCTTGTTGCAGGTGATCTGCGCACGACCCAGCGCGGCTTCCGCCACCTTGCCGGTCAGGCGCTTGGGTCGAAGGTCGACCAGCATGAGGTGCGTGTCGGTGCCGCCCGAGACGATGTCGAGGCCCCGCGACTTGAGGATCTCGGCCAGCGCCCTGGCGTTCTCGACCACCGCTTTGGCATAGGAGCGGAACGAGGGCCGCAGCGCCTCGCCGAATGCCACCGCCTTGGCGGCGACCACGTGCATCAACGGCCCGCCCTGCGAGCCTGGAAACACTGCGGAATTGATCTTGCGCGCCAGCTCCTCGTCGTTGGTCAGCACGAAGCCGCCGCGGGGTCCGCGCAAGGTCTTGTGCGTCGTCGAAGTCGCGACATGCGCATGCGGGAACGGGCTCGGGTGCACGCCGCCCGCCACCAGGCCGGCGAAATGCGCCATGTCGACCATGACCAGCGCGCCGACGCGGTCCGCGATCTCCCGGAAGCGACGGAAATCGATGATCCGCGGGTAGGCCGAGCCGCCGGTGACGATCACTTTCGGCTTGTGCTGTTGCGCGAGGCGCTCGACCTCGTCGAAATCGATGCGGTGGTCCTGCCGGCGCACCCCATAGGGCACGACATGGAACCACTTGCCCGAGAGATTAACCGGCGACCCGTGGGTCAGGTGGCCGCCGGCGGCAAGGTTGAGGCCCATGAACGTGTCGCCAGGCTGCATCATCGCCATGAATGCCGCCTGGTTGGCCTGCGCGCCCGAGTGCGGCTGCACGTTGGCGAAGGCACAGCCGAACAGCTTGGTGCTGCGCTCGATCGCGAGTTTCTCCGCGATATCGACGAACTGGCAGCCGCCGTAGTAGCGCCGGCCCGGATAGCCTTCCGCATACTTGTTGGTGAGCACCGAGCCCTGCGCCTCCAGCACGGCGCGGCTGACGATGTTCTCCGAGGCGATCAGCTCGATCTCCTCGTGCTGGCGCCCGAGCTCGAGCCCGATCGCTTCGGCGATTTCCGGGTCTGCCTCTGCGAGCGGCGCCTTGAAAAACGTATCGGTATCGACGGAAACGGCGGCGGCATCCCTGGACGACATCAGGCCTCCTCGCGGCAATAATGTTCCAACGGTCGCGACGTGGCCCCGCCCGACCGGCCCTGACGCGCTTTGCCGAAATTGCGCGCCCGAAAAATCAGCTCGATTTCACCCGGCTCTCTGGTCATCTCCGAACCAGCCGAAGCACGGTTCGGTGACACCCGCCCATGAGGCCGACGCTGCCGCATAGCGCACCCTGGCGATATCACATTGGCCCCGGACCGCCAAGGTCTGGGATGGCCGAAGCCTGTGTCTTCTACATCTAGGGCTTATATCCAGGGGTCGGGGCAGCCCGCCGAGCCCGAACCGGTGGCATCGGAGAGATAATCCGGCTTTTGTCGATGGAGTTTCCAAGGCCCCCGCGTGGGGACCCTCCGGCCACTCCCGTGCGTGACCCCGCGGCGGTCCCTCGAACCGCACGCGGGGTCACTCGCACCGCATGTGTTCAATTCCGGACACCGATCGCAGCCCTAAATCCCGGGGACCGGGATCATTTTGATCTTTTCGGCCTTTGCAATAGGTGCGTTTCTTGACAACGTGGTTGAAGCAATCCCCGCGCATCTCTCTGTGGCCAATTATCGGTAGGTAGTCGATCCTCGCCGCTTGACACCGAGAACCACCACCCTGCGTCTGGGCGGATCGACGTCAAACAGGATGCGCCACGATCCAACTCTCCGACGCAAGGCGCCAGCGGTTCCTTTGAGGAACCTGAGGTCCCGCTATAGGGATTAGAGCGCATCGCCTCGAAGGCAGCGCTTATGCGCAGACGGTCGTTTGCGCCCAGAGCTCTCAAATCGCGCTCGTCCGGCTTAGTAATCACCAAGTCCCACGACATGCTGCCACGTCTCGAGCGTGACGAACTCGTCTTGTTTGTACGCGCTCCGCCCGTCCGCTACTGCTCGGCGCTCCTGTGCACTCCCCTCCTCAAAACCGATCCGGCGCAGACGAAAATAGACCTGCAAGACTTCGCGTATGATGGCAGAGCGGCTGCGCTTGCCGCGCTTGGCTTCCCTTTCGACCAGCAAGCGCATCTTGGGCGGTAACGAAACCGACAGGTTTTGTTTCGACATGGGCAAATCCTGGCCAGATCAGACCGTGGTGGCGCAAACATCCTAGCAGTATTGCGACGCAAAGTGGAGGAGCACAGAGCGGTGGTTCAGCGGATCCCGACCGGCAGCACCACGGGATCGGCCCGCGTGGCGTATGCGCCCAGGCCATCGCGATTGTAGATGTCCTCGCGGAACTGCACGATCCCGTCCGCGGTCGCCCAGGCCGTGACGTAGACCCAGTGCAGCGGGACCGGCGGCGTGAGGCGGGCATCCTTGCGCTCTCCGGTGCGGAGCACCCGGCCGATCTCCGCTCGCGACCAGCCCGGGGTCGCCGCAAGCAGCCAGTTCACCAGCTCGCCGACGTTTTGCACCCGCACGCAGCCGGAGGAATGAAACCGAAAGTCCTCGCCGAACAGGTTCTTGAACGGCGTGTCGTGCATGTAGACTTCGTGCGAATTGGGAAAATTGATGCGGATCGAGCCGAGCGAATTGAAATCGCCGGGGTCCTGCTTGAACCGGTAGTTCGCCGCCCCTTCGGAATACCAGTTGATCTGCTGGGCCGGCAGCTCGCGGCCGTGCGGATCGAAGATGTGGATGCGATTCTTGCTCAGATAGTCGGGCTCCGCCTGCATCTTCGGGATCAGGTCGCGGCGCACGATGGAGACCGGCGCAGTCCAGTACGGATTGAAATTGACCTCGATGATCTTGGTCTGGATGTCGGGCGACGGCCGATCGGGCTTGCCCACGACTGCGGTGTACCGCGAAACCACTCTGTCGTTCTCCACGGCCTCGATCTGGGCGGCCGGGATGTTGCAGACCACGAACCGATTGCCGAGCCCGCCGCCAAATCCGCGCAGCCGCGCCAGGTTGGTCTTGAGCTGACTGATCCGCACCGCCGCCGGCACGTTGAGCAAACGCAGCGTCTGCTCGTGGACGATACCGTCGACGGTCAGGCCGTGGCGCGCCTGAAACCGCCGCACCGCCGATTCCACGTAAGAATCGTAGACGTCGTCGATTGTGATGGCCTCGAGATCGCCGACCGCCACGAGGCACCGGCGCAAATCCGCAACGCTGGGATGCCGCATGGCGAACCGCACGCGATCGACCGGCTGGACGTTGGGCCAGCCGCCGCGGGCGAGGATCGCCTCGTATCGTCCGATCGCCTGCTCGGTCGCCTGGACGGTCGCCGGCGAGAGCGTCGGCAGCGACGGGTTGGGCATCGGGACGATCCGCGTGGCGGACTCGAAACCCGAGTCGAAATCGGCGCGCGGGCTCTGCTGGATCAGGGCCTGGAGCGTACCCTCTTGCGCGACGGCGCGCCGACCAAACACGCCCAAGCCGGCAACGCCCGCGGCGGCGCCCTGCGCGAATGCCCGCAACAACGTGCGCCGGTCGAGATCCGTCGAGCACCGATTGCGCGGTTCTGCCATTGCGATGGAATCGGAAGTCCGCTCGTTGTCCCTGGACTCGCTTACCATGGCAGCGCGGCAAGCCTCAATGACGATCGCTCCCTGATCCGGCCCCGGCGGGGGATAAGGCCGCGGAGTTCCACAGCCGGCCCGGTCGCACTCTCGTGGCCGCCCGGTTGCCATCAGTGCCGCGAATCCCAAGCGTCGCCGGCACGATCGAGCCGGCGGAACATCGGCGGACGCCCGCAAACGCAACGGGGCGCCGCAAGGGCGCCCCGGTGTCTCGGTCGTGAGTCCCCTCCCCCGAGTATCACAACCGATAGAGAATCTGGTCGGTCCAGAACCGCTCGAGCCGGTGCAGCGCCTTGTTGAGCCCAGCGAACTCATCGCGCGAGATGCCGCCGACCTGCTCCACCGTGCGCACGTGCTTCTCGTAGAGCGAGCTGACGGTCTCGCGCACTTCGCGGCCCTTCTGGGTGAGCTTGATGCGCACCGAGCGGCGATCGATTCGCGAGCGCTGATGGTCGAGGAAGCCCATCTCGACGAGCTTCTTGAGATTGTAGGAGACGTTGGAGCCGAGATAATAGCCGCGCGTGCGCAGCTCACCCGCGGTCAGCTCCTTTTCGCCGATCTTGAACAGCAGCAGCGCCTGCACCGCGTTGATGTCGGCGCGCCCGCGGCGATCGAACTCGTCCTTGATGACGTCGAGCAGCCGCCGATGCAGCCGCTCGACCAAGGTCAAAGCCTCGAGATAGAGCGGCTGAATCTGCATGCTGAACGAGGCCCTGCTCCTCGTCCCATGCCGGGCAACCTAGCGCAGATGCTCTAAGGTCGGCTTAAATTGTAGCATAAAGATTAGGTTTATCGATCACGGTGAACGTTCGATTGACCGCCGATCGCAACATTTATCTGTTACGTTTCGTTCACCGTGCGGTAAGTGGATCATTTCCGAAAAATCCCGCTCGTCGAACCCGTGTTGGTTTGTGTCAGTGCGGATTTCAGACGACGACCAGTGTCGCGCCACGATGTCCGGGGACACCAGCTCATCGTGTGCGACCAATTACCGTGGGGTGCCGAACTATCATGAGGCGCCGAACTATCGTGAACCGCCTCTCCGCTATCGCAAAAAGCCTAGCAGGTAAGTCGCATTGAGAGGCATCGAGAGCACCAACCGCCACGTGCCAAGAGTGATTCAGCCACGGCATCTGCGCCAGGCGGATCTTGCCGACGATTTGCGTCCACAGATGCAGCGTGTCGCGGGTGTCCCGTCAAGCCGCATCGGGCAACTCGGGCCACTCACGATGGCCCGCTCAACTGCCCCGCAGGAACTTTATGATCCCGGAAAAATCCCGCCCGCCGAACCCGTGTCCGACATAGAGGCCGTAGAGCGCCGCCGCTTCCGCCCCGAGCGGCGTCGACGCGCCGCCGGAGCGCGCGGCCTCCTGTGCCAGCCGCAGATCCTTGAGCATCATGGCCGCGGTGAATCCCGGCTGATAATCGCGATTGGCCGGAGACGTCGGCACCGGTCCCGGGACCGGGCAATAGCTCGTCAGCGACCAGCACTGGCCCGAGGATTTCGAGGAGATCTCGAACAGCTTTTGCGCATCGAGCCCGAGGCGCTCGGCGAGCACGAAGGCTTCGCTCACGGCAATCATGGAAATGCCGAGCACCATGTTGTTGCAGATCTTGGCCGCCTGTCCGTTGCCGGACGGGCCGGCGTGGACGATGGTCTTCCCCATCGCCTCGAGCAACGGCTTGGCGCGAGCGAAAGCCTGCTCGGTGCCGCCCACCATGAACGTCAGCGTCGCGGCTTGGGCACCGGAAACGCCGCCGGAGACCGGCGCATCGAGCATCGCCAGCCCCTTCTCGTGCGCCGCCGCGGACACGAAGCGCGCGCTGTCCACGTCGATCGTCGAGCAATCGATCAGCAGCGTGTCGGGTTTGACCGCATCCAGGACGCCGGCGTTGAGATACACGTCGCGCACTTCGCTGCCGGAAGGCAGCATGGTGATCACGGCGTCGACGCCCGAGGCGGCAGCTTTAATTCCCTCGGCAGCGGCGCCGCCGCCCGCGACCAGCTTGTCGATCGCCGCGGCGCTGACGTCGAAGCCCGCAACCGCGTGTCCCGCCTTGCGCAGATTGAGCGACATCGGCAAGCCCATGTTGCCGAGGCCGACGAAGCCGATGCGTGCCATGTGTTCCCTCCCGATTGCCCGCGATCACGGCGGGCGCTCGCGCGCCGCCATCACCGAAAGACCGACATAGGCGAAGATCGTCGCGAACTCGGCGAGCACCACCAGGAAACTCCCGCCGTAGATTTGGGGGAAGAACAGCTCGACCGCGGCCATGGAAATCGCCGCGGTGAGCCACACCACCCCGCCCCAAGCCGCTGCGAGCCACAGGCCGACCGCGGCGACAAGATCGATGACGGCGAAAAAGATGGTGGCCGCCTGCCACGCGGTCGAGCTCGTCTCGAACACCGAGCTCGAGCCGTCGCCGAGACCGACCACGACCGCCCAATGATAGAGGCCCTTGAGCAGCCACACGGCCGCCATTCCGCGCAGGAACCAGACCAGCCGGCCGGTCCACAGGCCAGTCCCTTTCTGCTGCCCGATGCCCTCGACCGCGGCCATGGGGTCGCTCATGGCAGCTCGAGCTCCTCCGCGAGCGGCGCGAAGTGCCGCTCGACCTCCGCCTCGCTCACCGCGTCGAGCGTTGCCGGATGCCAGCGCGGCGCATTGTCCTTGTCGATGATCACCGCGCGGATGCCCTCGTAGAAGTCATGCCCATAGACCAGGCGCGAGACGATGCGGAACTCGGCCTTCATGCAATCCGTGAACGACCAGGTCTTGCCCCGCCGCATTTGCGCCAGCGCGATTTTGAGGCTGGTAGACGACTTGGCCCGGATCGCCGCCGCGGTCGCGCGTGCCCAGCTTGCATCGGTCCCCCCCTCCGCCTCGCGTTCGAGCCGCGCGAGGATATCCTCGACTCGATTGCCGACGAACAGCCGGTCGATTGTGGCGCTTCGGTGGACCAGCTGACTTTCCCCAGGAGATTGGGCGAAGGCGGCAAGCACGGCATCGACCGGCACGTTGCCGCAAAGCGCATCGAGAAGGTCGGGAAAACGCTCGGAGGCGACGTGGTGGGTGGCAATGCCGGTCGCCACGGCATCGCCGGCCTTGAGCCGCTCGCCGGTGAGCGCCGAATAGGTGCCGGTCTCGCCCGGCATGCGCGGCAGTAGCCAGGTGGCGCCGACATCGGGGAAAAACCCGATCCCGACCTCCGGCATGGCGAATTGGAATTTTTCGCCCGCGACCCGGTGCGATCCGTGGATGGAAACGCCGACGCCGCCGCCCATGACGATGCCGTCGATCAGCGCCACATAGGGCTTGGGATAGCGCTTGATGAAGGCGTTGAGGGTGTACTCGTCGCGCCAGAACGGCAGCGCCTCGGCTTGCCGTCCCGCCCGGCCGAGCTCGTAGAGCGCGCGGATGTCGCCGCCGGCCGAGAACGCCCGCCCGCCGGCGCCGCGAATGACGACGCGCGTGATGGCAGCATCGCGGGCCCAGGCTTCAAGCTGCGCCGCCAGCGCATGGACCATGCCGTGCGTGACCGCATTGAGCGCCTGCGGGCGGTTGAGCGTGATCACGCCCGCCGCACCGTGCCGCTCGAACAGGACGTCCGGATCGGCGCTCAATGGCCGGCCCACAGATAGGCGGCCGTCGCCAGCAGGCCGAGCGCGTCGCGCACGAGGTGAAGCCGGGCCCAGGTCTCGATCGTACGGCGCGTGCCGGCGTCGGCGGCAGCAGGCGCCAAAGCCTGCAGACGCTTGTTGGTCGGCAGGATGACGAGGAGGGTGTATGGCACATTGCTGAAGATCAACACCGCGCCGGCGAGCCAGCGCCAGTCCCCGCTCGACCAATATGCAGCGACGCCGAGCAGCGCCGAGATGAGCGCAAGACTTGCCTGCATGACGGAAGCGCGCGGATAGCTCGACTGCCACTGGCGCAACAGCGCCTCGTCCCCGAGCGCAAGCCGCGCCGGCTGCTCGGCGACGGTGACGTAGATTGCCGCGCCAGTGAACGCCGCCGCGGCGATCAGCGCGAATTGCCCGATCAGCATTGCGCTCCTCAATTCCCCAGGAGGTCCCGGCCGATGATCACCCGCATCACCTCGTTGGTGCCCTCGAGGATCTGATGGACGCGCACGTCGCGCAGCACGCGCTCGATCGGATGATCGCGCAGATAACCGTAGCCGCCGTGGAGCTGCAGACAACCATTGACCGCCTCGAACCCGGCATCGGTCGCGAACCGCTTCGCCATGGCGGCAAGCCGCGTGGCGCCTTCCTCGCGAGCGCCGACCGCGACCGCCGCGCGCCGCACCATCAGGCGCGCCGCCTCGAGCTCGGTCGCATGATCGGCGATCCGGAATTGCAGCGCCTGGAAATCGGCAAGCCGCGTCCCGAACTGTTTTCGCTCGCGCATGTATTCGATGGTGCGGTCGAGACAGAACTGCGCGCCGCCGATCGAGCAGGCGGCGATGTTGAGCCGGCCGCCGTCGAGCCCGGCCATGGCGATGCGAAAACCCTGGCCCTCATCGCCGATGCGGTTTGCGACCGGCACCCGACAATCTTCGAACATGACCATCGCGGTCGGCTGTGATTTCCAGCCGAGCTTTTTCTCCTGGGCGCCGAAGGACAGGCCCGGCGTCCCCTTCTCCACCGCCATGCAGGAAATGCCGTTCGGTCCCTCCTCTCCGGTGCGCACCATGCAGACGTAAAGGTCCGACATGCCTCCGCCGGAGATGAAGGCCTTCGAGCCGTTGAGAACGTAATGATCGCCGTCGCGCACGGCGCGCGTCTTCAGGCTCGCCGCATCGGACCCCGAGCCCGGCTCGGTCAGGCAATAGCTGGAAAAATGCTCCATCGTGCAGAGCTTCGGCAGGAATCTTCGCCGCTGCGCCTGCGATCCGAAGGCATCGATCATCCACGCGTTCATGTTGTGGATGGAAATATAGGCCGCGGTCGAGGTGCAGCCCTGGGCGAGCTCCTCGAAGATGATGGTGGCATCGAGCCGCGAGAGCGCCGAGCCGCCGACGTCGTCCTTGACGTAGATGCCGCCGAACCCCAGGGCGGCCGCCTTGCGTAGCGTCTCCACCGGAAAAATCTCGCGCTCGTCCCACTCCCGCGCGAACGGCATCATGTGCTCGCGCGCAAACGAGCGCGCCACCGCCTGGAACGCGCGCTGCTCCTCGGTAAGCTCGAAATCCATGCGGACCCTCTCCTCCCGAAGCGATGGCGCCAAGCTACCATGGCCGCGGTGGGTAGCGCCCCGGTG
>WNGF01002241.1_pt1 | contig 27368 bp, 22 predicted proteins | sample 5400641 | NCBI WGS metagenome assembly WNGF01 (sample SAMN13153371, study PRJNA577476) | soil metagenome | isolation source: 80 cm soil or saprolite under grassland replicate 2 | place: USA:California | collected 2016-06-15 | reverse complement strand
GAAGTCAGGGGTGGAAGACCGGTGCTTTGGAGCCGTTTGCTACCGACGAAGCTATGACTCGTTTTTGGAGCACGAAAATCGTGCCATAGGCGTTTGTGGCAGGCCCGATTGGACTTAAAGGCTTACCCCAGAGGAAATTTTCTTGGTCCGACCAGGCCGATCGCGTAATACTAGCCAAGTTCCGGTGGGCACTGTCGATGCGATGGGCGGTCACCGGATTTAAGCGCTGCGCGCGTGGTGGAATGGCAGACACGCCAGACTTAGGATCTGGTTCCGAAAGGAATGGGGGTTCAAGTCCCCCCGCGCGCACCAGGCCCGCAATCGCTCGGACAATCCGGCCTCAGACGACTCGACTCATTGACCCTGGGGTGAGCAACTTGAGCGGAGGCCCGATTGCATCTACAGTTCAGGCGTGATTCATCGTTGTTCCCTGAGCGGCCTCCTTGTTTTGGCCGGGCTCCTCTGGGGTGGTGTACTTTCGGCCGACGCCCAAACGAAGTCGATCCACCTTCGGAACGAAACCATCCTCACGCCTCCGCGAGAGCTTAACCTGGCCGCAGGGGCTCCACCGGTCCGCGAAGCCGCCGTTTCAGGACTGTATTTCATCCAGTTCGAGGGGCCGATGCAGGCTGGCTGGCGGGAGCAGTTGCACAACCTGGGCGTGGATTTGCTCCACTACGTCCCGCAAGACGCCTTCGTCGCGAAGCTGGAGAATGCCGGCCTGGCGCAGGTGCGGGCGTTGGCATTCGTCCGCTGGGTCGGCCCATGTCGCCCGGAACACAAAATCCACCAGGCGGTCCGCGAGCACGCCCGGCGGAAGCCGGCTGAGAATGTTTCTTTGAGCGTATTGCTGTCTCCCCAGGCCAAGGCGAACGAAGTCGCGGAGACGCGCCGGCACTTTCATCGTGTCGAGTCTGAATCCCGAACGCGCTTTGGCACAGTCTTGCGGGGATCGATTCCACCGGGCCGGTTGCAGCCGATGGCCGAGTCGATGGTCGTGTTGTGGATCGAGCCCGGACCCAAGATTCGACTCAACGACGAAATCGCTTCCAAGATTGTCGCGGGAGACGGGGGACCGGGCCGCACCCTGACCAAGGCGCTGGGCTACGACGGAAGGGGCGTGACGGTCGCCGTGGCGGACAGCGGATTGGACACCGGCGAACTGGAAACGATGCACCCGGACGTGCTCGGGCGGGTGACGGCGCTGCTGTTTTACGGAAACTTGTCGGACGCGGCGGACGAGCACAGTCACGGCACACATGTTGCCGGGATCATTGCGGGCAACGGCGCCACGGGCGAGGTGGACGACTCAGGCCTGTTGTTTGGCCTGGGCGTGGCGTCGGGTGCCAACCTGGTTGCGCAGCGCATTTTCGACGGGGAAGGCAATTACGAAGCTCCGCCGACCTTCGAATCCCTGACGCGCGACGCGGTGCGAGCCGGCGCTGACATCGGGTCCAACAGTTGGGGGGACGACACGCAGGGCCGTTACGATCTCAGCGCGATGGAGTTTGATGCGCTGGTGCGCGACGCCGACGCGCTGGCCCTGGGAGACCAACCCTACATCCTGGAGTTCTCCGCCGGGAACGCGGGCCCGGGAGGTCAGACGGTTGGCAGCCCGGCCGTCGCAAAAAATGTCATCGCCACCGGCGCCTCGCAGAACAACCGCTTCAATCTGCCGCTGGAGGAGTTCACCATTTATGACAGCGGCCAGGAAACGATGGCGGACTTCTCCAGCCGCGGTCCTTGCGAAGACGGACGCATCAAGCCCGACCTGGTCGCTCCGGGCACCTGGATCGCATCGCTGCGGTCGGTCTTTGCCAACGATGACTTCGCCTGGTGGCCGATTTCCGACCGCTACCTTTACCAAGGCGGCACCAGGCAAGCTGGTCCCCATGTCGCGGGTGCAGCGGCTGTCTTCGTCCAGTATTGGCGCGACGGACATACCAACCAGACGCCTTCGCCCGCGCTGGTCAAAGCCGCGCTGATCAACTCCGCGGTGGACATGGACGACTCCGCCGGCACCGGGCCCGTCCCCAACATGGACGAAGGCTGGGGCCGGGCGGACCTGACGCAGATCATCGCGTCCCCGCGCCAGCACGATTTCGTGGATCAGACGGAGCTGTTGGGCACGGGGCAGACCTCCGAGCGGCGTGTCCTGGTGGCCGATCCGGACGAACCGCTCAAGATCACGCTGGCCTATACGGACGTGCCCGGCTTTCCCGCGGCCATTCCGGCCCTGGTAAACGACCTCGACCTCGAAGTCATCGGGCCGGATGGGACCCTGTATCGCGGTAACCAGTTTGCAGCCGGAGAGTCCGTGCCCAACGCCCCCCTCCCGGACCGCGTCAACAACGTGGAAGCGGTTCATCTCCCCGCGCCACTGCCAGGGGAATACCTCGTTCGCGTCCGCGCCCGGAACGTGGTGCAGGACGCACGAGTGGACACAGATGCGGTCGATCAGGATTTTGCCCTGGTGATCTCCGGCGCCCTGGTCAAGCCGGGCGTCGGAATCGTTTCGTTCGACCGACGCGCCTACCGCGCTCCGTCACAGATCCGGTTGACCCTCTTTGATCGGGACCTGGCCGGCCAGGCCACCGCCGCCGTATTGCTGCGGAGCACGACCGAAGCCGCCGGAGAAACCATCACCCTGCGGGCCAGTGGCGCCAGCGGGAGCTTCACGGCGACCGTGGCCACCGCGACTGGTCCGGCCATGCCCGACGGCCGGCTTGAGCTCAGTGACGGCGACATCCTCGAAGCCATCTACCAGGATGCCAGCCCGCCGGGAACACGGCAATCCTCCGCCCGCGCCGACCTGGTGCCTCCGGTTATTTCCAGCGTGACCGCCACCACTGACTTTGGCCGAACGTTAATCAGTTGGGCAACCGACGAAGAGGCCAGTGGCATCGTGCTCTATGGCACCAACAGCTTGAATCTTTCGGCCACAAACAATTTTTTCGGCACCGCCCAGGAACTGTCACTCGCCGGGGTGATTCCAAACGTCACCTACCACTTCGTCGTAATCGCCGAGGATCGCGCGGGCAATCGGTCCACCAACGACAACGAGGGCGCCTCTTACAACTTCACGCTGACACAGACGCCCAGCGCGCTGATCGTGGACGCTTACCACAACGACCTTTTCCCCGTGCCGCCGTTGACCGGCTACACCGCGCCGCTCTCCCAACTCGGCGTGAGCTACGATGTCTGGGACACGGAAACCGACGGGCCGGTGCCGGCGAGCGTTTTGCCCCAGTATCGCTGCGTGATTTGGCGCGTCCCGGAATTTTCCACCGGCACCACCTGGTCATCGACGGACGCGCAGGCCGTCACTAATTACCTTGCCGGCGGCGGCTCCTTGCTGATCGCGTCCATGGAGTTCCTGAGCCGGCTGCAAGACGAAGGTTTTTCCACATTCGCCCGGGATGTTCTGCAGGTTCAGTCTTTCGTCCCGGACACCGGCGCCCCTCACCTCAGCGGCGCGGCGGGAGAACCGATCGGCAGCGGGATTGACATGGATCTCGATTACACAGTGTATGAAGATGAGATCAAGGATTTCGTCGGCATTCCCGCCGATGCCTCCGACAGCGTCACGGCCACGACCAACGCCTCGTCGATACTGTTGAACGGCTCCGCCGCGGTTGGCGTGCGCGCGCCACGGACCGGCCGGGACCTGCCTGGCCGGGTGGTCTATCTTTCGTTCCCGCTCGATGCCGTGCCGATGGGCCCGGACGCCGGCAACAACCGCGTCGGCCTGCTCCGCAACGTCCTCAATTTCCTCGTCCCGCCGCAGAATAACAGCACGATCACCCTGGACAGCGACCTGTATACCGTGCCGAGCCTGGTCACGGTGGAAGTGGAGGATCTCGACCTGGCGGGCCAGGGGCTGACCACCGTCCGAGGCTACAGCCCGCGACAGACCAACGACGTCGTGATCCCCTTGAACGAGACGACGCGTCGGGGCTTGTTCCGCGGGGTCATCGCGCTTGTCAGCACGAACCAATCGGCCCTCCGCCCGGAGCTGTTCGTCCGATCCGGCGACACGATTCGCCTCGAGTATCTCGACGCGTCGGCCAACCAGACCCTGGGCGTGACGGCCATGATCGAGACCAACGCTCCGCAGATCCTTAATGTCTCCTTCCAAACGGGCTACGTGGATGCGTCAGTGTCCTGGGAAACTTCCGAGCCGACCGATGGGCTGGTGCAATTCAGCGACTCACCCGGCTCCTTCCCCATCAACTTCACCGCCTACGACCCCAACCAGGACTCGGCCCACGCGTTGACCCTGGACCGACTGAAGCCTTCGAGCACTTACTACTTCCGCGTGGTGAGCCGCGACCGGGCGGGCAACGTGACCATCGGCGACAACCACGGGCAGCCTTACCAGTTCACCACCCTCACCCCGATCTACTCGCCTTGGTTCGACAACCTCGAACACGGCAGCAACGACTGGACGGTGATTCAGGCGGATGAGTCCGAATTGGCGTGGGCTCTAGGTGTCCCGCGCAACGTCACCAACACGCCTTCCCCGAGCCACGTTTGGGGAACCAGCCTGGACGGCGCCACCGCCAGCGTGGCCGAATCCGTCCTGATCACTCCCGGGATTTACCTGACCGGGGGCGACCGGATCACGCTGCGCTTTATGCAGAACTACGATTTCGTGCCGGCGGAGGATCCGGAAGCGATCGAATACGGCGAGATCTGGCTCTACACCAATGCCACGACGGCCCCAATCGTCCTGGGCACGGTCGCGGGGAGCTCGTCCGACTGGGTGGAAGCGCATTTTGATCTCACGGCTTACCGCGAGCAGCTGGTCTACGTGGCGTGGCATTATCTCTTGTTCTCGATCGATCCAGCCGAGCGCTTTGGCTGGCTCCTGGACGATATTTCCGTGACGGCGTCGAACATCGTCCCAGGGACGATTCGGATCACGAACAACCTGTGGCAGGCGCGCTACGTCCTGGCCGGGCCGCGCAGTCGCGTGGGTCAAGGCGCCAGCCTGGAGATGAGCAATGCCCCGCCAGGCCAGTACCACATCACGTTCGGCGATGTTCCCTACTACGCCACGCCCCCGCCGCAGACCAACACGCTTGATTCGCTGGCGACGCTCGTCTTCCAGGGCAATTACACCGTTCAGGATTCGAACCACAACGGCATGGCCGATTCCTGGGAACAGCACTATTTCTCCTCGGTGTCGCCCAGCCGGACCAGGCTGACTGATACCGACGGGGATGGTTTCACGGATTACGCGGAGTTCATGGCCGGGACCAATCCCACCCAGCCCAACTCGTTGCTGCGCCTGGCGCCACCCGTCCCGCTTGCGGATGGAAGCATGCGCTTCTCCTGGCCTTCCGTGTCGGGGCGCGCTTATCTCGTGGAAGGCAGCAGTGACGGCACGACCTGGAGGGCGTTATCGGGCTGGATTTCGGCCTCGTCCGCTCTCAGCACGTTTACCCTTCCCGCCACCGCTCCGCCGGCGCCGTCTCTGTTCCGGCTGCAAGTCAGGCCGTAGCGCGCCCCGGTCCGGGCCCATTCAGACAACTTATGTTCCTGGCGAGTTCGCTGAATATTTTTGCGTCTACTTCCCATGAATTTGCCATTGCGCTCGGCCATGGCTTGGATCAAACTCTGGCCGTCTTGTGTCCTCGGCGCGCTTTCCCTGCGCAGGCACCCTATGAAATCTCAGACGCCAAAGAACAGCGTGAGCAAAACCGTCAAAAAGACCGGCGCCGCCGGCCGTTCCACGGTCGGGGCGAAGGCCTCGGCCAAAACTGAAAGTCCGTCTGCCTCGCTGTCGGCCGCCCCCAGCGCGCCGCCCGTCAAAAAAGAATCCGCGCCAACCATTCCGCCAATCCTCCTCGAAGGCGACGAGCCGTCTCTTCCGCCGGTCAGCGGGCCGGGTGAGCGTTACGCGCTGGGCCCGGCGCCTCTGCGTCCGGCGGAGAGTTCTCCGGAGTTGCGCGAATTACCCGAAGCTTACGGCACGCAGCGGTTGTTGCTGGCCGCGCGCGACCCGCACTGGCTCTACGCGCACTGGGACCTGACGCGCGAGCAGCTCAAACGTTACAACGGCCGATCGGTCGACCGGCACCTGGTCCTTCGCATTTACAAAAACGAGTTGGGCGGCGAGCCGCATCGGGAAATCCACGTCCACCCGGAGTCGCGCAATTGGTTTGCACACGTCGGGCTGGGGGGAACACGGTTTGTCGCCGAACTCGGCTACTACCGGCCGACCGACCAATGGGTGCGCGTGGCCACCTCGGCCACCACGGTCACCCCGCCAGACACCGTCTCCGACGATCTGTCGGTCTGGTTCGAAACGCTCCCGGTCGACTTGCACTTTGACCAGATCCTCCACCTGGTCAAGGCGGCGATGCGGGCCAACGTCCCGCTCATGGAAGCCCTCCAGCAATTGCGCGCGACGGGCTTTTCCGGCTTGCCTGACCTCGGCAGTGGCGGCGCTCCCCAATGGACTCCGGAACAGGAGCGCGCCCTCTCGCAGGTCGTGTCGATGGACGCCGTCCGGCGCGTCTGGATGGGTTCCCTGGAAATCACCGAACTGATCCGGCGCCAGTTTTTGCTGGAACTTTCTTCGCAGGCCGCCGCGCAGTTTTCCGTGCCGGGCTCGTGGAGCGGCGCGTTGGGCAGTATCTCCAGCCCGTTCGGCGGCGCCGAACGGAAAAAGGGGTTCTGGTTCAATGTCAACGCCGAGTTGATCATCTACGGCGCCACCGAATCCGACGCCACGGTCACCATCGGTGGACGGAAGATCAGGCTTCGTCCCGACGGCACGTTCAGTTACCGTTTCTCCCTGCCGGACGGACAATACGAGTTGCCCGCGGTCGCCACTTCCTCCGATGGCACGGACAGCCGGAGCGCCGAACTGAAGTTCAGCCGCGGGACGCAATACCAGGGCGAAGTCACGGCCCACCCGCAAGATCCCGCGCTGAAGCCGCCGGTGGCCGCGAACGTGGCATGACCGTGGCCAATCAGGACTATGAACTTCCGAGCTTTCTCGCCATTTTGCGTCAAGCCACGCTGCGCTTGATTTGCCCGTGGCCGGCCCGGCCCGGCCTGCTTTCTGCCTGAGGTTGCAGCCATGACTCGTGGTTACCTGTCGCTCGTTCTGCACGCGCACTTGCCCTTCGTGCGTCACCCGGAACACGAGCGGTCCCTGGAGGAGAACTGGCTGTTCGAAGCCATCGTCGAAACCTACCTGCCGCTCATCCAAATCATGGAAGGCTGGCGGCGGGACGGCATGGAGACGCGCCTGACTCTCTCGCTTTCGCCCACGCTCTGCGCCATGCTCGCCGATCCGCTGTTGCAGGACCGCTTCGTCCGGCACCTGGACGGCCTGCTCGAATTGGCCGAGCGCGAAGTTCACCGCACCCATTGGGACCGCGCCTTTCAGCCTTTGGCCCAGATGTATCAGCAACGGTTCATCGCGCTGCGGGCGACTTACTTCGCCTATGACCGAAACCTGGTGGGCGCGTTCCGCCAATTTCAGGACGCGGGCAAACTGGAGATCATCACCTGCGCCGCCACCCATGCGCTGCTGCCGCTGCTCGCCGATCATCCGCCGTCGCTGCGGGCCCAAATTCTCGTGGCGCGGGATTATTACCGGAGTTGTTTCGGGCGGGATCCGAGCGGCATCTGGCTGCCGGAATGCGCCTACACCGACGGGGTGGACCTGGTGCTGAGGGAGGCGGGCATTCGCTGGTTCATCCTCGACACGCACGGGGTGCTGCACGCCCGGCCGCGCGCGCGCTACGGCGTTTTTGCGCCCATCTTCACCCGGAATGGCGTCGCGGCGTTCGGCCGTGACCTCGAGTCTGCCACGCAGGTTTGGAGCAAACAGGAAGGTTATCCCGGGGATGGAACCTATCGCGACTTTTATCGCGACATCGGCTTCGACCTCGACCTGGATTATGTGAGATCGGTCATGCCTGTGGCGGGCACGCGCAGTTTCACGGGGATCAAATACCACGCCATCGCCGGCGCGGGCGCCGACAAACGGATCTATGATCGCCAGGCCGCCCTCCAGAAAGCCGCCGAACACGCGCAACATTTCCTGGACGCGCGTCTCCGCCAGGTGGAACACCTGGCGGGCATCCTGGACCGGCCGCCGCTGGTGCTCTCACCCTACGACGCGGAACTGTTCGGCCACTGGTGGTATGAAGGGCCGGAGTTCCTCGATTATCTCGTGCGCAAGACCTGGTTCGATCAGCAGGTCCTCATCCTGACCACGCCACTGGACTACCTGCGCCGCCAGCCGACCCAGCAGGTCTGCCAGCCCAGCGCTTCGAGCTGGGGCGAGGAAGGCTATTGGAAAGTGTGGCTGAACGATAAGAACGAATGGATTTATCCGCACTTGCGGGTGGCCCAGGAGCGGATGAGCGCTTTGGCCGATCGCTCCACCAAACCGAGCGCGTTGGTCTTGCGCGCCCTCAAACAAGCCGCCCGCGAGTTGCTCCTGGCCCAGGCCAGCGACTGGCCGTTCATCCTTCGTACTGGCACCAGTCCGGAATACGCCCGCAAACGCGTCAAGGATCACCTGCTCCGCTTCATCGCCCTGCACGAGCAACTGACCGCCACCCGCGTGGATGAGAAGTGGCTGAGTCAGATCGAGGCGATGGACAACCTCTTCCCCGACGTGGACTACCGCTACTGGGCGACGCGGAAATAGCCGGGCTCAGCGATTTACGATTTACGATTTACGATTTACGAGCTTCTGATGGAGGGATCGCGGCTCTAGCGATTGGCGCGCCCGGCGAGCTGCGCGGCGCGCCGCTCGTCAATCGTACATCGTAAATCGTCAATGGCTGCGGGATCGGCGGCGGTCCGGTTCATGGCCCCAACTCACGTCAAATTTTTGAGGTGTTCCCTTCCCATGAACCTACTCCTTCGGCTGCCACCAGCGCCAGAGCCCAGCGAGCAAACTGCCGATGACGGAATGAAACACCGCCGAGATCGCGCAAGGCGTCGCGGTGGAAGGCAGCTGCGGGAAATTGTTCTGCGCCAGCACCACTCCCAGCCCGGAGTTCTGCATGCCCACCTCGATGGAAACCGTCCGCCGGACCGTCTCCCCGTAGCCGAATAACCAGGCGAACACCCAGCCGAGGGCGAAGCCGCCGGCATGCAACAGGAACACGGCCAGGAGCAGGACCGCCGCTGACCTCCGGATGTCCTCCGCGCGTTGCCCGATGATGCTCGCGCAAATCAGCGCAATCGTGACCACGGAGACCAAGGGGGCCAGAGGCAGCACGGCCTTGACCAGCCGCGGGACCAGGTGATGCAACGCCAAACCGATCAGGATCGGCGCCAGCACCACCTTGACGGTGTCCAGGAACAACGCCCACGCATCGACCCGCACGTAGGCTTCGGCCAGCCACTTGGTCAGCAGCGGCGTCAACACCACCGCGCCGAAGGTCGAGCACATCGTCATCAACACGGACAAAGCGACGTTCGCCCGGGCCAGGTAGGCCACGACGTTGGACGCCGTGCCGCCCGGGCAGCAGGCGACCAGGATGAGCCCCACCGCCAGCGGCGTCTCCAGGCCCAAGGCCCGCGCCACCGCCCAACCGAGGAACGGCATGATCAGGTACTGGGCGGCAAAGCCCATGGCGATGGCCCGCGGCATCGCCAGGACGCGCTTGAAGTCAGCCACACTCAGCGTCACCCCCATGCCCAGCATGATCACCGACAGCCCCCAGACGATTGATTGGCCCCGGAACCAGGTGAACAGCTTCGGCTCAACCAAGGCCAGTCCGCCGCCCGTCAGCACCCAGACCGGGAACAGGTTAGTGAACAGGTTCAGCAGGCGGCTCATGCGTCGCGCGGGATTTGTCTCCGCCGCGCGCGAGTTTGTAAACAAAGAAGGCGCCCTAACCCTGCTTTTGCGCCAGGCCCCAGCGCAGGAGAATCCTCTTTTGAATTCGGTCAAAGACCAGCCGATCCAGCAGCAACCCGAAGAGGATCGTCAAGACCATGATGCCGATCACTTGCGCCGCATCGTTCAACTCCCGCCCCATATACAGGAGGTAGCCGAGCCCGACGCTGGATTTGATCAGCTCGGCGGAAACGCCCCCATGCCACGCCAGCGTCCAACCCAGTTTCAATCCCGTCACAATACTCGGCAGGGCCGCCGGCAGAATGACCCGCGTCGGCATGGCGTAGCCCGGCGTCCCCAGGGTGCGGGCCACCCGCAGATAAATCGTCGGGATGTGCAGAATCCCATCCGAGGTCGCAATGGCAATGGCGGGCAGTGAACTCATGATGATGACGAAGAAAATCCCGCGGTCGCTCAGCCCAAAGAGCAACAGCGAAACCGGGACCCAGGCCGCCGAGGGGAGCGTCTGCAATCCCAGGGAGAGGGATCGAAGACAGCTATTGGCCACGCGGCTCATGCCCATGAGCAAGCCGACCATCAGGCCGAGCAACGCCGAGATGGAAAACCCGATGCCCATCCGCCGAAAGGTGGCGCGCAGACTCGGCCAGAGATAATTGTCCGCCGCCAATTCCCAGAGGCGTTGGGCCACCTGTTTGGGCGAAGGAAACAAATAATCGGGAATGAGCTGGGCGGCAAACAGCGCCTGCCAGACGGCCACGAGCAACAGGTAAAACGCGAGCACGTAGTACTTGATGCTATATTCCGGTACTTTCATTGGCCGGCGGCTCCAGTTCCCTCATAATGGCCATCGCGCGCTCGCTCACTCGAGGATCATTGATTTCGCGAGGACGGGGAAGATCGATGGGGATATCGGCTTTGATGCGGCCGGGTCGCCCGGAGAAAACCAGGGCGCGATCCCCCAGGCAGGCCGCCTCGCGCGGGTCGTGCGTCACCAGGATGATCGTCTTTTTCGTGCGCATGAAAATCTCCTGGAGATCGCCGTAGAGCTTGGCCCGGGTCAAGGCGTCGAGGGCGGGGAATGGCTCGTCCACCAGCAACACTTTGGGGTCCGGCGCCAGCGCGCGGGCCAGGGCCACGCGCTGTTTCATGCCCCCGGACAGTTCGTGGATCGAGGCCTTCTCGAATTGATCCAGATGGACCATTTGCAGGAACTGCCGCGCCTTTTCCCGGCAGGCCTGGGGTTTGAATCGGAACTCCCGCTTCAGGCCATACATCACGTTCTCGATCACATCCAGCCAGGGAAACAGCCCGTGCTCCTGGAACATCATCAGCCGATCATGATGCGGCCCCTCCACCGGCACGCCATCCAGTGTGATCTGGCCCTCGGTCACCTCTTCAAATCCGGCAATGACGTTGAGCAGGGTCGACTTGCCGCAGCCCGAAGGACCAAAGAAAACCACAAACTCACCTTCCCGGATCTCCGCGTTCACCGGCTGCAACGCCTGGACGGTTTGGGTGGCGTTGACATAAGTCTTGGCGACGTTGATCAGCCGCACCTTGACCGGACGCAGGCTGGCCGCGGTCCCCTGGAGAGCGACGTGGTCCATGACCTCTAAGGGGCTGGTTCAGGAACTGGCGCCAGGTCTTTTTCCTTCAAGACGTCGTTCAAGAAGGTGAGAGAATAAATCCCGCCGAGCTCGGGGGCCTTCTTGATCAGCCCGACGCGGTAGGAGGCTTCGGCCGATCGTTTCAGGGATGAACAGATCGGGTCCCAGGTGAACTCCACGCGGCTCAGGGCCTTCTCCATCACCTCGTTTTTCAGGTTCTTGCCGGTCTCCTTCCGGAGTTGCTCGTTCAAAATCGATCGGGCGGCCACTTTGTCCTGGTTGATTTGCTCCGTCACTTCGACCAGCGCAACGATCAAGTTCCGAATGACCCCGCGGTGCTGCATCAGGTAGTTCTTGTTCACCACCAGGTGCGTCGTCACATACCGCCCGTCGGGCCAAAGGGATTTCTCCTCCAGAAACAGTTCGCCGCCGCCTTCTTCTTCCAGGCGCGCCAGCCACGGCTCGATCGTCCAGGCGCCATCAATCTGTTTCTTCTTGAACATCGTCAGCTGATCCGGATTGGACAAGGCCACCAGGGAAAGGTCGCCGCCCCGTTCCTGCAAGCGATATCCCTTCTCCTCAAACCAGGTTCGGGCCGCGACATCCTGGCTGTTGCCGAGCTGAGGCGTGGCAATCACCTTGCCGGCAAAATCCCGGGCGCTTTTGATCCCCGAGTCGCGCCGCACCACCAATCCAGCCCCGCCGCTGGCGCTGCCCGCGACAATCACGAACTTCATGCCCCTCGACTTGATGTGCCCGTTAATGGTCGGAGCAGGACCGACAAAGGTCGCATCCACCGCGTCGGAAAAGAGCGATTCAATGGCCGTGGGCCCGGCGTGGAAGGCCGTCCATTGGATCCGCACGCCGATCTTGCGCTCAAAGTGTTCGGTGGCGCGCCCATAGAGGGCCTGGGCATGGGTGAGATTGGGGAAATAGCCCAAGCGAAGTTCCTTCGCCTTCTCATCCGCGGCCGCGCCCGCCGAGACCCACAGGAGAATCAAAAGCAAAAGAAACTCTCGCAGCCACGCCCCAGTCCATGAGCTTGCGGATGACATCTGGATATTGTTCGGGTCTATCTTCATGGCACGACTTTCTTGTTTGTGCAAGTCGCACCCACCCACCCAATTTGCGAGCGCGGAAAAAGTTCCGCTGGCCAGCGTTCTTCGGGTTTCCTAGAGTGCGCGGCAGCGTGAACGTTTTCCGGGTTACTGGTCTGGCCATGATGGTGGCGTGGGCGGCGCTCGCCGACGAAGGGATGTGGCTTTTCAATCAGCCGCCGCGCCGGCTCCTGCAGGAGCGTTACCAGTTCGACGCCACGGACCAGTGGCTGGAACATGTCCAGAAATCCTCGGTGCGCTTCAATTCCGGCGGGTCCGGGAGTTTCCTGAGCGAGGATGGCCTGCTTGTTTCCAACCATCACGTGGGCGCCGATGCGCTGCAAAAGCTCAGCAGCAAGGAGAAGAATTATCTCCGCGACGGCTTCCACGCGCGCACCCTGAACGAGGAGGTCAAGTGCCTCGACCTGGAGCTGAACGTGCTCGAATCGATCGAGGACGTGACCAGTCGGGTGAATGCGGCGGTGCCAGGCGAAGCGGACCCGGCGGCGGCCTTTGCCGCGCGGCGCAAAGTGATCGCGGAAATCGAAAAGGAATCGCTCGAACGCACCGGCCTTCGGTCGGATGTGGTGACGCTTTGGCAGGGCGGCTCGTACCCTCTCTATCGCTTCAAGCGCTACACCGACGTGCGGCTCGTCTTCGCCCCGGAACAGCAGATTGCCTTCTATGGAGGAGATCCGGACAACTTCGAGTTTCCGCGTCACGATTTGGACATCTGCCTTTTCCGGGCCTACGAGAACGGCCGGCCCGCGAAACTGAAGCACTTCCTCCGCTTCTCGGCCGGCGGCGCGCGCGACGGCGACCTCGTCTTCGTCTCCGGCCATCCCGGGCGCACGAGCAGGCTTCTGACGGTGGCCGAGCTGGAGTATTTCCGGGATCAAGGCCTGCCCTTCCGGCTGGGCACGCTCAAGCGCCTGGAAGTCCTGCTGGAGGCCTGGAGCGCCCGCAGCGAGGAAAATGCCCGGCGCGCGAAGGACGATTTGTTCGGCGTCAAGAACTCACGCAAGGCGCTGGATGGCCGGCTGGCCGGCTTGCTTGATCCCGCGTTGTTTTCCGACAAAATCCGCGCGGAAACTCTCTTCAAGGAAAAGCTGGCCGGCCGGACCGAATTCCAGGCTGCGCTCGCGGCTTACGACAAGATCGCGGCCGCGACGAAGATCCTGGCGGCGCAAGCCACCCGTTACTCGTTGCTGGAAGGGGCGCTGGGGTTCAATTGCGACAGCTTCGGCATCGCGCGAACGCTGCTCCGCGCCGGTGACGAACGGCCCAAGCCCAACGGCGAGCGATTACGGGAGTTCACCGACTCGGGCAAAGCTTCGCTCGAGCTTGGCCTGTTCTCCGAGAAACCGATTTACCAGGACCTGGAAATCCTCACGCTGGCGGACTCGCTGACGTTCCTGGCGGGCCAGTTGGGGGCGGGCGATCCCCTGCTGACGAAAATCCTCGCCGGCCAATCGCCGCGCGCCCGCGCCGCCCAACTGATCCGCCGCACCCAGGTTCGCCAAGTCCCATTCCGCAAGCAGCTTTACGAAGGGGGCGCCAGCGCGGCTTCCGCGGCAGGCGACCCGATGATCGAGCTGGCGCGGATGGTGGACGCCGACGCCCGCGCCTCGCGCAAAGTGGTCGAAGAGCAGACCGAGGCGAAACAACAGGCGCACGCGGCCATCGCGCGCGCGCGCAACGCGCTGCTCGGCACGGCGGGCTATCCCGACGCCACGTTTACCCTGCGCCTCTCCTTCGGGGTGGTGAAAGGCTACGAAGAAGCGGGCCAGCCGGTGCCCGCCTTCACGACCTTCAGCTCGCTCTACGCCCGGGCGGCGGAGATGAAACAGCGGCCGCCCTTCGACCTGCCGCCGCTCTGGGAAAAGCGGAAATCCAGCCTCGACCCGAAGACGCCGTTCAACTTCGTCAGCACCTGCGACATCATCGGCGGCAACTCGGGCAGTCCGGTGATCAATCGGGCCGGCGAATTCGTCGGCATCATTTTCGATGGCAACCTGGAGAGCCTGCCGTGGGACTACGCCTTCAACGACGAGCAAGGCCGGGCCACCTCGGTGCATTCGGCGGCAATTCTGCAAGCGCTTCACCGGGTCTATGGCGCCAAGGAACTCGTGCGCGAGTTGACCGAAGGCCGGCGCGGCGGCAAGAACGTGCGCTGAAGTCGCGAGTGCGGATTGCGGATTGCGGATTGCGTACTTCGCCACGGTTCATGGTTCCGTTGCGCGGTCAAGGAACCGTGGGGGGCTCACCATGAACCTTCCGTATGTAGTCACGGCCCCAGCGATTTACGATTTACGATGTACGATTTACGAGCTTCCGATGGAGGGATCGCGGCTCTAAGCGATTCGCGCGCCCGGCGATCTGCGCGGCGCGGCGCTCGTAAATCGTACATCGTAAATCGTACATGGCTGCGGGACCGGTGGCGGTCCGGCTCATGGCCCCAACTCACGTCATACTTTTGAGGTGTTGCCTTCCCATGAACCATGGCACCCGGAGCGCGCCTCCATTCGCTATTCCCGATCGAAGCGGGGCCGGCTACAATGCGGTCGATGTCCGACACGCTGGTCGTCAACGAAGTTTATTTGAGTCTGCAAGGCGAGAGCACGTGCGCTGGCTTGCCGTGTATTTTTGTGCGGCTGACGGCCTGCAACCTGCGCTGCTCCTACTGCGACACGGCCTATGCTTTCACCGAGGGGAAGCGATGGCTGTTGAGTGACGTGCTGGCGCGCGTCCGTCAATTGGCCGGGCCATTTGCCGGAGAGTCTCCCGGCGGGTCTGGCCTCGCCCAGGCTGAGCCGTCGCCGCGCCCGGGGGAGAGACTGGAACTTCCTCCTGCTCCGCGGCGGTTGCCTCTGGTTGAGCTGACTGGCGGCGAGCCGTTATTGCAGCCGAACTCGATCCCGCTGATGCAGCAATTGTGCGACGAAGGCTTCAGCGTGCTGATCGAAACGAGCGGGGCGCTGGATATCGCGCCCATCGACCCGCGGGTGCGGCGCATCATGGACCTCAAGTGCCCCAGCAGCGGCGAGATGGCGCGCAACCGCTGGGAAAACATCCCGCTCCTCAAGCGCACGGACGAAGTCAAGTTTGTCATCGGCACGCTCCAGGATTATGAGTGGGCGAAGGAGCAAATACGCCGGCGCGAGCTCGCCGCGATTTGCCCGTTGCTGTTCTCCTGGGCGTCACCGCTCACGCCCGGACAGCAGGACGACTCGCTCCAGAAGGTTCCCGCGGGCCAGACGCCCATCACGCGCCGCGAACTGGCCGAGCGCATCCTGGCCGACGCGCTGCCGGTGCGTTTCCAGGTGCAAATGCACAAAGTGATCTGGGCGCCGGACCAACGCGGGGTTTGAGCTTCGATGAAAGAGGCAGAGAGCCGCCCATGACCCGCACCGCGTCCATTCTGGAGCAACTGCGCCGTTACGAATCGCGCAATGTCACCTTCGTCGCGCCGGATGGTTCGTGGCCGATCGCGTGGGAACGAGCGAAGGGCGAGCAGGTGTGGGATGCGGAGGGGCGCAAGTATCTGGATCTGACGGCGGCGTTCGGGGTCGCGGCCGCGGGCCACGCCAATCCCCGCGTGGTCCGGGCCGGCCAGCGTCAGATGGCGACGCTGCTGCACGCCATGGGCGATGTGCACCCGCACGCGCTCAAGGCGAAGCTGGCCCGGGAGTTGAGCCGGATCACCTTCGAGCGCTGGACGAAGGCTCCGTCCAGGGTCCAAAAGCCAAAAACCAACCGCCGGGCGGCCACGTCGAAAGTCGCGCCGGCGACGGGCAAGACGATTTTTTGCAACTCCGGTTTCGAGGCGGTCGAAGCGGCGCTCAAGACCGCTCTGCTGGCGACCTCCAAACCAGGAGTGATCGCTTTCGAGGGCGGCTATCACGGCGTGGGTTACGGCGCCTTGAATGCGACGCATCGCGAACAGTTTCGCGTCCCCTTCCGCGCGCAGCTTGGCCAGTTCGGGCATTTTGTTCCGTTCCCGGCGAATGGCGCAGGATTGAGGGAAGTCGCGTCGACCCTCCAACGATTGCTCCGGCGCGGCAACATTGGCGCCATTCTGGTCGAGCCAATTCAGGCGCGCGGTGGCATCAACGTGCCCCCGGCTCAGTTTCTGCCGCTGCTCCGCCGCCTCGGCACCCAGTACGGCGCGCTCCTGGTGCTTGACGAAATTTACACCGGCTTCGGCCGCACCGGGACCTGGTTCGCCTGCGAACAGAGCGGCGTGATACCAGACCTGATTTGCTTCGGCAAAGCCCTGACGGGCGGCTTCCCTCTCTCGGCTTGCGTCGGGCGGGCGGCGGTGATGGACGCCGCGTGGCCGGAGTCCGCCGGCGAAGCCATCCATACGAGCACCTTCTTGGGTCACCCGGTGGGTTGCGCGATGGCGTTGGCCCAGATCCGTGAGATCGAGGGGAGAGAGTTGGTGGCGCGCAGCGCTTTCCTTGGCGCGGGACTGCTCCGGTTCATGACGGGGGTCTGCCGGAAACTGCGCCGGTTGCGATGCGAGGCCCGGGGCGCCGGGCTCATGGTCGGCCTGGAAGTGCGCCTGCCGGACGGGACTCCGGCGACCCAATTGGTGTTCGCTCTGATCCAGCAATTGCTCCGGGCCGGCTTCATCTTCCTGCCCGAAGGGAGCCAGGCCAACGTCCTGAGCTTCACACCGCCGCTGACGATCGCCCGGAAGGAACTGGACCGTGCCGCCCGGCGAGTGGCGCAGGCGCTCATCGCCTGGGAAAGACGGTTATGACTCTGGGCGAAATGCGCCGGGTTCTCGCGCAGAGCGGCATCCACCTGACCCGGTCGCTCGGGCAGAATTTTCTGCACGACGGCAATCAACTGCGCCGCATCATCGACGCGGCGTCGTTGGGCCGGGAGGACAAGGTCCTGGAGATCGGGCCGGGGCTGGGGCCGTTGACGGAACGGCTGCTGCCGCTGGCCGGCACGGTGCTGGCGATCGAGAAGGACGGGCGGCTGCTGGAACTATTGCGCCGGCGTTTCGCGGGCGCCGCCAACCTTACTTTGCGGCACCGGGACGCTCTCGAGGAGGTGCGCGAGCAGCGCGACTGGGGCGATTGGAAAGTCGTGTCAAACCTCCCGTACTCCGTGGCCTCGCCGATCCTGGTCGAACTGGCGCAAGGACTCGATGCGCCGCGGCTGGTGGTGGCGACCTTGCAACTGGAGGTCGCGCAGCGTCTCCTGGCCCGCGCCGGCGAAGCGGATTACGGAGTGCTGACCCTGCTGGTGCAATGGCGCTACGAAGTGGCGGGACACTTCAAAATCCCGGCCACCTGTTTTTTTCCTGTGCCCGAGGTGGACTCGGCGTGCCTGGTCTTGCGGCGGCGCGCCACCCCGTTACTCGGGCCCGGGCAAGCCGCCGTCTTTCGCGCGGTGGTGAAGCGGGCCTTCTCGCAGCGGCGCAAGATGATGTTGAAGCTGCTCAAGGAAGACTGGCCAGCCGCCGCGCTGGAGGCCAGCCGCGCCGAGCTGCAACTGTCCCCTCAAAGCCGGGCCGAGTCGGTCAGCCTCGAACAATTTGTTCGACTGACCGCGCGGCTGGCCTCAACTTCGACCCATGAGCGAAGAGATCTTTGACGTCGTCAACCACCTGGACGAGGTGGTCGGCCAGGCGTCGCGCGGCGAGGTCCACCGGCGGAAGCTGAACCATCGGGCGGTGCACGTCTTTATCTTCAATTCCCGCGGTGAACTGTTTCTGCAAAAGCGGTCGAGGAAGAAGGATTGTTTCCCGGGCGCGTGGGATTCGTCAGCTTCGGGGCACCTGGATCGGGGCGAGGATTACGATCGGTGCGCCGTCCGCGAGGTGCGGGAAGAACTGGGGATCGAGCTGTCGCCAAGCCCGGAACGTCTCTTCAAGGTCGAGGCCTGTGCCGAGACCGGGCACGAATTCGTCTGGGTTTACCGGGGCCAACACGAAGGGCCGTTCGCATTGCACCCGGAAGAAATCGAGCGGGGAGGGTGGTTTGCGCCGGAGGCGATCACCCGCTGGATGGAGGCAAAACCCGCGGAATTCGCCAGCGGACTGGTGCTGATTTGGCGGCGCTGGAAGCAGGAATTCGCGGGGGCCGTTCACCACTGCCGTTGAGTGGGCATAGTTTGGCTTTGGCGTCCGGCCCGGTTAAGGCTAAGCTAAGGCCAGCTGAAGGTTTCCCCCGTCGGCCTGGATGAGACTGAGCACGGCATTGCAGAGACAGATTTCAGGAATGCGCACCATCGGGATGCGATGCGGCGCGGCCGCGGAGCCATGGCGGGCCATTGCTTTGGAGCTCGGGTTCGAAGGCCGCGGCTGGCAGAGGACGGAGCGCTCCGGCGCAGAGTCATGAAGGCTTTCCGCTGGCATTTCATCCGGACTTGGGGCGACCTGCTGAAGGAGACAGCGCCGCCGCCGGAACAAATGGCGTTGCGGCTGCGCATGATGGAGCGGGGTGTCATCCTGCCGGTCAAAGGGGTTTTCATCCTCATCCTGATCTACAATCTTTACTTCTCCCGCTGGTTCGAGGACATGGCCCTGCCCCAAACCGTCGCCCAGCAAACCATCGAGCGATTTTTTGTCATTTATCTCCTGCTCAACTCGATGGTCGGCGGCATCCTCATTTTCGCCCGGAAATTGTCCGGGATGATCCTCCAGCGGGTGATTTTCACCTCCAACTTTGTCGACGGGTTGTTTCTCGCCGCGTTGACGTTCGTGACCGGCGGATTCGACAGCATTCTCTACTGGCTGTTTCTCGGGTTAATCGTGCGCAACGCGGTCAGCTGCCCGCTGGCGGCGCCGCAGTTGATCCTGAATTTCTCCGCCAGCCTCTGTTACCTGGCGGCGGGGATGCTGGATGTGATCATCACGGACAGTTCGCTGGATTTTGACGAAGCGGCGGGCAGCCTGACCTCGCACACGACCGAGCCGTTTTTGCTGCGCCTCTTTGTCTTGTGGCTGCTCACGGCCTGTTGTTATGGCTTGCAGGTTTTGTTTGAAAAGCAACGCCGGGCGGCGGAGGAGTCCCGCGAGTTTGCCGTGCGGCAGGAACAGTTGCGTTCGGCGGGACGGCTGGCGGCCAAGATCGCCCATCAGATCAAGAATCCCCTGGGCATCATCAACAACGCGGCCTATTCGCTGCAACGGGCCCTGCAGGAAGGCAAACCTCCCAACGCGCAGCAAATTCAAATCATCCGCGAAGAGGTCGAGCGGGCCGACCAGACGATCACCAAGTTGATGGGCTACGCTCAACTGGCCGAAGGGAAGGTGGAGCGGCTCAATATCGCCGAGGAAATCGACCGGGCGGTGGGCCATGCCGTGCCGGTCGCCGCCAAGTATCCGGTGGTGGTGGAGAAGAAATGCGAGCCGGGCCTGCCGGTGCTGATGATGCAGCGGGGCCACCTGTCGGAGATCCTGGTCAACCTGCTGCAGAACGCCCGGGAGGCGATTGTGGGCAAAGGGCACATCCGCATCGAGGCGCAAGGCGGGCCCAACCAGTCGGTGGTCATCACGATCGCCGACGACGGCCCCGGCATCGCCAAGAGCAAGCTGGAAAGGATCTTCCAGCCCTATTTCACCACCAAGGAGCGGGGAACCGGCCTGGGCCTTTCCATCGTCAAGCACAACGCCGAGCTCTATGGGGGCAGCGTCCGGGTCGAATCTGAGCTTGGAAAAGGCACGCGATTTGTCCTAGAATTGCCGACCAGAACGATTACAAAGTCATCATCATGAGTGTACCCCTTCCGCCTGTGCTCCTGGTTGACGACGAGAAGAATATGCGCCTGTCGCTCCAGGCCATGCTGGCGGACGAAGGGTATGATGCCCGGGCGGTCGAGAGCGCCGAGGAGGGATTGAGTCTGCTGGCGCGGGAGAAATTCTTCATGATCGTGACGGACGCCCACTTGACGGGCATGAGCGGCTACGATCTGCTGGCCCGACTGCGGTCTGCCCACCCGGAGTTGCCGGTGCTGATGATCACGGCCTACGCGACGCCCAAGCTGGCGGTGGAGGCGATCAAGGCCGGCGCCATCGATTACCTGTCGAAGCCGTTCGAGCCTGAGGAACTGCTGCACGCGGTGGCCCGGTGCGCGGAACGATACAAGCTCATCCAGGAAAATGCCCGGCTGCGCAGCCAGACCGCCCAGGCCTTCGGCGTGGAGATGATCATCGGCGAGTCGCCCCGCATGGTGGAGTTGCGCGCCCTGATCAAGACGGTCGCCTTATCCAACGCGACCGTGCTCATCCTGGGCGAAAGCGGTTCGGGCAAGGAACTGGTGGCCGGGGCCATTCACGCCCTGAGCCAGCGTCGGGAGGCGTCCTACGTCCGGATCAACTGCGCGGCCATCCCGGAGCAACTCCTGGAAAGCGAACTGTTCGGTCACGAGAAAGGCGCCTTCACCGGTGCGCTCAAACAAAAGCCGGGCCGCGTGGAGGAGGCCGACGGCGGCACCATTTTTCTCGATGAGATCGGCGACATGAGCCGGTCGCTGCAGGCCAAGTTGCTGCGTTTTCTGGAGGACGGCAGCTTTACGCGCGTCGGCGGCAACGAAGAACTGCGCGTCGACGTGCGCCTCATGGCCGCCACCAACCGCGACATCATCGAGGCCATTCGCCAAAACCAGTTCCGCGAGGATTTGTTTCACCGCCTCAACGTCGTCCAATTGCGGCCGCCGCCGCTGCGCGAGCGCGGGCGCGACGTCCTGCTGCTGGCCGATCATTTCCTGCGCCAGTTCAACGCCGCGATGAACAAGCAGATCAAGCGCATCTCGGTCGCCGCCCAGCAAAAGCTGCTCGCGCATCACTGGCCGGGAAACGTGCGGGAGTTGCGCAACGTGGTGGAACGGGCGGTCATTCTGGAGACGAGCGACGAAATCCATCCGGCGAACCTGCCCGAATTCCACCTCGAAACACGCCTGCGCAAGACCGAGCTGCCCGTCGTGCCGTCCGGCCAGTCGATTGATGAAGTCATGTCCAACTTCGAGCGCGAATTCATCCTGAACACGCTCGAACAAAACCGCTATAACCTGACCCGCACGGCCGAGCAGCTCAAGATCACCCGCCACGCCCTGCGTTACCGCATGCAGCGACTCAACATTCACACCGAAGGCCAGGAAGAAACGGGGCCCATCACGGGAAAGGAGGCGGCTCCATGTTAAGGCACGGGTTGCTCCTGGCCCAGATGGATCCCAAGGAACTGGAGGCGCTCCGGGAGGCGGCCAAACCGCAGGCTCACAAATTGTTTGGCGCGGATGTGACCATCATCCTCGGGGTCGTGTTGGGGCTGATCGCCATCCTGTTTTTCTGGGCCTTCTTTATCCGCAAGCGACCCAAGCAAGTGCGCGGGGCGCTCGTGCCGGCGCGCCCCGAAAAACAGGCGCGGGAAGCTTTCGGTTCCTCCGGCCGACGCAAGCGGCGCAAACGCCGTCCGGATCATCCGGACAACTGGGGACGCAACCCCACGCTCGGCGAAACCGGGGGACTGCCTCCCGCGCGGCCGGAGGAGCCGGAAGCGCCTCCGCCGGCCCCCCAATCGCCGTCTCCCCGGTAGTCATGGAGGAAAGCCGGTCCATCACGCGCAAGAGCGCTTCCAACCTGGCGCTGGCCTTTGTCCTGTTGCCCAAAGCCAAACGCGCCGACATGACGGCGCTCTACGCCTTTTGCCGGGAGGTGGACGACGCCGCGGACGAGGAAACGGTTCCGGTGGAAAAGCGGCGCCTGCATCTGGAGGCCTGGCGGGCCGACCTGGCCCGCGCCTGCCAGGGCGGGCGACCCGAATTTCGCGTGAACCAGGAGCTGCAGCCGGTGATCGCGGCGCATCGATTGCCCTTCGAGCTGTTCGACGAACTGATCCGCGGCGTGGAGATGGACCTGGACATCAAACGCTACGCGACCTTCGAGCAGTTGGAGCAGTACTGTTACCGGGTCGCGTCGGTCGTGGGCCTGCTCAGCATCGAGATCTTCGGCTACCAGAATCCCGCCTGCCGCGATTACGCCAATTACCTCGGCAAGGCGCTGCAGTTGACCAATATCCTGCGCGACGTCCGGACCGATGCCGAGCGCGGTCGCATTTACCTGCCACTCTCCGAGCTTGCCCGCTTCGCCGTGTCGCCGGACGAAATCCTCTCTTTCCAGTACTCCGACCGCTTCCGCAACCTGGCCGGCAGCGTGGCCGGGCGGGCCCGCCACTTCTATCAACTGGCCCGCCAGACGCTGCCTCCGGCCGATCGACGCTCCATGGCCGCCGCCGAATTGATGGGTTCAGTTTACTGGCGCCTGCTGCGCAAACTGGAAGGGCGGCAGTTCCAAGTGCTGGGCCCGCATCCCACCCGCGTGGGCAAAGGCCAAAAGATGCTCCTGATTTTGCGCACGTGGTACCGGACGCTCTCCGGCGCCTTCGCTCCCAACTACGGAACGCCGTGAAAGGATTGCGGATTGCGGATTGCGGATTGCGGATTTTGGATTTCAGACTTCAAACTAATGCGCCGCCTCGTCGTCAACGCCAACGCCTCTTCTCCCAACTGCGAAACGTCTTGAAATCCGCGATCCGCAATCCGCAACCCGTAATCCGCAATCCGCAATCCGCAATCCGCAATCACTATGCGCCGACTCATCGTTAATGCCGACGATTTCGGACGCTCCGGCAGCATCAACTCCGCGGTCATCCGGGCCCATCGCGAAGGCATTCTCACCACGGCCAGCCTCATGGTCAATGAACCGGCCTTTGGCGAGGCGGTGGCGCTGGCCAAGGCCAACCCGCAGCTGGGGATCGGTTTGCACCTCACCCTGCTGTGCGGACATTCCTCATCGTCGCGCCAAAGCGTCCCCGGCCTCGTGAATGAGGCGGGCGAGTTCGGCGACAACCCGGCGGGAGTCGGCTTCCGCTACTTTGCCTCGCGGAAACTGCGCGAGCAGTTGCGGCGCGAGATGGCGGCCCAGTTTGAAAAATTTCGCGCGACCGGCTTGTCGCTGGATCACGTCAACGGCCATCTGCATTTCCATTTGCATCCGACCATCTTTGCGATCCTGATGGAAAACGCCGCGGCCTGGGGAATTACTCATGTGCGGCTGACGTGGGATCCGTTCTGGTTGAACGCCCGGCTGGCCGGCGGCAAGTGGCTCTACCGCGCCGGCCACGCCGTCCTCTATCACCTGCTCGCGGGCCGGGCGCGCCCGGTGTTGCGCCGCCGCGCCATCAAACATACCAGCGTTGTTTTCGGCCTGTTGCAAAATGCACGGGTGGACGAGAACTACGTGACCAGGCTCCTCCCGCTTCTGCCGCCGGGCGATTCCGAGCTTTACTCGCATCCATCGCTCGACCAATTTAGGCATGAACTGGAAGCCATCGTCAGCCCGCGCGTGACCGCGCTGGTGCACGAGCAGGGCATCCGGTTGATCCGTTACCAGGATTTATAAAATGGCTAAAGTCATCATCGTCCTGCTCATCGCGCTGGTGTTCGAGGCGGTCGGCGTGGTTTACCTGAGCGCCGGGCTGAAGGAGATCGGCGAAGTGCCGGCCCTCAAGGCGTCGGACCTGGCTCGGCTGACCCGGCGGGCGGCGACCAACCCGAAGATGCTCCTCGGGGTGCTGTTGGAGACAATCTTCTTTGTCTTCCTGCTCGTCCTGCTCCGGCGCAACGACGTCAGCCTGATTTGGCCTCTGACCTCGCTCGGTTTTGTGCTGACCGCTCTCTCCGCCAGGTTCATCCTGCATGAGGAAATTCCCGTGGCCCGCTGGATGGGCGTGTTCCTGATCATGATGGGAGCGGCGCTCGTCAGTTGGAGTCAGAAGGCCAAGACTTCGCCGCTGCCGGCGCAGGCGGCCATCGGGTCAACTGCGCAGCCGGGCGCTGAGTAGGTCGTTCAGGACGCGGCCCAGCTCGCGGGCGGCCGTCATGGTCTGGCGTTGAAAGGCGATGAGCTGGGAAATCTTGCGCGGCGCAGCCAGGACGGCCAGGGCGAGTTTGCCGTAGTGGATCCGATCGTCGGAGGTCATGAGCGCGTTGAAATCCAGCGGCAGATCATCGCGCGCGGTGTCCGAGATCACGCGGATGGTGGCGCTGGGAATCTTCCATTCCCGGCAGAGCGTGCGGATGACCGACGACTCCATCTCGACGGCATCGGCCCCGGTCGATTCCCAAAGAGCCCGTTTTTCCTCGGCGGAGATGGCGACGCGCCTGGAACAGTAAAATCGCGCCGAGACCGCGCCCATCTCGGCCAGGGCGGCAGCGACGCCCGCATCGAAGTCCTGATCGAATACGATCGTGCCCAGGGCCAGGGAAGGGTTGAGCCCGCCGGCAAAACCGCAGGTCAACACGCATTCCGGTTGCACGGCGGCGACGGCTTCGCGGATGCTCTCGGCCGCATTCCTCCGGCCGATGCCGGTGACCCAGATCTGAATCGGACCGCAGCGCGACAGCCCGGGAAGAAAAAATTTCGCTTCCTCCTTGACCGCGAAGCAGACGAGGAACGCGACTGGTTCCTTGGCCACTGGTCCGACTGGTCCCCTTGCGCGGTTGCGTTTGGTCATGAGCACGTCTATTTGACCCCCGCCAGCCGTTCTTTCCAGACGCGGTAAAGCTCCATCGTGGCCTGCACGTCGCGCAAGCAGTATTCGGCGATCTCCCGGTAACGGCCTTCCTCGATCAGCCGGTTCACATCCAGGCCGCTGACCCCGTGGCTTTTGGGGGACTCGATGCCAAAAGCTTTGCAGTAGAAATCCAGGTTGAAACGCCGCGCCGCGCCGTCGCGTCCGCTCACGCCGTAAAAAGTGAATTGTTCGGCCAGGTCGCAATGCGGTTCGCAGGTGTAGCGGTAACCCAGCCAATCCTTGCGCAAGATCGGCACATTGAGCAGGGCCGAGCGCAGGTAGAGGAACGGGATGTCGAAGCCGCGCCCGTTGAAGGTGACGATCCCCTCATAACGCCTGGCCACCTCCCAAAACGCGGTGAGCAGCTCCATTTCATCCACGCAGGCCACGAACTCGACCGACCCGCCTTCCCCAGGCTCTTCCTCCTGGTCCTCCGCCGTGAACAGCACCTGGCCGCGCCGCGTTTCCGCGTTGAGCATGGCGATGCAGACGACCCGCGCGGTCAAAGGCCAAAGGTTGAAGAGCTGCTGGATCTCGGCGCGCCGGCTGGCTCGCGCCGGCTCCTCCGGCAGCCGGTCCGCTTCACGGAAGAGGTACTCCTGTTGCGCGGCATCGAAGGTGTCGGTGGGCAGCGCGGAAGTTTCGATATCAAATACCAGCTTGGCCATGGGAACGCGGAGGCGGGACGGGAGAAAAACAAACCAGGGTGGAAATCCGCCCGCACGGCACGGACCGTCCACCCTGTCAGTTCGAGGAAGTTATTTCTTCTTCTTGGCCGACTTCTTCGCAGATTTCTTTGCTGGTTTCTTTTTAGCTGCCACGGATGCTCACCTCCAATCGAGGGTTGACGGTTCGGGTGATGAAAGCATTTCACCACGAGTTGAACCTGTGATTCGTCGCTTCATTTCGGAAACAAATTCTGCCGGCGGGAGTGACGGCGCGTTCCACCTGGCAGTGCGCGTCGTCCGGGAACCTTCGCCAACCCTGCGACAGAGTGCATTAACTGCCCTCTTCTTAATCGCGTGGCGCGACAAGGCAAGCAAAGATTTTAGTTTTCACCAGCGCGTCGACGTGTCGAATGGTTCGTCTCGAGGCAACTTCGCGATCCACCAAGAGCGCCAGAGCCGGTTCGCGCGTCGACGAATCGAGGCGCCGCGAATCGCGTCGGGCCACTTCGGAATACGTCCGCCCCTGGTGGAAACGCCTCGCTCAAGCGCCGAACTTGTCGAACATTTTTCCATTGGCCTGCATCAGTCGGATCAAATATTTCGCCTCGAACACACCGAGCGATCCCATGTTCGCGCCGGTCTCGGTGAAACGATCGAGCTTGTCCGAACCGGAATAGGGCGACGTGAGCAAGAGGGGCTGCGGATGCCACGAGTGGCCTTTGAGCGCGACCGGCGTGGAGTGATCGCCCGTGATCGCCAGCACGTCCGGCCGCTTCTGCAGCAGGATCGGCAGCGCTGCGTCGAAGTCTTCGATCGCTTTTCGCTTGGCCTCGAAGTTTCCGTCTTCGCCCGCTTTGTCCGTGGATTTGTAATGGATGAAGAAGTAGTCGTACCGGTCGTACTCGGCGAGGTAACGCTGGAATTGTTCCGCGATGGTCTGCGGTCCCTCAATTTTCTGCATGCCGACGAGTTGGGCGAGGCCCTTGTACATCGGATAGACCGCGAGGGCGGCGGCGCGCAGTCCGTAGCGCTCGGCGAAGGTGGGGAGGGACGGTTGATGGGCGATGCCGCGCAGCAGGAATCCGTTGGCCGGTTTCTTCCTGGCCAGGAGCGGGAGGGCGGCGGCGTAAAAGTCGGCCACGAGCCTGGCCATTTTCTTTTGCTTGGCGGATTTGGGATTGATCGGCTTGACGGCCGCGACGGGGAGTCCTTCGCGGTTGGGGTCGCTGTCGGTCAGCGGGCCCTCGAGTCCTTTGCCGCGGAAGACGACGACGAAGCGATGTTCCTTGCCTGGCCTGATGATCACTTCGGTGTCGCCGATTGTTTTGATCTTCTTGGAGAGGAGGGCACAGAGATCTTCACAGATCTCCGTGGCGATGCGGCCGGCGCGGCGGTCGATGACGATCCCCTTGGCTTCGAGGGTGCAAAAGTTGGCGCGCGCGCAGACATCGCCGGGCTTGAGTTCGAGGCCGAGGCCGAGCGCCTCGAGCACACCGCGGCCGACCGTAAACTCCAACGGGTCGTAGCCGAAGAGGGCGAGGTGGGCGGGGCCGCTGCCG
>WNGF01004071.1_pt1 | contig 27370 bp, 19 predicted proteins | sample 5400641 | NCBI WGS metagenome assembly WNGF01 (sample SAMN13153371, study PRJNA577476) | soil metagenome | isolation source: 80 cm soil or saprolite under grassland replicate 2 | place: USA:California | collected 2016-06-15 | reverse complement strand
TCGATGAGGGCGGGTCAGGTCCCGTGGATAACCGTCGGGGTCGGCAAGACCCACCTGGCCACCGCCCTGGGCCACATCGCCGTCCGCCGCCGCCGCACCGTCCACATGGCCCGCGCCGACAAGCTGTTCAAACGCCTCACCGCAGCCCGCCTCGACAACACCCTGGACTACGAATACCGCCGCCTGATCACCGTCGAGCTGCTCATCATCGACGATTTCGCGCTGCAGCCCCTCACCCCCGCCCAGACCACCGACTTTTACGAGATCATCACCGAACGCCACCGCAAAGCCTCCACCGTGGTCACGTCCAATCGCGACGCCAGCGAATGGCTCCCGCTCATGACCGACCCGCTCCTGGCCCAGTCAGCCATCGACAGGCTCACCTCCACCTGCCACGAGCTCATCGTCGAAGGCGACTCCTACCGCCGCCGCCAGCGCCCCGCGCCACCCGCAGTTGACGACCCCGCCCCACCCACACCATGATGCTCACGCAACCCGGCTAGGTGGTCCCTAAGTCGTGGCGAGCCACTGGTCCCATCTCGCTGGCGGGTGACATCCTGGGCGACAGATAGGTTCCTGTAGGCGGGCGACATGATCGTCAGTCAGGTGACGTTGCCGGTGGCGGAGTTCTTACGGTAGGGGCGGGATTTGTCCAGCCTGACCAGCGAATCCGCCGTTTCAGACAACCCAGTTTGCTTCACACCGGGCCGCTGCGAACCTCGATCTTGTTCAACGCGAACCGCCACACGCCCCGTCCGGCGGGGTAGCAAGATCCGGCCCGTGCCGACCAGTACCGCCAGTCGGTGTTCAAGTCGACGGTCAAATGACGGTCAGACGATCTTGAGAGCCATCCCGCCAACTTACGACACGTCCCTGAACTGCACTTATGGTCGGGATGGCCGGATTCGAACCGGCGGCCTCCTGCTCCCAAAGCAGATCGGACACCAGTCTGGGGGTGTCTAGAAAGGTCTCGCCATGACGTCTGAGCTGGGTGAATAGAGATCGCTTACCATCGGGACCCCCCCAGGCTTTCCCAGACACTTCGCTGATTGGTTCCCGCGTTTGGTTCCCGGGAGAGCATCAAGATCACCACTGTTCGAATGCGCCAGGATACTCGAACTGGCGAGCGATGAGATGAAGCCCCACGGTTGTGGAGGGCCTCTCCCTGACTGCATCGGTCATGCCGCGTGCACCGGCGTCCTCGCCTCGGTCTCGATCGCCTCATCCTGCTCCTCGGGCCACGCGTAGGCGGCGATGATGAGCAGATCGTTACCTGGACCCCTCGCGCTCTCCAGTTCGCCGGCCCCTCCTACTTGTACGGGCTACTCCCCTGTTGGCAGCCATCGGAATCTGCCCCGCTGGTGGATCCATGAGCGGCTGCCCGGAGGCGGCCAGCTTCGTCACGGAACGCGACCGGCAGGTTCGGCGCGGGCGCGCCGGATCCGCCGTTAGGTGCGCCCAAACCGAAGCGGCTTCCGTCCACCACCGAGCGCGGGATTGGTGGTTCTGCGCGGCCGCGGCATGCCAGTGGGTCGGCCCGAGCCACCGGCAAACCCGGGCGCTGGGCGGTGATCCACCGGAATGCCCGCGCCATCCTCTTGAGCGGTCAACGCGCCTCGCCGCTGTTACGAGCGGCAGGCCGGTGGGCTTGCGGCTTCCGTCAGCGGTGTTGGGTGCGGTCCCCTCAGCCTGGAAATGAGGCTTGCTGGAGCCGCACCGCGATCAGCTTCTCGACCAGTGACACCGGTAGGGGCTGGTCGGTACTGAAGCGCAGGGCCCCTGAGGAGGTTGAGTAACCCCTAAGCTCATCTTTGAGTTGGGGGAAGACGGAGCCGCTGTGCGGCAGGTAGCTCAGATGGTTCTTAAACGCGGCGAACCCGGCGATTGTCTTTCCCCGGAGCTTGAAGGCCGGGACGCCGTAGGAGATCCCCTGCTCGGCCTCGGGGAGGATATCGAGGATCGTCTGGCGCAGCCGGGCCAGCGTTGTGCGCTTCGGCTCCTCCAGAGCACCTAGGTACTGGTCGATTTCCTGAGCAGACACGGCCCCATTGTGCTGATCGATGAGCCCACGAGCAAGGAGCGCACCTGGCCAGGGCAGCATCTCCGCTGACGCGGGCTATCGCAGGGCGGCTCCTTAGCAATGGAACGAATCTGGTTGCTTTCGTGATCTCGTGCCGTTCGGATGGTCACGGTTGCTGGGCGTCGCGCCATGCTTGCCAGATGTCGGGGCGCAGCCGGCCACGATCGGGCACAGTGATCCCTTTGACGCGTGCCCATGCGCGGACTTCGCTGGTTGCCGGCTCCGGTGCGCCGGGAGCCATTGACGTCGCCGGCTTGGCCGCGTCGCCGCCGATCCGCTCGGCGAGGGCACGTTCGCTGCTGGCCCATGCGTGGGCGGCGGCGAGGTAGCGGTAGGTCCATTCCTCGGCGAGTCGGCGGGCCGGTCCCTGGTGAGGGACATCGCGGCGGCGACCTCGGGAATGGTGGGTGCGGCGGGGGCGGCCTGCATCTGCGCGGTGGACGCCCAGCGCCAGGCGTCGAGGAACGTGCCGTTTTCTAGGCGGATCAGGCGGGTCTCGATAAGGGCGGGGTGGCCGGCTCGGACGGCGTTGATCACCGCGGCCCGGCGGGCCAGCCACTGTTCGGTGTCTGCGGGTCGAGGTGTAGCGGTGGATCCTGATGCCTGCCATGCCGGTTCCTTATCGCTCCGGAAGCTCGGCCAGTCGTCGTTGCAGCAGGCGTCTCTCGGCGTCGTTGCGGACGAGGGTGAGGGCCCGCTGGTAGGCCTCGCGGGCTTGGGGGAGGCGGCCGGCGCGGCGCAGCAGTTCAGCACGGGCTGCGTGCAGGTAGTGGAACTCGTCCAGGGCGAGACGGTCGATGATGTCCAGTCCAGCCTCGGGGCCCTGGGCCTCGGCGATGGCGATCGCGCGGTTCAGCTCGACCACCGGCGAGGCGGTGAGGCGGGCGAGTTCGCCGTACAGCGCAGCGATCTGCGGCCAATCACGCGGCTCGTCGGCGTGCAGTGACGCGATCGCCGCCTGGATGACGTACGGGCCGCGCCCGTGCAGAGCCAGCGCCCGGGACAGCAGCCGGCGACCTTCGCCGATCTCGGCGGCGTTCCAGAGCGTGCGGTCCTGATCGGCGAGCAGGACTAGATCGTCGTCCTGGAAGCGCGCTTCCCGGCGGGAGTCGTGCAGCAGCATCAGCGCCAGCAGGCCGTGCGCCTCCGGCTCGTCGGGCATGAGCTCGACCAGCGCCCGCCCGAGCCGGATCGCCTCGTTCGCGAGGTCACCGCGCCCGCCGTAGCCCTCGTTGAAGATCAGGTAGACGACGGCGAGCACGGCGGCGAGCCGGTCGGGCAGCAGGTGATCGGCCGGCACCCGGAACGGGATCCCGGACGCCTTGATCTTCCGCTTGGCCCGGACCAGCCGCTGCGCCATCGTGGTCTCCGGGACGAGGAACGCGTGCGCGATCTCGTCCGTGGTGAGGCCGCCGAGCGTCCGCAAGGTCAGGGCGACCTGTGCCTGGATGGCCAATGCCGGATGGCAGCAGGTGAACACGAGTTCTAGCCGCTCGTCCGGAAACGACGTCTCATGCGTGTGGTCCATCTCGATCTCATCCGTGTGGTCCATCTCGGCTCCCGCGGCCTGCTGCGCCGCGAGCAGGCGGGTCTTCTCGGCCAGCGTCTGATCGCGGCGGATGCGGTTGATCGCCCGGTTACGCGCCGTCGTGATCAGCCATGCTCCGGGGCTGGCGGGCGTCCCATCGCGTGGCCACCGGGCAGCGGCGATCGCGAAGGCCTCCTGCGCCGCTTCCTCGGCGAGATCGAAGTCGCCGAGGAAGCCGATCAGCGCAGCGAGGACACGTCCCCACTGCTCGCGGAAGACCTGATCCAGGACCTGCACTGCTAGACCAGCGGGCGCACCTCGACCGCGCCGCCGAGCCGGGCCGCCGGGATCCGCGCCGCCAGCTCGATCGCCGCATCGAGGTCATCGGCCTCGAAGAACAGGTAGCCGCCGAGCGCCTCCTTCATCTCGACGAACGGGCCATCGGTGGTCAACGTCTTGCCCCCTTGAACCCGCACGGTCGTGGCCATCTCCGGGGCCTGCATCTGCTCACCCGCGGTCACGCCAGGCGTCTGGTTGAGCGCCTGGTAGTCGGCGAAGACAGCCTGCTGCTCCTCGGCGGGCAGGCGCGCCCACGCCTCCGGATCATCCGGCGCCGGCGTGTCGCCCTGATAGATCAACAGCATGTACTTCATGGACGTCCTCCTCGCTGCGGGGATGGTCGCCTCCAAGACAAACGAGCAGCACCGGAATCGACAAGGCGCCGCGAGAAATCTTCGCGTGGCGGGCTGCCGGTTTTCCCGTCGGCGAGACCGCCAGCGTCGATCGGTTCCGAAGCGTGCTCCCCCATGCACGCCGGCGCGGCCCGATCCCGGCCAGCTCGGGCGAGGCGAACCGCCCGGCCTCGGCTTGACATCGGAGCAGCTCAGGCGCCGGATGCGACCTTCCACAGGTTGCCGTCCGGGTCGGTGAAGTACCCGCCGTATCCGCCCCAGGATTCGTTTTCCGCGGGCTTGGTGATCGCGCCGCCGGCGCGTTCGGCGGCGGCCAGCATCTCATCGACCTCCTCGGCGGAGTCGGCGATGTAGGACAGCGTGAAGCCATGAAAGCCGTGGCCGTCCGCGGTGACGCCGGCATCGGCGGCGAGCCCGTCCCGCGTGTAGAGCGCAAGCGTGGACGAGGCGGCCCCGAGGTTGAAGCTGACGAACTTGCTGTAGCTCTTGTCTACGTGGCAGCCAAGGCCCTCGCTGTAGAACTGCTTGGCCCGCTTGATGTCTTTGGCGCCAATCGTTACACAGGTCTCCTGGGGTTTCAGCGTCACCAGCGCATCCGGGTGGGGCCGGGTCTGCGGCCGCCGCCGGACTATCGGAGGTCCATTCGGTGACGCGACCTTCCAGTGATAGCCGCCCGGATCCGTGAAGTAGCCGCTGTATCCGCCCCAGAATGCGCGCTTCGCCGGCTTGGTGATCGCGCCGCCGGCGCGTTCGGCGGCGGCCAGCACGACATCGACCTGCGCCGCGGAGCCGGCGATGTAGGACAGCGTGAAGTCGCGGAAGCCGCTGCTGTCCGCGGTGACGCCGGCGTCGGCGGCGAGCGCATCCCAGGTGTAGAGCGACAGGGTGGATGAGCCGTCGCCGAGGCTGAGCGTGACGAACGTGCCGTGGTCTTTCTCGACCGGGCAGCCAAGGCCCTCGCTGTAGAACCGCCTGGCGCGGTCGATGTCGCTGACTCCGAGCGTGATGGCGCTTATCTGCGTACTCATGGTTGCGGTCCTCTTCGTTCTAAGGTGGGCGTCCACAATGGACGCCGCAGGGCGTTCTTGGCTGGCGTGCCGGGGAAGGGCGCTCGCTGCGGTGTGATCATGTTGGCCACACCTTGTGGGGGCAGGCGGTGACGTGGTTAGCAAGGTGAGCGCGGAGCCGCTGGAGGCGCGACCCGGCGCTGGGGCTCCGGGGCTGCAGGGACGCTGCTCCGGAACGGCATTGGCAGTGTTCATCGGATCGGCTCCGGTTGTGTTCAGGGCGTCGCTAGCAGAACTTGCGCTCGATGTCGGCCAGAAACGCCTTGGCGAGACGGTCGAAGCCCGACGCATCCAGCCGGATCCGCTCGCCGGTGTCGAGCTTGAGCACCGACGCTTCCGGCACGAACTTGATGACCTTGTTGCCTCGCACTACGCCGTCGTTGTTCATCAGCGACTCGGTCAACAGCTCCACCTCGTTGAGCGGGTTGCTGTCTTTGCCGGTGACCTGGCGGAGCCGGTGGACGAAGTAGCGGTCGAGCACCATGGTCATGTTGTTGAAGAACAGCGGCTCGAAGGCCCCCAGCGCGGACTGAACCTCGGGATCGCCGGCGGCGTCCACGGCGGTGGCAAGCTTCCGGTAGGCCGCGAGCTGCTGGTCGATCGCTGCCCTAGCGTTCTCGAGCTCTTGTTTTGTGTAATCCTTTCGACCCTGCATGACGGTGCATCCTCCTCGCTGTGGGGATGGTCGACTCCAAGACAAACGAGCAGCCCCGAAATCGACAGCGTGCCGCCAGAAGTCTTCGCGCGGGACCGCCCGTTGGTCGCGTCCCATCCGGCAAGGACGCCCGAACTACGCCGCACCAGCACGGGAGAGGACGGGCTGCGGCGGTCCAACGAGACGAAGTTGCCGTCGGCATAGGTCAACCCCGCTCATCAACCGACCACCGCAACGTGCGTGTGCTAGTCCACCGACGGTGGCGCACCGGAACAGCCGCGGTGCTGCCCGGCGACGGTCCCGCTCAACGGTCACGCGCCCTACCGCACCGCGGGGATGCCGCCCTTGGCCGCATGATCACCACGACGCCGCTCACGGTACGCATCGACCTTGCACCCGAGCAGGTGGCGAAGTAGGCCGCGCGGCGACAGTGCGCGACGGCGCGCGGGCGGAAACCTGCCAGCGGCTGGCGCCGCTGCTCGCGCCACCACGGCCACGGACGCTGGACGAGCTGCTGGACGTCGACCCGGGGCCTGGGCACGACACGACTCGCATGGCTGCGCCGCGGCGCGACCGCGGCGACCCCCGGAGGCACTGAAGGCCGAGCTGGACAAGCTGGAATTCCTGCGCCGGCACGGCGCGGACCACCTGGACCTGTCCCGGCTACCGGCCGGTCGGCAGCGGATGCTCGCCGAGATCGGCCGCCGCCCCGACGAACTGCTCGCCGTGCTCGCCGATCCCGCCGTCCCGGACGCGGAGGCCGGGCGGCTGATCCGCCAGCGGATCGGCATGCCGCGGCGGATCGCGGCGCGACGGCCGATCGAGGAGCGCGCACTCGCCAGCTGCAACGGCCAGTGAGCGCAGATCCGGGTGATCGGCGCGGATCTAGCCAAGATCACCATGTCAGCCACGTCTGCACCGAGTCGGCGATATGCGGCGAGACCGGCAGCGCAGTGACAGGGAATCCGGGCACTCTCTGTGACGAGCACCGTGTCATATTCGTGGCCGTCAGCGGGTGGCAGATTCCGATGGCCGCCCACACTCGAACGACGAGGCGTCGCAGTAGGCGATCACTGCATCGCAGACCGCAACGCGGTCGGCGAACTCGTCACACCCGAATACGACGGGTTACCAGTTGCCGCCCTGTCGACTCGCTGCGCGTGGAGCAGGCCTGGGCCCGCGGCAGAGGTCTGCTACTTAACCCTCGGCGATCGCCCCGGGTTGGGGAGAATACAGGGCCCGCCCGCCTCATCCGCCTTCGGCGAGATGGCCGAGCAGCTACCCAATCACTGCGCGGATGGGTTCATGCCTCCCAGGCCGTCCGGGCCCGGCTGGCCGCCGAGTCGGACCGCCTCCGCGAGGACCTGGCCGAGGAACGCCGCCAGCGGGCCACCGCAGACCAGCAGGCCGCCCGCGCCGCCGACGAACGCGACATCGCCCGGATCGGGCTCAGGCAGCGGACGGGCTGGCTGATGACTGGACGGAGAACCGGCAGACCTGCACCGTGTTAGCGACTTCGTTATATGAAGATCCATCGGCCGGACTGCATGAAGACGCCTCGGCAAGGCTCCGTGAGCATCCCGCTCTCCTCGGCTGCTCGATCTTGCGTCGGCCCTTGCTGCCGTCCAGTGTGGGGCGGCCACCAGCATCCTGCTGGCGGCCACGAGGAGGGCACCGCCGAAATGACGCTCCAGCCCCGCCCGGCGAGCGAGGCGGCCAGCTGCGATCCGTATGCGGTTGCGGCGCGGGACCCAGCCGTCCGATCGTGCCCGTGGGATGGCCGGTCTACAGGGTGTGGGCGGCCCCATGGGAGCTGCGCAGTGACGGGCCATCAGGGTCTGCCCGGAGGCCACCATCTTGTCACGGAGCGTGGCCGAGGCACAGTGCCCACACGCGCGCGTAGCCGCCGTTATCTCCAGCCCGGGTTTGGGTGTCTTCGCTGTAGCCGCCGCGGGTGTTTTGTGTGCTTTTTGCTGCGTGGTGGACACGTTACCTGAACAGTGTCAGACCCCGTACAAATCCCCTTGTCGCTGCTGTTTTTAGAACTAAGCGGCTACTACGTGAACGCTGTTCAGCTACATGTCCACGCCGCAGACGTCCTGGTCAGGTGCGGCATACACAGGGAGGGCTTCAGATAACCGCCCAATTGTTCTGCGTGGACATCGGCGGGTTTTCGATCAAGAGGCTGGCCGTCCATAAGGGGACATTCTGCGCGCCTACGTGCCGAGACGGCAGGGATCGCTGGACTGCTTCTCGCGTGTCCGCCGTTTAGCGACGTGAACGCTTGCCGCGTTCTGGTGCTCGGGGAAGGGAACCAACCGCCGCGGGTTTTCAGCCGTCATAGGGGTATGAGGCCGACTGTGCCGGGTGGTCTCCGCCTGGTCGGCTGGGCGGGGTGCCCGATGAGCAGGAACGGCATAACGCGGGTGCGGGCGCCACGATGGCGTCGCCCTCGCGCCAGGACGTGGCTGCGCTCCGTCCGGAGAAGCGGCGTGGCCTCCGCCGTGTTGTGGGCGGCTGCCCTGGCGGTAGCGATTGCGGGATGTGGTACCCGCTCGGCGCCGGGAGCTGGGGAGCACATCATGGGCCAGCACGTGCGGTCCTCACGGCGACCTTCCGGCTTCCTGGGATTCTCGATCTGGCCACCGGTGCCGGCGCGGCGTGGGTAACGACCGGCAATGCCGTGCTGCGTATCGACCCGCGCACCGACCGGGCCAGCCAGGTTCTGTCCGCTCCCGGTGCGTCGCTCACCGCCATTGCCTTCGGGGCGGGGAGCTTGTGGGCCGAAGGCGCCGCTGGCCTGCTGCGGATGGATCCGGTCACCGGAAAGGTCACGGCCAGGATCGGGGTGCATGCCTCGCTGCTGTCCTTCGGCGAGGGGGCGCTGTGGGCGCTGGGGCAGATCGGGGCGGGCCGCTGGTCCGGGTCGACCCGGCGACCGATGCCGTGCGGACCTTTTCCCTGCCGCCGGGCAAGACCTGGGACCTGGCGGCGGGCGAGGGTGGCGTATGGCTCTCGGTGGCGATGCCGCCGTCGGTCGGGGTGTTGCGGATCGACCCGGCTAACGGGCGGGTGGTCGCGCGCATCTCGGGCGACCACTTGTTCGGGCAGGTTGCGGTGGGTGACGGCGCGGTCTGGGCGTCCGACGGAGCAGCGGTCGCCCGGATCAACCCACGAACCGACCGGATGACGGCAACGGCCCCACTGCTGTCACCGCTTCCCGCATCCGGCCCCTCGCCGGTTCTGAACGGGTCGGGCCTGCTGGCCGTCGCGCCGGGAGTGGCCTGGGTGACGAGGGCGGGGAACGCCCACCACGCGAGCGTGCTGCGCATCGACCCGCGCACCGGCCGGCTCACCGGAGCAGGCCTGCGCATTGGCCGCCAGCCGCAGGCCGTTGCCGCGTCCGGCGCCACGTTGTGGGTGGTGATCGCGCAGGGCCTGGCCCGGGTCGACCTGGTCACCTGCGCCCACAGCCAGTGCACCCGGCCGGCCCCACGGGCCTCGCTTCCGGCAGCCCCGGCGCCGGCGTGGCTTGATTCGCTGCACATGGTCTCGGCCCACGACGGCTGGGCGCTGGCCTAGACCCGCAACCCTGCCAGTCCCTCCCCTGCCGTGCTGGTCCCGGTGCAGACCACCGACGGCGGGCGCACCTGGACCGCCGTGACACCCGCCCAGGCCAGGCGGCTGTTGGTTCCCCTCCGCAGTGGCCAGGTGCTGCTGGCAATCTCCCCGAGCCGGGCCTGGTTCGCAGTGACACTTGCCCGGTCAGCCGCCAGCTTCGGCGGCACGCAGCCAGCCGTGATCGAGGTGTTCGGTACTTCCGACGCAGGACGCACCTGGACCAGATCGGCACCGTTGCACGCCCCTGGCGTCGCTCGCTGGCTGGACTTCAGCGACTCCGCGCACGGCTGGCTGCTGCAGGACCTCGGCGCCGCGATGGGAAACAACCCCGTGCGGCTCTACCGCACCAGCGACGGCGGGCGGCACTGGTCGCTCATCGCCGCGAGCCCGCGGTGGAACCAGGCCGGGACCGGTCGCGGCATGCTGCCCAGCGCTTGTGACAAGACCGGGATCGCGTTCGCGACCCCCAGCGACGGCTGGCTGACCGGCGCGTGCTTCCCGCTGGCTGACGCGGTGCTTGCCAGCCACGACGGCGGCGTGAACTGGGTGCCCCAGGCACTCCCGCTGCCCGCCGGCGCCTGCATGCCCGACAGTTGCCTCGCCTCCCCGCCGCAGTTCTTCGGCAGCACCGGCTTCCTCACGATCGACCACGGCGGGCGGGCTGCCTACCTGCTTGTCACCCACGACTCCGGCACCACCTGGCACGCGGCAGCCGTCCCGCAAACCGCCGACCCGGCCGGCTCGCTTCACTTCTTCAGCGCACGGCAAGGGTTGCTCATCCCAGCAGCTGCCCATGACACCCCGGGCCGGGTGTTCTACCTGACCGCCGATAGCGGCCACACCTGGACGCCAATCCGGCAGGGAATCCGCTTCCAAGCCGGCACGACCGTGGACTTCGTCAGCCCGGACACCGGCTTCGCCTGGAACCCCAACAGCTCCGGCGCGCCACCCATTTACGCCACCACGAACGGCGGCCGGACCTGGACCTGGTACCTCCCACAGCTTGCCCAGGGCCGGCGCTAGAACTACCGCCGACGGCGAGTCGGCCAAGAACCGGCCGCACCCCAGGGATAGCATCTCACCCCGCCCGGCCCGGCCGGTCAGCTGCTGCTGGCCGCGGAGAATGGCCAAGAGGTCGAGATCCCGGGCGGACGGCCGTTTGGACCCACAGTGTGTGATCGGCGTCCAGTTCCGCCACGTGCGCATCCCCGCATGCGCGGCAACCGCGATCAGGTGGCTGGCCGCCGGAGGCGCACCCGAACGGCTGTTCTGCTGGCCAGGCCGACTCGGCTGGCGGCCATGGTCCGCGGAGCCTGCCAGGCAGCAGCCTGCGCGCAACCTGCTGGCGCGGATCGTCGTCTGCGTGGTTGTGATGCGAGGGTTCGTGTTGCTGGCCGCCACCGCCGTTGCGGCTGCCTCGTGCGCGGCTGCCCCGCCGCGCGCGGCACGGGCTCATCACCCCTCCCGTCCACGGGTGTCCTGGCATGTCATCGCGGGCGCCAAGCGGTTCCGGGTGCTGGCCGGCGGGCCGGTCCCCTGGCTGTCGGCCGTGGCCCCGCCGCCGCCCAAGCGGGTCCTCGCCCCGGGCATCCATCCCTGCTCGCCCGGTCGGCTGCCGGTGCGCGTGGGCATGCAGGGCGCGACCATGGGGCAGATGGCCGGGGTCATCGACCTGACGAACACCGGCAGCCGCCCGTGCACGCTGCGCGGCTATCCGGTGGTGCGGCTGCTGAGCCCGGCCGGGACGGTCATCCCGGCCCCGGAGTCCCGCGGCGGGCGCCTGAATCCCAGGCCGTTGACCTGGCCGCGGATCGTGGTCCGCCCGGGGCGGCAGGCGTGGGTCAACGTGATCTCCTCCAACTGGTGCGGCCCGCGCCCCGCGGCCTGGCTGCTGCAACTGCCCGCAACCGGCGCCCTGGTCATCCGGCACGGCTGGCAGATGGGGCTCTGCGAGTTCCGCTCCGCCCCCTCGAGCCTGTCGGTCGGGCCGGTCGAGCCCCCGCAGGCCCCGCCGAAGTGGCCGCTGGTGCCGATGATCTTCGGCCGGCCGCTGCGCGCCAGGGCCGGCGGGTCGCTGTTGTACGTGGTGTTTCTGATGAACGCCCAGGCCGGCAGCTACCGGTTCGCCCGTCGATGCCCGGCATACGTGGAACGGCTGGCCCGGCCAGGGCGACTCATCGCCGCCGAGCGGCATGTGCTGAACTGCGCCCATGTCGGCGTGATCCCCGGCGACGTGGCGGCCGCGTTCGCCATCCGGATGGCCGTGCCGCCGGGCTCCGCCGGGAAGGCGAGGCTGACCTGGGTCCTGGACCCGCCGTTCGGCTTCTCCGAGTCCGTGCCGGTGCTGATCCGCCGGTAGTCCGGGCCGCCGGGACGGCACCTGCCGCCGCTCCACACCCAGGGTCCGTGCGCGTGCCGGTACCACGGCCGGTCCGGCTGGCTCGTGGGTGCGATGGCGGAGTACCCGGTTGGGGATTGCCCGCTGGTGCCCCCAACCCGGTCAGCCGCCGCAACGTCGAAGGGGCATGCGGGCGGTGTTGCGGGTGTGCGGCGCGCCGGTACTCCTGGCCTTCGCGGTGGCCGGTTGCGGTACCGGCCACGTGCGGCCTCAGTCCCGCGCCGCAACGCCGGAGGTCCGGGCGGCGGTGCCTGGTGAGGTGGTCGACGCGCGGCTGGTGCGGGCCGGGACCGGATGGCTGCTCACCGACCGCGCGCTGTCCTGGACGGCCGATGGCGGCCGGACCTGGACACCCATCACCCCGCCCGGCGTGCGGGCGCGCTCGGTCAAGGGCGTGTTCTTCCTCGATCCCCGGCACGGCTGGGTGGTCTGGGCCAAGCCCGCCCCTGCTAGCCGCGCCCGGCTGGAGATCAGCGCTACCACTGACGGCGGGATATCGTGGTCCACATCACCGCTCGCGGCGCCCGGCCCGCTGTTCGCCGACACGGCGGCCGAGCCTGCATACATCGACTTCACCGACCCGCGGCACGGCTGGGTGGCGGTCGACGTCACGCAGACTGCGCTGTCGCCAGCCGGGGTGCTCTTCCGCACCACCGACGGCGGCGCCAGGTGGCAGCAGCTGCCGACGCCGACCAGCGGACCGGTCGCGTTCACCGGCCCCCAGACCGGATGGCTGGTCTGCGACGGGCAGCCCGGCACCAGGCCCGCCGAACAGTTCTACGTCACGACCGACGGCGGCCAGGCCTGGCACGCAAAAACGGTCATCCCGCCAGCCGGGTACCGGCCCGGCCAGGCCACCTACATGATGCCCGCGCCCGCCAGTCCGGCCGCAGGCGTTCTCGCTGTGACGTTCGGGGGCGGCGGCACACGCGCGGTGATGGCCTTCTACCAGGCCGCCGACCGCGGCGCCTCCTGGGAACTGAAGGCAACCGTCCCGATGGGACGTCCCGCCGGTGAGGTCAACGGCATGCCGGCGATAATCGGCCCCGCTACCTGGCTGACGGTGTCGATGGACACCCACCAAGCCGTGACGGTGACCAGCGACGGAACGCGCCAGTTGCGGGCCCGGATGTCCGGCCTGCCCGACGGAGGACTCGCCGACGCCTCGTTCACCAGCACCCGATCAGGATGGGCCGTGATCAACGCCAACAGGTGCGCGGCCTTCAAGACCGACTGCACCCAAACCAGCGCGCTCTACGCGACCACCGACGGCGGAGCGCACTGGACGCTGAAGGACTCCACGACGGCACCGGCGTAAACCAGGCCACTTAGGACCCGGCGCCATAGCCAGTAGCCCAGACCGGGCCGGTGCAAGCAACGCCGATGGCGCTCGCGTGGCCACGTCGCTCACGCTACGCAATCAGCCATCGGCCCTGCCGAGGCGCACATCGCCGCCGTTCGGTGCGCCAGGAGCGATGACCGTCCGGCTGACTGCGGCGGTCAATGAAGAACATCCGGTCCGGGTTCGCTGTGCCCGGTGGAGCAGGGCCGGACCGGGTCACGCAAGTGGCCGCCGGGCCCGGCGGCCAGTGTTCTGGGTCCTGCCCGGCGAGCGGTGCGCACGGCCGGTGCTGGTGAGCGGCCGCTGGGGGTGAGCCGTCGGCAAGGCCGGGGCGGGCGGCGGTTGGGCGGCGCCCTGGTCGCGGGGGTCCTGGCGCAGGACCCCTCTCGCGCCGCTACCGGCGCCTGTCCGGTACCAGGACCTGCTGGAGGGCGTCGAAGTCCTCGACGCATTTGCCGGTGCCGAGCGCGACCGACTCCAGCGGGTTGCCGGCCAGATGGATCGGCATTCCGGTCTCCTCCCGCAGCCGCTCGTCCAGGCCGCGCAGCAGCGCACCCCCGCCGGTGAGGGCGACGCCGCGGTCGATGACGTCGCCGGCCAGCTCGGGCGGGCACTTGTCGAGGGTGTTTTTGACGACGTCCACGACGGTGCTGACGGGTCCGGCGATCGCGTGCCGCACCTCCTCGCCGGAGATTACGATGGTCTTGGGCAGGCCGGTCACCAGGTCACGGCCGCGGATCTCGGCGTGCGGCTCCTCCGGCGACGGGTAGGCCGAGCCGATCGCCATCTTGAGCTGTTCGGCGGTCCGCTCGCCGAGCATGAGCGAGTACTCCTTTTTGGCGAAGGCGATGATCGCCTGGTCCATTTCGTCGCCGCCGACCCGGAGCGACTGGGAGGCGACGATGCCGCCGAGCGAGATCACCGCCACCTCGGTGGTGCCGCCGCCCACGTCCACGACCATGTTGCCGGCCGGCTCGTGGATCGGCAGCCCGGCGCCGATCGCCGCGGCCATCGGCTCTTCGATGATGTAAACGCGGCGGGCGCCGGCCTGGTGCCCGGCTTCCTTGACCGCGCTTTGCTCCACGCCGGTGATCCCGCTGGGCACCGCCACCACCAGCCGCGGCTTGGCCAGGTGCCGGCGGTGCACCTTCTGGATGAAGTAGCGCAGCATCCGCTCGGTCACGTCGAAGTCGGCGATGACGCCGTCTTTCAGCGGCCGGACCGCCACGATGTGGCCGGGCGTGCGGCCGATCATCCGTTTCGCCTCGGCGCCGACTGCGACGATCTTGCCGGTGTTCGTGTTGAGCGCCACCACCGACGGCTCATTCAGCGCGATCCCCCGGCCGCGGACGTACACCAGGGTGTTCGCGGTGCCGAGGTCGACCGCCATGTCACGGCCGAGGAACACCAGCGGGCTGGCCATGAGAACCAGGGCCTTCCAGCCAAGCCATCTGCTGAATCACGCTGACTGCGGACACCTGGTGCGGCCGCGGCCCGGCTTGTCATTCGGCGGCCGCCGCGAAAGGGGAAACGAGCTCCAGAAAGTAGATCTTGATTGCCGCTCGCCTGACGCAGCTGAGCCGCAGCCATGCACGATGTTGCACAGAAAGTTCAACGCAAGGTCACCGCGGATCGTGCCCGGTGCCGCCGTGACCGGATCGGTACCGCCAGCGGCGCACCACTCGCCCGCACAGGCCAGCGCGGGCACCGTGCCGGCACGCCGGGGCCCGCTGCGGGCAACAGGACCGCCACCCGGAAACCCGCGTCAGCAGCCCCCGATCCGGAACCGGGCCGGCCCGGCTCCGGGCATCGCCGGCGCGACGGGCCGCTGGACGTCTGGCGCGGGCCGCGCATGAAGGCCAGGATGCGCCGCCAGGGACCGGCGCACTGGAGCGGGTGACGATCACGGGGCAGGAAGATCGGCCAGCTCCGGGCGCTGACAGATCCCCGCTCGGCGGGCCAGGGACAAGGGCGCGGGACAACGCCGCCGGGTGGCCACGCAGCGTGGCCACCCAACCCAGGGCTCGCGGCGAGGACGCCGCGCCCGGTACGGCCAGCGCGCCGAGGGCACCCAGACCGGCCAGGCGCCCGCGAAGCCGGCCAGGCCGGCCGCCCGCCGGGGCCGTGGGATACCCAAAGACCTTCTACCGGCCCAGCGTCCGCTTCTGCATCGAACGCTTGTTCGATATGATGGATCCGTGACCCGCACCACCACACAGGGCGCCATGGCCACCGATCTGGCCCGCGCGATCTTGGCGGCCGGGCGGCCGTGGGCCGTCCGATGGCCGGACGCCACATTCAACAGCGCGCTACCCGCCACCGGCGCGCCGTCCGGGCAGGCGCCATGAGCGGCTGCCCGGTCCGCGGCGGCGGCCACGACAGCTGCCAGTTCGGCCCAGGCTTGCCGTACTGCGCCAAGACCGCCTGCGGAAACCCGCACCACCGGCCTGACCCCGTCGCGGACCTAGAGCGCCGGTCAGGTAATCGTCAGGCTGCCAGCTGGTAGTTGCCGATAGCGGGCTGGCGTGCGATGACGTGGAGGTTGTGGACCACGGCAACCCGGCGCAGGTCGAACAGGTTCTTGCGGGTGCCGCGGTAGCGGGCGCGGCGGCCTTGCCAGTGCCCGATGTGGGCCAGGGCGTGCTCGACCTTGACGCGTTCGCGGAGCCGGGCCCGCCCGGCCGGGGTGGCCTGGCGTTCGCGGAGCTCGGCCAGCAGCGCTTCGTCGGGGTGGATGGCAACGCTGCGCCCGCTGCTGCTGGTGGTGCAGCGCTGCCGCAGCGGGCAGGCCGCGCAGGTGGCTTTCGGGAAGTGCACGGTCGTGCCAGGCTGGAAGCCGATAGCCACGCCTGCCGGGCAGGTCAGCTGCCCGGCGGCGAAGTCGATGCTGAACTGGTCCTTGGCGTACCGGCCGGTGGTGTTGCGTACCCGCCAGGCCTTGCAGAAGATCGCCAGGTCCGGCCCGCGGTCGCGGACCAGGGCCGAGGACAGGTAGGCCCGGTCGATGTGCAGCTCGGCCAGGGCTAGCCCGGCGGCGTCCAGGCCGGCGGCGATGCCGCCAGTGACGCTCGCCTCGGGCCGGTTGGCCGGCGTGATCCCGACCGCGGGGATCAGGCCGCTGTCCAGGTCGCGCAGCACGTGCCGCTTGTAGCCGTCGAACCGCACCGAGCGGGACTTGCGGCCGTGGCGCATCTGGGCGTCTTCGACGCTGATGCGCCGGTCTTTGGCCACCCCGCGGCGCAGCGCCGGCGCCGGGCCGGACAATTCGACGTCCTGGTCGCGCACCTGGCGGGCGACCGCCACCGCGCTGGCCGCGGCCTGGTCGCCGGCCCAGCCGGCGACGAACGCTTCCACCCGGTCCACCAGGCCCAGCACCTGGGGCAAGGCCAGATCCCGGGCGGCAGGATCGTCCCAGTCCCGGTCGAGCGCGGCTTTCAGGCTGGAGGCCGCCAGCTGCGGCACCTCCGCCTGCGCGGCCAGCACGGCGGTCCCTGCGGCCTGCCCCCGCCCCTGCAAGACCGCGATCACGCCCAGGGCCTTGCGCAAGGCGTGTCCCATCAAGTTGATCGTGTCCTCCACCCGGCCCGCTCCCCACAGCGGGGACGAATCCAGCGCCGCCCGCAGCGCCCGCGCGCCGAACCCTCCCGTCTGCGCGGCCAGCGCCACGGTGCGCTCGACCAGCCGCCGGTCCAGGTCCGCTTCGATCAGCCGACGACGGAATCCGACCAGGGTTCCCTTGGAAAACGGCGGCGCATCCGCATCCATGCAATCCAGCACCAGCTGCCAGCGCCGGTCCATCACCATCGCCTCGATCACCTCATCATCGGACACCCCCGTGTACGCCTGCAGGATCGTCGCCAGCGCCAGCTGGGCCGGCGGCACCGGCGGCTGGCCCTTCGGGCTATCCGCATACCCCTCCGCCAGCTCAGCCTGGAACTCCTCATCGAACAGCTCATGCCGGTGCTGGCGCAAGAACACAAACAGCTTCGCCCGCCGCACCGCCTTGATCACCGCCTGCTCCGCCGGCGAGGGCTCCACCGGCGGGCGCCACACAACAGGACGCACCGAACTACCTCCTGGTCGTAGACGAAGCTTCACCACCCGCTACGAACAGGAAGTAGCACACGCCACGGCCGCCGGGCAGCACCACGACGAAACCCGGCCCCACTACTTGACCGGCGCTCTAGCCGCCGCCGGCGTGATGATCAACGCCTCGTACCTGGAAGCCGAGCCGGCATGCGACCAGCCGTGAACCCAGCAGCCGCGGTGGCCTGGAGCTGCCGTCCGGTGCCGACATCGATGATCACCTGGCGGCGTATCCGGTGCAGCTGGCCCGCTGCCCCCCGGGTCTGGGACGTGCCGGCGGCATCAGGAATAAGGCGACCCACCGCGGAAAGCCGGTTGACGCAGCAACCCGCACCTACGTGGCCACCGCGGATGCTGCGCAACGCCGCCGCCAGAAACCCGAGGATGAGCCCGGCCAGCCGTGAGGAATCCCACCGCGCCGGCCCGCCCCGCCGCGTGGACCCCAGCCTGGGATATCGCCCTGCACGCAGAACACGACCACCTGCACCGCGGACCGTCTGCCCATCCACGCGGCGCCATCCGCGCGTAATCGGCACCCTGCGGCGAACGTCAGCTGCTCATCGGCGTGATCGCGCTGCTGATCGGCCAGCGCCGTCACGGCGCACGCCGAGCCGCCGATCTGTGTGGCTGAGACGTTTAGCCTGCGGGTGCTTGTCGCCACACAGATGGAACATTCTGTAGCGCTGGCGCTCTCAGTGCTGCCGGCTCAATCCACCGAGCGGCGGTCCTGGCCTCATCTGCGCGTTCGTCCGATCCGACGAGCCCGGGGCTCGGTCATGCGTGGCAGGTATGAGACCGTCCCCCGATCACTCCCGTCCGGCAGACGGCGCAACCTGCAGGCGGGAAGACTCAGCCTGCTCATCCTGCCCTGGCGATGGCCTCCTCGATCGCGGCCTGCACCTCCGCCGGCCGCTCCATGTGCGGCATGTGCCCGGTGCCGTCGAGCAGGTAGCAGACTGCGCCGGCCACGGACTCGGCCTGCGCAGGCGGGATGATGCGGTCCGCGCTGCCCCAGACCACCGTGACGGGCACTGCGCCGCCGATCACCGTGACAGCCGCGGCGGAATCTGGGCGCTGCGAGTCGCTGGTCGAGGTGCTGTGCGAGCCGCGCCGCTTCTTTGTTGGCGAAACGTCACCTGGTCTGGGACAACCTGTCGGCCCGCATCAGCCGGCTGATGCGCGCCTGGATCCTGGTGGGCTATCCGGGGCAGGGCGGGGCCTCGGCGCCGCACAGGGTGAGCCCGTGGTCGTGGCGAACGCCGTTCACATACACCGAGCGCGGGGTGAATCCCAGGAACTGGTCGGCTTGGTCGAATAGCTCGGGCGCGGTCTGCCGGGTGAAGGAGAACCGGTACCTCACGCAGCCGCCAGTGAAGAGGTAGTAGCGGATCGTAGCATGCTGCTGCCGCGCTGTCGGCTCCTCGTAGCACCGCACAGCGGCAGTGCCCTTCGCGGGGGGGAGCTGGGTCGCCGCTGTCAGGTCGCAGGTTCGCGTCAGCCTGACCTCGGCCGCGTCGGCGCCCGCTCGGTCGGAGTCGAGCCAGAACCGGACCAACCCGGATCTGACCTCGGAGCCGCCGTAGCTCCAGCCCCCCGGAAAGGGCAGGGTGCAGGGGATGAGGGTCGCTGAGGGGATTGCCTGGGCCTCCAGTAGGAAGATCGCCTGGTGGCTGGCGGTGCAGGACACCTGGTTGTAGTGGCGGGCACCACAGCCGGAGATGACCACGGCGACCACGGCCGCGGCGATCAAGGTGCGGGTCGTCGCGGTGCGAGGGCGTCTTGGTCTCATGCGACGACCGTCCAATTGTGGATCACGACCAGGACCGTGAGCCCAGCCAGGACCACTACCAGCAGACTCAGCCCGACCCGGCGCAGGCTCCAGTGCTGGATGGCGACAGGGCGCCGGTGTGGCGCGAGGGCGCGGAACTCACGCAACAGATCCCGACCGTCCCGGGCGCGGGCGCTCTTGAGGGCGGCGCGGAGCTGGGTGGGGCTTGCGACCCCGCGGGTGGCGGCGAACGCCTCGGCGATCTCGTCCTCGGTGAAGAATCGCAGGGCATGCTGGTTGACGCGCGTGGCGTCGGTGGGCACCGCCAGCACCAGCATCATGTTGGCCAGGTCGACGGCCTGGCGCCACGGCGACGGGCGCACCTGCACGAAGAAGGCGTCCACCAGCAGGACCTTGCCGTCGCGGACCATCAGGTTGGCCGGCTTGATGTCGCGGTGCGCCAGGCCGGCGTCCCACAGCTGGCGGATCAGCCGCAGCCCGTTGTCGATCACCTGGTCGTCGACCTTCACGGCGCCGATCTCCTGGGCCCCGGCGAAGAATTCCATCACGACCAGGTACTCGCGTTCCGGGGTGATCTCCACTATCCCGAACGGCGCGGGCGTCGGGATGCCCACGTGGTGCAGCCGCAGCAGCGTGTAGTCCTCGTATTCCACGAAGCGCCGCACTGACTGGAACGGCGCCTCGTCCTCCAAGGCGCCGTACAAGATGGTGCGGCCCAGCTTGTAGGAGCGGTCGGCGCGCACGTGGCTTTTCGCGTAGAGCTTGGCGAACAGGTCGCGCTCGGGTGCTTCGCCGGTGGCGGCGATCCGCAGCCGCAGCGGGGTGGAGCCGGCCGAGCCCTCGAGGCCCACCGGCTTGACGTCCAGGACCGTCAGGCCCAGCTGCTGCTGGACGCCCTCGCGGATAGCCTGCCCGCGGCGCCCGCCGACATCCAGGTGCGCAGTCTTGCCTCGCCGGTAAGTCACCGGGAACACCTGGTTGGGCGTGAAGAAGCGGAACGCCACCACGGGGATCCCCACGCCAAGGATCACTGCGGCCAAGACATCACTGGGATGGTCGAGGGCCAGGTATGTCCGGGCGAACCCAAGCAGCAACAGCGCTGTACCCGCCGCCCACTTACCCCGCGACCGCGGCCGACCCGCCGGCAACAGCGCGTAGGCCATCCCCACCAGCGTGACCGCCAGCGCGGCCACCGGATACGAAGGCATGGAGAAACCGGCCCAGCTCCCGATGATCGTAATCCCCACAGGTCGCGGCCGGGCCATAAGGAGCGATAGCTGGTAGGCGACCAGTTCGACCGCGATGACACTGCCCAGGAAGGTGAACAGGTGCCGCCAGCGCCGCAACCCCACCAGGGCGACCAGCGTGCCCAACCGCAGGATCCTTACCGTCCATCGGGAGGCCAGAACCGTGTTAATGCCCACCAGCAGGGTGGTGAGCCAGCCGGTGCGAATGGAGGCGACCGCGCGGAGCCATGCCGACTCCCACTGCTCGAAAGGGTCCGCCAGCCCCGCGAACAAGAGGATCAAGCTCAAGACCGCGAGGAGGGCTACGGCCAGGGCCATCCAGATCCTGCCGGTCACGCCGAGTCGTCGAGGCAGCGGCGGCGCCTCACCGGACGGGCGGCGGCGCTTGCCCCCACTGCGAGGACCTCGCTCCGGGGTCGCACTCCCGCCACGGGCGGCACCCGACGCATCCATGGCCACGGCCGATGTTACCGTCCTGATCCGGCGACGGATAGGCTGGCAGACCGCCATCCCAGGGTCGACAGCGAGCCGCCCAACGCGTGGCAGCGGCTGCCACCACCTTTCCAGGCAGTGCTCGACTGCTGCCAACACTGCTGCCAAGGCCATAGCCAGCTACCGATGGAGGACGACAGGCCTGGAACGTCGACCCAGCAGACGGCCGCTCCTGGACAGTCCGCCCACTCCTACGTATCTGTCGCTGGCAGCAACAGTGACAGCAAGGCCGTCGCGCGCCAGGCCGGTCTGACACATCACCACGATGTCGGCGGCACGTGAACACCGACACGCGAAGCCCGCCCTCGCGCGCTGGCGCCCCCGGACGGCCTGCAGGATGTCCGCCCGGGCGACAACGTGGTCCAGGAGGTGCTGTTCACCGACCGCACCTGGCGGGCGGTGCGTGTCATCGCAAGGACGCGCCGAGCCGAACCGGCTCAGCTCACCGATCTCGGCCAGGATGACCAGCGCGGTGAACGGGCCAATGCCGGGCAGCTGGGTGAGCACCGTGACCCGCGGGCCGGCCCGGGCACGCTGATGAATCTCCCCGTCGAGCCGGCCGGTCACGATTTCCAGCGCGCCGGTCAGGCCCAGGTCGTCGCTGACCAGCTCGCGGGAGGCGGCGGGCAGTTCCAGGGAGGCGAGCCAGGCCCGGCCCGGGCCGCCCCCGGCACCCGGACGGCCGGTCATGACCATGCCCGGCCAGCACCGCGTGGATCCGGTTGCGCAGCAAGGTCCGCACCCGGACCAGGGCCACCCGGTGGCGCAGCAGCGCCCGCAGCTGCCGCACCGGCGGCGGGGCGATCCACGCCTCCGGCAGCAGGCCCGCCCGGAGCAGCTGCGCCAAGATCGCGGCGCCGGCCCTTGTCGTTCTTCACCCCGGGCCGAGGCGATCGCCTTGCACCGCAGCGAGTGCACCAGATGCGGGGCGAACCCGTAGTCCTCCAGCAGCCCCGCCAGCCACCCCGTGCCGGACGCCGCCGGCGTCCCCGGCGGCAGCCCGCCGATCACGCCCAGGATCGTCTCCGTCCCGTTGGGCACATTCCGGTTCGCGAGCACCTCCCCAGACTCATTGACCACCGCCACCTGAGAGCGCTTGCGGTGCACGTCGATACCGACGCAGGCAGACATCACCGGGCCTCCTTCCGAGCTCGCATGTCACCCGGAGCATCGCTCTACCGAGCTGAGCAGGAAAGGGGGTCCGGCCTCACACCCGGCCCCCACAGAGTCAGTTCTGACTCCGGTGCGCCGCGCGGCTGGCTAGGCACTTCGGGCTCGTTGCGCAGCTCGGCTCGGGCAGCCCGGACACGAGGCGAATGGGAGCTCGGTCTCGCAGCTGCCCGGCCGTGGCCGGCGTGTGATCGTCCAGCCGCCGCAGCGCGGCCGTCATTGTCGGCGCAGCGCCCTTGACCCGGTCGTTGTGCTCGCTTTTGGCGCAGCAGCCGCGGGAACGGGGGCCCCGCCCGTGCGGGCGCGGTGCGCAGCCAGTGCCGCTCGTCGTCATATGCGGCAGAACCTGCGCCACGGCCGGGCACACCAGCTCCGCCTTGGTCACCGCCGCAGGCCGGGAGGGCCGGGACGGGACGGTGACAGCGTGGGGATGATGCGGTCGTTCAGGCCGGCATACAGTGCGATCAGAAGAGTGTCCAGGCCGGCGATCACCGAATGCGGGGGGCAGTTCCAGCGGTACCGCATCTGCATGTGGTGCGGCGAGGCTCCGCTCGCGACTGTGGCCGGAGGAGAGGATCACGTCATGGCAGCTCAGGATAAAGGACGGCGATGACGTCCCCGATGGCGGGGATGCTGGATGAGGCCTACGAGCGGCTGCACGTGACGGGACCTGAGTTCGATGGCTTCTTGTCCAACCACGGCCCGATGGCTGCCGAGGCGATGGTCCGTCACGGCCACGGCGACCTGGTGGGTTCGTGGCTGGATGTGTACATGCGGCGCCTGGAGGAGTTCCCGCGCGGCCTGGGGCCGATCGGGCCCGACTGGCAGGACGCCCTCGGTGACCTGCGCCGGGTTGTCGACTGGACGGCGCTGTTCGGCCGCGAGATCGGCGAGCAGCCGTGGCGGCAGGTGCTCAACGCCTGGTGGCCCCGGCTGCTGCCGGGCGTGGTTGCCGCCGCCACGCACGGGGTCATCCGGGTCGGCCATTCTGTCCGTGCCCTGCTGGCAGACGGCGATGACCCCAGCCATCTTGCGGAGCTGGCTCACGGGCTTGCCTACTGGGCTGCGCGCTGGCAGACCCTGCCCGGCGGGCATGCCGCTGCGGCCGCCGCGGCGACAGCGGGCAGGACGCAGGCGATGACGCCGCTCGCATCGCTGGCCGTGGTTCCCCGTGTCGCCGGGCAGTCGGGCGGTATCGGTGATCGCCTGGCCAGGCTCGGCGGCCTGCCTGCCTGGCCGTCGGCACTGGCCGGCTTCGCCGTTCCTTCCGCACCGGAGCAGATCGGCGGCGTGCTCGCCGAACTGGTCGATGCCGCAACCGTCCGGTACCTGTTCTACGGTCATGGCGATGGCGTCATGCTCGTGCAATCGGCGACCGCGCCCAGCGCTGTGCTGCGCACGCTGCCCGCGCTCGATACCCGGCTGTGGGCGCCGAGCCTGGCGGCGGCCTGGGCGGCGAGCAGCGCGCTGACTGCCATTTACGCTCCGGCTGACCCGGCACCGCGGGCTCAGCTGCCTGAGCCGCCTGGCGCAGGGCAATCCAGCGAGGAGACAGCCAGGGACACCTTCACGCGGGCGGTCGAGCACGGCGACGCGCACGTGATCAAGTTCGCCGACACCGCCGTCGGGGTCTTCGCCCGTACCGGCAATCCTGACGCCATCGCCGCGGCCCTCCGCGCGGCACGACTGATCGAGCCCTGACGGGCGACCTGGCTTGCCTGATCATGCATGAGTGCTCAGCGAAGACACCGCGCGCATCTGCCGCATACGGCGCGCGTCAGTTCAGTCAGGATCTGACCACCGGCGGCCGGGACGTTCGCTCGCATCGTCGGCGGCCACCTGGGCCCGCGGCGACCTCCGAGTCAGGCACGCCGCGCCGAATCGACGGCGAGCATCGGGCCACGTCGATCGACAGCATCACGCTGAGTGGCGGGGGACGTCAGGACGAACGCTCGCCGAGCCGCCGTTCTGCTCGGTAATCAGAGAGCTGGCAGCGGCCGGTGCAGGTTGCGCCGAACAGGTCGCTCTGCGCGCCGACGGCGACCGGATCTGCATGTTATGCCGGTGATCTTTCGTGACATTTCGGCCAGCCTTGGTGAGGCTGGATCGTCTGTGACGATGGGAGCCTTGCTGTGCATGCTGGGAGTTCAGGCGTGGCCGGTTCGACTGACCGTTCCGGCTAGCCGCCGGCGGCGGCTCTACGCAGCGGCGGTGGGCGTACCGGTCAGCCTGGGCCGATCCGGGTGAAGAAGATGTCGGTCGGCCCGTTCTTGGCCAGCGGCGCCGCCATGGTGAAGATGGCGGCGAAGCCGCGGCCGGGCAGGGCGGCCAGCCCTTGGTATTCGCCCACGTAGTTGTGGGCGGGCAGCGGCGCGGTGCGCAGGTCAGTGGGGCCGGCGACATGGGTCTGCCGCCAGGAGGCGCCGCGGTCGCTAGAGTGGGCGAACCACACATCGGCGGTCAGTGCGGCGTCGCCCGGCCGGTCGTTGCGCAGGTCGTACCAGGTCACCCCGACTGTGCCGTGCGAGTCGACCGCGATCGCCGGCTCGAACGCGAACGCGCTCACCCCCGGCAGCGGGGCGCTGCTCCAGGTGCGGCCCCCGTCCCGCGACCTGGCCACGCCGATCGCTCCTGAGCTCGAGGACTTGTTGTCCTCGAAGGCGACGTAGACGCTGCCGTCGGGGGCGACCGCGGCGCTGGGGAATCCTGGCTGCGGCAGGGGGATGTCCTTGTCATCGACGGCGTCCGGGGGGAACGGCTTGGTGACGGCCAGCACAGGCGGCAGCCACGTCCGCCCCTCATCGGGCGAACGCGCAGCATAGAGGTAGCCAAGCCCGGCCTCGAAGTCGGCGCGTGCGAACACCGCCAGCAGCGCCCCGTCCGGCAGCACGAGGATCTTAGGGGAGAAGTCGATGGCGAAGGGGCCCGGCTGGTCGATCAGGACCGGAGACGACCAGTTGGCGCCGCCGTCGGTGGTGCGGGAGAACTCCACGGGGTTGGTCCTTGGGAGCGCGCCCGGATCGAGGAAGTTGGCAAAGGCCAGGTAGGCGTGCCCGGCGCGGGTGGGACTGGCGGTGATCGCATCGTGTTCATTACCCGCCAGCGGCGCAGCGACCGTCGCCGTCGCCGACCAGCTGCGCCCGCCGTTCGGTGAGTGGCTCGCGACGACCGCGGTCGTCGGCGGATCGGTCGACAGGTCGGCGGCCAGTCCGCTGAAGTAGACGGTGCCGTCGCCGCCTGCTGACAGCCACGGGTCGGAGCCGGCGTCAGCCGTCCCGCCGGTGCAGGTCGTCAGCCCCGGGATCGTGCTGCGCGTCCACGTCTTACCGCCATCCAGCGAGGAGGCGACCAGATCACTGCGCGACTGGAGCGCCGGGCCGACATCCTGCTTCCAGGTCGCGACAATGTTCCGCGGGTTCGCCGGGTTGACGGTGATCGCCGGCTCCAGCTCGTGACCGGTGATGGCCAGGGCGTTAAAGGCGCCCGGGCAGCCAGCCGCGAACGGGCTCGGCCCCGACACCACCCGCAGATCCTTCACCTTGTACGGCCCAGCCGTGTGCGGCCCGGCGCCAGCCGCCGCCAGCGGCACACCCTCCAGCAGCACGCCCGCCAGCAGCGCCGATCCCGCCACGAAGGCGACCGTTGACCTCATCGCGCACCTCCCCCGGGCCGCAGCCCGCTCAACGCGACGGCCAGCCTGCCGGGCATCGAGGCAAACGACGAGTGGCTCGGCGCCAGCCCGCCAATCTCGAAACTGTTGCGCGGTTTGCCCGGCCAAGGCGGCTTACCGCGGATATCCCATCCAGCACGCCGGTCCCAGCCATACCCAACCCCCCGTACCCCAACCCGGCCCCGACAGTGTCCACCACCATCGAAGGCCGCCGGAAACCTGTCCTCAGCCCGAAGCAGCCCCGTCCCCCATGCAACGCCGCCATGGCGACACAGCCCGGCTTGTTCCCAGCAGGCAACGCGTGCGTACGCAGGCGCCGTGACAACGCCATGGAGATGGCATGGAGAAACGGGTCGCCAGCGCCCGGCCTCCAGACACTCCGGCGCGACTCACCTCGAGCGCAGAACCTGTAGATCCGGCCGTTCGCACCCCGGCTCACCACCAGCTAGCCACCCGCGCCGAATCGGCGCTAGGGAGCGGTGGTTGTCCAAGCGACGGACATCCATGATGTGCCGGACTGTGACCTGGCGTGATGGCTGTGCCCGTTCTACCGTGGGTTTCTCATTGTCTGCTGGGACCTCGGCTGTCCCGGCTTCGGGGTCTCAGTCCGTACCCCGGAGGTGCCTGATGGCCACCACGACCCCGTCCGCTGTTCGTCCCGGTCGCGCCGGTGTTCACCAACACGGAACGGCTGGCATTAGCCGGCTTCCTCGCCGGGTACAGCGGGCTGACCCGCCAGGCTTACGAGCTGGACCTGCGCCAGTTCGCGGGCTGGTGCCAGCAGCACCAGCTCCGCCTGTTCCAGACCCGCCGCGCGGACATCGAGTTCTTCGCCCGCGATCTGGAAGCCCGCGGCCGCGCCCGGGCCACTATCACCCGCCGCCTGTGCACCGTGGCCGGGTTCTATAAGTACGCGGTCGAGGAAGAACTCCTCGATCACTCGCCCGCCGCTCACGTCTGGCGGCCCCGCCTGGACTACGAGTCTCACGCCACCGGCCTGGACCGTAACGAGCTCGGTGCCCTGCTGGTCGCCGCCGGGCTCGGGCCGCCGGCCGAACACGCGCTGATCTCCCTGCTGGCCCTCAACGGGCTGCGCGTCTCCGAAGCCACGGGCGCCAGCATCGAGGCCCTGGGCATCGAGCGCGGGCACCGCACCCTGGTGATCACCCGCAAGGGCGGCAAGGTCGTCACCATCCCGCTCGCTCCGCGCACCGCTCGGGCTATCGACCTGGCCATCGGCGAACGCAGCGAAGGTCCCAACTTCCTGACCGCAGATGGCCGGCGGCTGGACCGGCACGGCGCCGGAAGGATCGTCCGACGCATAGCGCGACGCGCCGGGATTACCAAGACTGTCGGGCCCCACACGCTGCGCCACGCGTTCATCACCGCGGCGCTGGATGCCGGGGTGCCGCTACGCGACGTCCAGGAAGCGGCCTCTCACGCCGACCCGCGCACCACGATGCGCTATGACCGAGCCAGGACCTCCCTGGACCGGCACGCCACCTACATCGTCGCCGCCTACGTCGCCGGAGC
>WNGF01002366.1_pt1 | contig 27396 bp, 26 predicted proteins | sample 5400641 | NCBI WGS metagenome assembly WNGF01 (sample SAMN13153371, study PRJNA577476) | soil metagenome | isolation source: 80 cm soil or saprolite under grassland replicate 2 | place: USA:California | collected 2016-06-15 | reverse complement strand
CAGACGGCGACCGCTGACATCTTGAAGGTCATCTCGAGTTCTCCGACGGACGTGCAGCCGGTGTTCGACGCGATCGCTGAGAGCGCGGTGCGCCTCTGCGATGGCATCTTCGGCGGCGTGTGGCGCTTTGATGGCGAGCTCTTCCACTTCGTAGCGCAACACCGATTCTCCGCCGAGGCACTGGAATTGCTCCAGCGGCAGTACCCGATGCGGCCGCGCGGCCTCATGGCTCAAGCGCTCCGGGAGTGTGCGGCCGTTCACTCGGCGGATGTTCTGAACGACCCCCGAACCGCGAACGTCGAGCTCGCCCGTACCTTGGGATATCATAGCCAACTCTGCGTCCCGATGTTGCGCGGAGGGCAGCCGATCGGGATGATTAATGTCTACAGGGTCGAAGCGGGACCCTTCTCGGACAGGCAGATCGCCCTGCTCCAGACCTTCGCCGACCAGGCGGTCATCGCCATCGAGAACGTGCGCCTGTTCAAGGAACTGGAGGCGCGGACAGCCGAGTTGACACGGTCGGTGGAGGAGCTGAAGGCGTTGGGGGAGGTCAGCCGGGCGGTAAGCTCGACGCTTGACGTCGAGACGGTGCTCAACACGATCGTCTCCCGCGCCAACCAGCTTGCCGGCGCCGACGCTTGCACGATCTATGAGTATGACGATGTCTCCGAGCAGTTCCACCTCCGCGCGACCTACAACCTCGACCCGGAGTTCACCGAAGCCGTCCGGGCAATGCCCCTCCGGAGGGGCGAGGGGGTCATGGGACGCGCGGCGGAGATGCACCAGCCCGTCCAGGTTCCTGATATTACGCAGCCAGGCGCGTATCAGAGCAGCCTCCGTGAGGTGCTCGTCTCGGCGGGCTACCGGGCCGCTCTCTCGGTGCCGCTACTGCGGGAGGACGAGATTATCGGTAGTCTCTCCCTTACCAGGAAGACGCCCGGTGAGTTCTCGCGTCGTCGAGATCCTGAAGACTTTCGCTACCCAGTCGGCCCTGGCGATCCAGAACGCCCGGCTCTTCCGAGAGATCGAGGACAAGGGCCGGCAGCTCGAGGCGGCCAGCCGGCACAAGTCCGAGTTCCTCGCCAATATGTCCCACGAGCTCCGGACCCCTCTCAACGCCATCACCGGTTTTTCCGAGGTGCTGCTGGAGCGGATGTTCGGGGAGATCAACGCGAAGCAGACCGAGTATTTGCAGGATATTCTCTCGTCCGGCCGCCACCTGCTGTCCTTGATCAATGACATCCTGGACCTGTCCAAAATCGAGGCCGGGCGGATGGAGTTGACGACGGCGAGCTTCCATCTCCCGCTGGCCGTCGACAACGCCATCACGCTGGTCAAGGAGCGGGCGGCCCGTCACGGAATTTCCCTCGACATCGACATCGACCCGGAGCTGGGCGAGTTCGTTGGTGATGAGCGAAAGATCAAGCAGGTCCTGCTGAATCTCTTGTCCAACGCGGTGAAGTTCACGCCGGAAGGGGGCCGGATCGGGGTGAAGGCCGGGCTCGCCGATGGGGCGGTCGAGATTGCGGTTAGCGACACCGGCATCGGGATCGCGCTGAAGGACCAGGAGGCTATCTTCGAAGAGTTTCGCCAGGTGGGCAGCGACGAGGCGCGGAAGGTGGAGGGCACGGGCCTCGGGCTCACGCTGACGAAGAAATTCATCGAGATGCACGGCGGCCGGATCTGGGTCGCGAGTGAGATCGGCAAGGGCTCCACGTTCACCTTCACGCTGCCCCTGAAGTGATGGCACGTATGAGGAATCTGCGCCCAGTACGGGCGGATCAGGTGATCGAGTGATAGGCTGGCGGGTACTCAGGGGTAGGGCCCTCTGGGTCTCCGGGCGCGGGTAGCAAAGCGCGAGCCGGGCAGGAGGATTGCCGTGGAACTCATCACCCGAATGATGGATGGCTCGATTTCCTATGATCCTGAGGGTCGACTCGAACCCGTCACGTCTGGACCCGGAGCCAAGCAGGAAGACAAGATTGAGCGGCTCAAGGAAGTCCCGATTTTTGAGGGCTGCAGCCAGAAGCAGCTCCGGAGCGTGGCCAAGATCGCGCGGGTCTTCGACGTCGCGGCCGGTACCGTCCTGGCCGGTGCGGGCGAAGCCGGTGACGAGTTCTTTCTGATCATTGACGGGACCGCTCGGGCTGAGGTATCCGCGGATAAGCGCGTGCCGCTGCGCCCGGGTGAGTTCTTCGGCGAGATGAGCATTCTCGATGGGGGCCCGAGGTCTGCGACTGTCGTTGCCGACACACCGGTTCGCCTCCTCGTCATCAGCCGCCGGCACTTCGCCAATCTTCTGAAGGATGTGCCGGGGCTCACCCAAATCCTTTTGGCGACTCTCTCCAAGCGCGTCCGGCAGGCAGAGGAGCGCGCTGAACGCCTCGGGTCAGCCTCGGCGGGGTTGTAGGCGACGAGCATAGCTTCGGATGGTGAGGGTCAGGGTCGGCTCCCGCCGCCGCGGGGGCCGGACACGCGACTGCAGTCTCAGGAGTGAGGCATGCGGATTCGCTTCTGGGGAACGCGGGGCTCTCTGGCCAAGCCGGGGCCGAGCACCGTTCGCTACGGCGGCAATACCTCCTGTGTGGAGGTCAGGGCGCCCGACGGCACGCTGATCGTCCTGGACTGCGGCACCGGTGCTCACGAGCTGGGGCAGGCGCTGCTGGCGACTGGCGAGCGGCCGATCCGCGGCCACCTGTTCATCACCCACACCCACTGGGACCACATCCAGGGATTTCCCTTCTTCGCGCCGCTCTTCGACCCGGGCAATGAGTGGCATGTCTATGCCCCGCAGGGCCTGGGACAGCATTTGGAGAACACCCTTGCCGGGCAAATGGCCTACACCTACTTCCCGGTGAACCTGGTACAGCTCGGCGCCACGATCCACTACCACGAGCTGGCGGAGGGGAGCTTCAACCTCGGGTCGGTCCGGGTGACCACGCGCTTTCTCAACCATCCGGGGCTGGCGATGGGATATCGGCTGGAGGCAGCGGGCGTAAGCGTGGTCTACGCCACGGATCACGAGCCCCACTCGCGCCATCTTGGGGACACGACGGACGGGAAAGATGGGATCGCGCCAGTCCATCGCGAAGACCAGCGTCACGTCGAGTTTCTTGCCGGCGCGGACCTGGTGATCCACGATGCGCAGTACACGCTCGAGGAGTACCCGAAGAAGGTGACGTGGGGCCACACTCCGGCAGAGCGGGCTGTGGATCTTGCCTGCGCCGCGGGCGTCCGGCGTCTGGCGCTCTTTCACCATGATCCACTGCGCACCGACGAGGACATAGACCGGTTGGTAGAAGTGTGCCGCCAGCGGGCCAAGACGGGCGCCGGAGGCCTGGAAGTAATCGCTGCGGCCGAGGGTCAGATTATCGAGCTCACGGCGCCCACGCCCGAGATGGCCCGGTCCCGCGCCACCTCATCGGAGGCCGCCGCGGTGCCGGTCGGGCCCTCGCGGCTGGCTCCCGCGGGGATGACGGTTCTCATCGTCGACGATGACCCGGACATCGTCCGCCTGCTGACGATGACGCTGCGTTCCGAGGGATTCCGCCTGCTGACGGCGAGCGATGGGGACGCGGCCCTGGCCCTCGCCCGCGTCGAGCGGCCCGACCTCCTGCTGCTCGACTGGAACATGCCGGGACGCGACGGGCTCGAGGTATGCCGGGCACTCCGGGCCGAGGACGATCCCGATCTCAGGGAAGTGCCCGTCGTCCTGCTCACCGCTCAGGCTCGCGCCGAGGACACCGCGGCGGGTTTCGCCGCCGGGGTCACCGACTACGTGACCAAGCCGTTCAAGCCGGCGTATGTCCGGGCCCGTGTCCATGCGTGGCTCATGCGCTCACACCCGGACGCTGCTGGTGGCCCGTGAACCGCGTCGCCGCGGCCGGCATGACGTTGTGCCGCGCCGCCGGCGGTGAGTGAACACGATGGCGTGGCCATCACTCGCCGGTCTTCAGACGCGCCTCGTCCTCCTCGTGATCCTCGCGGTCACGCCCGCGCTGGGGCTGGCTCTCTACTCGGACTTCGAGGAACGTCAGCTTCGGCGCGCCCAGGTCCAGGAAGAGGCCCTGCGTCTGGCGCGTCTCCTCTCCGCCGATCACGAACGCCTGATCGAGGCGGCACGCCAGCTGCTCACGGCTCTCGCCCGGCTGCCGATCGTCCGGGAGGGCGACCGCACGGCCTGTGCCGCCCTCTTTGCCGACCTGCTCACTCAGTATCCGTCATACGCGAACTTTGGCGTGATCGATCCCGGTGGCATGATCATCTGCTCCGGTCTCCCGGCCGGCTCCATATACGCCGGCGACCGGGTCTTTTTCCGGCAGGCCCTCGAGACGCGGGGCTTCGCGATCGGTGAGTATCAGATCGGGCGGATCACCAAGAAGGCGACGATCAACTTCGGCTATCCGGTCATTGACGGTGGGGGCCGCGTCCGGGCGGTCGTCTTCTCGGCTCTGGATTTGGCGTGGCTCGGACAGCTCGCTGCGCAAGCGGAGCTGCCCCCTGGATCACTGCTCACCGTGATCGACCGCAACGGGACGGTCCTGGCGCATTACCCTGACCCCGCTTCGCGGCTTGGCCAGCCCATGCCGGAATCCTCTGTCGCAAGGACCATCCTGGCGCAGCGCGGGCACGGCATCACTGAGGCGCCGGGCGTCGATGGCATCCCGCGCTTGTTCGCGTTTGCTCCGTTTGGACACGCCGCGCCGCGCGAGGATGCCTACGTGAGCGTTGGCATCACGAGAGCGGTTGCCTTTGCTCACGCCGATCGGATGCTCGCCCGCAACCTGATCGCCCTCGGAACCGTCACCGCGCTCGCTCTCGCGGCGGCATGGATCGGAGGCCGGCTGGTCATCGTTCGCCGGGTGCAGGCGCTTGTGGAGGCGACGCGGCGGCTGAGTGCCGGCGACTTGAGCGCGCGCTCCGGGCTGCCCCACGGGTCGGGCGAGCTGGGGCAGCTTGCTCGCGCCTTCGACCGGATGGCCGAGTCGCTCGAGGCCGCGGAGGCGCGTCGAGCGCTGGAAGAAGAGCTCCGTCGCAAAAACTACGAGCTCGAGCAGCAGAACCGCAGCGTGGCCGAGGCCAACCGGCTCAAGACCGAGGTCGTCTCCATGGTCTCGCACGAGCTCCGGACACCGCTGACCGCGATCCAGGGCTACGTGGATCTGCTGGCGGAGGGTGCGGACGTGCCCGACCGGGAACGGCACGAATGCTTGGCCTCGGTGAAGAGAAACGTCGAGCGTCTGTTAGCATTGATCAATGATCTGCTCGATCTCTCCCGCATCGAGGCCGGCCGGGTTGATCTCCGGTGCGAGGCCATCGACCTCAGGTCCTTGATCGAGAGCGCCGCTCGCTCGCTCCGGCCGCTGATCGACGGCAAGCGACAGGCGCTCACGCTCGAGCTGGCGGACGCGCCGTCGGCGGTATGGGCCGACGCGGATCGAGTGATCCAGATCCTGACCAACCTCCTTTCCAACGCCAGCAAGTACACCCCGCAAGACGGCAGCATCACGGTGAGCGCCCGCCGCGCCGGTGACTTCGCCCACATCGACATCCGCGATACCGGCATCGGGCTCTCCGCCGAGCAGCAGGGGCAGCTCTTCACGCGCTTCTTCCGGGCCCAGCACCACGGCCCGGACCGCGCGCGCGGAACGGGGCTGGGGCTCGTGATCACAAAATTGCTGGTTGAGGTCCACGGCGGCCAGATCACGGTTTCCAGCGCGCCCGACCAGGGCTCCACCTTCAGCTTCTCACTGCCGGTCGCGCCTGCAGCCACGGCTGAGGCGGCCGGAGTAACCGCAATGCGAAGGAACGTGCATTCCACAGAGCCCCAGTCATGAGGTGCGGCTGCGCCACGAACCGAAGAGGGGCATAATGGGAGAGCCTAGGCAGGGCCGCGTTTCGAGAGAAGCGGAGTAGAGGCTGACCGACGACAAAGGAGGCTGACGATGCGCGCCTTCTTTCTACTGGTGCTTGTCGCTGTGGTGGTGAGCGGTTGTGTTCTTGTCCCCGTGGGACCTCCGTACCCCGGGCCCGCCCCGGCCCCGGTCGTCATAGGGCCGCCCGTGGTCTTTGCGCCAGCTCCGTACTATTGCTGCTACCCCTATCCTTACGGCTACGGTTACGGCTACCGCTACGGCTATCGGCGGTGGTGAGTCGCCCCGCAGCTTCGAGCTGGTCGTAAACGCCCAAACCGCGAAAGCGCTAGGCGTCAAGATCCCGCAATCGATAATGCTGCGCGCCGATCGGGGTGATCGAATAGCCGGCGCCTGACGGCCCGCCCTCTCCCTCGCCGTCTGCTCGGTTACTCAAATCGGAAAGGAGGTTTCCAAATCTAGAAAGGAATTTCACGTAAATGATTGTCCACAGTAACTCTCACTCGGCTCCTATCTAACGACAGGGTGGGCCTGGGTGCGGCCGGATGAAAGCAAACGCTCGAAGTTTCAGCGGGTTATCCATGCGCCGCATCGCAGAGCGCGCTCCCGGAGTCGGCTTCTTGATCTGGCACACAGCTTGCGCGGATGGCTGGTCACCACGGATGTGCCAGACTGCCTCTTTAAGGTGGTTCAACGTAAAAGGAGACGGGCGATGAGGAAGTCCATTTTAGCAATAGCCCTAGCTGGGGTTTTGGTCTGGGCAGGAATTGGCACTGCACAGGCTAACACCATCTCAGGAAACCTCTGGCACGTTCCCGAGGCGACTTCCCAAAATGCGATCCCCGCAAATGTTCCTGGAACTACTCCAGACGTCACGTTCGACGTGAATTCGCCGATGAATTTTTTTGGAACCAGCGTGACGGTCGGGACTTGGTTGGCAAACGGCCTCGCCTTCAATATCGTGCAGAATACTCTGGGCACCCTTGCATCTCTCATGGATAACGGCAGCCAAGGAACGCTCCTCGAATTTACGGGTTTCGTCACGGTCACAAATGGGCAGACCTTCACCGTGACTCACGATGATGGCTTGACACTGATCATCGGTGGTATAAACTTGGGATTCAACCCTGGTCCCACGGCCCCCATCACATCGAATGCAACCTACACGGGGCCTTCTGGCACCTTCGCGTTTCAGTTGGTGTACGGTGAATGCTGTGGAGGTCCAGCAGTCCTTCAGGTAGATCTTCCGTTCAGCAACACCCCGGCCGTTCCCGAGCCCGGCACCTGGCTGCTGCTTGGCTCCGGCTTGGCTGGCTTGGCCGCCTGGAAGCGGAAGCGGGTGGTCGGCAAATAACGAGTCACCGGGATCGCGGGTTTTCGAACGCTCAGCGCGGGAGATCGACGCGCCGGCCCTCCTCGGCCGAGACATAGGCGGCGTAGATCACCTCGACGGTTTCCCGGGCGAGGAGGGCGCCCGAGAGCGGCTCTCGGCCCTGGAGAACGGCGTCGACGAAATCCGCCATCTCTTGCGGGTAGCCCCGCATCCAGTCCTCATCGGGGCTCGGGAACTGCCAGCCGGCCTTGGTCTCGACCTTCTCGGTGATGTACTCCTCTCCCCACACGGAAGCGTCCGGCGCGTAGACCTGCACGCTGGTATTGGGGTTGATGTTCGCCTGGATCACGCCGTTGGAGCAGTAGGCGGTGAGCAGATTCTTCACCCCGCCCAGGCTCACGTCGGTGGCTGAGACCACGGCCTTGGTCCCGTCCTCGAAGGTGAGGATAGCGGCCGACCAATCTTCCACGTCTTCCCAGCCGGTCACCAGCCACTTCTTGGTCTCGGAGCGGATGGCCGGGAGCCGGCTGAGCTGGCCCACCTCGGCGATCACGGACTTGACCCGGATGGGCCGTCCCTGGCGGCGCGCGCCTTCATGGTGCTTGAGATGAATCACCGCGCCGATGGGGTGAGAGCCCATTCTCAGCAGCGAGCCGCCGCCGGCGGTAATCCAGCGGCGGGAATAGGCCGCATGGGAGCCCGAATGGCTCTCCTCCGCGCGGAGATCGAGGATCGTGCCGCCCCCAGCATCGAGCAGGCGCCTCAGCTTCGCCACCGGTGGGGCATAGACGAAGTTTTCCGCATAGCCCAGGGTCACGCGGCTCTGCCGGCAGGCCTCCAGGACGGCGTCGGCATTCGCCAGGGCCTGGGTGAGCATGGCCGCGCGCGGCGTGGAGCCCTCGGTGAAGCAGCCGGTGAGCGGCTTCTCCACGATGACGTGCTTGCCGGCCCGGGCCGCATCGATGGCGAAGACATGATGCAGGCTCGTCACCACGGGCAGCGTCACGAGGTGGATGTCCTGGCGGGCGAGCAGCGCGCGATGGTCGGTGTAGACATGGGGGATGCTGAATTTCCGAGCGAAGGCCTCGGCGCGCTCGCGGGTGCGCGAGCAGACGGCCACCAGCTCGCACTTGACGCCGCGGAGCGGCGCAAGGGCATGCGCGTGGAGGTCCGCGGCGAACCCGGCGCCGATGAAGCCGATGCCGACTGTGTCCATGAGCGTATTCAAGATTATCGCCGATCTGTGGGCCGGGCGTGAGGGCGGTGCGCCGAGACTTGCCATCCGCGAGAAAACGCGGTAGGAAGGAGGCTCTCAGCCTGAATCTTTCATCGAGGAGACGCGCGTGACGATAAAGATCGTTCTCTCTCCGAGGCTGCCGGCCCCGCTGGTCGAGATCGCTCGCTCAGTCATGCCCGCCGGCTATGAGCTCCACGTCAGCGACCAGGGAACCGCGGACTTCTTGGACTCGCTCGAGGACGCGGAGTACTTCGTGGGATTCGCCCGCTCGAGCCTTGGCTCGGACTTCTACCGCGCCGCTCCGCGACTCAAGCTCGTCCAGCTCATCAGCGCGGGCTACGACCGGGTCGACATCGAAGCCGCCCGGAAGGCGCGGGTGCCGGTCGCGAACAACGGGGGCGCCAATGCCATCGCGGTGGCCGAGCACACCATGGCGCTCATGCTGGCGGTGATGAAGAAGATCGTCTGGCAGCACAATAACGTGGTCGCCGGCAAGTGGCGGGTCGGGGACTTCTCGGCCACGCGGCTTTACGAGCTGTCGGGAAAGACCTTCGGCATCGTCGGCCTCGGCAATATCGGCAAGAAGGTGGCACGGCGGGCGCTCGGGTTCGACATGCACGTCCGATACTATGACATCGTGCGGCTCGCCGAGGACCAGGAAGACGCCCTCGGGGTGCGCTTCGCCCTCTTCCAGGAGCTGCTCCGCGTCTCGGATGTCGTCAGCCTGCACGTGCCCCTGACCGACCGGACGCGCCGGATGATGGGCGAGCGCGAATTCGCGCTAATGAAGCCCACAGCCGTCCTGATCAATACGTGCCGCGGCCCCGTGGTGGACGAGGCGGCGCTCTACACGGCGCTGACGACCGGGAAGATCGCGGGGGCTGGCCTCGACGTGATGCTCGAGGAGCCGCCGCCGCTGGATCATCCGCTCTTCTCGCTCGACACGGTGACGCTCACGCCGCACATGGCGGGCCCGACGTGGGAGAACTGGTGGCGGTGCTTCCGCAATGCCTTCGACAATATCCAGCGTGTCGCCAGCGGCGAGCGGCCGCTCTGGGTGATTCCGGAGCTGCGCGAGCCGGCCGGATAGGAATTCTTTCGCGCAAGCCTAGCGCGAGCACGCTGGTGACAGCCGGTGGTCGCTGACGTGCCGGCTTCGGCCGAGGTTCGGGGCGTAGCCTGCGATCTCCTCACGGCCTTGGTGGACTCCTGGCGGCTCTGGGAGCGCGTGGCCGGTGAGCCGGAGCGCGGGCGCCAATGGCGCCAGGTCTCCCTCCGCATGGTCACCTCGGCCGGCGCCTATCGCTCCTATGAGGAGATCGTCTCGGACGCGACGGCGGAGATGGGCCTGCCCGCCGCCAGGACCAAGGAGCTGCTCCAGCGCTGGGGCGAGCTCGAGCCATACCCGGACGCGCGGCCGGCGCTCGACGCGCTCCGGCGCGCCGGCAAGCGGCTCGCGGTGGTCACGAACTGCTCGCAGCGGCTGGCGGAGCTGGCCGCCTCGCGGGTAGGGGTGAGCTGGGACGCGGTGGTGAGCGCCGAGCAGGCGGGCTTCTACAAGCCTCATCCGATTCCCTACCGGGCCGGCTGCGAGGCCCTCGGTCTGCCGCCCGAGCAGATGCTCTTCGTGGCGGGCTCGGCTCACGATGTGCCGGGCGCCGCAGGCATAGGGCTCAGAGTGTATTGGGCGAATCGTCGCGGCCTGCCCGCGCCGGCTGGCGCGGCGCCCTGGAAGACGGCCCCAGATCTCTCCGCGCTCCCCGCGCTCGCGGGCGCCTGACGCTCGGGCCCGAGACGGGCTAGCGCGTCGGTCCGGGCGGAGGCGGCGGGGGAGGCCCCGGGGGCGGCGGGGGAACGCTCGGGGGCGCAGTCGCGGGCGCAGTTTTCGGAGCCGGGCAGCGAAAGACCTCCGCATGAATCACGGAGAGCTGATCCGCTCTGAACGAGAGGAGGCCGATATTGCCTCCCGCTCTCACGATCTTCCGCCTCAAGTCCTTGAGGGAATCGTCGCTCACGGCGCCGATACGGGCGCATCCCTGCGCCACCGTGGGCTCGGTCGTCAGGCGCAGGTGCGCCATCGCCCAATGCTCGGGATCCTGGGCCCGCGCGGGGGAGGCGGAGGCGAGGAGCAGGATGCCCAGGCCGATCGCTATCGTTTTCATGGCTACGTTCATCATACGACCAAAGTTCGTGCATGATAACCGGCGTGATGAGGTGGAATCTCCCGGCGGCGGCTGTGCTGGCGGTCGGCCTCCTGGCAGCCTTGGAGTGGCCGGGTGTCAGCCCCGCGGCCGAAACCCCGGCGGTTGACGGCGCTCTCTACCCTCTGCAGGTCTCCTCGGAACAAGGCCGCCGCCTCGCCCTCGGCGAGATCGTCTCCTATCCGGTGACCGAGCACAGCGAGCGAGAGCTCGCCGTGGGCCTGGCCGTGTTCGTCGCGGCTCCGGCGGGTCATCTCGCCGAATACCTGGCCTCGGGGCAGCTCATCGCTCAGGACGTGACGATCTCCGACTTCGGGATCGTGGCGGATTCGGCGAGCCGGGATGCCCTGTCGCGGGCCCAGTTCACGACGGCCGAGCGGGGCGAGGCGGAGAGTCTCCTCGAGGCTGCGCCGGGAACTCGGATCAACCTGTCATTGTCCGAGATTGAAATTCTCCGCGGTCTTCGGGCCTCAGCGGGCCAGCCGTCAAGAACCCCGCCGGCAGAGACGGTTGTGGACGCATATCGTCGGCTCCTCCATCAGCGCCTGCTCGCGTATCAGCAGGGCGGTCTCGCCGCGATTGCTCCCTATGCGCGGAGCGGCGGCGCGACCACCGATCCCGCGGCCGAGCTCGGGCGTGCCGCCTCAGACGCCGAGGGCCTCGGCCGCGAGGGACCGGCCCTCCGCGAGGCGCTGCTGCGCTATCCGGCCGCCCAGCCCCCAGAGCTCGTCAGCCGCCTCTACTGGATCAAGCGGCGGGTCCAGCGCCGGCCGGACCTGTGCCTGCTCCACCAGATGCTTTCCCTCGGCCCAAGCTCGGCCATCCACGTCGAGCGGTATTTCTATGTCGGGCATTCGTACAACGCGAGCCAGATCATCACCGGCGCGTTCGAGTTCCGGGACGGCAGCGTGCTCTTCGCCACGAGCCGCGTTTCCACCGACGAGGTCCTCGGGGTCGGCAACCAGATGAAGCGGTCCATCGGCCGCGCCCAACTGAAGGATGAGATGCGCCGGCGTCTCGATCGGGTGCGGGCCGTTCTGAGTCGGGCTCAGCCCGTGCAGAGTCCCTGACGGCTGGGGGTCCGCGGCTGGCGCAGGAGGGAGGCCGGCGCTATCATCTGGCGGGGGAGGACCAGCCGATGGACGACACCGCCGTCGCAACCGTCACCGGAGTCGCGCAGATCTTCGACCTGCACGCGCTCAAAGCCTTCGCGCCGGACAAGCGGGTGCGCAAGATGCTCTTCAAGGGCGATCAGCTGTGGTCGGAGATCGCCTGTTACGAGCCCGGCCAGTCCACCGTGCTGCACAGCCATCCGAAGGAAGAGGAGGCGATCTTCGTTCTCGAAGGCACGGCCACGATGAGCATCGACGGTCGCGAGGTGGCGGTGCCGGCGGGATCCATCGTCAAGTTCCCGAACAAGGTGATGCACGACGTCCGCAATCTCGGGCAAGAGCGGTGCGTGATCATGTTCTTCAAGATCAATCCCAAGGTGTTGAAGGGAACCTCCGGTGGGTAATGTCGAGCGCTGTGACAAGACGCTGCCGCTGAACGAGATGATCTTCTACGTTCGGCGCGACGCCGGGCTGCGGGCGCGCTGGTTGAGCGACCTCGAGGGCCTTGCCCGGCAGTTCGGTCTGAGCCGTGAGGAATACGAGGCGCTCCGCGACAAGGACCTGAGGCGGCTGAACGAGATGGGCGTGCATCAGTACTATCTCCCGCAGATCCTCAGGCTCTTCTACGGCGCGGCCGCGAACACGAACAGCCATCCGGCCCTGGAAGCCTACAAGCAGGCGTTTCCCGACGAAGCCGCGGAAGCCAGCCGGCTGCAGGAGCGGCTCGAGCGGCGGGAGCGCTGAGCGATGGCCCGCATCGTCGCCGCGATGGCGATGACGCATTCCCCGGGGCTCACGGGCTGGTTCGATCGCGCCCCCGAGGACTATCAGGCCCAGGCGCTCCGCGCGCTCGGCGAGATGCGCGAGCGGCTGGCGGCGGCGCGACCCGATGTCGTGCTGCTGTTCAGCAATGACCATCTGCTGAACTGGCCGATCAACAATACGCCCGAGTACACGGTGGGAATCGGCGCCGAGCATCTTGGTCCCGCCGACTGGTACGACGAGTGGCTCGGCTTGACGAAGTACCGGATCCCCGGCCATCGGGCTCTCGCGCGTTACCTCGTCACTGAAGGGGCGCGACGGCGGCTGGCCTTCGCGTACCTGCGCGAGATGCAGTTCGACGACGGGGTCTCGGTGCCCATGCATTATCTCAACCCCGCAGGACGCATCCCGCTGGTGCCGGTGACGATGAACTGCACCGTGCCGCCCATCCCCACTCCCGAGCGCGCCTATCAGGTGGGCACGGTCCTGCGGGATATGCTCAGGGACTACCCGGGGGGCGAGCGCATCGCGGTGCTGGCGACGGGCGGGCTGTCGCACGAGCCGGGCGGCCCGCGCTACTTCTGGGTGGACGAGGAGTTCGATCTGGCCTTTCTCGACCTGCTGAAGAAAGGGGACCACGCCGCGCTCCTCCGCGAGTGCACGCTGGAGCGGATGGAGGCGGCCGGCTCGGGCGGAACGGCCGAGCTCCTGGCCTGGATCCTCGTCCTGGCTCTCACGGCCGGACCGGCCGAGGTACTCGCCTATATGCCCGCCATCGCCTGGCGGTCCGGGACAGGGATGGTCGTCTGGAACGGGTTTTCCTGATCCCGACTCATTCTGGAGCCACGATGGCCGAATCCATTCCCGCGACGCTGATCATCGAGACACTGAAGGACACCTTCCGCGAGGCCCGCGCCGCGCTGGCGAGCGAGGTCGCCGAGCCGCCCCAGCATGCCCATCTCGGCTGGATCCTGAGCGTGCCGGACACGCACCAGAAGACGGTGCTGGCCGCGCTGGACAAGGAGCAGGCAATCCGGGTCGTCACGTGTGCCACGGAGGACGAGGCCACGGCGATCGCGGCGGGGCTGTATATCGGCGGGGAGCCCGTGGTGCTGATGATCCAGCACGCGGGGCTCTACGCCTCCGTCAACACGCTGCGGGGAGTGGCGATGGACGGCCGCATTCCGGTCTTCTACATGATCGGGCTCCTCAGCCGGGAGAAAGACAAAGATCCCCGCGAGTCGAGGCATTCGATGGTGCGCTACTGCGAGCCGCTCCTCGACATGTTCAGTGTCCCGCATGCGCGGCTCGAGGGGCCGAACGATGTCCATCTCATCCCCGAGTACTATCGCCTGAGCCGGGAGCGGCGAGGGCCGGCGGCCGTGCTGGTCGGGCTGGAGACGATCTGATGGGCCATGAGCCGGATCCGCCCGTGAAGCCACCCATGAAACCAGAGGACGTCCTGCACCTCATCGCCGCGGCGCGAGGCAGCGCGATCTGCGTGCCGACCATGACCACGGCGCCGGCCTGGCGCGAGATCGCGCCCGGCGATCTCTCGGTGACCTGCGTGGGCTTCATGGGCGGCGCCTCCTCGCTCGGCCTCGGCCTGGCGCTGGCCCGGCCCGACCGGCGAGTCCTCGTGCTGGACGGCGACGGCTCGCTGCTGATGCAGCTTGGCTCGCTCGCCACCATCGCCGGCGCCGCGCCGCGGAATCTCGTCCACTTCCTCTTCAAGAACGGCGTCTATCACACCTCGGGCTCGCAGGGGATTCCGGGCGGGCTCACCGTGGACTTCGTGCTGATGGCGAAGGCCGCGGGCTACCGGCTCGGATGCGCCATCGCGGACCTCGAGGAGCTCAGAGACCGGCTTCCCGATCTTCTGGCGGCCGAGGGGCCGGTAATCGTCGAGCTGCACACAGGGCTGGCTGAGCAGACGCCGATGACGGCGCGTGGAGGGCTGTCGTTTTCCCAGCAGGTGGAGGCTCTTCGCGCCAAGCTCTTGAGCCCGCGCGCGGCAGGCCGGAGCTAAGTCTGGAGGTCAGGCCGCGCGCGCGTGCCGGGAGCTTTTTGAGGAGGACGCGGATCGACTCGCTCGGGGAGGCAGACATACTCCCGGACGGGTCCGCCTTGGGCGGCTTTCTGGGTCAATTGCGCGGCCGCCCCGCTGCACGCATCGAGCGTGGGGTAAGACCCGACAGGCTCATAACCGGCATGCGGGGCATGTGAGCCAGCCCCACTCCATAGCACCCACGCCAGGACAATGGAAGAAATGGTCTTTTGGACCCGGAGTCGCATTCGTCTGGCTTCCTACGATTCTTTGACGCCCGTGCGGCGCTGTTCATGCGGATGTCGGAGGCACGGAATTCAATCCTGTTACTCTAAGGCCCCTGAGCCCCGCCCATGATCCTGCTCCCGGTGGCCGTCCCTCTCGTCATCATCCTGCTGGTCCTGGCGCTCATCGCCCTGGTGGTCCTCGTCGAGCTGCGCGTGCTCGCCTACGCGTACCGCAAGATCGGCATCAACCCACGCTACGTCTTCGCGATCATGATCCTCACCATCATCGGGAGCCACGTGAACCTGCCCTTGTACTCCATGCCGGTGGAGCATCTCACCTCCGCGCGGCACGTCGAGGCATTCGGGCGGTCGTACGTGGTACCCGGCGCGATCACCCACGGGAGCACCGTGGTGGCCATCAATGTCGGGGGCGCGCTGATCCCGGCCCTGGTCTCACTGTACCTCTTCTTTCGCTTCGGCATGTACCTGCGCATGCTCATCGGCATCGCGGTCGTTTCGGTCGTCGTGCACCAGCTGGCGCAGGTCGTTCCCGGCGTCGGCATCGCGGTGCCGATGCTGGTGCCGCCGCTGACGGCGGCGGGCGTGGCTCTGGTGCTCGCCTTCCGGCGGGCTCCACCGGTCGCGTATGTCTCCGGCACCATGGGGGCATTGATCGGCGCCGACCTCACGAATCTGGGGAAAGTGGCCGAGCTGGGCGCCCCGATCGTCTCAATCGGCGGCGCCGGTACCTTCGACGGTGTCTTCCTCACCGGCATCATCGCGGGCCTCCTCGCATAGGGGAAGACAGGTCGCGTCGGGCTGCAGCCCCGAGTGTCGAGTCGGCTGGATAGTATTTTCCTTCCAGATGTAATTCCTACATCGACACCGGCAGCGGACCGACACTCCTCGCCGGCCTGGATGCCCGTCGAGCGCTGAGGGTGGCTGGGAAGTCAGTGGGTTCCGCCCGGTCATGGCGGCCTCCGGCTCCCGGCATGCGGGTTGCTTGTCTTTGGCCCGATGTTCTCCCGATTGAGGCGCTCCCTGTCGTCGCTCCGCTCTCTTCGCCATCTCGGCCCCAGCGATCTCGCCGTCGACCTCGGGACCACGAGCACCCGGGTGTACGTTCCGGGCGTCGGGATCGTCCTGGACGAGCCGTCCGTCATCGCCATCGACGTGCGGACCAAGAGCGTGCTGGCCGTGGGCCGGCCGGCCAAAGCGATGATGGGGCGCGCCCCGCAGGAGATCCGAGTCGTCGCGCCATTGCGGCGCGGCGTGATCGCCGATGTGGACGCGACCCGGGAGATGCTGGGACAGTTCATGAAGACCGTCGCGGGGCGATGGCACCTGCTGCAGCCTCGCATCGCCGTCGTGGTTCCCTACGGCACCACCCAGGTGGAGAAGCGGGCCGTCGAAGCCCTGGTGCGGAGCGCCGGGGCGGGCAAGGTCTTCCTGATCGAGGAGCCCGTGGCCGCAGCCCTCGGCGCGGGTCTGCCGGTGTCCAGTCCCGGCGCCAATACCATCGTCAATATCGGCGGCGGCACCACCGAAGTGGCCGTGATGTCCATGTCCGGCATCGTGCGGTGCGAGTCCATGCGGATTGGGGGCGATGATCTCGACGACACCATCGTCCAGCACATCAAGCGAAGCCACAGCCTGCTGATCGGACCCCGTCAAGCGGAAGAGCTCAAGCTCGCCATGGGATCGGTGTTCCTGGCCGAGCGCGAGCCGGAGGGGGCGCTGCTCACCTACCAGGTGAAGGGGCGCAATCTCATCACCGGCCTTCCCAAGACCGTGGTCGTCTCGGCCGAGGAGATGCGGGACGCCATGCGTGAGCCGGTGTCGGCCTTTCTGGACGCCGTGCGGGCCTGTCTCGAGCGAACGCCTCCGGAGCTGGCGGCCGACATCGTGGACTCCGGAATCGTCCTGACGGGTGGTGGGGCGCTCCTGGCGGGGCTGGACACGGTGCTGCACGCCTGGACGCACCTGCCCGTCACCATCAGCAAGGAGCCCGTGCACTGCGTGATTCGAGGAGCGGGGCGTGCCGTGGAAGACCTCGCGCTCCTCCACGCGATGACCGTTCCCGCCTAAAGGCGTCGGGCAGCCTCATGCCGCCCGAGCGCCTGTCGACCCGCTGCTGCGTGGTGGGCGGCGGTCCGGCCGGCATGATGCTCGGGTTGCTGGTGGCCCGAGCCGGCATCGACGCCCTGGTGCTCGAAAAGCACGCCGACTTCCTGAGAGACTTTCGGGGCGACACGATCCACCCCTCCACGCTCGAGCTCATGCACGAGCTGGGCGTGCTGGACGAGCTCCTGACCCTGCCGCATCAGGAGGTCCGCGAGCTCAGGGCGCAGTTCGGCCAACTGTCCGTGCCCATCGCGGACTTCACCCATTTGCCGACGCGCTGCCGCTTTCTCGTCTTCATGCCGCAATGGGATTTCCTGAACTTCCTCGCCCGCCACGGGGCGCGGTATCCGGCATTTCGCCTCAGGATGGAGGCGGACGTCACCGGCCTGATCGAGGACTCGGACCGCGTGGCCGGGGTGAGCGTGAGCACTCCGCGCGGCCCCCTGGAGGTCCGAGCCGATCTCGTGGTGGGCGCCGATGGGCGGCACTCCGTGGTCCGCGACAAGGCGGGCCTTCGGGTGATGGACCTCGGCGCCCCCATGGACGTGCTGTGGTTTCGGCTCTCGCGGCAGGCCGGAGAGCCGGACGAGCCGGTGGCCTGCTTCGAGCGCGGCCGGATCTTCATCATGCTCTATCGCGGCGAGTACTGGCAGTGCGGCTACGTCATTCCCAAGGGCGGCATTGACGAGATCCAAGCGCAGGGCCTGGACGCCTTCCGCGAACGCGTGGCCGCCGTCGCGCCCTACGGGCACGACCGCGTCGGAGAGCTCGCGACGTGGGACGAGATAAAGCTCCTGACGGTTCACGTGGATCGGCTCGCGCAGTGGTATCGTCCCGGCCTGCTCTGCATCGGTGACGCCGCCCATGCGATGTCGCCGGTCGGAGGGGTGGGTATCAACCTCGCGCTCCAGGACGCGGTGGCCGCCGCCAACGTGCTCGCGGCGCCCCTGAGCGAGGGCCGCGCCCCCGTCGAGCGTCTTCGCCAGGTCCAACGGCGGCGCGAGCTCCCCACGCGCGTCATCCAGTGGTTTCAGGTAATGGTTCAGCGGCGCGTCATCGCCCGGATCCTTGGCGGCACGGCGCCCATGCGGCCTCCGCTCCTCCTGAGGCTTCTTGCGCGCTTCGCGGTCTTGCGCCGGATCCCGGCTCGGCTCATCGGGATCGGCGTCCGGCCGGAGCACCTGCGGTCGCCGGTCAGACGAACTTCGGCATGATGAGGCGGGGGAAGAAGAGGATGGCGTTGGGGAAGAAGATGACGAAGCCGAGCATCAGCAGCATCGCGATGAGGAGAATCGCGACGTCCCTGATACAGTCGACGACTTTGATATGCCCGATGGTGCACGAGATGAGGAGGCAGAGGCCGTAGGGCGGCGTCACGAGGCCGAAGGCCAGCGACACCACGCCGATGATCGCGAAGTGCACCGGGTGCATGTGCACCCGCTCCGCGAGCGGGAGCATCAGGTTGCCGAAGATGATCATGGCCGGGATCGCGTCGATGAAGCAGCCGACGACGAGGAACACGCCCGCGACGATCAGCCCCACCGTGGTCACGCTGGTGGCATAGGGCGCGAGCGCCTTCATCACGGCCGTCGGGATGCGGTAGAAGGCCAGCAGCCAGCCGAAGGCGGAGGCCGTGCCGATGCAGAAGAGCGAGATGGAGGCCAGCCGCGCCGTTTCGTAGAAGACGGTCGGGAGCGCCCTGACGCCGATCGACCGGTAGACGAGCAGGCCGATCACGAGCGTGTAGAGCACCGCGAGCACCGAGGCCTCGGTGGGTGTCGCGATGCCAAAGACCACGCCGCCGACGACGATGCCCGGCGCCAGCAGCGCGAACGAGGCACGGCCGAGGGTGAGGAAGAACTCGCGAACCGAGGCCCGCGTGTACACCGGATAGCCGCGCCGCCGGGCATAGATGTAGACGCAGAGCATCAGCGAAAGCCCGATCATGATCCCCGGCAGGAAGCCCGCCAGGAACAGCGCCCCGATCGAGACGGACATGATCCCGCCCCAGACCACCATGAGGATGCTGGGAGGGATGATGACCCCGATCACTGCCGCGCAGGCGATCAGCGCCACGGTGAAGCTGCTGTCATAGCCTTGCTTTTTCATGGCCGGGATGAGGAGCGACCCGATGCCTGCCGCCTCGGCGGTAGACGAGCCGGAAATCCCGGCGAAGATCATGCTGACCACGACGGCGATGTGGCCCAGGCCACCGCGGAAGTGGCCGACCATGGAGCGGGAGAGATCCACCAGCCGCTGGGTGATGCCGGCGGAGTTCATGAGGTTGGCGGCCAGGATGAAGAAGGGCACCGCCAGGAGCACGAAGGAGTTATAGGACTTGTGCATCTCGGTAAGGAGGAGGACGGGCGAGAGCCGGTCATCGAGGAAGAACACGGGCACGCAGGCGATGCCGAGGGCAAAGGCGACCGGGACGCGGACCACGATGAGGATCGCGAAGACGATGAACATCAGCGTCCCGATTTCGCCCTGGGTCATCGCGGGCTCCCGAAGATCACGGCGAGCGCGGCGAGGGCCCGCTCGGCGACGAACACGACCCAGTTGACGCCCGCGATCAGGAACGCGGCGTGCATGGTCGCCATGTTGATACCCGTCAGCTCGGAGGTTTGGCTGTAGCCGAAGACGGTGTAGCCCCAGCCATAAAGGAGGAAGACGGCGGCGATCACGAGGATCGCGCCGTCGACGACCAGCTCGGCGATGGCCTTCCAGCGGGGCGACTCGGGCTTGGGCAGGATATCCACGTCGAAGTGGGTCCGCTCGCGCACGGCGATGGTCGCGCCGATCATGATGATCCAGATGAACAGGAAGCGCGCCGCTTCCTCCGTCCAGATATAGCGGGGGATGACCTCCGTATACCGGGCTACGATCTGCAGGGTGACGGGGATGACGAGCAGGAAGAGCAGAGCCGTGAGGACGAGCTGCAGCAGGCGGAAGTAGGCCTCAATGAGGGTCTTCACAGCGCAGTCCCAATAAGGAGTGACGCCAAGGCGGGTCTCCGGCCTGCCTGCCCGGAGACCCACCTGTGCGCGCAGGTGATTGCCGGGGCTACTTCACCGCGTTGATCGTCGCCAGGACCTTGTCCGCCTCGACTTCCTTGGCGAAGGACTCCTTCACGGGCGCCACGAGCTCGAGGAGCTTCGCGCGGTCGGTGAAGGGGTGGACGCGGATCTTCCCTTCGGCTCTGAGCTTCTCGAGAATCTTGTCGTCCTCCCGGCGCTCCCACTGCCGCCCCCACGCCGCGCCGTCCAGCCCGGCCTTGAGGATAGCGGCCTGGAGATCCTTCGGTAGCTTGCGGAAGGTCTTGCCGCTGAAGCAGAGCGGGCGGATGGTGATGGCGTGTTGGGTGAGGGAGATGTCGCCCGCCACCTCGTGCCACTTCATCTGGGACCAGCCGGGGGCCTCGTTCTCGCCCGCCTGGATCACGTTGGTCTGAATCGCGTTGTACACCTCGTCATAGGCGATGACGGTGGGGGCGGCCGTGATCGCCTGGAACATGCGCGTCTGGATCGGCGCGCCCATCACGCGGATGTTGAGGCCCCGGAGCTCCGCCATATTCCGCACGGGCTTGTTGGCCACGACGTTGCGCACGCCGCCGCCCGCGTACCCGATCAGCATGACATCCGCCTTCTTGAGGACGTCGTCCGCGATCGGCTTGAGGGCCTCGCCGCTGGACAGCACCTTGTTCCAGTGATCGATGTCCCGGAAGAGGAACGGCATGTCCATGATGGTGGCCGCTTTCGAGAACGTGGCCATGTGCGACGGGGCGACCACCGCGTAGTCGACCGACAGGCCCTGGCTCATGTAGGAGAAGTAGTCCTTCTCCAGGCCGAGCTCCCGGTTGCGGTGTAGGACGAAGTTCACCGGCTTGCCATAGTATTTCTGTACCTGCTCGGCGAACTTGAGCATGGTCTGGTTGTAGGAATGGGTGTCGTCGAACTGGCTGGCCCCCCGCAGGGTGACGGTCTGCGCCTGAGCCGGCGATCCGAGCCCCGCGGCAAAGGCGAGAACAGCAACGAAGGCACACACGCGCTTCACGGTCGTCCACGTCATGTCGTATTCCTCCTGTGATCGCGCCCTTTGCTCCGTCGTTGAGGGTTTCTGGGGCGTGCCATAGATGCCACAAGGCGGGCGGCTTCGTCAAGGAGGATCGCGGCGCGACACGCCGCGACTACGGCTCACCCGCTAGGGTTTCGGGACGGTACGGCGCGCGGTCGCCGATATCGCCGACGAAGGGCGGCAGATTTTGGTGGCCCAGCATCTGGCGGACGGCTTGCGACTCCCCCAGGTGATACCAGTAATGGTAGGTGAGCCGGAGCAGACTCGTGCCTACGCTCTCGGGCGGCCGCCTCGGGTCCCGCTCGTAGGCGGTCAGGAGGGCTTCCGGTGTCAGCGCGTCGAGGTACGGGTCGGCCGCCTTGGTGATCTCCTGCCAGGCTGCCATCATCTCGTGGAACGCGGGGTCGCTGGCGGGCTTGCCGAAGCCGCATTGCTTGACGGCGGCGACCACGGTCTTGCCCTGGGCCCGTTCGAGCCAGAGCAGCTGCTCGTGCCAGGCCAGGTGTCCGACCATCCAGGCGATGGGGTTCATCGGCTGGATCCGGCGCGCGGCCTCCTCAGGCATCACGCCTTCCAGGGCCCGCAGAAACTCGCTGCGGGTGAACCGGAGCTGGGCGATGAGCGGATGGGGCATGGGCTAGCTCCTCGCTCCGAGGAGCTCCTCGGCGATGCGTTTGACGTCGGCCGCGTCGACCTGGCCTTTGTGCGTTTTCATGACATCGCCCACGAGGCGTCCGGCCTGCTTGGCGTCGCTGATGCCAAGCGCGGCGATGCGCTCGCGGACGAGGGCGCGCACGGCCGCGTCGTCCATGGCCTGGGGAAGATAGCGCTGACAGAACTCCGCCTCGAAGCGAAGCTGGGCGACCTGGGCCGCGCCGCGCTCTCCCGCGTGCTCGAACTCGACGAGCGCCTTCTGGAGCTGCTTGCGATAGGCCCCGATGACGTCGCGGACCAGCGCGTCGTCCACTGCGCCCGAGAAGCCCTTCGCCGTGCGGCGCTCCATGACCTTGGTCTTGATCATCCGCACCACGTCCGCGGTGCGCGAGTCCTTGCTCTTCATCGCCTGCTTGAGCGTCTCGTCGAGCTCCTGCTCCAGCGCCATGGCCCGCCTCACCTCCCGGATGGGATCACGATGAAGCATGGTAACGTCGTGCCGGTGATTGAGCAACTCGGAGAGCGGAGAGGATCATGCCCGAAAGCCTGAGCGGGCTCACGGTCGTCAGCTTCGAGAGCCGCCGATCGGCGGAGATGGCCCAGCTCATCCGTAACTATGGCGGCGAGCCCATCCAGGCGCCCTCGCTGCGCGAAATTCCGCTGAGCGATCAGCACGAGGCCCTGGCCTTCGGCGAGAGGCTCGTGGCCGGCGGCTGCGACATCCTCGTCCTCCTCACCGGCGTCGGTGCCCGGCTCTTGATCGGGGCACTCGAAACGCGCTGGCCCCGCGAGCGGGTGCTCGAGGCGCTCGGGCGGATCGCCCTGGTCTGCCGGGGGCCCAAGCCGGTTTCCGCATTGAAGGAGGCGGGACTCGCGCCCGCGCTGACCGTGCCCGAGCCCAATACTTGGCGGGATCTGCTGATGACGCTGGACCGCGAGCTTCCGGTGGCGGGCAAGCGGGTCGCCGTCCAGGAGTACGGCGCGCCCAATGGCGAGCTCGTCACAGGGCTCGAGCAGCGGGGCGCTCGGGTCACGACGGTGTCGGTATACGGCTGGGCGCTGCCGGAAGACACGGGACCGCTTCGCGCGGCGATCGAGCGGCTCGCGGCGGGACAGGCGCAGGTGGCGCTCTTCACCAGCGCCACCCAGGTCGAGCATCTCTTCCGCGTCGCCGGCGAAATGGGGCGGGCCGAGGCCCTGCGGAGCGCGCTTCGCGGCCGGACCGTGGTCGCGTCCATTGGTCCGGTCACCACGGCGGCGCTCCAGGCTTACGGCATCGAGCCGGATTTGCACCCCGAGCACCCGAAAATGGGGCACCTGGTGGCGCGCGTGGCCCGCGACGCCAGCGGCGCGCTCGAGCGCAAGCGGCGCGGCTGATCGCTGGCGCAGGCAGGGCGGCTGTGTTTTCATCGGCGCACTGCCGCTACTTCTGAGAGGAGGATTTCCCATGTCTGCACTGTCGGCGAAGGATGTCACCCTGGACCTGCTGGTCCGCTATGGCTTCCAGGTGCTGGGCGCCGTCGTCATCCTGGCGGTCGGCCTGCTACTGGCCCGGTGGGTCGGTTCCATGACGGCCCGCGCTCTCGAGCGCAAGACACTCGAGCCGCCGGTGCGCCTGCTGCTGGTGCGCAGCATCAAGGTGATCGTGCTGATCTTCACCTTGGTGATCGCGCTCGACAAGTTCGGGTTTCAGGTGGCGCCGCTGGTAGCCGGTATCGGCGTAGCCGGGATCGGCATTGGCATCGCGCTGCAAGGTGTCCTGGGCAACTTGGTGGCGGGGCTGTCCATCATTTTGACCAAGCCGTTCCGAGTGGGAGACTACATTCAGCTCGTGGGAGTGCAGGGCCAGGTGAGCACCATCGAGCTGTTTTCCACGGTCCTCGTCAACCCGGACCGCTCGCGCGTCGTGATCCCCAACCGCAAGATCGTGGGCGAGGTCCTACACAATTACAGCGCCGTGCGCCAGCTCGGCTTGACGGTGGGCGTGGCGTACGGGAGCAATGTGAGCCAAGCGGTGGCGGTGATCCGGGAGGTGCTGGCCGCCAATCCCCGCGTGCTCAAGGACCCCGCGCCGGTCGTGGGCGTCACGGCGCTGGGCGATTCCGCCGTGACGATCGGCATCAGCCCCTGGGTGCCCGCCCCCGATTACGTGATCGCCCAGGTCGAGATCTACCACGCCGTGCTCGAGCGCTTCCGGGCGAGCCGGATCGAGATCCCGTTCCCCCAGCGCGAAGTGCGCATGCTCTCCGCGGCGTGAGCACCCTCGGAGTATATTGAGCAGGGAGCGCGGGCGAAGTGCCCGCGACGGCCACCGGGGCGGTTGCGCGCATCGCTGAGAGCGCGAGAGAGGCAAGGAGAGCGCGACATGCAGATCGGCATGGTGGGCCTGGGCCGGATGGGAGGCAATATGGCGCGACGGCTGATGCGCGGCGGCCACGAGGTCGTGGCATTCGCGACGGACGCCTCCGCCGTGCGCCAGATCGCCGGCGAGGGGGCGACGGGAACCACGACGCTCGACGACTTCGTGGCCAAGCTTCGGCCACCGCGCGCCGCATGGCTCATGGTGCCGGCCGGCGCGGCGACCGAGCAGGTCGTGACGGGCCTCGCCGAGCGTATGCAGCGGGGCGACACCATCGTGGACGGCGGCAACTCGTTCTACAAAGACGACGTGCGCCGCATGAAGGCGCTGCGGCCGAAGGGCATCCACTACCTGGACGCAGGCACCAGCGGCGGTGTCTGGGGGCTCGAGCGAGGCTACTGCCTGATGATCGGCGGCGAGCGGGAGGCCGTCCAGCGGCTGGATCCCATCTTCCAGACCCTGGCGCCGGGCGCCGGCGCCATTCCGCGGACGCCGGGCCGCGAGCGGCTCGGCGGCACGACCGAGCAGGGCTATCTCCACTGCGGGCCCTCGGGCGCGGGGCACTTCGTCAAGATGGTGCACAACGGCATCGAGTACGGCCTCATGCAAGCCTATGCCGAAGGCTTCGATATCCTGCTCAATGCCCGGTCGAAGGACCTGCCGGATGACTTGCGCTACGAGCTGGATCTGCGCGAGATCGCCGAGCTGTGGCGCCGGGGCAGCGTGGTCAGCTCCTGGCTGCTCGACCTCACGGCGCAGGCGCTCGCCGAGAACCCGTCGCTGTCGGACTTCACCGGCTACGTGGAGGACTCGGGGGAAGGACGCTGGACGGTGATGGCCGCCGTCGAAGAGGGCGTTCCCGCCGACGTGCTCTCGGCCTCGCTTTACGCGCGCTTCCGATCGCGTCAGCAGCATACCTTCGCCGAGAAGATCCTCTCGGCGATGCGGCACAAGTTCGGTGGCCATGTCGAGCGGCCCGCGGGCGGCTGATGCGGACGCGCGCTTCGAGATGACGCGCGAGGAAGAGCGGCTCGCGGCGGCGCGCGCGCGCACCGCGCACTGGAAGCGCTGGGGCCCGTATCTCAGCGAGCGGGAGTGGGGCACGGTGCGCGAGGACTACAGCGCCGACGGCGCCGCCTGGGAGTTTTTCCCCCACGACCACGCGCGCTCCCGCGCCTATCGCTGGGGCGAGGACGGCCTCGCGGGGATCTCGGACAACCACCAGCGTCTCTGCTTCTCGGTGGGGCTCTGGAACGGCCGGGATCCGATCCTCAAGGAGCGCCTCTTCGGCGTCACCGGCAACGAGGGCAATCACGGCGAAGACGTCAAAGAGTATTACTTCTACCTCGACTCCACGCCCACCCACTCCTACATGAAGTATCTCTACAAGTACCCGCAGACGGCGTTTCCCTACGCCCGACTCGTGCAGGAGAACCGGCGGCGGAGCCGGCAGGAGCCTGAGTTCGAGCTGCTCGACACGGGTGTCTTCGACGGAGACCGCTACTTCGACGTGCTCGTGGAGTACGCCAAGGCCGACATCGACGATGTCCTGATCCGGATCTCGGTGACCAACCGCGGCCCCGAGCCCGCCGAGTGCGATCTCCTGTCGACGCTCTGGTTCCGGAACACGTGGTCGTGGGACCCCGGCGCCGCCCGCCCGGCCCTCAGCGTCGGGCGCGGACCCGGGGCGGTCATCGAGGCCGAGCACGAAATTTTGGGGCTGCGCTGGCTCAGCTGCGAGGGCGCCCCGGAGCTGCTCTTCACCGAGAATGAGACGAATAACGAGCGGCTTTGGAACACGCCGAACGCCTCGCGCTTCGTCAAGGACGGGATCAACGACTATGTCGTGGCCGGCCGGGGGGAAGCGGTGAACCCCGCGCGAGTGGGCACCAAGACGGCCGCCCGCTATCACCTGCGCCTGGGTCCCGGCGAGTCCGCCTCGGTCAAACTCAGGCTCAGCAATAGCCCGCCGGTGGGCGAGGTACTCGGTCGCGACTTCGACGCCCTCTTCGCCCAGCGGATGCGCGAGGCGGACGCCTTCTACGCTACGGTGATCCCCGCCGCGCTGGCGGAGGACGAAAGACGGGTGATGCGGCAGGCGCTGGCGGGGATGCTCTGGAGCAAACAGTTCTATCACTACTACGTCCGGCGCTGGCTCGAGGGCGACCCCGGGTTTCCCGTCCCGCCGTCAGAGCGGCGGCACGGCCGCAACCACGAGTGGACGCACCTCTACAACGAAGACGTCATCTCGATGCCGGACAAGTGGGAATACCCCTGGTATGCCGCCTGGGACCTGGGCTTTCACTGCGTGGCCCTCGCGCTCGTGGATCCGGACTTCGCCAAGGAGCAGCTCATCCTGTTCCTCCGCGAATGGTACATGCACCCGAACGGCCAGCTTCCTGCCTATGAGTGGGCGCTCGGCGACGTCAACCCGCCCGTTCACGCCTGGGCCGCCTGGCGGGTGTACAAGATCGAAAAGCGCCTCCGCGGCACCGCCGACCGGAACTTCCTCAAGCGCGTCTTCCACAAGCTGCTGATCAACTTCACCTGGTGGGTCAACCGGAAGGATGCCGAAGGCATGAACGTGTTCCAGGGCGGCTTCCTCGGCCTGGACAATATCGGCGTCTTCGACCGCGGCGCGCCGCTCCCGACGGGCGGCCACATCGACCAGTCCGACGGCACGAGCTGGATGGGGATGTACTGTCTCAACATGCTCGCCATGGCGCTCGAGCTAGCGCGGGAAGATCCGGCCTACGAAGACGTGGCGAGCAAGTTCTTCGAGCACTTCGTCTACATCGCTCATGCCACGCGCAATCGGGGCGGCACGGGCATTGGCCTGTGGGACGAGCAGGACGGCTTCTTCTACGACGTGCTCCACTCGCCGGACGGCCGGAATTGCCCGCTCAAGCTGCGGTCCATCGTCGGGCTCATCCCCCTGTTCGCGGTCGAGATGCTCGACCCGGACATCGTGGAGCGCCTGCACGGATTCAGGCGCCGGATGCAGTGGTTCATCGATCATCACCCGGATTTCCGCGAGCACGTGGAGATCGTCGAGGAGCCGGGACGGGGGACGCGCCGGCTGCTCTCCATCGTGACCCGCGAGCAGCTGCCGCGCGTGCTCCGCTTCATGTTGGACGAGAGCGAGTTCCTGTCCCCGTACGGAATCCGCGCGCTCTCGCGCTACCACCTGGCGCATCCGTACGCGCTGGAGATCGACGGCATGGAGCACCGGGTGGACTACGAGCCGGGTGAGTCGACGAGCGGGCTGTTCGGCGGGAACTCGAACTGGCGCGGGCCCGTCTGGTTCCCGGTGAACCAGCTGCTAATCGAGTCGCTCCAGAAGTTCCACCACTTCTACGGCGACAGCCTGAAGGTCCCATATCCAACGGGCTC
>WNGF01003011.1_pt1 | contig 27410 bp, 24 predicted proteins | sample 5400641 | NCBI WGS metagenome assembly WNGF01 (sample SAMN13153371, study PRJNA577476) | soil metagenome | isolation source: 80 cm soil or saprolite under grassland replicate 2 | place: USA:California | collected 2016-06-15 | reverse complement strand
AGGGCGCCGGACGCGTCGCGGCGGTTGGTGCCGGCGTCGACGAGTTTCGCATCGGCGACCGTGTCGTCTGGAAGGTGTTCCGGCAGCTACGCCGAGCAGGTGCTCGTGCCGCTTCGGGAGGCGGTGCCGATCCCGGAGGGCGTCGACGACGAGACGGCATGCGCTCTAGTCCGGTGCGTGGATGATCTCGGAGCCGTAGCGGGCGCTCCATCGGGGTGGTAGCAGCTGTTCATCAGCTCGACGTCGTGTCGATCGACGCCGCGGCAGTGGCGCATGATCACCTCTTGGATCGCCGCGCGATCCTTCAAGCTCTGGATGTCACGTTGGAGCTGTTCGAGCGTGCCCTCCGACGTCATCGATTTTTGCTCATCTCGCTCGCGGCTGGCGTCGTCACTTCCGCGCGACGGAATGCCTCCGCCACACGTTCGTGTCGCTCCTCGATCGCCGGGAGGAATTCGGGGTGGGTGATCGCGTACGGCTCGCCGCGCTTGATCGCGTGGACGACGATGGCGCCAACTTCAGGAGGGTCGATGATCCGCATGACGTATTCCGGGTCTTCCTCCGCCTCATGGTCTTCGAGCCCGCCCGGCTGGAGGCCCGCAGGACGGTTGCGTGACGGGCGGTTGGCGTTCGTCCGGACGAGCCCGGGGACGAGTAGCGTGACTCCGACCGGCGAGTTCGTCTGTTGCAGCTCGGTCGCCAGTGTTTCGGTAAGGCCCACGATGGCGAACTTCGTCGCGCAGTACGCGGCGAGTCGTGGGTACGTCGTCAGCCCGGCCAGCGATGCGGTATTGACGATGCGGCCGCCGTCGGGGTTCCGCTCGAGGATCGGCAGGAACGTCGTCACGCCGTGGATCACGCCCCAGAGGTTCACGTCGATCAGCCACTTCCAGTCGTCGAGCGTGGTCGATGCCAGCAAACCGACCGGGCCGACGCCGGCGTTGTTGCAGACGACGTGCACGGCGCCGAAACGCCGGAGTGTCTCGTCGGCCAGCGCCTGCACGCTCGCCGCGTCACTGACGTCGGTGCGGATGCCGACGACGCCCAGCTCGGCGGCAGTCGCCTCGAGCGCGTGAGCCTCGACGTCCGCGATCACCACCTCCATGCCCTCCGCGACGAACGCTCCGGCGATTCCTTTCCCGATGCCCGAAGCACCCCCCGTGACGACGGCAACCTTCCCGCGCAAGTCGGTGTTCGGCATCATCGCTTGGCCTCGAGCCAGGGCGCCTCGACGACGCCCCCGCCCGCCTCGACGAGCGGCACCGTGTCCCAGTAATAAGGGACGATCTCCGTGATCTTGCCGTCGCGGAAGGTCACGATCTCGATCATCTTGTGGGTGATCGTCTCTCCTGTTGCCTTCGACTCGAATGTCGGCTCGATGATGATCAAGATGCGACCGTCACCGAGGTCGAAGAACTCATGGCTGGAACCGTGATGGATCCATGCCTCGCGGAAGGTCTCGCCCATCTTCACGAAGCCGTCGTGCCCGCTCCAGACACCGCCGTGCGGGATCGAAAACGCTGCGGGACAGACGAAATCGGGATCGAGCAGCGCCAGGGTCTCCTCCATCCCCTTCCGCGCGACCGAGCTGTCGGCCACGCCCAACGTCGGAATCATGGTCGCCAAGAACTTCTTCCAGAGCTCGATGTTTTCGGACAAGTCGCTCTCCTATTCGCCGTTGCTGGTCTCACATGGATATCCGGTCGGCGCGCGTGCTGGTTTGTGACCAAGCGCAATGACGTACGCGGCAGTCAGCGGCTCATGGGAAGAGACTCGACACGCGCGCCGTTCTCAAACGACCGACGAACACCAACGGCGTCGGAGGATCGGTGCCGATCCGCCAGACGCCGCCGGTACATGGCTCATTGAATTGCTTCGGTGCCGAGAATCGTGCAGCGGTGCATCTCGCGCCGTGATGCCGGATCGTACGGCGTTGCGCGGTGCAGTACGCCGCAGTTGTCCCAGATCAACATGTCACCGACCGACCAACTGTGCCGGAACACCCGATCCGGCGCCGTTGCCCGGTTGAGCAGGTCCCTCAGCAACGCCCTGCCCTCGTCGGCCTCCATCCCTACGACGTAGTCTGCGGACTCGCCGAGCACGAGCGAACGCCGACCCGTGTCGTGCGTCCACACGAGCGGGTGCTCCGTCGTCTTTCCCTTCCACTCCGCCAGCTGCTCGGGCGTCGGGTTCGGGAATGCGGTGCGCCGAGCTGCCTCCAGACTGTGGACGACTCGGAGGTTCGCAAACCGGTCCTTCTCCTCATCGGAGAGGTCGTCGTACGCGGCGTACGCGCTGACGAACTCGGTCTCGCCGCCTTGAGGCGCGACTACCTTGGCGCTGAGGATCGTCGCCTTCACCGGCATCGCCTGGTCGATGGTGCCGTCGATATGCCAGTTGATGGTCCCCCGAGGGTCGAGCCGCTTCACCTGAGGGTTCTCTGGGTTCAGGCTGATCTCGAAGATCTCCGGGATCGGATTCTCGGGCCACAAGCGAATCTTGCCCAGCTTCCTGCAGAACGCCGCTTGCCCGTGATCGTCGACGTGCAGCTCGCGGAAGAGGAGGACGCCGTTCTCCTCGAGCGCGCTCATGACTGCGCCGGGCAGCTCCTCGTCGTTCTGAAGGCGGTCGAGATCGACCCCGAGAACCTCCGCCCCGACAATCGGCGACAGCTTCTCCGTCTTCAGCGTTCTCACCGTGGCCATCGCGCCACCCCTCTTCTCACGTTCGGCGAGTTCTTCCCAGTTTCGGATTGCGAATTGTATTTCGCGATCCCTCAATGGTCAAGCGTCCGATTGTTTGAAATTCGGGTCACTGCAGACGGAACCGTGTCCGCGGCGCGACTCTGCCGGCGATCGGGCTCCGCCCGCGATAGAGCACGGAATTCGGCTCCGTCGGCAGCGTCCCTACGCGGAGGCCCTCGCCTGCACCGAGCGGCACGCTCGTCACGTAGAGGTCGCTGCCGTCGGCCCCGCCAAAGCGCAGATTGGTCACGGCCCCGGCGGGCACGGGGATGCGCCCGACGATCTCACCGTCCGGCGTCATGCGCAACAGCTCGCCGGAGCTGAAGCCCACGATCCAGAGATAGCCCTCCCGATCGAGGGCCATGCCATCGCAATCCTCCTTCTCGAGCAGCATCCTCGGGTGACCCAAGCCGCCGTCCGGTAGGAGCGGGTACGCGAACGTGCCGACGAAGGTCTCATTGTGATACAGCGTCCCGCCGTCCGGGCTGATCGCGATGCCGTTCGTGAACACGAGCCCGTCGCAGAGCTGGCGCGCCGTTCCGCCGGCGTCGAGGTGATAGAGAGCCGACGGGCGCGGGCGCTCGGCCCTTTCGATCGCCGCGCCGTCCTTCGTCCCGAAGAAGAGCCCACCTCGGCCATCGGGACAGAGCTCGTTGACGCCGGCTAGAGGACTGCCGTCGACTTCGCTCAAGAGCGTCCCCGTTCGCCCCGACGATGGATCGAACCAGGAGATCCCGTCGGAGCCGGAACAGAGCACCGCCCCGTCATGGTTCAGCGCCATGCTTCCGAACCACCTCTTTTCCGGCAGCCAGCTGGAGCGGCTGCCGTCGGGCTCGAGACGGTGGACGCCGCCTCCGATCACGTCACCGAACCAGACCGTCCCATCGTCCACCGCCAAGGCTTCGAGATACAGTCCGGCCGCGACCGCTGCAAAGCTCACCTCAATCGTGCTCATCCCGGCTCCCCGCCTTTTAGACGCCAAACGATTGCTCGGGGCGGGAGAGTTCCACCGGGCGATTGTAGACCAAACGTTCGGTAAACTCAGCCTTCGGCGGCCGCTGGCTGGCCGGGCGGCTCGGGCCGGGCCAGCACGCGGGAAGCGGAATCGTGCGCGGCGGTGTCGACGAGAACCTCGATGACGCGTTGCAGCGTCTCCGATGCGGCCGCGAGCCCGGCGAGCTCGGCATCGTCGAGTGCGGCAAGCGAGTGCTTCAGCGCTGCGCGCCAGTTCGTCCGCAGCCGGCGAAGCTCGATCCGGCCGGCCGGCGTGATCTCGACGGTCACGAAGCGGCGATCGTCATTCCGACGCGTCCGCCGGACCAATCCCTGCGCTTCCAGGCCGATGACCACACGCGTTGCCGTGGACTGCGTGAGACCTTCCCGCTCCGCGAGCTGTGTGATCCCCTGGGCCCCCTCCTCGAGCGCGGCGAGCAGGATCGCCATGTGCGCGTGACGGGCGAGCAAGCGACCCAACTGCGAGCTCCGGCGCGGCAGGGAGTGCACGATCTCGGCAATCGCTTGATCGCGGGAGGGAGTGCCGCTTGCCACGGGGGACGGTTCGTAACGTGCGGCTATCGGATGACCGGCTCGGGATACTGCACCCGTGGCTCGACGCCAAAGGTGTCGCGATAGGACGGCGGCTGCTTGCCGTCTTCGTCTTGGATGCCATAGGTGACGGCTAGCTCGGCGCCGATCACCGTCTGACCGCTCAGCTTCATCATCTCGGGATCGTTGTAGAGCGCCCAGACGATATGACCGGTGAACTCGGTCGTCTCGAGCGCCTCGGCAAGCGCGCCCATCGTCTCCGGGCTGCTGGCGATGCGTTCCGCCATCCGCTCGGTTCGCAGCGGGCCCATCCAGATCGAGAGCGTCGCCACGCCGTAGTCCTTGAAGTCGACGGCCATGTCGGCGGCGAACTTGTCCATGCCGGCCTTGACGGCACCGTAGGCCGGTCCGAAGACGTAGTGGACTGCGCCGGACGCCGATGTGAAGACCACGAGCCCGCGGCCATGCCCGATCATCAGCGGCGCGGCGTAGTACGTCGCGACGTAGCTGCTGCGGAGGCCGACGTCGAGCATGTGGGCCACAGCGAGCGGCTTCTCCCAGAACGCGCGTGCGCCTTTCTGCGCATCGTTCAGCGCGCAGGCGTTGTTGACGAGGATGTCGAGCCTTCCCTCGTCGCGCCCGACCTGGTCGAACAGGGCCTTGACCTGGTCGTCGTCCGCGTGGTCGACGCGCACCGCGATCCCCTTGCCACCGGCCGCTGTGACCGCCTCGGCGGTCTCGTCGATCGTTCCCGGCGGAGGCGGATCCCCGGTCTTCTGGGTGCGTCCGGTGACATAGACGGTGCAGCCGTGACCGCCGAGTGCGACCGCGATCCCGCGTCCCGCGCCGCGACTTGCGCCGGTGACGAGGGAGACCGGGGTGTCTTCACTCATCGCGCGGTCCACGAGAAGCCCGATCGATACATGCATGTTGCATTGACCGTTGACTATCGCGAGGCTATCCCCGAATGTCAACGGGCGAAGGGATGAGGCGTGGATGAGCTGACGGGAAAGGTGGCATTCGTCACCGGGTCGGCGGGTGGCATAGGGCTCGGGATCGCCCGTGCCTGCGCGGACGCCGGGATGAAGATCGTCATCTCCGACATCGACGAAGATGCGCTGGAGCAGTCGGCGACCCTGTTGAGGGGCGACGGCGCCGGCGTCGTGACGGTTCGCCTCGACGTCACCGATCGCAATGACTGGGCTCGTGTCGCTCGTGACGTGCCTGAGGGAATGGGACCGGTGCAGCTGCTCGTGAACAACGCCGGCATCAGCACGCTGGGGATGCGGTTCGACGAGATCACTCCCGAGCTTTGGGACCGGGTGATGGAGATCAATCTGACCGGCGTGTACAACGGCGTGCACTACTTCCTCGGCGGCATGCGCGATGTGGGTGGCGGGCACATCGTCAACACGTCGTCGGTGGCCGGTCTCATCGGTATCCCTACCCTGGCGCCATACTCGGCCTCGAAGTTCGGTGTCGTGGGGCTTTCCGAGGTTCTGCGCGCCGAGCTCGCAGAGTTGGGCATCGGCGTCAGCGTCCTATGTCCGTCCAGCGTCCGCACGCGGCTCCGGGACACGTCCCGGGCAGTTGGCGAGCTTCCCGAGACCGAGGTTCAGTCGGCGGAGATCGCCGACTTGTCGATCGCCGTCGCTATGGATCCCTACGAGGTGGGTCGGCGCGTGGTCGCCGCCGTCATCGCCAACGAGCCATACATCATGACGCACATCGAGCACCGCAACGTCGTTGCCGACCGTCACGATCGCGTTCTCGACGGATTCGACCGTGCCGAGGCGTTCACGGTCGACGCCCGGCGATGGTAGACGGATTGACCGAGGTGAAGTTCTAGGACGTGATCGTCGTCGGCGCAGGCTCGGCGGGGTGCGTCCTGGCAGCTCGCCTGTCGGAGAACGGTGCACGGCGGGTGCTCCTGCTCGAGGCCGGGCCCCGACTACGCGACACGCGACGAGTTTCCAGCGGATGTCGCCAGCGCGAGCTCGATGGCCGCGGTGATCCCGGGGCACCCCAACAACTGGTCGTTCGTGGCCGATCTGCTCCCCGACCGCCCGTTCCCGATCGCGCGGGGGAAGATCGCGGGTGGATCGAGCGCCATCAACGGGACGTACTGGATTCGGGGTCGACGGGAGGACTTCGACGAGCGGGCAGCGCTCGGCAGCGGAGACGGAGAGCCGTTCTGGCTCAACACTCCTCTTCGTCCAGTAACCAAGAGTTGGACCAGCCGCGCGACGCTCGGCCATACTCGCCGCGGGACCACGCCAACGAGAACTAGCCCATGGCAGCCATGTCGGGAAACTCCATGGGGGGCACGCCCCCGGGAGCAATGTCAGGCCTCCACTGCAGGTCGAAGAGGAGCCCGAGTGCGAAGGGCCCGGTTGCCAGAATGTCGGTGTGGATGAACGCCTGCGACAGCGGGCCCAGCGCACCCGGAACGCCCGGCTCGCGGACATCGAGGTCGATCCGCCCCGCGAGCAGTGGATGGCTACGGTTGGCCTCCCGCAGGCGCTCGACCCGCTCCGCCCACTCCTCGCGCGTCGGGAGCGACGCGCCGAAGTGGAAGATGTACTGAGGATGCGCCTGCCTGATACTGCGATATCGGTCGAGCCCCGCCGCAAGCGGTGCATCCGTCGCGAGCGCCCGATCGAGCGCCTCCTCGAATTTCTGCTGCGCGGGAGTGGGCTCGTTGGCGTACAGCATGTTGTCGATACCTGGACCAGCCTCCGGATCGACTTTGATGACCAGCCACGGACCGCCGTGCTCGTGGTCTGAAACCGCGAAGCCCAGCGTCTCGAAAAACGCTCGGGCAGCCTCGCGCTCCCCGGGCCGATACACCATCTCGACGTGATTTAGAAGCGGACGCTCGCCCACAGCAGGTCTCCCTCGTTGGTCGGATCGCCCCCGTGTCACGGGGCCAATTTCACAGCGTTGGCCGCACCAGCGCCACCTGTCGGCAGATTTCTCCGCGGGGGCGGCGTGACCGTCAAGCATCGGATGGTTCGAAGAATCTGTTTAGTCAAACGGCCGATCGGTTGATAAATAACCCACCCCGACTCGCCGCGCCGCGCCGGAGCGCGCCGAGGCCGGATGCCTGGACACGCGGGAATGGGCAGCGATCAGCCCGAGTCGGTCGTCCAGCGAACCATCCGGCGCATCGGCTCCACCCCGTCGTGGGGCAGCAAAATCGAGCTGCTGCCGTCGTTGAAGGCGGAGCTGAAGCCTTCGAGCGTGGTGTACAGGGACTTGATGTGTTGAGCGCCGCTGAGGGCCAGCCGGTCGCGGAGCCGCTCGCGCAGCGAGGCGGGGTATACGCCGATGGTCTGCGTCTCCTCGCTGATCCAGCGCGTCACGGTCAGGATGTCTTCGACCGGCACGAGGTTTACGACGCGGTTTCGAAGCCTGTCGGCGAACTCGACCGGGTCCTCGGTGCGCGAGACAACCACCCCGGCCGAGCTGCTGTCGCCGATCACCCGGTAGAAATCCTCGTCCAGGGAAAGGGCTTGCAGCTCGTCCTCGAGATCCGGTGCGGGAACCTTCGGCGCCGTCGACTCGAACGACGGCAACTCGTCGAACGTCTCGTGGATCCGGCGTCCGAGCGCTTCGAGCCGTTCGAGCGACGCCTCGTCGCTGCCGCATTCGACGTAGACGACGCGGGCGCTCGAGCAGCCGGTCTGGTTGATGCGGCCGGCCATCTGTGCCACGCCGATCGCCGCCTCTCGCATCCCTGCGTCGCTCTCCAGCGCCTCGCGACCGACGATCGCACACGACCACTTCGGGTTCATGGGGATCAACTCGATTCCGGGTACGAGGTACTGCTGGATGTGCCGCATGGAGGCCGTGCCGCCCCAGGCGGTCAGCTTTTCGATCCGGGACGGCCGATAGATCTCCCGCTCGACCTCGACGTCGCCGCCCTTCCAGTAGGCGACCGCGACGTGCTTCGTCACCGGATGATCCGGATCCAGGTCGATCATCGTGCGCACGATCGCCATCGCGGTGAACGGGTCGTTCGACGGCACCTTGATCAGGCAATCGCCCTTGGTCAGGGCCGTGTGGATCACAGTGATTCCCGCCATGTTCGGCACGTTGCCGGCGATGATGTGCATGTTGCGCGTGCCGAGCGCACGGATCCGCGTCGCGCCCCCGAGTACGGGGTGGTCGACCCACCCGTCGAGGTAGGCCTTGCCGATGGTCGTCTCGAGGAGCTGCTCGAGCAGGCCGCGGTCGAACCACTTCGGAAACGTCTCGAAGATCGCGCGCAGGATGGGCTCGGTCAGCTCGCCCGCTTCGAGCGCGAGCTCGAACGCCGTCTGCATCAGCGGATTGCTGTCGAAGGACAGCCGACCGCCGAGCTCGGCGAGGAAGTCGACGATCTCGTCGATCGGGGTCTCCTGCAGGTCGCGCAGATCGTTCGCGTTTGCGAGGACGAGCTGTGACGCGTATCGGCGCGGGTCGGGACTGCGGAACCGCGCGCCGACACGGCCGCCGAACTCGACGCTGTTGTCGTCGTCGGGCTCGATCACCCGGCCGCGGATCAGCAGCGGGATGTCGACGATGGACTGTTGGGGAGCGGTCGCGATCGCCATCTCAGATACTGCTCACGTAGTTCATGAACTCGCTGTACGCCTGTTCGGTGCCGGCGCAGGTGATCTTGTCGTCGCCGCCCTCGAGCTCGGAGAAGCGCGTGATGTTGCGCTCGAGCCGCGGCGCCTTCCAGCCGCACCCGCAATCCTCGTCCCAGTGCATCGTGATCCGGTCGCTCGTGATGAACCCGCCCCAGTAGCTCTCGGGAAGCAGGTCGAAGAAGGCGAACCGGCCTGTCTGCACGCCCTCTCGCGGCAGCAGATTGCCGTCCGCATCGAGCAGGAGTGGAATCGTGTGGGGGAACCAGTGGTAATACCCTGCGCTGCAGATCGGTGCGTAGCTGATCGACTCCGTCATCGAGTAGATGCTCGACAGGCGCTCGATGCCGAAGAAATCCCGCAGCACGTCCTCCCAGTCGTCCGGGACGTCCTTGAACCCCTTCATCCCTCCGCTCGTGAACAGCACCGAGCCGGGCGCGAATTCGCACTTCAAGCCATTCTCACGGCCCTTCAGCGCGAGCTGGATGAGGTCCGCGGTGACGCCGGTGACCCGCACGCGCTGTCCGCGAAACTCCTCGGCCAGCTTCGTGAACCACCGCTCGAGATCCTGTTCCCTGTTCCGGCCGAGCTCGATCAGCTTCGCCCGCTCCTCCAGTACCTTCGGATCGATGTCCAGCGTGTCGAGCTCGCCGTGCTCCTCTGCCGTCCGCAGCCGCGCGGCGAGCGACAGGAGGTCGGCCGAGCGCGCATGCTCGTATAGGCAGTACCTGCCTTCCTCGCCCTCCGCAGAGAGCTCGCCGAAGATCCTCTGCATCTTCGTCCCGGTCTGATGTCCGTCGCGATACCCGGGATAGAACGTCGGCAACGCCTCTGTGCGCCGGTCGACGCCTGACGCTGCCCGCGTTGCTTCGAAGAAGGAGTCCCGCCATGCGGACCATTCACTGCGCGACCGGGGGAAGAAGCTGAGCTTGCCCGTCGTCCCGGTCGAGTGAGACATGATCATCCCATGCTCATCGAGGCGCTCGAGCCAACTGTCGACGTTGGTCACGCCGTCCAGAGGAATGGCGGTCACGTCGTGCGTCGTCAACCGTCGCAGCCACTTCGTCAGGCGATCGAACTGCCGCTTCTCCACCACACTGATCGGATAGCTCTTGTACACGCGATGATCGAAGAGCAGCGGGAGGCCGTCCTCGAAGGTCTCGATCTTGTCGACCCCCTGACGGGTCGCGAGCGCATCCAAGGCGGCGACGCCCGGACGCAGGTGCTCGAACCGCTGCTTCAGCGCCTGGAGCTGGACGTCCTCGATCTCCGCTGCTGAGAGCGAGAGCGTCGTCTCGAATGGCTGGGCGGCCCACCCTGCCACGTCGTGCGGGTTCAGCTCAACGGTCGGAAGTGTCTCGCTCACCCAGTCCTCCTTGGGGAGACATCGCCGTTCATGGTCGCACCTGACACCCCGGCCAGTCTACCGGCCGATCGGTTGGTCGTCGAGTGCTCATGGCCGACGCGCATCGGCGTCCGCAAGCCTCGCCGGACTCGGCGTCGCTACGCGTTGCGGCCCGCGAATCCCGGACCGGACAACACGCCGCTCCCGCCCGAAGGCGAAGGGGCTGGAGCGACGGCAGCGTTGTCTCGCGCCGGTCTGCCGGCCTCGGCGAGCCGTACCGGGGCAGGAACGCGGTCTACGCCGGCTGATCGACGGCGCTCGAAGCCTCGATCATCCGCTCGGCGCCGGAGCCTCCTCGACGCCGACCGGCACCACCGACCGCGGTCGCGCGAGCAACGTCAGTGCGAAGAAGGCAGAGGCCTCGAGCACGAAGATCGTAAGCGCCATCGGCACCGCCGTGTGCCGCCCGGCAATACCCACGATGGGGGCGGCGATCGCACCGCTCGCGAACCCGATGACGCCGATCAGGGCCGACGCCGTGCCCGCGAGCTCCGGATAATCCGTCATCGCCAGCGCCAGCGCGTTGGAGCTGATCACCCCGACCGGCGCGACGAGGAGCATGGCGCAGACCATGAAGACGGCGAGCCCGAGCCCTCCGATCAGCACCGTGGCGAGGAACGCGGCGCTCGCGGCGAAGGCGACCGCGTTGCCGATCCCGAGCATCCGCCTGAGTGGGACGCGCCCCACCATCGCCGCGTTCACCTGGGCGACGCCGACGAACAGGCACACGATCGCGGCGAAAGCCAGGCTGAACTGCGCCGGCGAGAGTCCGTAGATGTCTTGGAGGCAGAACGAGGCGCCGGCGATGAAGGCGAAGAGGGCGGCGCTGTTGCAGCCCGTTCCCAGTCCGTAGCCGAGGAAGACTCGGTCGGAGAGCAGGATCCGCGCCCCGGAGCCGAGCATGCGCAGGCCGCCCCCGCGCCGCCTCTCGGGCGGCAGGCTCTCGCGCAGACCGCGCGCCGCTTTCACGAGCAGGGCGACGCCGATGACGGAGAGCGCGACGAAGATGCCCCGCCACGAGACGACACGCAGGATCGCGCCGCCGATCAGCGGCGCCAGGATCGGGGAGACACCAGCGATGATCATCAAACGCGAGAGGAGCTTCGCGGCGAGGACACCGGAGAAGAAGTCGCGGACGATCGCGCGCGCGAGCACGACTCCGGCGGCGCCGAAGAATCCCTGGAGGGAACGCAGGACGACGAGCGTCTCGATCGATCCCGCAAATGCGCACGCGACCGACGCGGCCACATACCCGGCGATCCCGGCGAGCAGCGGGCGGCGGCGCCCGATGACGTCGCTGATCGGGCCGGCGACCAGCTGTCCGGCTGCGAAGCCGACGAAGAACGCGGTCAGCGTCAGCTGAACCTGGGACGCAGTCGCGCCGAAGTCGTCCGCAAGCTGCGGAAACGCCGGGAGGTACATGTCGATCGAGATCGCCCCGAAGACCGTCAGCCCGGCGACCATCACGAAGACCTGGCGGAAGCTCGAGGTGGGCGCGGCTGAGGAGCTGCCGACCATGTCTAGCGCCACGAGCCGTCCATCGCAAACGCCTCGCCGCGGTCGAATCCGTGGAGAAGGCGTTCGTGACGATCGATGACGAGGCCCCGCTGCTCAGGGTGCGTGATGATGTACAGCTCGTTCGCAGCGACCGCGTCGAGCACGCGCCGACCCACCTCGTACGGCTCCATGCCGGCTGTCGCTGAGAACGCACCGATGTCTTGCGACCTCTCCGTGTCCGGAAGCCCGCCCACGACCCGAGACGTTTGCCTGATGCGTGTCCGGACGCTCGCCGGACACAAGACGCTGACGCCGATGCCGGAATCGGTGAGCTCGGCGCGCAGAGCCTCCGACAGCCCGACGACGCCGAACTTGGAAGCTGCGTACGGCGCCAGCGTGGGTAGGCCGACAAGCCCGGCCGCGGACGCCGTGTTGACGATGTGCCCGCCACCCGCGTCCCGCATGCCGTGGAGGAAGGAATGCACGCCGTTGTAGACGCCGGTCAAATTGATCGCTATCACCCGGTCCCAAAGCTCGGGACCGATCTCGTCGAACCGCATCCCGAGCGTGCTTATCCCGGCGTTGTTCACCAGCAGCTGCACCGGCCCCATCGCCGCAGGCGCGTCACGCGCGGCGCGGGCCCAGTCGTTCCGATCGGTCACGTCGAGTCGAACGGCCATGACGTTCGCGCCGCCGGCCCTCAACTCGGCAGCAGACTGCTCGAGTGCGCCTTCGTCGATGTCCGAAAGGACGATCCTCATCCCCGCTTCTGCGCATGCGCGGGCGATTCCGAAGCCGATGCCGCCGGCCGATCCGGTGACGAAAGCCACCTTTCCCGCCAGCTGGTCCACGCGATGCCTCAGATCCCGTCCGGCCTGTGGAGGGGCGCGAGCAAGAACGCAGAGCGCTCCTCGATGAGGCAGTGCGCCTCGTTCATTTTCCCGCTGACTGTACCAAACGATTGGTTAGAATCAGCCGGTGCAGTTCGCCCGTCCGGAGCACTGGAACCTCGTCGAGGAGTCGCTCGGGGCTTTGTCGGAGCCGTATGGGCTCGAATACTGGCGAGAAAAGGACGCGCGGCACGAGTTCCCGACGGAGCTGTGGGACGCGCTCGGCGAGAACGGCTGGCTCGGCGTCTCGATCCCGACCGAGTACGGCGGGCAGGGAATGTCCTTCCTCGACACCGTCTTCGTCGTCGAGACGGCGTGCCGCGGGGGCGGCGGCTCGACGCTCTCGCAGCTCTTCATGGCCACCCCCGTCTTCGGCGGCGAGACGATCCGCCGCCACGGCTCCGCGGAGCTGAAGCAGAAGCTCCTGCCGGGGATCGCCGACGGCAGCGTCGACTTCTGCATGGCGCTGACCGAGCCCGACGCCGGCAGCGACACGTTCGCGACGGCGACGACGGCGACGAGGAACGGCAACGGCTCGTTCGTCCTCAACGGCCAGAAGGTCTGGATCACCGCCGTTCCCGAGTCGCAGTACACGCTCGTGATCGCGCGGACGACGCCTGCCGACAAGGTCGAGCGCCGCTGGCAGGGCCTCAGCCTGTTCATCATCGACACCGACACGCCGGGACTGACGCACGCGCCGCTGGAGAAGGTCGGAACGCGCTGCATCGCATCGAGCTCCGTTTACTTCGACGACGTCGAGGTGCCCGAAGACCGCCTGGTCGGCGATCCCGACATGGGGTGGCGGCACCTCGTCGACACATTGAACACGGAGCGGCTGGTGACGGCCGCCGGCTGCCTCGCCACCGCCGACCTCGCGCTGAAGATCGCCTCCGAGTACGCGAGCGAGCGGGTCGTCTTCGGCCGGGCGATCGGGTCGAACCAGGGCATCCAGTTCCCCCTCGCAGAGCTGAAGATGCGGGTCGAGGCGGCGCGGCTGCTGACCTACAAGGCAGCCTGGGAATACGACAGCGGCGACGGATCGGGCACCGCAGCCAACATGGCGAAGTACCTCGCCTCGGAGGTAGCGTGCGACGCGACCGACCGGGCGATCCAGACGCTCGGCGGCTACGGCCTCTCGACCGAGTACCACGTCGAGCGGCTGTGGCGCGACACGCGCCTCTTCCGCGTCGCGCCGGTCGCGAACGAGCTCATCCTCAGCTTCGTCGGGCAGCACGTGCTCGGCCTCCCGCGGTCGTACTAGGTCGGCCGCATGTCGCTGAGCCGCATCGTCGAGCATCACGCCGACCGGCTCGCCGACCGTCCCGCGCTCGGCTTCGGCGCCGAGCTGCTCACCTATGCCGCGCTCGACGAGCGCGCGCGGCGGACGGCAGGCGCGCTGGCCGGCCTCGGCGTCGCCCGCGACGATGTCGTCGCCGTGCTGCTCCACAACTCGCTCGAGTTCGTCGACGTGATGCTCGGTGCCGACTACCTCGGCGCCGTCTTCATGCCGCTGAACTGGCGTCTCGCGCCGCCGGAGGTCTCCTACATCGTCCGCCACGCCGGAGCCGTCGTCCTCGTCTCGGAGCCTGAGCTCGAGCGGCAGATCGAGCCTGTACGGGATGAGCTGACATGTTCGCTCGTGCGCGCGGGCGGAGCCGGCGGCGACGGCTGGCTCGGACTCGACGAAGTCCGCGCGGCCGCCGAGCCGGTCGCCGGCCCGGAGCGTACGGAGCCGGACGACCTGCTCAGGCTGATGTACACGTCAGGGACGACGGCGCGGCCGAAAGGCGTGATGATCACGCACGGGAACCTCGACGCAAAGTGCCTCGCGCACATCGCCGAGCTCGGCCTCGGCCGGGAGGATCGCGGCCTCGTCGCCGGGCCGCTGTACCACGTCGGCGCGCTCGACCTCACCTTCACGACCCTGCTCTACCTCGGCTGCTACCAACGGATCCTCAGGGGGTTCTCTGCCCCGGACGTCCTCGACGCGATCGAGCGCGACCGCCTGTCGACCGTGTGGCTCGCCCCGGCGATGGTCAAGCTCGTCCTCGACGACGAGTCCCTGCCCGGGCGCGACCTCACGAGCATGCGCGTGATCATCGACGGCGGCGAGAAGATGCCGCTGCCGCTGATCGACCGCCTCCTCGCCTCGTTCCCGGGCGCATGGTTCGCGGACGCGTACGGCCTGACCGAGACGGTGAGCGGCGACACCTTCCTCAACAAGGGCCAGGAGCGCCACAAGCTCGGCTCGGTCGGCAAGCCGGTCTTCAACGTCGACCTGCGGGTCGTCCGGGCCGACGGGAGGGAGGCGGCTGCGGGCGAGGAGGGCGAGATCGTCATCCGGGGCCCGAAGGTCTCGGTCGGGTACTGGCGCGATCCGGAGGAGACGGCTCGCGCGCACCGCGACGGCTGGTTCCATACCGGCGACGTCGGCGTCTTCGACGAGGACGGCTACCTCTACGTCGTCGACCGGCTGAAGGACATGATCGTGAGCGGTGGCGAGAACGTGGCCTCGCTCGAGCTGGAGCGCGTGCTGTACGAGCACGCCGCGGTCGCCGAGGCCGCCGTCGTCGGCCGCCCTCACGAGCGCTGGGGAGAGGTGCCGGTCGCCTTCGTCGTCCTTCGCGACGGGGCAGAGCTCGATGAGGACGAGCTCCTGGCATTCTGCCGGGAGCGGCTGGCGAGCTTCAAGACGCCGAAGGCGGTCACGTTCGTCGAGGTGCTGCCGCGGAACCCATCGGGGAAGGTCCTGAAGCGGGAACTGCGCGAGCTCGCCGCAAGGGAGGTGCCGGCATGACGGGAGCGGTCGCGATCTCGCTCACCGACGCCGCGCCCGGCGTCGCCTGGATCACGCTCGACCACGCGCCGACGCGGAACGCGCTCGACTGGACGATGCTCGACGCATTCGACACCCTGCTCGACGAGGCAGAGCGCTCGCAAGAGCTGCGCGTGCTCGTCGTCCGGTCGGCGGTCGACCGCGTCTTCGTCGCGGGCGGCGACATCGCGGTGATGCGCGACCTCACCCTCGCCGAGGGCACGCGCTTCGTCTACGCAGGGCAGCATCTCCTGCGGCGGCTGGAGGAGAGCCCGCTGGTCGTGATCGCAGCGGTCGACGGGTTCGCGCTCGGCGGCGGCTTCGAGCTGGCACTCGCCTGCGACCTGATCGTCGCGTCGGAATCCGCCGTCTTCGGCCTGCCCGAGACGACGCTCGGCCTCTTGCCCGGGTGGGGCGGGACGCAGCGGATCGTCCGCGCGGTGTCGCCGCAGCGCGCGCGGGAGCTCGTCTTCACCGGACGGCGGCTCGACGCCCGCGAGGCGTACGAGTTCGGCTTCGTCAACAGCGTCGTCGCGCCCGACGCACTCGAGCAAGAAGCGCTCGACCTCGCGGGCCGCGTGCTGGCGAGCTCGCCGACGGCCGTCTCGCACGCGAAGCGGGCGATGGTCCAGGGCGCGCGCGTGTCGCTCGACCAGGGCCTCGTGATCGAGGCCGAGACCTGGCTCGCGAACCTCGCGAGCCCGAACCGGACCGAGGGGCTGACGGCGTTCCTCGAGAAGCGTCCACCCCGGTTCGTGTCCGAATGACACCGGAGGAGACCGAGCCCGTGGCGACCACGACCGAACGGCTCGAGACGACGGCGCTCCTCGAGCTCTACCGCCGGATGCTCCGGATCCGCGGCTTCGAGCTGCGCACCAGCGCGCTCTACCGCGACGGCGAGCTCCCCGGGTTCGTCCACCTCTCGATCGGCCAGGAGGCGACCGCGGCCGGCGCCTGCTGGCCCCTGCACCAGTCCGACGTGATCACCTCGACCCACCGCGGCCACGGCCACTGCCTGGCCAAGGGGCTCGAGCCGGCCGGCATGTTCGCCGAGCTGCTCGGGCGCGACGCCGGCACCTGCCGGGGACGTGGCGGCTCGATGCACATCGCCGACCCGGAGCTCGGGATCTTCGGTGCGAACGGCATCGTCGGCGCCGGCCTGCCGATCGCCTCCGGAGCGGGCACGGCGGCGCAGCTCCGCGCCGACGGCTCAGTCGTCGTCGCCTTCTTCGGCGACGGGACGGTCGCCCAGGGCGCCTTCCACGAGGCCGTGAACCTGGCCGCGCTGTGGGGGCTCCCCGTCATCTTCTTCTGCGAGAACAACCACTACGCCGAGTTCTCGGCTGCGGACGAGCAGAGCCCGGTCGTGCTCGCCACCCGGGCGGCCGGGTACGGGCTCGAGCACGTCGCCGTCGCCGGCAACGACGTCGAAGCCGTCGCGGTCGCGATGCAAGACGTCGTGGCGCGCGTGCGGGAGGGCGCAGGGCCAATCGTGGTCGAGGCGGACACGTACCGCTGGCACGGCCACTACGAGGGCGACCCGATGCGCTACCGGCCCGACGAGGAGCTCGCGTCCTGGAAGCTCGCGGATCCCCTGCTGATCGCCGGCGCCCGTCTCGGCGAGCGCGGTGTCGACGAGCAGGAGTTGGCGGACGCCGCCGCCGAAGTCGAGTCCGAGCTCGAGGACGCACTGGCGTGGGCCCGCGAGCAACCGCCCCCGGAGCCGTCCACGTTGCTCGCGTTCACCTACGCGGCGCGCGAAGAGCTGCCCGATCCGGGGCAGCCGACGGGAGAGCCGTACCGGACGATGGACGCGATCCGGGGCGCGCTGCGCTACGAGCTCGAGCACGATCCGGCCGTCTTCCTCGCCGGCGTCGACATCGGGAAGGGCGGCGGCGTGTTCGCACTGACGCGCGGACTCGTGGACGAGTTCCCCGGCCGTGTGCGCGACACCCCGATCTCCGAGCTCGCGGTCATGGGCCTCGGCGTCGGCGCCGCCATGGCCGGCTACAGGCCGGTCGTCGAGCTGATGTTCTTCGACTTCATCGGCGTCTGCTTCGACCAGCTCCTGAACCAGGCGGCGAAGCTGCGGTTCATGACCGGTGGTCGCGCAAGCGTGCCCATGACGCTCCGCACGCAGTTCGGCGGCTCGACTTCCTCCGGCAGCCAGCACTCCCAGAGCCTCGAGGCGCTCGTCGCGCACGTCCCCGGGCTCACGGTCGTCATGCCCTCGACTCCGGCGGACGCGTACGGGCTCCTGCGAGCCGCGATCCGCGATCCGAACCCCGTCGTGTTCATCGAGAACCGCCAGCTGTACGGCATCACCGGGCCTGCGCCGACCGACCCGGAGCATCTCGTGCCGATCGGAAAGGCGTCCGTTGCCAGAGAAGGCAGCCACGTGACGGTCGTCGCCGCGTCGCGCATGGTCCACGAGTCGCTCGCCGCTGGCGACGCGCTCGCCGAGGAGGGAATCGACATCGAGGTGATCGACCTCCGGTCGGTGGTGCCGCTCGACCGCGAGACGATTCTCGCGTCCGTCGCCAAGACGAGCCGTGCGCTGGTCGTCCACGAGGCGGTCCGGGACTTCGGGATCGGCGCCGAGGTCGCCGCGCTGATCGCCGACGAGGGGTTCTGGGACCTCGACGCCCCTGTTCGCAGGCTCGGCGGACCGTACACGCCGGTGCCGTACGCGCCGTCGCTCGAGCGGGTGTGGGTCCCGGACGCCGAGCGGATCGCCGACGAGCTCCGCGACCTGCTGGCGGACTGAGCGTGGCGCGGGTCGCGGTCGTCACGGGCGGGGCGAGCGGGATCGGCCGCGCCACCGTCGAGCGCCTCCTCCGGGCGGACTGGGCGGTTGTGCTGGCCGACATGAACGCGGACCGGGGCGCCGGCGTCGTGCGCGAGCTCGGCGGCGAGCGCCTGAGCTTCGTCGCCGCTGACGTCTCGCGGGAGACCGACGTCGCCGGCGCGGTCGCGCACGCGCGCGACGCCTACGGACGGCTCGACTGCATGGTCAACAACGCCGGCGTCGGCGGTGCGTTCGGCCCGTTGACGGAGCTCCACGTCGACGACTGGGACTACACGTTCGCCGTCGTCGTCCGGAGTGTCTTTCTGGGCACCAAGCATGCCGTTCGCGTGCTCCTCGAGCAGGGGGAAGGCGGCTCGATCGTGAACGTCGCCTCGATCGCGGGTGCCGTCGGCGGCATGGGACCGCAGGCCTACTCCGCGGCGAAGGCGGCCGTGATCCACTTCACCCGGATCGCCGCCGCCGAGCTCGCGCCGCAGCGGATCCGCGTCAACTCCGTGAGCCCGGGTGTGATCCGGACGCCGCTCGTCGAGATCGGCGGCCGCGACGTCGACGCGGGCGTGCAGGGCGTCCAGCCGTGGCCGGACACCGGCGAGGCCGACGACGTCGCGAAGGTGATCGAGTTCCTGGCGGGCGATTCGGCGGGATTCGTCACCGGCGTGGACGTCAAGGTCGACGGTGGCGTCGTCGCCGCCGGCGCCCGCCTCGGCGACAGCGTCGGCAGCGACCCGGCGCTCCGGGGGCTTGTGGGAGTCAGCCGCGGCACGACCGGCGAGCGGAGCACTGTCCGCGCGCGGCTCCCGCGCGACTGACATGGGTCGACTCGACGGCAGGGTGGCGATCGTGACCGGCGCCGCACGCGGTCTCGGACGCGCCTATGCAAAGCGGCTGGCGGGTCTCGGAGCCAGGGTCGCCGTGTTCGACGTCAACCTGCGCTCGTGGGAAGAGTTCGAAGCCGAGGCGGCCAGCATGACGGCGGACGGCACCGTCGCCGAGATCGAAGCCGCGGGCGGCACCGCTCTCGGTGTCGAGGTCGACGTCACCGATCCCGAGGCCGTCAACGCGGCGGTCGCAGAGGTCGTGGAGGCGTGGGGCCGGATCGACGTGCTGGTGGCGAATGCCGGCGGAGGTGCCGGTCCGCCGGCCGAGACGCGGGCGAGCGAGCTGGATCCTGCGCTGCTGCAGTTCGTGACGGCGAACAACCTGTTCGGGACGGTGCACAGCGTGACCGCCGTGGCGCCGACCATGAAAGCGCAACGATCCGGAAAGATCGTCACCGTCAGCTCGGCCGCGGCGCTGATCGCGTCCGCGCAGGGCTCTCATGCCCATTACGCCGCGGCGAAGGCTGCCATCGCGAACTACACGCGGTATCTAGCCCAGGACCTCGGGCCCTACGGCATCACCGCCAACTGCATCGCTCCCGGCGTGACGGCCACCGGCCGCATCGCGGCGACGCTCTTGCAAGGCGACACCGAGACCAACCCACTGCTCGAGAGCATCGCGCTCCGCCGGTTCGGCGCCGTCGAAGACTGCGCCAAGGTGATCGAGTTCCTCGCGACCGAGCTCTCCGACTATGTCACCGGCGCGCTGATCCCGGTCGACGGCGGGCTGAGAGCGGGATAGTGCGCCGCTGCCGATCGCCGAGAAGAGGCGACCGGCAGCGGCGCAGTCGGCCGAGCGCTAGCGGGGATACCCGTACACCCACCCGTCCTTCTTGGGGCCTGTCCGGACGACGCTCATCTTCCCGTTCTTCCACTGCGAGATCTGGAGATACGGCTGCCTCTCCTGCGGGAATCCCTTCGGGCCTGGGATGAACAAGCTGCGTGACATAGGAATGTGGAACCCCTTCGCCGTCCTCAGGAACTTGGTCAACGATGCGCTGTTGAACTTGGCGAACCCGATCTTCTTCGCGGCCTCGTAGAAGAACATGACGTCCGAGTACCCCCACGCGACGGTGGGGTCACGGGGATCGACGGAAGAGCCCTTGAACGCCTTCAGGTACGCAGCGACCTCGGGGTTCTTCGCGTCACCCCACGTGTGGAACTGATTCTCGGCGTACGCGCCGTCCATCGCGCCTCCCGCCTGCTTCAGGGTCGTGCTGTAGACGAAGTCGATGTCCGGCGCGGCTACATGCGAGGGCGGGATGCCGTTCTGCTGGAACGTCTTGAAGAAGAGAACGGCTTGCCCGCCGATACCCGAGAACAGCACGAAGTCCGGCTTCTCCTGTACGACCTTGTTGACGTACGGCGTCACATCCGCCGCGGTGAGCGGGTAGAAGACCGGATCAGCGGTCTGCTTCCCGCAGCGCTGCGCGACCTGGTACGAGCTCTGCTGGGAGATCTTCAGCGAGGGCAGGTCCGGCATGACGGAGACGACGGTGTGGACGTCGGACCTCGAGCAGAGATACCTCGCCGCTCCGACTTGCTGCCCGATGGCGCTCGTGTTGAGACCGAAGCTCCACGGATGGTTGAAGTCCGCCGCCGTGTCCGGGCAGTTCACGCTGGGGATCTTGGCTTTCGCGAAGATCGGAAGCCCGGAGGCACTCCACGTGAGCTCACAGCCGAATTCGGCAACCGGATGCTTCGCGAGCAACTTGTGCGCACACACCGTCGAGGTTGCGGGCGAGAAAAGCGAGTTACAGGCGTCGATGACCACCTTGCGACCGCCGAACCCGCCCCTCGCATTGATCTGCTTCGCCGCCCCCCTCGCCCCGGCTGTGAGCTCGGTCAGCGAGTCGGAGCCGGGAACGGCGTACGAAACCAGTGCAAAGTGGATAGGCGGCTTCGCGCTGTTGCTGCCGGTGCCGGCATAGGCGGCTACGCCGAACGCGCAGCCCAGCGCGGCCGCGAGGCCGACGATCGCGTGCTTCAGTCTCATCTCTGAGCGCTCCTTCCCTCACTAATAGCGGGACCTAGACCTGTCGCTTGATCCTTCCGGGAGGGCAGAACCGCGGCGACTCTACCAAACGGCCGTCAAGTCGTACGTACGAGCGCCGGCTGCTCGAGCAGCACCGCCGCCGGCTTCGGCAGCAGGTCGAGGTTCGGCTCTGGCCAGTACGCCTCGCTGAAGTTGGTCGGCGCATCGGCTTCGCCGATGAAGCGGGCGAACATCTGGCCTTCATACGTCGCTGCGGCCAGCGGGCGGGCGGCCAGCGCGTCGCCGATCGCGAAGAGCTGCTTCACCTTCCCCTCGAGCCCGTCGGTCAACGGGTCGTACGGTTCTCGTGACGTCGCGAGCACGACCGCCTCGACGTCCATGATCGAGCGCTCCTCGTTCGTGAAGACGTCGTAGACCGTCACGCTGTGGTCTCCGATGCTCCGCACGTAGGTTTGCGTCGACATCGTGACGCCGGCCGCCTTCAGCCGGCCAACGACGAAACCCACCTCCATCGTGAGCATGAGGCTCATGTCGACGGGGGCGAAGCCTGGCGTCACCAGCTCCACGTCCGCGCCGTCGCCTGCGAGGATCTCCGCGATCCCGACGCCGGTGTGGCTGCCCTCGCCGTCGAGGATGACCACCTTGCCCTTCGGGCGCGCCCCGTCGAGCAGGATGTCCTCGGGCCGGTAGACGAAGTCCCGGTCGTGGCCCTCGATCTCGTTGTTGAGGAAGCCGCTCCGGCCGGTCCGGGAGTACCTCGCGCCGGTGGCGATGATCACCGCGTCCGGGTTCTCCGCGAGCACGGCCTCGGCCGTCGCCGCGACGCCGAGCCGAACCTCGACGCCCAGGCGTGGGAGCTCCCGCGCCCACCAGTCGACGCCTTTCTGGAACCACTCGCGGCCCGGCAGCGTCGCCCACACCCGCAGTCCGCCGCCGAGCTCGCCGCGCGACTCGAAGAGGACGACCTGGTGGCCTTTCAGCGCCGCCACCCGCGCGGCCTCGAGCCCGCCGGGCCCGCCGCCGGCCACGACCACCTTCGACGGGGTCGCCGTCAACTCCTCGAACGTCCTGCCGCCCCAGATCCGCTCGCGGTAGCTGGCAGGGTTGATCGAGCAGCCTGCGTCACCCACGGCCAGTGCTTCCAGACAGTAGTTGCAGGCGATGCACGTTCGGCTGAGCTCCTCGTTGCCGTCGCGCGCGTTCCGCACCAGGTCCGGCTCGGCGATGAGCGCGCGAGCCGCGCCCACCATGTCGCAGATGCCCGTCGCAAGCGCCCACTCCGCCTCCGCCACCGACGTCAGCCGCCCGAGCACACTCAGGACCGGCACGTCGCCGACCGCGCCGCGCATCGCCTCCACGTAGGGCTTGTACGGATGCTTGTCGACGAACACCGGCGGCATCCCGAGCCAGAGCTGCTGCGGCTCGACCGCCACGTCGAGATCGACGAAGTCGACGAGGCCCGACCTGCGGATCTCGCCCAGAACCTCGGCCGCCTCCGTCTGGTCGTAGCCGCCCGGCAGCAGCTCGTCGCAGTTGAACCGGATCCCGAGCGCCATCCCGTCGCCGATCGCCTCGCGCGCGGCTTGCAGGCACTCGAACACCAGACGGAGGCGGTTCTCGCGGCTGCCGCCGTACTCGTCGGTCCGCCGGTTGAAGTACGGCGAGATCATCTGCTCGAGCAGCGTTCCGTGCGAGACATGCAGCTCGACGCCGTCGTAGCCCGCACGGCGCAGGTTCGACGCCGCCTGCCGATACGCGTCGACGAACGTCCGCAGCTCGTCGCGGCGCAGCCCGTGCGTCGAGTGCCACGCGCCGAACTGCTGCACCGCCGACGGCGTCAGCCCCGGCCGCGGAGGGCTCATCGGCCACCACTTCCCGGGGGCGCACCAGAAGTACCAGAGCTCGCCGAAGATCTTGCCGCCCTCGCCGTGCACCATCTCCGCCAGCGCCTGGAACGACGGGATGTTCCTCTCCGGGTAGGGCGACGACGATCCCGGCAGCTTCCCGTACATGTTCAGGCTGTTGATCACGAGCCCACACCCGCCGCGCACCCGCTCGGCGCTGTAGTACGGAAAGTCGTTCGACGGCTCGTTCCCGAGCGCGAGGCTCACGCCGTGCGGCGCGAAGTAGAAGCGGTTCTCGATCTCGACGGGGCCGAGCTTCATCGGGCTGAAGACATGCGGATACCTGGGATGCATCACTACGCGCTCGCTGGGACGGGCGATCGTGACCGGGAGCCAGGTCATGGTCCGGCCAGTGCCTCCTCGAGGGCCTCGGGGCCGCGGATCCGTTCGGGTAGCGGCTCGGGCCGCAGCGGGTCCATGCGGATGTAGCTCAGGCGCCAACTCGCGATCTTCCACTCCCCGTCGACCTTCCGGTAGGTCTCGTCGTAGCGGCCGAACCCCTTGAATCCGCGGCGCTCGCCCGTCTCGGGAGCGGACGGCCACTCCACGTAGTCCGCCAGGGCCCACGTGCCGTGTGCCTCGGTCGGGCTGTCGATCGTGATCTCGGGGTTGTGTACGTGATGGGCCGTCCGCTCGCCGACATGCTCGCGAACGTACGCCACGAAAGCGTCGGCACCATCGATTGGCTCGAAATCGATGACCTGGAAGGACGCGTCGTCGGTGAAGACCTTGCGGAAGCCTTCCCAGTCCTTCGCGTCCACGAGCCGGCAGTAGCCGGCCTTGAGCTTCTTGATCGCCTCGAGATCGAGAAGCTCCTGCACCAGAGCCTCGGACATCTCGTCCTCCTGTCTCTCTTACGTCACTGGATCGGCTCGTCGCCCAGCCATGTCGTCCGGTGCATCTCACGCCCCGATGCCGGGTCGTACGGCATCGCCCGGTGGACGGTGCCGGTGTTGTCCCAGACGCTCAGAACCTCCGCCCCGATGGTCGGGGTCAGCTTCTCCGTCGTGAGCGTCTCGGTCGCGGGCATCGTGGCTCCTTTCTTCCCGCTCGAGCGACGCACTCACGGTCGTCGAGAGACTACTACCAAACGGCCGTAAGGTCAGGCGGGTCGACTGGCCAATGTCAGTAGATCACCATGCCCGGAGCGCGCTCGAGGCCGAGCTCGACACGGCCCCAGTGCGAGTAATTGTTGTCCGCGCTGATCCCGAGCTGCGCCGCATGGGCGAAGTCGCGCAGAGATCGCGCGCGCAGAGAGCTGTCGGGTTTCGTGGACGCCTGGGCGACCTCCAGCGTTCGCCGCAGTAGCAGCTCTGCCGCGTCGATGTTCGCGGCGAGCTCCGCCAGGGCCCTGTGAATGCGTGGCCGCTCGGCGACTCGGCTGCCGTCGGGCGCGAGGCGCGACTCCGTCCAATCTCGGAACTCTTCCAACGCGCCCTGAGCAGCGCCGAGAATCGTCGTCGAGAAGCCCAGAGGCCCGTAGGCCGCGATCGGCATGTCGACGACCTCGTACTCCTCCGCGGGGATCAGGAACCAGCTCCACTCGGGCTTGCCCGACTCGTCCGGGAGCAAGCCGCCGACGAACGACCACGCACTGTGCAACACGCCGCTCGCGAAGGGCGACCGGCCCGTGATCACGTATCCCCCCTCCGCCGGCTCGGCCTGGCACAGTGTTCAGATCGAGCTCGTAGCCGCCGAAGCGCCTCGGCACGAGCACTCTTGCCAGGCCCGCGTCGAGCATCTTCTCGACGGACTCGCGCGGAATCGCGCGCGCCTGCTCGCCCGCCTGGGCCGCCGCTCGAAGATCGGGGACGAGCTCGCGGACGCGGGCCAGCACGTCCTGATCGGCAGCTACCACTCGCCGACGGTTTCCAGGTACCGCATCTCGACCGCTTCCAGCACCGTCGCCAGCTCGGCACCGGTCCCGGAGCTCGCGCGCCACTCGACGTACGCTTCGTGGTCGGCGCGATCCCGCCACCGCTCGGTCGCATAGAAGAGGTCGCGGTCGTCGAGATCGCGAAGCAGCTCGAGCTCGATCGCCCCCTCGCGCGACATCGTGTCCGGGAGCATCTCGTCCAGGATCTCCGCCATGCGGTCCCCTGTCCCGGCCTTCGCCTGCATCCGCACCACGATTCTCACCGCCATGCCCGCACCTCCGCACGCGCGGCGGCTGGGCCGGTCCGCCACGCTTGAGTGATGATCAGCCCCAGGGTGCAGCCCGGCCCCCAGTACCCCTGAGCGGACGGCGAGGCGGCGCAGTTGCCGACGGCGTACACCCCCTCGATCGGTTGCCCGGCGTGGTCGAGCACGCGTCCGGCGACGTCTGTCATGGCGCCTCCCTTGGTGTCGAGCGTGCCGGGAACGAGGATCGCCGCGTAGTACGTGCCCTCGAGCGACAGCGGATACATCGTCGGGTTGGAGACGGTGATCGTCGCCGTCGATCCGCCCGCGACGCTCAGCTCGGCCACCGTCCGGGCGCCGCCCTCCTCGAGCCCGACGGTGTTCAGCGAGATGCCGTTGAAGTACTGCTCGATCGTCGCCTCGCCGCGACGGAAGTCCTCGTCACGTCCCGAGAGGGCGAACCCGTTGAAGCGCTCGATCGTCTCGCCGAGCCGCTCCGCGAAGTCGTCGGCCAGGTGCACGCCGCCGGTCGCCTCCGCGAGCGACGCCAGCCGTTCGTCGAGCGCTCTGGCGAGCTCCTCGAGCGTCTCGCCGCGCACCACGTGCTCGTCGCCGCCACCGGGGCCGCGGATCAGGCCGCCGTCGTACGGGTTGCCCGCGCACTGATCCATCGTGCGCTGGTCCCACACGGCGAACATGAGCAGGTTCGGGTACTCGCACCGCTGACTGTCCCACTCGAACATTGCGCGGATCTTCTCGCTGTAGAGCGCCTTCTCGTTCATCGCGCGCACGCCGTAGCGATTGACGAAGAGGATGCTGTCGCCGGCGAGCGTGTGCGTGCCGAGCCCTTGCGTGTCCTTGGCGAGGGCGTGCTCGATGATGATCGGGCAGCCCCAGAACTGGTTCATGTTGCGCATCGCCGCGCCGAGTGTCTGCGCGATCGGGATGAAGTCGCCCTCGTTCGTCACCACCGCGCCGCCGCCGAAGATCGGTCCGATCAGCAGGCTGTCGCACAGCTCCTTGTTATGCGTGAAGCCGCCGCTCGCGAAGATCACGCCGCGCTCCGCGCCGATCCGCCGCGGCCCTGCCGGAGTGTCGGCGACGACGCCGATGACACGGTCCCCGTCGTCGACGACAGCGCTCGTCACGCGATGCTCCATGAGCACCGGCACTCCTCGCTCGTCGAGTGCCGCCTTCAGCTGGCGTGTCATCTCGGGCCCGTCACCCGGGCTCCCGTTCGGCAGCCGGGGGACGATCAGGTGCCCGCTGTTCGTGACGTCCTCCTCGAGATGCGCGTAGTAGTCGGGAAAGTCCGGGAGGTGGAACTGGTCCAGCGCGCCGATCGCCTCCAGGTGCTCGAACGTGGCCGCGGCGTCGTCGTAGAACGCCTCGAGCTGCTCGAACTCCCATGCCGGCAAGCCGAAGTTCGGGGCGTCCGGCCGGTAGCGGGTCGGCCGGGAGGTGCGCGCCATGTAGCGCAGCACGTCCTCGCGCCGCTCCACCATCCCCAGCTCCCGCATGAAGCGGTTGTTCGGCACCCACGACCCGCCACCCGACTTCCGCGCTGTGCCGCCGTAGTCCGCTGCCTTCTCCAACACGACGACGGTCGCGCCGGCCTCGGCGGCGGCGAGCGCGGAGACGAGCCCGCCCGCGCCCGCGCCGACGACGGCGACGTCGACGCTCGAGTCCCACTCGGCCGGCTCGCGCTGCCGAACGACGGGCCGATCGCTCACTGCGAGAACCTGAGCGGCAGGCTGAGCATGCCGCGGATGAAGGGGGTGCTGAACGGCTGGGGCGTGCCGGCAAGCTCCCAGTCGTCGAACCGCGCCAGGATGCGCTCCCAGATCGTCGTCGACAGGGTTCTCGCGAGCAGCGCGCCCGGGCAGGCGTGCTGGCCGTAGCCCCAGCCGAGATGGTCCTTCTCGAACGACCGGGTGATTTCGTACTCGTCCGGGCGCTCGTAGACGTCCTCGTCTCGGTTCGCGCCCGCGTACGGCATCATCACGTAGTCGTCCCTCTCGATCGCGTGCCCCTCGATCTCGACCCGCTGCGTGGCCGTCCGGCACTGTGTCCAGTTGATCGGGTAGTACCGCATCGTCTCCTCGATCGTGTTCGGGAGGAGCTCCGGCCGCTCGACCAGCAGGCGCCTCTGCTCGGGACGCTCGGCGAGCG